>Ga0209167_10000178_pt1 | contig 62132 bp, 49 predicted proteins | sample Coa_R1_9_FD_187154 | JGI IMG/M metagenome (GOLD analysis project Ga0209167, IMG submission 187154) | Surface soil microbial communities from Centralia Pennsylvania, which are recovering from an underground coalmine fire - Coalmine... | ecosystem: Environmental > Terrestrial > Soil >... | reverse complement strand
TTTCCCCGGCGCTTGGAAATCCCGCCCACACCGCGGGATTCCCACTTTCCCACCGCTTCGGCGGCGGGCCATCTGCACCACCCCGAGCAACACCGAAACGGCGGACCAATCACTTGCTCATAAACGCCGACATTTTGATTTGCTAACGACACGCGACTTGCGGTGTCAGAGTCGCCAACAACGCTGCGCGAGAAACGCAAAAGGGCCGAATTATTATCGATTAGAACCTCGTCCCGTTGTTTATTTTCAACAACTTAGGCTCATTTCTAATTTCAAAACTTATCGATTAGAAATAATTGGCAATCAGGCTGGCGAGGCGCGCCTCCCCCTTGAAAATTCGAGCCCCGGGCGGACTAGGCCTCATGCGGGCTTTATTCCGGTGACGAGGAGGGCGCCTTCGCGGCGGAAGGCGGCGAGTTCGGCGGCGTCACGGAACCACCTGCCGCTGTAAGTCTCCGGGGCGGGGGTGGGATCGACGATGCGGCGGTGCGTGACGTTGGCGAATCCGGCTCTGCGGAATAGTTCCGCCCATTCATCGGCGGAGAGCAAATTCGCAGGAATCTGTAGGATTTTGCCCCATTGATGGCAATAAGGATTGTCGCGGTAATAGTTGATGAGAATCCACGCCGAGCCGCCCGGACGCAGGACGCGGAAAATCTCGCGAATTCCGGCGGCGGGATCGGGCCAGTAGTAAGACGACTCGACGGAGATGACTTTGTCGAAGGAGTTGGCATCGCGGGGAATGGCGTCCACGCTGCCCAGCGCGAATTCCGCATTTGGCGTATTCGCAGAATTGCGCCGCGCCCGCGCGAGCATTTCATCGGAGACGTCCATGCCAACCGCGCGGCCTTGCGGCACGCGCGAAGCCAGTTCGCGGACGAGCCAGCCGCCGCCGCAGCCGACGTCGAGGATGCATTCGTTCGGCGCGAAATGCATGAGCGCGAGCGTTGGCTCGACAATCGGGCGATGCTCCTTTTCCATGCTCTCGCCCTTGCCCTCGTCCGCCCAGGCGTTGAATTCCTTGCGAAGTTTTTCGTTTGCCGTTGTTTGCATGCGTTACATCGCCCCCAGGGGTAAGATGCTTTTCGGTTTCAAGTGATTCAAATGGTCAGAGATTTTGCGCACCAGAACCAGACGCCCGGAAATGCCATTCCAGAATAGCTCATTCTGCGGAAGCCGCCTCTACAAAGACGAGCATCATTCGTAACGCAGGGCGACCATAGGATCGACGCGCATCGCGCGACGGGCAGGAATGTAACAGGCCAGCAGCGCGACCACTGCCAGCAGAATTGCGACGCCGACGAATGTTGCCGGGTCCGTGGGCTTAATCTCGAAGAGGAGGCTACGCAAAAAGCGCGTCAGCGCCAGACCGCCGCCAATTCCGACGATAATTCCCACTCCTGCAAGCAGCATCCCTTCGCGGACGACCATGCGCAACACGTCTCCTCGCTGCGCGCCTAGCGCCATGCGCACACCAATCTCGTGCGTTCGTTGGGCTACGCCGTAGGAAATGACGCCGTAAATTCCAATCATCGCGAGCATCAGCCCCAGCGCGCCGAACGCACCGAGCAGCGATCCGCGAAAGCGTGGCTCCGCCATCTGTTCAAACACGACACGATCCATGGTCTGCAGGTCAGTAATTGGCGCGGAGTTATCCACCGACCAGATTTGCTTCTTTACTCCCGCGACGATGGCCAGCGGATTCTCTGTTGTGCGTAACACGAAAGTCCCGCCCGGGAAATAATTTGTCTGTGCGAACGGAATGTAATATTCCGCGTCAGGTTTTTCGGTTAATATGAAATCGCGAGTGTCTCCGACCACTCCGACGATTTCCATCCATTCCGGCCGGCCTTCTTTGCCTTTGTCAATGCTGATGCGATGCCCCAAGGCATTGCCCGAGAAATAGTTGTGGGCAAAGAGCTCGTTCACGACGACGACGCGCTCGCCCTTTTGCGCATCCGCGCTGTTGAAGCTTCGCCCCGCGAGCACCGGAATCCCCATCGTTCGAAAATATCCGGGGCTAATGGGCCGGCCGAGGATCATCGAGCCGTGCGACATCCCAAACTCGCCGGGGCGCCCTTCAATTTGCAGCGACATCGCGCCGTTGAACCCCTTCAACGGGGCGTAGGATGTCGCCGCGGCAGCGCGCACTCCGGGCAAGGCGCGTAGGCGGCGAAGGACATTCGCCACAGCGAGCTGGCACGAGGCGAGTTTCGTTTGGTCCCACGGATTGCACACAGCCTGACTGAAGTCCGCGGACAGAGTCAAAATATGATCCGTGCGAAAGCCCAGCTTCACGCTCGCCATCTTCTCGAGGCTGCGGCCTGCCAGTACGGCGCCGGTGACGAGAACCACCGACAACGCAACTTCGACAATCACCAATAAGCTGACCAAACGATGCGCAGGCCGCGCTGAAAAACTGCCCGGTGAACCGCCGAGGACCTGCTTCAGTCCAGCGCCCGTTCTATGCTCCGACGCCTGCAGTGCCGGCGCCAGCCCGAAAAGAACTCCTGCGAGAATCGAAACGCATGCCGTGAAACCCAGCACACCAGGATCGAGCCGCAACAGCTCCAGATGCGGCGTGCCCGGCGGCGCAATCAATCGTAGCGTCCGAATGCCCCACTCCGCGAACAAAAGGCCAATAAGGCCGCCTGCGAAAGCTAGCAGCAGGCTTTCCGCGAGAAATTGCTTTATGATGCGTCCGCGTGTGGCTCCGAGCGCCGCGCGAATCGCTATTTCTTTTCGGCGAACCTTGTTGCGCGCCAGCAGCAAGCTGCTTACGTTCACACACGCGAGCAACAGCACAAATCCGACCGCGCCAAACAGAATCAGCAGGCCGTTGCCCAGTTGTCCGATATCGCGCGTCACCGAATACGCATGGATCTGCCAGCCGCTCAATCCATGCATAAGCATCGGGTATTTTTTGGCAAACCAGACTGTCGCGACTTTTAGTTGCGCGTTCGCCTGCTTGATCGTAAACCCGCTTTTCAATCGCGCGATTACAAAACCGCCCTGCGTCCTTGCCGAGCCTGATAGCCACAAACCCTTCTGCCCAGCGCCGAAATCCACTTCGGGCGGCATAACGCCAATGACTTTGTATGGCGTACCGTTCAGCGTAATCTCGCGCCCGATGATCGTTGAATCGCCGGCGAACGAACCCCTCCACAGGTCGAAGCTCAGCACCGCCACGCGCGCGTTCACCGGCTGCGTGTCACTCTGCAGAATCGGACGTCCGAGAACTGGATGCACGCCGAGCACGGAGAAAAAATTCCCGGATACTTCGGCGGCGGATAGCTTTTGCGGTTCGAATCCGCCAGTGAGAGTAAATTGTCCCTGAGAGTACAATGCGCATTGCTCGAATTCGGGTGCGTGCGCCTCAATCTGCTTCCATCCATCTCCAGAAAACGAGACGACAGCGCCAACCTGAGTTTTGGGCCAAAACTCAGTCCCTTCAACTGTCACGAGTTGTGAAACGTCGGCGTACGGCAGCGGCTTAAGCAACAAGCCGTAGACCGCACTGAAAATTGCGGTGTTGGCGCCGATGCCGAGGGCCAGCGTGAGGACGGCGACGGCGGTGAAGCCGGGGGATTTGCGCAGCATGCGGAGGGCGAAGCGGAGGTCTTGCAGGAGGGATTCGACCAGATGGACGCCGCGGGATTCGCGGCATTCTTCCTTGACGCGTTCGATGCCGCCGAATTCGAGATGCGCGCGGCGGATGGCTTCTGCGCGGGGGATGCCGGTGCGGACCAGATCGTCGGTATAAGATTCGATGTGCGAGCGCAGTTCCGCATCCATTTCGCTCTCCATGCGAGAGCGGCGCAGAAGGGTGTTGACCCAGGAACGAATTCGACTCCAGAGTTTGTGTGGCAACCACATAATGCTTACCTCAGCGACTGAAAAGTGTATGTGAGAACTGCAAAATCTGTACTTCAGCGGCTTCCCGACCAAAAGCGTCGGGACGCAGACGACGCGAAAGCCGAGCTGATTTCGAAGCGTTTACGTCATGGCTGCCTCCGGAAAAACGCTCAGGGTAAAAAGCCACGACCCACAAAGATTCTCGCGTTGCGGCGCGGTTAAAACCGCGCCCTTACGCAAAACAGGATCTCTCACAGTCTCTGCCGAGACTCATACTTCCTCGGGCGTCGTGCGCAGGATTCCCGCGATGACGTCGGCCATGCGGTTCCACTTATGCGTTTCCGTTTGCAGTCTGCGCCGGCCTGCGGTTGTGAGGCGGTAATACTTCGCCTTGCGGTTGTTCTCCGACTCGCCCCATGCGCTGGTGATCCAGCCCTGATGCTCAAGGCGATAGAGCGCGGGATAGAGAGAACCCTGTTGAATCTCGAGGCGGTCTTTTGAAATTTGCTGGATGCGCAGCAGGATGCCGTAGCCGTGCAAAGGGCCGAGGGAAACGGCCTTGAGGATGAGCATGTCCAGCGTGCCTTGCAACAGTTCGAGCTGTTTGTCCACGGAGCGGCATCCCTCCTAGATGCGCTAGGAATGTACTGCTTGCCTCCTAGATTGTCAAGGAGAGAGATTTGGGATCAGCGGGTCAGTGTGAATTTTGACTGCTATTGTCACGATTAATAAAATTCAAACTGACCCATCACCGACTTGCGGCATGCGAAGGAAGGGAAATGTGGCGCAATGATTCGCAAAGACGAACGGCGGCAAATAATCTAAACGGGGCGGCCGCAGGCGGAGCAGAAGCGCGCCGCTGAAATGGCAGGCCGGCCGCAGTTGCTGCAGAAATGCGCTCCCGCCGGCCCGGCAACGACCATCACCGGCATGCACGTTTCCGCGGTACACGCCCAGAAGAGCGCGACCACCCAGCCGATAATTGTCCAGCCGAGAAACAAATTCACCAGGAAGATGCCAGCGGCATTGCGCTTGTTATGGCCAATGATCGCCGGCAAGAAGTACATCAGCGTGGCTAACGCGAAAAAGAGCATCACGGCGTCTCCTCAACTGCGCTCAAGCGCAGCCCTACTCATCTCTGCTATATGTTACGCGCAAGAGCCTCAAAATGTTCCGTGGCCGTTTTTGCCAACGGTTATTTCTCGACTTTAGCGAGCAACTGCACGAATTTTTCCTGGCGGGCCTGCTGATCCAGGCCGTCATTCGCTTCGGCGAGTTGCGTCTGATTCATCGAGCAGAATTTCGGTCCGCACATGGAGCAGAACTTCGCGTCCTTGTAAAAATCGTCCGGCAAAGTTTCGTCGTGCATGGCGCGCGCGGTTTCCGGATCGAGCGAAAGCTCAAATTGCTTGTTCCAGTCGAAGAGAAAACGCGCATAGCTCAGCGCGTCGTCGCGGTCACGCGCGCCGGGACGATGGCGCGCCACATCGGCGGCATGCGCGGCAATTTTGTAGGCAATCACGCCCTGGCGAACGTCATCGGCGTTGGGCAAACCGAGATGCTCTTTGGGCGTGACGTAGCAAAGCATCGAGGCGCCATGCCAGCCAATCATAGCGGCGCCAATTGCGCTGGTGATGTGGTCGTAGCCGGGCGCGATGTCGATGACCAGCGGACCCAGCGTGTAGAACGGCGCCTCGTAGCACAGTTCATTTTCTTTTTTCACCTGTAATTCGATCTGGTCCATAGGAATGTGACCGGGGCCTTCGATCATCACCTGCACATCGTGCTCCCAGGCCTTTTTTGTGAGCTCGCCCAGGACTTTCAATTCGGCGAATTGCGCTTCGTCGCTGGCGTCGGCAATCGAGCCGGGGCGCAAGCCGTCGCCCAGCGAAAAGCTCACGTCGTGCTTCTTGAAAATTTTGCAGATTTCATCGAAATGCTCGTAGAGGAAATTTTCTTTTTTGTGATGGCTCATCCACACAGCCAGTAATGAGCCGCCGCGGCTGACAATTCCAGTGATGCGGTTGCGCACCAGCGGCAGAAATTCGCGCAGCACTCCGGCATGAATGGTCATGTAGTCCACGCCTTGCTCGGCCTGCTCTTCGATGACCTCGAGCATCAGCTCGATGGACAAATCTTCAGTGCGGCGCACGCGCGAGAGCGCTTCGTAAATCGGCACAGTGCCGATGGGCACCGGAGACGCGTCAATAATCGCTTTGCGGATTTTCGGGATCTCGCCGCCGGTGGAAAGGTCCATCGCGGTATCGGCACCGTAATGCACCGCGCGGTGCAGCTTCTCGAGTTCTTCAGCGATATTAGAAGTGGTCGCGGAATTGCCGATATTGGCGTTGATTTTGCATTTGAACGCGACGCCGATGCCCATCGGCTCGAGATTTTTGTGATGAATATTGGCGGGAATGATGGCGCGGCCGCGCGCGACTTCGCTGCGCACGAGTTCCGGCGTGATTTTTTCGCGCTTGGCGACATATTCCATTTCCTCGGTAATGATTCCCAGCCGCGCATAGTGCATCTGCGAAACGTTTCGATTGCCGTTCACGCCCGCAGATTGCAGCCGCTTTTCAATCCATGCATCTCTCAGCGCCATGATTTTTTCTCCCGCCGCAGCACGAGCGAGTATTCAATGGAGAAGTTCGTGAGCCTTCTTCGTTCGCCACTGCAAGACATTCCGTGCTTATTATCGCATCGCGCCGCAGGCGCGGCAACCGATAGCGGCTAGATTAAACCGGCTGCTTGCATTTGCCGAAGCTAATGGCCGGAATTCTTCAATTGGGATTGCTCAGGTTTGTTCGGGTGCAAGATGGCGTTGATTTCACAACCCACCAGAAGGGCGATTCCAGCCATGTACATCCACAGCATGAGTATGATCATCGCAGCGAGATTGCCATAGGTGGCGCTGTAGTTGGCGAATTTCGAGACATGGAAACGAAGTCCAATCGAGACTAGCGCGATGAGGGTGGCGGCGACCACATTGCCGGGCGAAATGAAACGGAATTTGAGGTTTACGTCAGGACCAAACCTGTAGGTCACGGCAAGAGCCAGTAGCAGCGCGGCGGCAATGATCACCCAGCGGAGCGTCGCGAAGAAGGCGAGTAACGGATGGCTCCATCCAATGAGCGAGGCCACCCACGATTGAACTACCCCGCCGAAAATCACCAGCGAGAGTGATCCGATGGCCAACACAACAAAGAACACCATCAGCAGAAGCGCGGTCCCGCGCGCTTTCCAGAAAGGTCTCTGGTCCTTTACGTCGTAGACCACGTCGAGTTGTTCCATGATCGCATAGGCGCCCGTGGAGGCTGACCACAGTGTAAAGAGCAGCCCGAAAGTCAGCAGGCCTCCCGAAGCTTCAGACGTGACGTATCGGACACTTGCCTCGAAAAGGTTTGCGGACTGCTGCGGCAGAACCTGGTGGAGAAGATTCAGTATGGCCTCCTGCAGGTGGGGGATGGAGAGGGATGGAAGGAGTGACAGGACAAAAATCATCGCCGGAAAAACCGCGAGCAGAAAGAAGTATGCAAGAACAGCCGCACCGTCCAATACGCGGTCGTCCTGAATTTCGCGCCACAAAACTGCTGCGAAATGCATCAGCCGCGCGTGAGGCGGAGCGCTCGTTGTGGGAAGCTCCTTTCAAGGCGCGTTCAGCGGTGCCAATCCGCGTCTTTCTTCCTTCTTTTCGATGTTATCTGAAAATGGATGCCTTTATCGAGGCTGAGGCATGGAACGGCGGCTGCGCCATTCGTCTGCGGTGATTTCCCAGATTTCGGCTGGAAAGCGGCCGCCGACATAATCGCGCTCTTCGGTGGCGACCACGCGCATGCCTTGCTTTTCTGAAATGCGGCGCGATGCGACGTTGGCGATGGCCTTTGGCACGCGCAGAACGGGAAACTTCAGTGCGTTGAACCAGTAATCCGTCACCGCGTCGCACGCTTCCGTCATCAGGCCGCGCCCTTGGTAAGGCGGACTCATCCAGAAGCCGCGATTTTCCGTTTCGCCCTTTATCAGACTGATGAAGCCGATCATTTGCTGCGGTTCGGTCTTCGGTCGCAGCGTCCAGTGCCACGCTTCGCCGCGCGCGATAGCCGGCAGCGCCATATCGCGGACGTATTGCAGCGCGCCATCGGCCGGATAGGGCCAGGGAATCACATTGCGCAGGTAACGCACAATCTCCCAATGGGGGAAAAGAACTTGGATCTGCGCGGCGTCGGGAAGCTCGAGAGGGCGCAACAGAAGCCGCTGCGTTTCGAGCGCAGGAATTATGGCAGAAGATCCGCGCGTGGCTGGGCCGGCGGAAGCTTCCGGAGATTTAACTTTCATTTCGCCGCCGCTTGCATCCCTGTGCCGCACAAAGCTTCGAGCAACTTTTCGGGCTGGTTCAGCGGCGGGAAGCATGATGTGCCTACGCAGACGAAGGCTTGCGCGACGCTGGCGTCGAGATGCGGGATTGTTTCTTTGAGCGCCGGTGCGAGCGCATCGGCGGTTTTCATTTCTGGCGTGACGCGCAGGACGGCTTTGCCAAGGCGATAAACGGAATTCGCGGCCGCTTCGAGCGCTGTTGCTTGCGCATCTCCTGAAGCGCCGGTAATCACCACTTGCATCGCGTGGCGCGAATGCAGCGCGGCGGCCAGCCCATAGGTCGCCGCGAACATTCCATATTGCGGAGCGATTCCAGCAAATGCTTCAAGGGTGCGCTGCGCCCAATCGCCATAGAGCGCATCACCGGTGAAAGCGTAAAGGCGGTCAAGAACGATCGCGGCGGCGGAATTCGTTCCCGGAGTCGGCGAATCCTGGAAAGGTTTGCGGCGCACATCGAGGCCGCCCATAGGCGGCGCATCGGAAGCGCGGTCGAAAAATCCGCCGTTTTGCGCATCGCCATATTTCTCGATAACCATGCGCATAGTTCGATCAGCAATCTCGAAATATTTGCGGTCGAGCGTAGTTTCGTAGGCATCGAGCAGCGCTGCGGACATGAAAATCTGGTCATCAAGCAAGCCGCCAATTTTTTCGCCGCCGAGGCGATGCTGGAAGCCTGCGCTTTCGTCCCAGGCTTCGGAGATGATGCGGTCGAGCGTTTTCAGCGCAAAGTTCCGGCAATCTTCGCGGCTGAGCACGCGCGCCGCTTCCAAAAACGCTGAGGCGAACATCGCGTTCCAACTGACGTAAATAGTGCGATCCACGGCCGGAGCCTGCCGCTGCGTCCGGGCCGCGAGCATTTTGCCTTTGGCGCGCGCGATGAGCAGCCGTGCGTCGCCGGCGCTCATGCCATTTTGCCTGGCAATTTCCTCGACGCTCGAGGCCACCCACAAAACATTTTTCGCCGGATTGTGATGCATCTCGCCAACCGGCCCAATGTCGTAATATTCCTCCATGACGCGCGCTTCTTCCGGCGTGAGCGCGGCGCGAAGCTCATCCTGTGTCCATGTGAAATAATCGCCATCGTCATCGAGCGAAATGTCCGCGTCCTGGCTGGCGTAGAATCCACCCTGCTCGCCGTCGCTCAGCGTGTCGAATACCCAGGAAATAATTCCTTCGGCTGTTTCGCGATAAAGTTTTCCCGCGCCTGACTCGCCCGTTTCGCGCGTGCCCGGCATGTTCGCGACTTGGAACGCGTGCAGATAATTTTTCAGCAGTTCGGAATTATCGTAAGACATTTTTTCGAAGTGCGGCACGCACCATCGCTCATCCACGGAGTAGCGGTGAAAGCCTCCAGCGAGCTGGTCGTAAACGCCGCCCAGCGCCATCTTGGTGAGCGTGCGGCTGGAAATATAAAACATGTGCGAATCGCGCGCCGGCTGAGAAAGTTCGAGAAGCAAATCGATCGCAGCAGTGTGCGGGAATTTTGGCGCGTGGCCAAAGCCGCCATTTCGCGCGTCAAAGCGTTCAAGCATCGAGCCAACCATTTTGTCGATGATTTTCGGCTCGAATGTCCCGCGCGCGCCGGCGAAAAGCTCGGCATTACGCACCGCGTCTTCCAGGGCAATTGCTGAACCGTCAATTTCGCCACGCTTCGAGCGAAACGCTTCCGCGGCAGCGACCAAAATTCGTTTGAACCCAGGCCGGCCCATAGCGTCTTCCGGCGGAAAATAGGTCCCGCCGAAGAACGGTTTTCCATCGGGCGTCAGGAACGCCGTCAGCGGCCAGCCGCCCTGTCCGGCGATGGCGCTCACCGCCGCCTGATAGCGAGAATCGACGTCGGGACGCTCATCGCGGTCCACTTTCACTGCGACATAGAATTGATTGATCAGCGCGGCGATTTCCGGATTTTCGTAGCTCTCGCGGTCAATCACATGGCACCAGTGGCACCACACTGCGCCAATATCCAGCAGAATCGGCTTCGATTCCGCGCGCGCTTTGGCGAACGCCGCCTCGCCCCACTCATGCCAGTCCACCGGCTGATGCGCAGCGGAGCGCAAATAAGGGCTTGCGGAATTTTTGAGACGGTTTGTCGCACTATCGCTCACGAAGCTTCCTTTCCTGAAAAAACCACGGCGGCAGAAAATATTCGGCGGGCGGCTTGCCGGAAAAAAACAAAATCATTGAATCGGATTGTGGTATCCCGCGTCGCGCGGATCGATTGGCCGGCGGCCGGCAAATCCCTCGTCCTGGCGGTGGTAAAAACGAATGCGATCCTCGCCAACGCGCCAGCAAAAATAAACATCCTCATCATTCAGCCGCGCCGGAAAATCCAGCAGTCCCACGTCCAGATCTTTCACCACGCAGCCGGTCGAGTGAATTTTTTCCACTGCTTTCGCGATGGAACTCTCCAATTGATTTTGCTCCAGCCGTTGCTGGCCGGCCTCTTGGTAATCGAAGCGCATACCTCCGGAGAGTTGAATTTGGGTGGCGAGCTCAGTCATCTTTTCATTGATGGCTTTCGCGCGGCGGCGCGCTTCCATGGCTTCGAGCAGCACCGGCTCGAGTTCAGCGCGAGTGCGCTCGGCCTCCGTCAGATTGAAAGTCCTTTGTCCGTCCTCTTCCATGGTTGATAGCCCTTCATCCGCCAATATAAACCATCGTGCGCGATGGCGGAACAAAATCCGCATCGTTGATACGGTGCCCGGCTTCTTTGGCCATAACCACGCGGCGAATCTCACTTTCGACATCGCTGTCACTCGCGCTGCCGCGAAGAAACGGCTTGAGATCGTGATCCTCTTTGCTGAAAAGGCAGGTGCGCAGTTTCCCGTCAGCGGTCAGGCGAATGCGCGAGCAGAATCCGCAAAACGGCTGCGTGACAGGCGCAATCAAGCCAATTTCGCCGCGCCCGTCGGCAAATCTGAATTTCCGAGCGGTCTCGCTGCGCTCATGCGCCACCGGTACAAGCGGCCATTTCGCCTCGATGCGCCGCTTCACCTCCGCTGCCGGAACCATCAGCTCGCGAGTCCACGCGCGGTCAGCATCGAGCGGCATAAATTCGATGAAGCGCATAATCAGATCGCGTTCGCGCGCAAATTCGGCGAAGCGCTCCACTTCATCGTCATTGATTCCGCGCACCAGCACTGCGTTCACTTTCACCGGCCGCAGCGGGGAAGATTGCGCCGCGTCAATTCCCGCCATCACGCGATCAAAAGAACGCGTGCGCGTGATTTTTTCGAATTTCGCGCGTTCCAAAGAATCCAAGCTGATGTTGATGCGGTTCAATCCGGCGGCCACGAGTTTGTCGCAGCGTTCGGCAAGTGACTGCCCATTCGTCGTGAGCGACAGGTCCGGCACACCCATAGCGCGCAACGCGGAAATGAATTCCTCGACGCCCGGGCGCACCAGCGGCTCGCCTCCCGTAACGCGCACTTTGCGAATGCCCATGCGCACCAGAATTCGCGCCAGCCGCTCGAGTTCCTCCCATGAGAGCAACTTGTGCTCGGCCACATGGTTTTCCGGATTCGCGGAGCGGCAGTACACGCAGCGAAAATTGCAGCGGTCAGTGACCGAAATGCGCAGGTCGGTGATCTGCCGGCCGAATTTGTCCGTTAATTTGGTGGCTTCTTGCAACGCAACGCTCCGCAGCGAGCGCGCCCATCTTCGCGAGCGCGGACCAAGATACTTTGCAAAATAAAAATGCCCGAAATCCGTGTTTGGACTCGGGCAGCAAAGCCAGCCATGATTTGCGGCGGCTTTTCTCCTTTCCAAACGCGGGAGGCGCGGGAGTTTCCTCCCGAACCCTGAACGCGCCACTGCATCAGCAGCCGCACGTCTCCGGAATTTCAGTACCGGATCGTTCTTGCGCCATGGGTTTGCTCTCTCGAAGGCCGCAAGAATCGGAGATCAACCTCATTCTACGCTGATTTCAGCGCTGTAGGCAATCACGCGACGTGAGCGCACGAGGCTACGCTAAAGCAATAACCAAAGCCGTCACAAATATCGGAATTCAGCGGAGGATGGCTTGTCGCATGAGCTTCAACGCATCGTTGGTGGTGATGAGCCGCGCGCCGCGGCCGACGAGTCCATTCAGGGTTTTCTCGCCTTCTTTTGCGTCGAGCGTTTCAATGGCGTCAGTCACAAGCGCCACACGGCGTCCATGCTCGAGGAGCCTTTTGGCGGCGAGCTGCACGCAAAATTCCGTGACTACGCCGAACGTGACGAATTCGCAATCAGCAGGGAACTCGCGCAGCAATTTTTCCGTCGCGGGATTGTCGAACACATCGAGCGTCTGTTTTTCTAGATTGAGTTGCTGAAACTCGAACACGTTCGATGGAATTTTCGCCTCCGGCCCATTGGCGACGGAGAGAAATTTGTTCAGCTTCAATTCCGGGACGATTTGCGCGCCCGGCGTTCCGCGCACACAGTGCGGAGGAAAGCGGCTGAATTCCGGATCGTCCGCCGCGTGCTGGTCCGTGCTGGAAACGATAAAAATTCCGTCCGCAGCGGCGGCGTTAACCAGACGCAGCATGTTCGGAATGCGTTTCTCCGCGCCGGGAACGTAAAGCTTGCCTCCCGGTAGCATAAAATCGGCCTGGGTGTCCACTTCCAAGAGCGCCACGCCGGATTTGTGTTGTGTTTGCGGCGACACGGCAATCTCCACTGCCTATTTTATCGTTTATGCGCGCGACAAGCGAATTGGAGCGGCGGGCCCGAGACTGAATTTTGAAGTCTTAGGAAGTTCAGCTTTGGCTGCGGATGCGCCGACGAACTTTTTGCAACAGGGCGCGCAGCGCTTTGCTGTGGCGCACCGGATAGGGCTGCGCGTGGCCGAGCGAGAGCAACCTCGGCGGAAGCCGCTTCAAAGATTCCGCGCAACGCTCGCGTGCCGTCTCAAGCGGTTCCGGAGAGGCAATTCGCTTGCCGTTTCGCATCACCGGAACAAGCAATGGTTCGCCGCCGGCGCACGTTTCGTCCGCAAGCGCGATCGTGTCCGCTTTCCATTTTCCGCGCGCATCCGCAAAACGAAAAACCTGCTTGCGGCCAGGATAGGTGGCTTTCGCCTCGCTGAATTTCGCCGCTTCGCGCGTTTTTCCGCCGCGTTCAAGCTCCACCAATTTATAAATGGTGCTCAGATTTGGCGTATCCGTTGGCGCGACCAGCGCGCTTCCCACGCCGAAGGCGTCAATTTTCGCGCCGCGCCGCAGCAATTCGGAAATTTTCTTCTCGTTCAAATCACCCGACGCAAAAATTTGAACGTCATTCCATCCCGCCCGGTCGAGTTGGCTGCGCACCCAGCGGCTGTCTGCCGCCATGTCGCCGCTGTCTAGCCGGACGCCCGCCGGCTTGCGCCCCGAAGCAATGATCTTGCGCAGCGCCGCTCGCGCGTCGTAGGTATCTAAAAGCAGCGTGGCGCGCTCGGGAAAAACATCGAGGAAACGCGCGAACGCATGCGATTCATTTTCGAAAGCCATGATCCAGGAATGGGCCTGCGTGCCATACGCTGGAATTCCAAACATTTCTCCAGCGATAACGTTCGAAGTGCCCGCGCACCCGGCGATCCACGAAGCGCGCGCCGCAAAAATTCCCGCTTCGGAGCCATGCGCGCGCCGCGCCCCGAATTCAACCACCTCCCTGCCGCCTGCCGCGCTAACAATCCTCGCCGCACGGCTCGCTATCATAGTCTGAAAATTGATGGACGAGAGAACGCGCGTCTCCAAAAGCTGCCCCGCGATGATCGGCGCGGTCACGCGAACGAGCGGTTCATCTGCGAAGACCACCGAGCCTTCCGGAATGGCCCACACGTCGCCGGTAAATCTGAGCCGCAATAGAAAATCGAAAAATTCCTGGCGCACGTGACGAAACACCGGCTGGCGCCGCAGAAAATCAACATCGCTCTGCGAAAAGGAGAAATTCTCGAGGAATTCAAGCGCTTGTTCGAGTCCGGCAGCCACCAGGTAATTGCGCTCGCGAGGAAGCCGGCGAACAAAGAGCTCAAAAGTCGCGCGCGCATCAAAGCCGTTCTGAAAATAGCCAGCTGCCATGGTCAATTCGTAAAGATCGGTGAAGAGACCGGAGGCTTCTCGACTTTGTCGCGGGTTCATCAGCTTGCTTTCAATCGCGAGAACGGCTGCGGCGAACAGGAAATTTCATCAGGGATGTGCCTATGGGAAGGAATAATATATCAGGTATGCGGGTTCGAGCTGGAAAATAGAGAATCGCAGAGAGAGCCCCAGCGCCACAACTGGCGGGCGAATCGCTCGCGCCGGGGCCTCGCTGCAAAACTCTGGGCTTCCGAAGTCTACTTGAGAGCTGCGTCTTTGAATGCCTTGGCGGCGCGCAGACGGACAACCGTCTTTGCCTTGATTTTGATGGGCTCGCCGGTGGCCGGATTGCGTCCCATGCGTGCTTTGCGGTGCGCCTTCACCGCGCGCCCGATACCCGGAATGACGAATTTCCCGGAACTCTTGCACTCTTTTACTGCCAGATTAAACAGTTCATCGAAGAAGGTCGAAACCTGCTTCTTTGACACTGGTTTGTCTTTGGTGCTCACCTTTTCGGTCAGGTGGGCAATGATTTTTGACTTGCTCATCGGGGTTGCCATCGTATTGCTCTCTCCTCTTTCAAAAGAATTTGCTGGGCTCCCTGGCGGGAGGTCGGGGGCACTATAGCTGTACAAAACGGCGAACGCAAGAGAAAACGATTAAAAAGCCGCGAAAAATCGAGGTTTTTTGCTGGGGAGGGGAGAAAAAGGGCTATTTCAGGCCTGATTTGGGACTAAGGCTGCGCCAAACTGGAATAGAAGGCGGCGATGGACTTGATTCCACCAAAATAATTTTCGAGCGAAATGTGCTCGTCTGGAGCATGAGCGTTCTCATCAGGCAGCCCAAATCCAATCAGCACGCAAGGCACTTTGAAGGTGTCGTGCATTTGCGTGACGAACGGAATCGACCCTCCTTCGCGAATAAACACCGCCTTCTTGCCGAATCCTTGCTGCAGCGCCTGAATCGCCTTTTGAAAAATTGGATGCTCGAATGGCGCCACCCATGGATTACCGGTGCTCAGGGTTTCGAACTTGCAGCGAACCGTCTTCGGCAGGAGCTTGCGGACGTAGCGCTCCACTTGCTTTGCTATTTTTGCCGGATCCTGATGGGGGACCAGCCGCGTCGAAATCTTCGCGAACGCCTTTGAAGGGATCACCGTCTTCGAGCCTTCGCCTGTGTATCCGCCCCAGATTCCGTTTAGCTCGAGCGTTGGCCGGCACCACAGCCGCTCGACGGTCGTAAATCCCTTTTCGCCGCAAAGCGCCGGCGCGCCAACGGTTTTGCGGAATTCCGACTCTTTCCACGGCAGAGAATTGAGCGCCTTGCGCTCCTTCGCGGAAACCGTTGCAACATCTTCGTAAAATCCCGGCACGGTCACGCGGAAATTCTTGTCGTGCAGCTTGGCAATCATTTCCGCCAAAATGGTGATGGGATTCGGAACCGCGCCGCCAAACACGCCGGAATGCAAGTCTTGCGCTGCGGCAGTCAATTCGACTTGATAATAGTTCAGCCCGCGCAGGCCGTAAGTCACTGAAGGGACGCCGGGCGCCAGCATTGAGGTGTCGGACACCACCAGCGCATCCGCTTTCAGCCGCTCCTTGTGGTTTACGACGAAGTCCCACAAATTCACGCTGCCCACCTCTTCTTCTCCTTCGATGATCACCTTTACGTTTATCGGCAGCTTGCCCAGCGTTGTCTTTAACGCCTCGAACGCCTTCAGATGGATGTGAACTTGCCCTTTATCATCAGCCGTTCCGCGGCCATACAATTTCCCATCGCGCACCGCCGGCTCAAAAGCCGGCGAAGTCCACAGTTCCAGCGGCTCCGCCGGCTGCACATCATAATGACCATAAAAAAGAATCGTCGGCTTACCCGGCTGTCCGAGCGACTCCGCCAGAACCAACGGATGCATTTTCGTGGCAATAACTTCAACCTTCGCGAATCCCGCCTGACGCAAGCGCTCAGCCACCCATTGCGCGGCGCGCTCGATATCCTGCTTGTGCTCGCTCTTTGTGCTGACGCTGGGAATGCGCAAAAATTCCTTCAGCTCGTTCAGATTCTCATCCCGGTGACTCTCGATGTAGTCGAGAAAATTCATCCGTTGTGGCCGTCCTCTCTGCGCAAGGATGATCCGCTATGTGTCTGTGCCGCTCTTCACGCGAAGCGAGAACAGGCATTGTACGAATCCCAAACCGTTGCAGCAAGCGGAAAGAAACATTTGATTCAGTTGACTCGCCTCGCCGAATGGGTGCAGGATAGCCGCATCATGTCTTCTATTGACGTAGACAAGCGCCGTAGTTCGCGCATCTTCCAGCGCCTTAATGTGCAGGTTCGCGGCGTCGATTCGGACGGGCGCAGGTTCCGCGAATCGTGCCAGACCATCGTGGTGAACGCGCACGGCGGCCTGATTTACTTGAATGAAAGCGTCGAGCTCGGCGGTCAGGTGCAGATCACCAATCCCGTCACCGATGAAGAGCAAGAGTGCCGCGTCGTATATCTGGGAGACGTTTCGGACAAGGGCCAGCGCGTCGGCCTGGAATTCCTCTCCCCTTCTCCTCATTTTTGGGGAATGGAGTTCGCCGATCCGGATGTGCCCCGGCGGTCGCCGCCCGGTTCTGCGCGCAAGTCTCCGCCGCGCTAGCCCGCCGTCATCCACAGCGTCGTGCTTACCCAAAGGTACCAGCAGAATTAGTACAGGCCGGTGGTTGAACTGGCCGTATTTCTTTTGTATGCTGCCTCCGGAAAGATACCCCGGAGGTGGCGAAAGAAATGGTTTGTCCGTCCTGCAAAGGAGAGGATTGTGTACGGTCGCGTCGCCACGGGTTTGTCGACCGGGTGGTTAGCTTTGCAGCCCTGCGGCCTTGGCGATGCATGAAGTGCAGACGGCGTTTTTATGCCCACAACGTGGCCGTGGACTTCATGCGTCACGCGCATTGTCGTAAATGTGGCAACCTTGAGCCTCGATACCTCGGCAAGAAATGGGTCGGAGAAGGCAAGCTGCGACTGCTCCTCCGAATGCCGGGCGCTCACGCTTATCGCTGCGATGACTGTCGACTGAATTTCCATTCCTTCAGAACTCTTTATAATCCGCGCGGACGAGAAGCGCACACTGCTGCAGACCATCTAGCTGGCGAATGAAACTGGCGCGGCGGTTTCTCTGTCCGTGCTGACGACGAGTGGTTTCTCTCGCCGCTAGCTTTCTGGCTCAGGCGCGGGTGGTTGAATCGCAGGAGCGTGCTACCGGCGGAGTTGCGCTCCCTTGACAATTACGTAAAGCACGGGAATGAAGAGCAGGTTGAGCGAAGTCGCAAAAATCATTCCGCCGAAAACAGTGGTACCTACGGAAGAGCGGCTGGCCGCACCGGCTCCCGTAGCCAGCACCAGCGGCAGCACGCCAAGTAAAAAAGCAAAAGAGGTCATCAGAATTGGCCGCAGCCGAATGCGCGCCGCTTCAACAGCCGCTTCATAGAGGCTCATGCCTTTTTCGCGGAGCTGTTCCGCGAATTCCACAATCAATATGGCATTCTTGCTTGCCAGGCCGATCAACATCACCAGTCCAATCTGGCAATACACGTCGTTGATGTTTCCGCGCAACGATTGGAAGAGCAGCGCGCCAAGCATGGCCATGGGAACGGCCATGATCACGATGAATGGCAGGGTGAAGCTTTCGTACTGCGCCGCCAGCGTCAGATACACAACCAGCAGTCCGAGTCCGAAAAGCGCGGCCGATTTGCTTCCGGATTGTATTTCTTCCAGCGACAATCCCGACCATTCGTAAGAAAAACCGCGCGGCAGCACTTTCGCTGCCAGCTTTTGCATGTCGTTGATGGCGTCGCCGGAGCTGCGTCCAGGCGCCGCTGAACCGTCAATCTCCGCTGAGCGGAACAAGTCGTAATGGGTGATGACCTGCGGACTGGCCGTTTGCGTGATGCTGACCAGATTATCCAGCGAAACCATGTTGCCGGAATTCGAGCGCACATAAAAACGATCGATATCGTCCGGATGCGAGCGGTACTGCTCGGCGGCCTGCACGTAGACGCGATAGGAGCGATTGTTAAAGGTGAAGTTGTTGACATACACAGAACCAAGATAAACCTGCAGAGCGTCGGTAATCTGGCTCAGCGGAACATTCAAACTCTTCGCCTCACCGCGATCAATGTTCACCACAAACTGCGGGTCATTGGCGGTAAAGCTGCTAAAGAGTCCCGTCAGATTGCTGCGGTCCTGATTGCCAGCCCGCACCAGCGCCTGCGTGCTCTGCTGCAGTTGCTGCAACGAGGCTGCGCCCTGATCTTCGACTTCGAATTGAAAACCGCCGAACTGCCCGAGTCCTTGGACCGCAGGCGGATTGAAAGGCACCACCGACGCGCCAGAGATGCCCATGAACGGGCCGCGCAGGCGATTCACCACAGCCATCGAACTGTGCGCCGCGCCCTTGCGGTCCGAAAATGGCGTCAGGTTTACGAAAACCATCGCGTAATTCGACGCCGCGCCGGTGAAGCTGAACCCGGCAACGGAGAAAATGTCGGCGGTCTCCGGCTGTTTCCGCAGAATCGCTTCGATTTGATGGCAGATATTTGAAGTGTATTCGAGCGAAGCTCCCGGTGGCGCCTGCACGAGAATCATAATGTAGCCGTCGTCCTCGGCCGGCACGAAGCCGCGCGGCACCATGTTAAAGACCCAATACGTCAGTCCCGCGAGGATGAGAAACAACACTGCGGTCACAAATTTCCAGTTAAACAGGCGGTGCAATGTCGCGCGGTAAAGATTCGTTCCGCCAATCACCAGACGGTTGAACAGGGCAAAAACTCGCTTGCCCAAGCCGCCTTCCCGCCGATGACCGAGGAAAATCGCGGAGAGCGCCGGTGTCAGCGTCAATGCATTGAACGCCGAAATGGCCACAGAAAACGCAATGGTCAGCGCGAATTGCCGGAAAAGAATTCCCGTGGTTCCGGGGAAAAGAGCGACTGGCACGAAAACAGAAATCAATACTAGCGAAGTCGCCACAACTGCGCCAGCTACTTCGCCCATCGCCACAGAAGCTGCGCGATGCGGCTCCGATAATCCTTCGCTGATGTGCCGCTGCACGTTTTCAATCACCACAATGGCGTCGTCCACCACCAAGCCGGTGGCCAGCGTGATGCCGAACATGGTCAGCGTATTGATCGAGAATCCCAGCAGTTTCACGAAAATGAATGTTCCCACCAGCGACACGGGAATAGTTATGGCGGGAATGAAGGTGCTGCGCCAGTCTTGCAAAAAAATGAAAATTACCGCGATCACCAGCACGATTGCTTCAATCAAGGTGATGATTACGTCGCGAATTCCTTCGCTCACCGCGGTGGTTGTATCGAAGGCAATTCCGTATTTCAGCCCCGCTGGAAAAGTAGGCGCGAGTTTCGCCAACTCTTCCTTGCACATCTGATCGACTTGCAAGGCATTGGCGTTTGGCAGTTGCTGAATGGCCAGGCCAATCGCTTCATGCCCGTTGATGAAGAGGTTGCTGCTGTAATCCTGCGCGCCTAGTTCCGCATAGCCCACGTCTTTTATGCGCACCAGCGTCCCGTTCGCGCCCGTCTTCAAAATAATGTTGTCGAACTGTGCGGGATCCGTCAGTTGTCCCATCGCGCGCACGCTGATTTGGAACGCCTGTCCCGCGGGCGCGGGTGGCTGGCCGATTTGTCCGGCGGCCACTTGAACGTTTTGCTCCTGAAGCGCGGCAATGACATCCGTGGCGGTCAGTTGGCGCGCCGCCAGTTTTGCGGGGTCCAGCCACACGCGCATGGCATATTCGCGCTGCCCGAAAATCGTTACATTCGCGACCCCTGGAACGCGCTTGATCGCGTCGCTGACGTACACGTCCACATAGTTGCTGATAAACAGGCCGCTATATTTGTTGTTGTCGGAATAAAATGCCGCGGCGAAAACGAATCCGGCCAGCCCTTTGGTTATAGTGACGCCGTTCGCATTGACTTGTGCTGGCAACAGTCCGGCAGCGGCTTGCACGCGATTTTGGACGTCCACGGCGGCCAGGTCGGGATCGCGCGAAACATCAAATGTCGCCGTGATTGTGCTGACGCCATTGTTACCACTGGTCGACGTGAGATACTTCAGCCCTTCTACGCCATTGATAGAACGTTCCAACGGTATGGTAACCGCGGATTCGACCGTTTGCGCATCTGCGCCGTTGTAAGCGCTGGTTACGATTACTTGCGGTGGCGCGAGGTTCGGAAACTGCGCTATCGGCAGCGTGGGAATCGCCACAGCGCCACCCAACACAATGACCATCGCGCAGACCGTCGCGAATATCGGACGCCGGATAAAAAAATCAACGAACACGTGGCCGCTCCATTCGATGCGAGGGGGAATTCAGGAATTCCGCGGGGTGAGCTTTCAATGGGGATCTGCCTGAGCTGATTGGTTTTCGATGGTCTCTTTGACGGGCATGCCGTCAGCTAGGAATTGGAACCCGCCGACGATAAGGTGCTCTCCAGCCTTCAGTCCGCTCAGAACTACATAATTGTTGCCAATAATGTCACCCAGTTGGACTTGCTGCTGCCGCGCCACTGTGCCTTTTGGCCCGGCCTCTGCAAGGAAAACGAAGAACTGCCCGTTGATGCGCTGCGTCGCGAGCACGGGAATCTCCAGGCCCTTTGTAACGCGCCAGGTGATGCGCACGTTGACCAGTTCCTCGTTACGAAACGTATTGTTGGGATTTGCAATCGGCGCTTTTGCCAGCACCGTCTGCGTCGCATCGTCAACCTGTGGCGAAACAAAGTAGATCTTGCTGCGAGCAATCACTTTGCCCGAACTGTCCAACAGTTCCACGGGCTCCCCAACGTGCAGCTCACTCGAATGATCTACCGGGACATATATATACGCCTCCAGACTCCCCGGCTGGTCTACGGTGGTCAGCAAAGTGGTGTTTGTTACGCGATCGCCCACATGCACTGGAACGTCGCCGACGATTCCATCCGTCGGTGCGGTGACATTGTAATAATGCAGTTGCGCCTGTTGCTGCGTGACCTGCGCTTCCATGGCATTGAGTTGTGCCTGCGCTGCGTCGTAAGCGGTCTTCGCGTTGTCGAAATCCTGCTTGCTAACGATGCCCGCCTCATACAGTTTCTGCTCCCGCTCGAACTGCAGCTTCGCATTGGCCAGGTTCGCCGCCTGCGCATTCCGCGCCGCGATTTGGCTCTGCACGGTAGCCTCCTGCACGCGCGGATCAATGGCCATCAGGGGCTGCCCGGCATGAACATGTTCGCCAGAATGCGCGAATATTTGCGTAATCCAGCCCTCCACTTGCGGATTAATCGCCGCTGAGCGCCGCGACTTCAGCGTGCTCAGATAAACGGATGTATCCGGAACGTTTTGCTCCTGAATCACTTCGGTTTTCACGGGAGTCGGGCCGAAATGCATCGGCGCCGCGGCAGGCTTGGCGCATCCGCTGATAATCAGCATTAACGACAGCGCAGCGCCAGTCGCCACAATTTGCGCGGCATGGATCCGCCCGCGGAAGAACCTACATGTTAGGAATCTACGAACCGCGTTCATTGAATGTCAGTCGCGTCCTGTCTGTCTGATAAAACGATTGAGTTTACGATAAGTTACCGCTCAGTTCCACACCCAGCGCGTGCTTCCGTGAAAAATTAGACGCGACCGCCGATTTCCCGGATTCAGAGGAGTGCGGACAGCAATATGCGCTTCTGCTTCGACTGCCAAACTGCGCGTGCCGCCGAGCGAAAATTCAGTTTTGCGTACGATTATATGGTTTATGGTATGGTCGCGATACGAGGGCAGCTTTTCTTCAAATAGCTAACTTACGTATTTTTAGCCACATACCATCCAATTTTCCGCATAGCCGGCATTTGGACCACAGAATGCACAGCATGTGCTGACTCTGGGGGCTGTGTCCGGGGGACCGCGTTTAGACGAAGCAATATGAAAATGCGAATGCCGGTGGCACCGATATTCGTATTTTTTTATTAACAAACACTGTGTCTCGGAATATTAGATGTCCCCATCACTGGGTGTGAAGCGTTCAGGGGTGAACGCTAAAAACGAAAAAATGAGAACCGGGAGGTCCTCCAAAATGTTTGTCTCCTCCAAGAATTCTATTCGTGTGTCCGTTATCCTCGCGACTTTGCTGGCTGCAATTGCGCTGATGATTGCGCCGCGGGCCGCGTGGGGCCAAGCGATGGTAAGCGGGTCAATCGGCGGCGAAGTAACCGACCCGACCGGCGCCATAGTCCCGGGCGCAATCGTGACGCTTACGGATACCGCCACCAAGGCTACGCAGACCGTAACATCCAATAAGGCTGGTCACTTCTTATTCCCGGCACTAAAGCCTGGAATCTATGACGTCTCGATCGAAAAGGCGGGCTTTCAGAAGTTGCTGATTCCGGGCGTGACCGTGACCGTCAGCCAGGCGACCACCCTGAACGAGGTGCTCAAAGTCGGTGCCGCCTCCCAGACCGTGGAGGTCACCGCCAACGCCACCGCCCAGCTTCAGACCATGAACGCCACCATGGGGGAAACGCTCAGCGGCAACATGATGAACCTCCCCGCCATGAACCACGACGTCGCGTCGTTGTTGAATTATTCGGCCACGGCCGCGCCGAGCTTCCATGGGACGTACGGAGACGTCACCTCTGGATCCATCGCCGGCGCGACGCCGGACCAGAACACGTTCATCCTTGATGGCGCCACCAACACCAGCGGACTGGAGGGCGACAACGGCTACATCAACGGCTTTAGCGGCAGCCAGGCAGGCGTGGTCCCCACCCCCGTCGAGTCCATCCAAGAAGTAACGATCAATACCAACAACTCGACCGCCGACTTCGGCACGTCCTCCGGGGCTGAGATGCTCGCCGTCACCAAGCGCGGTACCGACACGATCCACGGTTCTGGCTTCGACTTTTTCCAGAGCAGTTTGCTCAACGCTAACACCTGGAGCTTCAACCAACAGGGCCTTGCGAGGCCCAAAAGCCACGAGAACTTCTTCGGGGGTGACATAGGCGGGCCGATACTCCCCAGCCTGGCAGGTGGCAAAACCTACATGTATTTCGATTACGAGGGCCTGCGCAACCCTGATGCTATTGTGGGGGCCCAAACGCGGGCCGTCCCCGGGGACCCGTTGCGGCAGGGCATCGTTCAGGTCCGTACATCGCAGGGCGTGCAAGCTTTTAACCTGAGCGCTCCGCTGAACGTCTGCGGCCCGACCGGGGGCCTCCCCTGCGATCCCCGCAACACGGGCATGAGTTCGATCGTCAGCACGATGTGGAATCAGTACATGCCCGAGCCGAATGCTTTAAACACGGGCGGCACCGGCATAGACGAGCTCAACACGTTTGCCTTCCGGGGGAATCTGACCGAGCCGCAAAACAACAACGAGCTCATCGGCCGGATCGACCACAATTTCGGGTCGAAGCTCCACTTCATGAGCCGCTATTCATGGTACAAGCAGGACCTCCCGACCACCAACCAGGTCGATATCGGCGGTCTGCTGCCAGGGGACACCAAGGGAAGATTCGCCTCCGCATCCTCCAACAACAACCAGCCGGCGCAATTCGTCGCCGGGCTGGAAGCAAATCTCACACCCAACGTGACCAACAGCTTTCACTTCGGCTACACAAAAAATGGCTGGCAGTGGCTTCGCAATGGGAACTTACCTCAGTTCTCGGGTCAGCCGGGGCCGATCGAGATTGACGGCGAGTCCACCAACGCCTTGATTCCCGTCAACGTGGACACGCAAGACTCCCGCGCGCGCACCTGGCAGGAGCACAACTACGACTTCCGCGACGAGCTGGACTGGGTCAAAGGCAAGCACTTCCTCACTTTCGGAGGCGACATTCTGCACGAGTGGTGGCACTTCGACCGCTACGATAACGTGGTGGGCGGACTAACCGTTCCTGTCATCCAGGTGAATGACAGCTCGGTCAACATTTCGTCAAGCTACCTGCCGCAGGGTTGCCTTGGCCACGGCGGAACGGCAACTTCCAACTGCATTGATTTGGACAATCAAACCGAGATAAACACCTATAAGCAGTATTACGCCGACGTCTTGGGTATTGTCGATGTCTCGAGCGTCGTCGCCACGCGCAGTGGAGCGAATCTCTCGTTGAATCCGCTCGGCACGCCAGCGCGCAGCTTTGTCACCGTGAACACGCCCAGCGTTTATTTCACTGACACATGGCGCGTCAAGCCGAGCCTGACCTTCAACTACGGCTTGAACTGGGAACTGCAGTCGCCGCCGCACGATCTCAATGGCTCTCAGGACGTGCTGGTGGATCCCAACAACAACCCCATCACTTACGACAATTACATCAAAAACAGAGAGACTGCCGCCTTAAATGGCCAGATTTACTCGCCCGTAATAGGTTTCTCTCCGGTGGGCGCGGTAGGCAAGGGGTCCAAGTACGCGTTCCCGCCGTTTTACGGCGCGTTCGGTCCGCGTGTCTCCCTGGCCTGGAACCCGAACTTCAGTAGCGGGTTCCTCTCGACCCTCTTCGGCGAGAGGTCCACTGTCATCCGCGGCGGCTATGCGCGCGTCTACAGCCGCGACATGGGGATCAACGTTGTCTCGAACCCGGTGCTCGGCTATGGCTTCCTCCAGCCTGATTCTTGCATCCCTTATAGTCCCAACGAACCGCCGCCTCCGAGCGCGACCCCGGGCAATCCCTGCGTAAGCAAGAATATCACGGATCCTGTCACCGCTTTCCGGATAGGCACCAACGGTGATGGCACGACTGTTCCTTTCGGGACGCTTGCAGCCACCCTCCCTACCCCCGTTCAGCCGGGAATCGGCACGAATCCGGGCGCAGTACTCTTGGACAGCATGGACCAGAACTTCCGCCCCGACGATACCGACGAGGGGGATTTCACTATCCAGCGGCAGCTGAGAGGCAATGTCCTCTTTGAGGTCGGCTGGGTGGGCGTTTGGGGTCACCACCTCTTCCAGGGCATTGACATGAACGCTGTGCCATGGATGCTGACACTGGGCGGCCAGTCGTTCGCCAACGCTTGGGCTCAGGTGTATACGGAAGTGAACCAAGGCCAGCCTGTCACCGCGCAGCCGTTTTTTGAGGCCGCCTTGGGCGGGGCCTCGAATCCTTTCTGCAGCACTGGCGGTGCCACGAGCTGTTCCGCGGCCCTCGCTGCTGCTGCCTCCAGTTACCTCACTGGCGATGACGTAACCGACTTCTTTAGCACCATGGAGACGAGTTCCGGTTATACTCTTCCGCAGGCGCTCTACACCGATACCGGCCAAGTGACCGCCTACGGTCCATACGCGAATACCTCCGACGGCTTCTCGAACTATCAGGCTCTGGTCGTTAAGATGACCAAGCACACTTCCCATGGCCTGACCCTGAACTCGAACTTCACTTGGGGCCATGCGCTGGGGACTCTTGGTCTCGCCCAGACCTACACTCTGGACACGCCCGATAACGTCTATAACCTCCGCGCCGACTGGACGCCGCAGCCTTGGGACAGAAAGTTCACGGTTAATGCGCTCGCAACTTACAATCTGCCTTTTGGTGAAGGCCAGCGATTCCTTTCAAGCGGCAATGGCTTCGTGAGTCGGCTCGTTAGCGGATGGTCGGTTTCGCCTATCTTCACGTTTGGTACCGGGTTGCCGAACGAGGTCTACTCAGGGGGCACCAACTTCGATGGTGGGGGTGAGATGGGAGCGGGTTACGCTGAAAACGGCGCCTCTGCCGTCCAGTTTAACCCCAGCCGGCGCTATAGCAACGACCCGTCCCAGACGGCAACGAACTACTACTGCGAAGCCGGGTCCCTCTGCGGGAATCCGCAGAGCGTGGCCGTCAACACCAACGTCGACCTTGGAGGAAACGGAGCAAACTTGTTCGGAACGAATGCCATCAGCGTCTTCAATTCTTTCCGGCCGTTCGTCTTGGGGATTGATGGTGCTCCGAGTCCTGACGGGAACCTCCGGAACCCCCTCGTTTGGGAGCTTGATTTCGGCGTCACCAAGGACACCCGCATCACCGAACGCGTTCACGCTCAGTTCTTCATGCAGTCGCAGAACTTCTTCAATCACAATAACTGGGGCGGTTCGTTCCTGGACCTCCAGAGTGCGCCGAGCTTTGGCACGGTTTCCGGCGGCTTGACCGGACCGCGCATCATTCAGCTCGGTCTGCGACTCGCGTTCTAAATCGCCGACTAACATCAATGCGGTTTCTCTGGGCCGGGAGGCAAAACTCCCGGCCTTTTTTTTGCGTTCGCCGCATCGTCCTCCATCCGCAACCTCGTAGAAGTTTCCGCAAGGGCGAAAAAAAGGCATAGACCCGTAAAAGCGCGATTCGTAAGGAACAGATGGTATTGCGGTTAGCGCTCCGAGAAAGGGCAAAATACGTGCAAGAAGGTATTGCGGAGTGGGTATAGTACCGCGATGATGCTTGCGGGACACTGAAGTATGGAACATCCGTTCTCGTGGAGGCGTTATACTAGCGCTGAGCGGATTTTGCGCCGCTGGGATTCTACAGGCCACCTACCATAGGATTTGGGATGAGATGAGCACAGCGCATCCGGACCTCAGCCCAGCTTGATCAAAGCAGTCGCTCAGCGTTAGGCCCCTGGAACAGTTTTTGGAAGGATCGAAGAAGACTAGATACGTGCCGTTGTATCCGGCGGAAAGCAGCAGATGAGTACTCCAGCCAACAACGTTGAACAAGTGATGGCGGGCCAAGCCCTCCCCGTTCCAACGCTGCGCCAGCGCATGGAGGCGCTGCGCAATGTGCCTCCTGTGCTGGGCATGATCTGGGAGGCTGCGCCCCGGCCTGTCTTCGGAGCGGTGCTCTTTCGCGTGCTGGTGGCGGTGGTTCCGGCCGGCACATTGCTGGTCGGCAAATACATCATTGATGCGCTGACGGTTCGCTACAAAAACCAGTATCACACTCCGCTGCCGCATTATTTCTGGTGGCTGGTGGCGGCGGAATTCGCGCTGGCGTGCATGGCCATGATTCTGTCGCGGCTGGCGGATTATTGCGAGACGGTGACTGCGGATCTTTTCACGCGTTACATCGGCAAACGCATCATGGAGCATGCTTCGCGACTGGACCTGACCTCCTACGAAGACCCGCAAATCTACGACAAAATGGATCGCGCGCGGGTGCAGGGCACGGATCGTGTGGCCATGATTCGCGCGATGGGGCAATTGATCCAGCAGGTGATTACAACCGTGACGTTGGCCATCCAGGTAGCTTTCTATGCGCCGTGGATTCTGGCGATTTTGTTCATCGTGGTCGTGCCGGCTTTTGTGGGCGAAACGCACTTTTCCTTCCTGGGATATTCGCTGAACTTCAAACAGACGCCAGCGCGGCGGGTGATGGATTATCTGCGCTTCGTGGGCGGAAGCAAGGAAAGTATCAAGGAAGTGAAGCTGTTTGGCCTGGGGCCGTTTTTCGTGAGCCGCTATACGACAATTACAGATGAACTGCACAAGGAGACGAAGGAGCTGGCGCGGCGCAAGCTGATTGCCGGCACGTTGCTGACGCTCTTGGGGACGCTTGGATATTACGGAACCTATGCCTACGTGATTTACGAGACGGTTTTTGGCGTGTTCAGCATAGGTACTTTGACCTTGCTCACCGGCGCGATCGCGGGAGCGAGCACGAATATTCAGGCGGTGTTCTCGACATTTTCCGGGATCGCCGACCAGGCGCTGTTCATGACGGATTTACTGCAATTTTTCGCGGTGCTACCAACCGTACAGTCCAAACCCAATGCGTTGCCCGCGCCGCGGCCGATACGGCAGGGATTTGAGTTCAAGAATGTCTCGTTTTCATATCCCGGGCATTCGCGGCTGGTGCTGGGAAACGTGAGCTTCCGGCTGGAACCGGGCGAGCGCCTGGCGCTGGTCGGAGAAAATGGGCAGGGCAAGACGACCATTGTGAAGCTGCTGACGCGTTTATACGACGTTACCTCAGGTCAGATTCTGCTGGACGGAATTGATCTGCGGGAATACGACCTCGAGGATTTGTGGAAAGAAATCGGCGTCATTTTTCAGGATTTCATGAAGTACGAAATGACCGCCACCGAAAATATCGGAATTGGAAGGATCGAGGAACTTGCGCGAGAGGAGATGATTCAAGAGGCGGCGCGAAAAAGCATGGCGGAGCACGTCATTCGCAAACTGCCCAAGGGCTACGGGCAGATTTTGGGTTCGCGGTTTGAGGGAGGCGCAGATCTTTCCGGCGGTGAATGGCAAAAAATCGCGCTGGCCAGGGCTTATCTGCGCGACGCGCAATTGTTGATTCTCGACGAGCCCACGGCGTCTCTGGATGCGCGCTCGGAGCACGAAGTATTTGAGCGCTTCGCCGAATTGACCCGCGGCAAGATGTCCCTCTTGATTTCCCACCGATTTTCCACGGTGCGCATGGCGGATCGCGTTCTAGTCCTCGAAAACGGAAGGATTGTGGAGCAGGGCCCGCACGACGAGCTGCTGAAAGGCGGCGGACGGTATGCGGAAATGTTTGAATTGCAGGCGTCGAGTTATCGATGAAGCTGAATTAGCAATGAAAGTGTGAGGGCTGTTTACAAATGGCAACACCACATCAATCACCAACCAGCAGCGGCGGGCAAGTTGCGCCTGTGCCGATGAATTGCGACGAAGCAGAAAGAGAATCTCTTCGCCAGAAGAGCGTTAAAGAATTGGACGAGTTGCGCGCGGCTGCGCTGGGAATTGCCAGAGAGCAGCGTGTCACGGCCGCAACAGGGCGAGCAGTCGCGTTAGAGGCGCGCTGGAAGGACGCCGAACAGACGATTCAGAAAACCCTGGAGCAGCTGCAAAAAGCAGTTGAAGCAGGCGAGAAACTTTCAGAAATGCAGCGGGAGCTTTTTAACGGCTCCGAAATTCTGCGTCTTGCGCTGGAGAATACGCAAAGCAGTCTGAAAAAGACGGAATACGTGCCACAGGTGGAAAACAGCACCGGCGAAACCGTGCCACGCGCGTTTGCCGCAATGGGACAATTCCTAGATTTTGCCGGATATGAGTTCGAATTCGGCGGCTTCGCGACTTTTTTCCAAGCGTTCCAGGAGTATTCACCGTTCGAACTGACCGAGGATTGGCTGCTAGTGCCGTTCGCGCAACTGATTCTGCTGGATCGCATTCGCGGCGCGCTGGATCGTCTGGAAATGAGCGATGAAGCGGGCCGGAAAGTTGCGGAGTCCAGAGAAGGCGCGTTGATGGCAACAGCCGTGGAGAGCCTGGGACGGATTGCACGGATTCAACCGGAGCAGATTCTGAGCGCGGTGAGCGATATCGACAGAATCCTGCGCAAAGATCAGGCATATGCGCGGATGGATTTCGAAACCCGCCAGGAATATTGCAACACCGTGACCGAATTTGCGGCAAACAGCCCTCTGACCGAGAGAGAAATTGCGGAGAAAGCGATTGCCCTGGCCAGCGCGCCCGCCGCAGCGCCGACGAAAAGAGGCGCGGAGCGTAGAACCCACGTAGGATTTTATCTGTTGAGCGATGGCGGGAAGGCGCTCAGCGAAGCGATTCAGTACAAGGGGTCATGGACAAATCGCTTTAGAGCGGCGTTGTTGCGGTCCGCCGACGTGATCTATCTGGCGTCAATCGAACTCGTGACCATCGGTGTGATTGCTGTGATTTTGGCGGTGGCTCATGGCAGACTGCCCAGCTTTATCGAGTTGCTGCTCTTTGTGCTTCCCGCGATCGAGTGCGCTGTGGCCACAATGAATATTTTGGCGACGCAGATGGTCCCGCCGCGCGTGCTGCCGAAGATGGATTTCTCGCGCGGAATTCCGGAAGAGTGCGCCACCGTGGTTGTCGTTCCCACTTTGTTGATCAATGAAGAGCAGACGCACAAGGCGGTGAACGATCTGGAAGTGCGTTATCTGGCGAATCGCGATGCGAACTTGCACTTTGCGCTGCTGACGGATCCGCCGGATTCGGTGAAGCAATTTGATCAGAAAGATCAATTGGGCGCTCTATGCGCGGCGCTGATTGAGAAGCTGAATCGCAAATACGCAGGGCAACGGCAGGGCTCGTTCTTTCATTTTCATCGCGATCGCACTTACAACGCGGTGGAAAAGATCTGGATGGGATGGGAGAGGAAGCGGGGGAAGCTGCTGGATTTCAACCGTTTGTTATTGGGTCAGCACGATAGTTTTGCGCTGAAAACGGGCGACCTGTCGTTATTGCCAAAGGTCAAATATGTAATCACTTTGGATCTGGATACTCAGTTGCCGCGCGACAGCGCGCGTAAGCTGGTTGGAGCAATGGCGCATCCGCTGAATCGCGCGGTGGTTGATCCGGCGACGAACAAAGTGGTCGAGGGTTATGGGATTCTGCAGCCGCGAGTGGAAATCAGCATCAGCTCGGCGGCGCGCTCGCGGTTGGCCTCGATTTTTTCCGGGGACACGGGATTCGATATTTACGCACGAGCGGTCTCCGACGTTTATCAGGACCTTTTCGGCGAGGGCATCTTCACAGGAAAGGGAATCTATGAAGTGGAAGTGTTCCAGCAGACGCTGGAGCACCGCTTCCCGTGCAATGCGCTGCTAAGTCATGATTTAATTGAAGGATTGTACGCGCGAGCAGGATTGCTTTCGGACGTGGAGATTGTCGACGACTACCCATCGCACTTCAGCGCCTACAGCCGGCGGAAGCATCGCTGGGTTCGTGGAGACTGGCAGATCATTTTCTGGCTGCTGCCGCGCGTGCCTGATTATTTCGGCAAAATCGTTCGCAATCCGCTGAACCTGGTTGCACGATGGAAAATAATCGATAATTTGCGCCGTAGCGTGAGTGAGTTTGCCACCTTCGTTCTCTTGCTGAGCATCTGGCTATTTTCCCCGAAGGATGCGGCATATTGGACGGTCGCGGCGGTGCTGTTGCTTGCCTTTCCGACGTATTTTCAATTCCTAGTTTCGATCGCCAGGGCGGGCGCGGCGCGATTCACTCTGGCCTTTTGGAAAAACCTGGGCGCGGACTTTTTGAGCGCGAACGAGCGGCTGTTTTTCCGTATCACCTTTTTGTGCCATCAGGGATTTGTGACCATGGATGCCGTGGTGCGAACGTTGATTCGCATCACTCTAACGCACCGGCGATTGCTCGAATGGGAAACGGCGGCTGAAGCGGAAATTGCGGCCAATCGCAAGAAATCGCCGGTGGAAACCTATCTGGACTGGATGCCTTTGCTTTCGTTTGGCCTGGCCGTCGCCATAATCGCGTTCCGCCCGGAATCTTTCTTGGTGGCGCTGCCGTTCTTGGCGCTCTGGGCGCTGTCAAAAACGATTTGCAAGTGGCTGAGCAGGCCGTACCATTCGGGGCTGGCGCTCGGCGCAGCGGATCAAGTTCTCCTGCGGCGCGCGGCGCTGCGCACCTGGCGTTTTTTCCGGCAATATAGTGATGAGCAAGAAAATTGGCTGATACCGGACATCGTCCAGCAAACGGCGCCGTTCATCGCGCATCAGATCTCCACCACAAACTTGGGATTGTTGCTGAACACGCGCCTGGCGGCCTATGACTTCGGCTTCATGAGCCTGCCGGAGCTTATCGGCGCGACGCAGAAGACCTTCGACACGATTCAGCGAATGCCGAAGTTTCGCGGCCATTTGTACAACTGGTATCACACGCAAACGCTCGAGCCGTTGAGTCCGCGATTCATTTCGACCGTGGACAACGGAAATTTTGTTTGCAGCCTGTGGACGCTGAAGCAGGGGTGCCTGGAAGCGATTGGCAATCCCTTGTTCCGTGAAGAGCTTTGGAGCGGGCTGGAAGATTATCTCGATGTTGTCGCCGAGTTTCTCCCTAAAGATCGCGCCAGTGAGCGAATTGCGGCGCGCATTCGCGAAATGAAATCGCGAGTTCACGCCAGGCCGGGCAACGACGTGATATGGCTGGACGTTTTGCGCGGGCTTGAGGTGGACGGGGCAATACTCGAGAGAGAGCTGTCGCAGGCCGAGATTGCCGACGATGGGAAGTGGTGGGCGCACGAGCTGACGGTGCGACTGAGCCAGCTCTCGAAAATGGTTCAGGAATTTGCGCCGTGGCTCTTGCCGGAATTTGCGAAGTACCTGCGAGCATTCGAAATTTCGAGCGACAACCTGTCGCTGAAGCGTCTGACGCTCGCGTCGGCTGCGGCGGCGAATGTACATCTGGTCAGCCAACTGGACGATTTCGTGAGCCGCGGCGCGCTGGACGCGGACACGCGGGAGATGGCGGAATCGGTGCGCGCGAGGCTTTCCTCATCGGCTGGCATGTGCAGAGAAACAGCTTCACGGCTGGAGAAGATTGCGGCGGCCGCAGACGTCCTCGTAAAGGAAATGGATTTTTCATTTTTGTACGATGCGCCGAAGCGGCTGTTGTCGATCGGCTATGACGTGGAACATGGCTGCCTGATGAATTATCACTATGATTTGTTCGCGTCAGAGGCGCGCACAGCGGCCTTCGCGGCGGTCGCCAAGGGAGAGATTCCGCAAGAAAGCTGGTTCCGGCTGCGGCGGCCGTATGCTTCGTTCAAGAACATTCCGGTGGTGCTCTCGTGGACCGGGACAATGTTTGAGTATTTGTTGCCGGCGCTGTGGATGAAAAGCTACTCGAATACCATGCCGGAGCGAAGCGCGCGGGGAGCGGTGCGCGCGCAGCAGAAATTCACGCGGAAAACGCGAGTGCCTTGGGGAATTTCGGAAAGTTCGTGCAGTGACAAAAATCCGGATGGATTGTATCGCTATCATGCATTTGGAGTGCCGGGACTGGCGCTAAACGCGCCAAGGTCGCAGGAATTGGTGATCTCGCCGTATTCGACTTTCCTCGGGCTCATGGTGGACGGTGCGGGCGCGGCGAAAAATCTGCGGCAGATGGAGCAAATGGGGTGCTTGGGCGCTTATGGATTTTATGAAGCGATCGATTTCACGGCTTCACGCCTGCCCGAGGGGAAGCAATTCGAAATTGTGGCCTGCTGGATGGCCCACCATCAGGGCATGAGTTTGCTGGCGGTGACCAATGTGCTGCGCGACGCGCCCATGCAAAGGCGATTCCATGCGGAGCCTCTGGTGCAGGCGACCGAGCGGCTGCTGCATGAGAGATTCCAGAGAGTGTCGAAGCTCGAAAAACCAGCAAAGGCGGAATTTACCGCGCGCGAACTTTTGAGCTTGAGGCAGGATCGCTTTCTGAAATCTGCATCGCGCTTTTTTTTCAACCCGCAGAGTGGCGCGCCGGAAACAGCCTCTGAGGATGCCGCGATGAGCGGAAGCCTTGCCGCCGAGCATCACCGCCTCGATTCGTAAGAACTTTTGTCGCTGATGTAACCGTCCATCGCTAGAGTTAACGCTGCGCTGAAATCGCGTGCGTGGCAGCCTTGAAATAATTATCGCAAACGCAGCGCATCGCCAGAAGCGCATCAAAGCCTCGCCGGAATCGTGCTACATTCAGCAGGGATTATTCGCGCCATGCCCACTCTCGCCGAATACGTGCCACGACGCAAATTTCGATTGATTGACTTTGTCGTCGTTATTTTCCTTCTCGGACTCGCCGTGCTCCCGCCCCTCACCGAAGTTCACAAGCAGCTTACTCTGCTGGCCATCGGCGTCTTCCAAATTTTCGAAGCCCGCCTGATCCTTTGGCGCCCTGGTCGCGGCCGCGTTTACAGCGTATTGATTAAGATTCTTCTCGCCACTCTGCTCCTCGGACACACTGGCACCGTCGGCATCAACAGCGATTACTGGCCAATTTATTTCCTGCCCGTGGTCACTGCCGCTGTTTATTTCGGCCCGCTTGGCGCGCTCGGTTGGACCGCGCTGGCCTCGCTCGCTTATTGCTCGTATCTGATTCCCGCGGTTGTCATCTCAGATTACGAAATCCCTTCCAGCGGTTATGGCATCCTGGGAATTCGTATCCTCTTCTTGTTTATATTGGCGATGCTCATCAATGGATTCGCCATGGAAATTCGCCGCCAGATGGCTCGCTATCAGACTCTTTCCCAAACGCTCGCCGAATCCAATCGCCAGCTCCAGCACGCTCAGGCTGAAGTTCGCCGCTCTGAGCGCCTCGCCGCTCTCGGCCAGCTCTCTGCCGGCCTCGCCCATGAAATTCGCAATCCTCTCGGCATTATCAAAGGCTCCGCCGAAATGCTCCAGCAAAAACTCGGTGCCTCCCAGCCCGCCGCCGCGGAGCTTTCTGGCTACATTTCTGCTGAAGTCAATCGCCTCAACGCTTTGGTCTCTCGCTTCCTCGATTTCGCTCGTCCGTCTCGTCTCGAACTGAAGCCCGTGGGCATCCGCTCCATCATTGATCGCGCCGTCGAAATTGCGCAGCATCGTTATCCGCAGATGAATGTCTCCGTCGAACGCCATTTCGCTGAAAACTTGCCACCACTTTTCGCCGACGAGCAGCTATGCGAACAGGTTTTCGTGAACCTGATTCTCAATGCCTATGAAGCCATGGGCGCCGCAAACGCCAGCGACAATTCCAATCCTGGTGCCGCGGCGAGTGCGGCCGGTGCCCCAATCGTGCCAAACCAGGAGGAATTGCGGCCCGCAAAAATATCCATTGCTGTTGCGCCCGCTTCTAATAACGGCCTTTCCGGCATCGCCGCCGAAATCGCCGACAGTGGGCCGGGCATTCCCGAGGATTTTCGCGAACAGATTTTCAATCCCTTCGTCAGTTCCAAAAAAGCGGGAGTGGGTTTGGGCCTTTCGATTGTCGCCAAAATCATCGATGATCATGGCGGCTCGATTCAGCTCATCTCGCGCGCCGGCGAGGGAGCGCGCTTTCGCGTTTTCCTTCCCGCCGCCGATGGTTTAGCAGTGAATGAGGCTTCAAAAAAGAAGTAAGCTGGTACACGAGCTTATGCCTTCCATTTTAATCGTCGAAGACGAACCTAAAATGCGCCGCCTGCTCGAGATGAATCTCGCCGATCACGGATTCACCACTCATGCCGCCGGCGATGCCGAGGCCGGCCTGAAAATTCTCAATACGGAAAAAATCGACCTGGTCGTCACGGACTTCAAGCTCCCGGGCATGAACGGTCTCGAATTCCTGCAGGCCATCAAGCGCTCCAACGCCGCGATTCCCGTCGTCATCATGACCGCCTACGGCTCCGTCGAATCTGCCGTCGAAGCTATGAAGCACGGCGCCAGCGATTACGTTCTTAAGCCTTTTTCCCTTGCCGAAATGGTTCTCGTCATCCGCAAAGAACTCGACGCCCACAATCTGCGCGAAGAAAATCGCTCGCTTCGCGAAGCCCTCGGCCACCGCTACGAATACTCGAGCGTCATCGCCAAAAGCGAAAAAATGCAGAATGTTCTGGCCCTTGTCGAACGCGTCGCGCCCACGAATTCCACGGTGCTCCTCGGCGGCGAAAGCGGCGTCGGCAAGGACCTCATCGCCCGCGCCATTCACGAGCATTCCAGCCGCTCCTCCGGCCCGTTTCTCAAAATCAACAGCACCGCTATTCCCGAGAACCTTCTCGAGAGTGAACTCTTCGGCTATGAGAAAGGCGCGTTCTCCGGCGCGGTTTCCGCCAAGCCCGGGAAATTCGAACTGGTCGACAAAGGCACGCTTTTCCTCGATGAAATCGGCGATGTTCCGCCCGCCATTCAGGTCAAATTGCTTCGCGTCATTCAGGAACGTGAATTCGAGCGCCTCGGAGGGACCAAAACTCTGAAAGTCGACGTCCGTCTGATTGCCGCCACCAATCGCGATCTTCGCGCCGCTCTCGAAGGAGGCACTTTTCGCCAGGATCTCTACTATCGTCTCAACGTCGTCGCCATTGATATCCCTCCTTTGCGCGAACACAAGGAGGACATTCCGTCCCTCGTCAATTTTTTTCTCGAACGCTTTGTTCAGTCGTCCGGCAAAAAAATCACTGGAGTTTCTCCTGAAGCTCTCAAACTCCTCATGCAATTCCACTGGCCCGGAAACGTCCGTGAACTTGAAAACGTCCTCGAACGCGCCATCACTTTCGCCGCTGGCCCCGTGCTCTCTCCCGCGGACATTCACCTCGATACGGCCGCGCCTTCCGCGACAGCCGCTCCAGTTCTTCCTGAGGGCATGACCCTCGACCAATGGGAGCAGCAAATCATTCGCGAAGCCCTGCGCCGCGCAAATGGCAATAAAAGCCAGGCCGCGCGCGCTCTCGGCCTTTCTCGCAACGCCCTCCGTTATCGCCTCTCTCAAATGGGCCTTCCTGATTCCCCGGACACTCCGGGAAGCGAAAATTAATCTCAGGGCAGCGGTTGCGGTGGATTTTCAGGCGAACAAAGCGCGACATCGGCCATCGTGACGATGGCGCTTCTGTGATGCCGTTCTTGAGAGCAGGATTGTTGGGCAGTTTTTTCGCTGGTGAGTATATCGATTATTTCGCTAGAGGCTTTAGCTCAGAGCCACGCGCTTCACGCCGCGCCGCCCTTTGTATGGGCTCGATCTCGACTTTCAATATGATCGTGGGATTGAACGGTAACTCGGTTCCCCGTTCGCAGGTTGAAGATGATGTACTCGCTATTCGGCGACTTCTCAACCAGCTTCTTGATCATTTCCTGGGCTTTTTCCATCGTTTCGGCGCTGCCTTGCCACATGACGTAGCCGGCGCGCTCCTTCATGAAAACATCGTATTGAGCAATCATCGCTTCGCCTTTCCCAGAGTTCTGTTTGGGTCTTCTTGAATTTCGGCTTCCGGTTCCGTCTCTTCGGCTTCCTGGCTGACCAGTTTTTGCACTACAACAATCGGTATTTCTTCAAAATGCGTCTTCCGCTTTTTCATTTTCGGTTCCTCTCAAAATCCAACTAAACACTAGCAGCCTGCCGCTCATACGGGTTATATCTCTAAGCCTGCGGTCGTTCGCGCATTTGCGCGCCGCATGCATGGTTTCGCGGCCCCCATTTCGGTATCTGCCTATACGGTTGTTTACTTTCTCTTGACAGCAGCGATACGGAATGATACGTTAGCGAGTCGTTAAGGTTAATGTAGCTTATCGATTTAAGGAGGCTCCGATGGGTCGCGATGCTAAGAAACCTCTTCCCACGCATTTCAAGACCATGGTGCAAGCCGACGTTCCGCAGGGACGCAACGGCAAACACAAGCCATTCATCTCCTTGATTATCAAGGATCTCGATCAGCTCACGGACGGCTCCGCTATTAAAGTTCCACTGGCGGACCTGCCCGACAGCAAGGAAAAAATCCGCTCTGCCCTGAATCGAGCCACGCGCAAGGCTGGTCGCCACGTTGCCACCGCCTCTGACGGCAAATTTTTGTACGTGTGGAACATCACGAGTTAGCCCCACTGCCTCGTGCTGAGCCATCACAGAGCATACGCATGCGTATTTTTTCCATTCGGGATCCGTATGGTTGAAATCCACCACCTCCGCTTGAAAACCACCGATTATACCGGGCTTCTCTGCCCCCAAAAGCACTCCGCGTTGTCATATAACAATAACAAAATACTGAATTTAGTGGAGTAATCTAGCGGTTCGATTACTTGGCAAGCGTCGTGCTATCTAACCATTGGAATTTTTAGGCCCCAGCCAAGTTAGGCGGGAGGTAACGCAATGAGAAAACATCTAGCGTTTGCGGTAGCCACTCTTTTCGCAATAGCGCTGTGTAGCCCAATGTTCAGTCCAACAGTGCGAGCACAGGACCAAGGCAGCGCAGACGTTCAAGCCAGCGTAAGCACGGGCGACAACGCGGATTCGTCGCAAGTCCAGCCGTCCGTCGGTCGTATCAGCGTGATCCGCGGAAACGTCTCCATTCAACGCGGCGATTCTGGCGACTGGATCGCAGCCACGGTGAACACCCCCCTGGAATCCGGCGACCGCATTTCTACGGGAAACGATTCCCGCGCCGAAGTCCAACTCGATTACGCCAACGTCGTTCGCCTTGACCAGAATTCCACAGTGAAAATCACTGACCTCACCGCCGACCACATCCAGCTGCAGGTTGGCCAGGGATTGGTAAGCTATGGCGTTTTTCCGAACAGCCGCGCGGACGCTGAAATCGACACGCCCAATTCCGCCGTCCATCCTTTGCGCAACGGCGAATATCGCATCCAAATTGACAGCGATTCTCAGACCGAAGTAACCGTTCGCAGCGGGCAGGCGGAAGTTTCCGAGCCCCAGGGCAGCACTCGCGTCGACGCCGGCCAGCTCATCACCATTCAAGGGACTGACAGCCCGGAGTATCAAGTCGCCGACGCTTCTGCTCCCGACGATTTTGATCGCTGGAATCAGAGCCGCGACCGCGCCATCGAAGATGCGCAAAGCTGGAAGCACGACGATCGCTATTACACCGGCTCTGAGGACCTCGATGCCTACGGCCACTGGGAATATGTCCCCGATTATGGTCAGGTATGGGTTCCGGACCAAAATTCCGGCTGGGCTCCTTACCGCGATGGCACGTGGGAATGGGAACCATACTACGGCTGGACTTGGGTTTCTTATGAGCCGTGGGGCTGGGCGCCTTATCACTATGGACGCTGGTTCGTCTATGGGGCCGATTGGGTTTGGTGGCCTGGACCGATCGGAGTCTACGGCGGCTGGGGCTACGATCCGATTTGGTCTCCCGCTTACGTCTCTTTCTTTGGATGGGGCGGCGGCGTGAGCTTCGGCTTCGGATTCGGCGACATCGGTTGGCTTCCCTGTGGTCCAGCGGACTTCTATACACCGTGGTGGGGCTACGGCGTGACCAATGTCACGTTCATCAATTACGTGGATCGTAATGACTGGGGCCGTGGCGGTTACGGCCGAGGTGGCTTTGGCCGTGGCGTCGGCGACCGCGACTGGGGGCGCCGCATGGACCCGCTCTACCGTGGACGCAACGGCTACTCCAACATTGGTCGTTTCGCCAATGATGCTCGCATTCGCGAAGGCGTCTCCTCGGTTCGTGGCGACCAATTCGGCCGGAGCGATGCCCGATTCCAGCGTGGCCTCGGGACGCAGCAATTCCGCCAGGCCAGTTTCGTGACTGGCAGATTACCCGCGGTTCCCGATCGCCAGAGCCTCGGGCGAGTACAGGCGCGCGTATCTCCGGCCATCGCGCGCACAGCCCAAGCGAATAATGAGCGCTTCTTCTCGCAGAGCCGCCCACAGTACACTCCGCGATCGTTCAACCAGCAAGTGGCTCAGCAGCAGCGCATCGTGCAAAATTCCCGAGCGCAAATGGGCGCAAATGGGCGTTTGGGCGGCGCAGCCGCAACCAATGGCCGCTTTGCCGGCTCGGTAAATGGGCGCACGAATGGGCCCGTGAACGGCCAGCGCAGCTTCGAGAATGCAACCCCCCGGCCCGGCGTCGCAACTCGAGGCAATGCTCAGGTCGGCGGCCAAGCTCGCCCCGGCTGGCGTAGCTTCGGCGACAACGCAAACGGGAACGCTCGCGTGCAACGCCAAGGCAATTTCCAAAACCATCATGTGATCCAGCAGCCGCGTGGCAATGCAGGCGGCAATCAAGCTCCAGCGCGGAATTTCCAGAACCGCTCTATCCAGCAGCCTCGCGGCACGCGGCAACCTGGCCCGGGCGGCGCCACTTGGAATCACTTCACTCCAAACTCTAGTCCAGCTGCCCGCGGCGGCAGTCAAGCTCCAGCTCCAGCGCGGAATTTCCAGCCCCAGCCGCGTGGCAATCAGCCGCCGGCTCGCAATTTCCAATCGCGGCCGCAGAGCAATGATCGCCCCGGCTGGCATAACTTCACCAACAGCGGGAGTGCTCGCCCACAAGGTCCGTCGAATTTCCAGAATCGTGGTATTCAGCAGCCCCGTGGCACTCGCCAGACTGGCCCTGGCGGCGCCACCTGGAATGGTTTCACTCCCAACTCTAGCCCAGCCAGCCGAGGCGGCAACTCTTCACGCCCGGGCTGGAACAATTTCCGCCCCCCGTCGAATAATAGTCGTGGCAACGGCTCGCGTCCGCAGTTGAACATGCGCCAGCCCATCGTACAGCCACGCTCCTATGGCTCACGCGGAGGCTACGGCGGAAATTACGGCAGGCCCAGCGGCAACTATGGTCGGCCTAGCAGCAACTATTCTCCCCGCTCATTTGGCGGTGGTGGCAGGTCATATAATCCGCCGCCCAGCAGATCCTATGGCGGATATGGCGGTGCCTATAGCGCCCCCCGCGGCAATTACTCTCGTCCGTCCTATGGAGGCGGTGGTCGGCCTTCGTTCGGTGGAGGCGGCGGTCGTCCATCCTTCGGCGGCGGAGGCGGTCGGCCTTCGTTCGGTGGAGGCGGCGGTCGTCCATCCTTCGGCGGCGGAGGCGGTCGTCCTTCCTTCGGCGGTGGTGGATCGCGCGGCGGCGGTGGCGGCAGCCGAGGCAGTGGCGGCGGATCACACGGCGGCGGTCACCCCGGCGGTGGCGGACGCCCGCACTAATCGGCGGCCCATAGTTCTCCTCAGTCCAAACGCCCTCAGGCCAGCTTGACCCTCTCCAGCCGGGTCACCTGGCCGATTTAAGTTAAAAGGGGCACAGCATTCGCAGCTTCATCTGTGCGACGAATTTAACTCCGAACTCTGATCTGTCTGCGAGTCTCCCTTTGGGTTTGAATAGCTTTACTCCTTCAGATTGGCCAAGATGCTCGCGAAGGTCTCCATGCCTCTCCACAAATTGCCGATTCGCAAATTCTCATTGGCGCTGTGCTGATTGTCGTCGAAATTCGCAATGGGCACGCCCACGACGGGCAATCCCAGGTCCGCGAAAATGTACATCGGCGTGCTCCCGCCGAGCATAGGAATTTTTACCGCGGGCTCGCCTGCGCCCTCATCCACCGCGCGCTCCAGCGCTGCCGCAATCGGCAAATCCATACGCGTCCGCACCGCCGGATATCCATGGTCATGCGTCACTTCCGCGATTCGCGAATACTTCAGCCGCTCGCTCATCGTCGGCGCGCGATCAATCACGTAATATCCTTGTTTGCGAATGTGCGCCACCAATCGGGCGAACTCCTCCTCCGGGCTTATGTTTTTCACCAGCCGCATGTCCAGCGAAGCCGTCGCCTCATCGGGAATAATTGTCTTTGCCTGCGCGCCGGTCCATCCGCTTTCCAGTCCGTCAATATTCAGCGAAGGCTCATTCAACAATTCCAAAAGTTTTTTTCCTCCGCCATCCGCCGACGCCAATCCAAACGTTTGCAGCAAATGCGCGTCATTATTCGGCGCTTCTGCAATCGCTTTTTGTTCCGCCGGACCAAATGCCGCGATGCCGTCATAAAAATTCGCAATCGTCACGCGTCCTTCGGCATCTTTCATGCTTGCGAGCAACTGCGCCAGTCGCATCGCGGGATTCGGCGCCCAGTTCCCGTAATGTCCGCTATGGAGCGGGTGCAGCGGCCCAAAAACTTCGAGCCGCACGGAAATCACTCCGCGGTTCCCAAAAAAAATCAGCGGCCGTCCGCTCTGGTCCACCGGGCCGTCCGCGGTGATAATCACGTCGCCTGCAAAAAGATTTTTGTGTGCGTCCACCGTTGCTTCGAGATGCGGCGAACTATCCTCTTCCTCGCCTTCATAGACCACTTTCAAATTCACCGCCATGGGAATCCGGTTCGCCCGCAGCGCGTCCACCGCCGCCAGCAGCGCGATGATCGGAGCCTTGTCGTCCCCGCTGGCCCGCGCGTAAATTCGCCAGTTGTCTTTGTAACTGTCCTCCTGCTCGGGGAAGGGAATCAGCTTTCCGCCCGCGTCAATCGAATCGGTGCGCAGCGCCGGCACAAATGGCTTGGTGCCCGTCCAGTTCGCGGGATTCACGGGCTGCCCGTCATAGTGCGAATAAAAAATAATCGTGTGCTTCGCCCCGGGCGCGTCCAATTCGCCAAAAATCACCGGCCCGCGCCCCTCGGCAGTGGGCAGCATCTGCACGCGAAAGCCGCGCGCCTCGAGCATCCGCTCGACCAGCTCCGCATTGCGCTGAATGTTCACTGCATCTGACGCCACATCCGGAATCGACAGCAGCTTCACGAACTCGCGCATAATTTCCACTTCATGCGCCCGCCGATATGCCCGCACCGCCGCTACGACGTGCTGTGCGTCAGCGCTTCCCCGCGTTCTGGCTGCGGGAACAGGCACAACAACACCGCCGCAAACGACGGTCGAGCACACAAATGTCACCACCAGGGCAGCTAAAAGAATCCCATTTCGCTTCATCGCTGTTGCTCCTTTATGCGCGCCGATTATATGCGTTTTGCTATCGCTGGCGCTGCGATTCTCGACGTAACCTGCCGCGCTTGCCCATTGACTTTGCGCCGCCTCATCGGTAGATTATTCGCGCACGGAGTCACGAAAGGGCAGGCTGCCCCATGAAGAACATCATCGTCATTCTCCTCTGACCCCGAGCGCGACGCGCTCGCATTTCTCGCGCACCGGCGCTTGATTCTGCACTTCCATTTTTGTAACGCACCCGTTTTAAAACTATTTTTGACTTCTTTTGCGCCGGAGCAGCACAAAAGTCTGGCGCGGTATTCGCGGAGAATTCGCACATGAGCAATTTTGCCTTGGAAGTTGAAAACCTGGTGAAAGTTTACGAGCGGCGAGGACGAAAAGCGCGCGCCGCACAGGCCGGGGTGCGAGCGGGGGTGCGCGCGGTGGACGGAATCAGTTTTTCCGTGCCGCGCGGAGAGATTTTCGGACTACTGGGGCCGAATGGCGCGGGAAAAACGACGCTGCTGAAAGTGCTGACCACGCTGCTGCGCCCAACGAGCGGCGCGGCGCGGATCGAGGGATTCGACGTCGTCGCGAAGCCGCTCGAAATCCGCCGGCGTATTTCCATGGTTCTGCAGGAGACCGCCGCGGAATTGCTTTTGAACGTGCGCGATAATTTGCTCACCTTCGCGCGGTTTCACGGGCTGGATTCGCGCGAGGCTCGCCGCCGCGCCTCGATCGTCATGGACAAATTTCAGATTCACAAACACGCCGAGCAAAAAGTGCAAGATTTGAGCGGAGGTTCGCGCCGCCGCGTGCAAGTCGCCAAAGTTTTCATGGTGGATACGCCGGTGATTTTCCTCGACGAATTTTCCACGGGCATGGACCCCATTTTGAAGCGCGCCGCAATGGGCTACTTGCGCGAAGAGGCGGCGAAGGGACGAACGATTGTGCTGACCACTCAGATTCTCAGCGAGGCAGAGGAATTGTGCGACGACATTTTGATTATGAATCGCGGCAAGCAGGTGGCGCGCGGTGATTTGAACGCCCTCAAACTCCTTTCAGCGGGCGTCTATGAAATTTCCCTGACCTTCGCGGAATTGCCGCCAACAATTTCGCAGGATATCGCCGAGCTCGAGCCGCTCCGCTGGCGCGTGGACGGCAACACTATCGAAGTCTCGCTGAAAGTCGAGGAGGCCAGAGTGCTCGATATCGTCCATGAATTATCGAAAAAAGGCCATGTGCTGCGCGTCGAAGTGAGTGGCGCGAGCCTCGAAGATATTTTCGTCGAACTTACCAAGGAACCCGACGGGCAGAATATCGCCAAGGAGGCGTAAGCAAATGAGTTCGCTGGCGGCGATTTTTTATCGCGAAAGCAAAATTCGCGCGACCAACACCACTTTTCTGTTTTTCGATTTGTTCTACCCGTTGCTCTATTTGCTGGTGTTCGGCATCGGCGTGAACGCGGCGCTCGGAGTGCGCGCGCTAAGTCCAGGAATGGATTACAACTCATTTTTCCTCGCCGGAGTGCTCGGCATGGCCAGCCTGGGCATCGCCACCACAAGTTCGTGGTCGTTTTTTCTCGACCGCGACAACGGCATTTTTTTCGAGATGCTCACCTATCCCATGCGCCGCTCGGAATATCTTCTCGGAAAAGTGCTGTTCAACATTTGCATTGGCATCGTGCAGGCGGTGATTACCGTCGCGGCGGGCTGCCTGCTGCTCAAAATTCATTTGCACTGGAGCGCTCTGCCCGTTTTAGCCGCGGGCGTCATCGGCGGGACGGCGGGCTGGTTTTTTTTCTACGCGACCTTTGCGCTGAAGATCCGCCGCAATGATTTGTTCAATAGCGTCGTGAATGTCTCCTATTTCGTCTTGCTTTTCGCCAGTTCCATGTTTTATCCGCTCGCCCCGCTGCCAAAGTGGTTTCGCGCCGCCGCGCTGGTGAATCCCATCACCTGGCAGGTCGACGTGCTGCGCTACGGCTCGATCGGCCTTGGCGCGCCACGCGTGCTAGTGCTCGAGGGAATCGCGTTTGTGCTCTTCGCGCTGGCAAGTTTTGCCTGGGCGGTCCGCAGCCTCCGCGAACAAGGCTAGACTCGCGCAGATCTCATTCAGCCCAATAAAGGCCAGCGTCCTCCGTTTTTCAAATACGTCTTGAGCCGCTCGCATTCGTGGGGCACATTCTCAGTCAGCGGGATGCGGTGACCTGGGCATATCAATAATGCATTTTCGTCGAGGCACCGCAGTGCCGATGCCCTTGCAGCTTCCAGATCCAGCGTTACGGGACGGCACATCAAGCGGAGTTGGTTTCCTACTACGGCCAAAGCATCGCCGCAAAATAGAGCGCGAGTAGGCTCGTGAAAATAGGCAACGTGTCCGGCAGTATGACCGGGCGTGGATACTACGCGGAAAGAGCCTTCGATGGTTTCACCGTCGCACACGAAATGGCTTGCTGATACTGCTTCGGGCGCAGCTTCTTCCAGCAAACCGCGAAGCAACACAAGAACACCCTCTTCGGGAATATGCTTGCCGAGCCAAGCACGGAAACCATGTGACGCGCGTTCCCTGCTCAGAAACGGTTCGTCGCCAGCGCCGTAGTAAACCGGTATTCCCAGTTGTCGTTTGAGAAATGCGGCTCCAGCGGAATGATCATTGTGCCAGTGAGTAAGCAGAATGGCCCTCAATTGCTTTAGGTCTATGCCAATAACATTTAACGCTGAAAGAAAGTCCTGCGCGTCGGAGTCCATGCCAACATCGACGGCAACGGCTCCGTGAGGCGCCGAAACAACGTATGAACAGGCGAAATAAGAGGGCCTACGGAGGCACCACACGCCTTCAGTTATCTTAATGACCTGCACGCTCAATGCTGCCTTCTTATTTATAGCATCGCCGCATAATTCAATCTGCTAAGGCGAAACGGCTGCGTCATTCTTATTGGTAAACGCGACCAGCGCGTCGAGTCTTTCGCGCGCGGCGCCGGAGTCGATGGATTCCGCGGCGAACTGCACTCCATCTCTGAAGCTTCCCGCGCGCCCAGCGGCCACCAGCGCGGCGGACGCATTCGCAAGAACAATATCGCGATGCGGCGTGTGTTCCCGGTACAGTAGCGAGCGCCCAAGAATTTTGTGAATGATTTCGGCGTTGTGCTTGGCGTCGCCGCCAGTGAGCGCTTCCACGGACGCGCGCCGCAGTCCAAAATCCTCGGGCGTAACTTTATACGTGCGAATGCTGCCGGAATTAAGTTCCGCCACATGCGTTTCGGCGCTGAGCGAAATTTCGTCTAGCCCGTCCGCGCCGTGCACAACGAAAGCGCGTCGCACGCCCAATTCCGCGAGCGCGCGGGCCAGTAGTTCGGTGAGATGCGGCGCGGAAACGCCCACGAGTTGCGCGGCGGCTCCCGCGGGATTCGTGAGCGGCCCGAGCAAGTTGAAAACCGTCCTCACGCCGAGCGCGCGCCGCGCGGGCATGGCATGGCGCATCGAAGTGTGAATCGCCGGCGCAAAAAGAAATCCAATGCCGATTTCTTCGATGGCCTGGCGGACGCGCGCAGGCGTCTGCTCGAGCGAAATGCCGAGCTGTTCGAGAACGTCGGCGGAGCCGCAGTGCGAAGTCGCGGCGCGATTGCCGTGTTTAGCAACGCGCACTCCCGCGCCGGCGACCACGAACGCCGCCGCGGTGGACACGTTGAAGGTGTTGCGTCCGTCGCCGCCGGTGCCGCAAGTGTCCACCAACATTTCCTCCGCATGCGAGTGCCCAGCCGGAAAAATTTGCGTGGCGTGGCGCCGCATCGCGCTGGCGAACCCCACCAATTCGTCCACCGTTTCGCCCTTCATGCGCAGCGCGATGAGCAGCGCGGCGATGAGCGCATCATTCGCGCCGCCGGTGAGGATTTGCTCCATGCAGGATTCGGCTTCGGCGCGGGAGAGGTTCTCTTTGGCGAGAAGCTTTTTGAGGGCGTTAGGGATCATTCAGATAACGGCCTGTACGATTTCTGGCGCACACCTGATTCCATCATATATGAGTCTATTTCGCCGTGTCCTCGAAGTAGCGCCGGCGACATCAGTTTTATGATCGGAGCGCTTGAGGGCTGAGACAAATCGATATTTTCCAGGAATGAAACGTACACGACATTCTTTATTGGTTTGTCTGCCTCTTTGAAGACTCGGTCCAGCACAGAAAGACTGCGGGCAACGCGCGCCCAATCGCTGTTTGCCACGGCATCTTCGAAGAAAACATAGAGTTCCATCATCAAAAGGTGGTCAGGGTAATTGATCTCCGCCCACTGCTCGAGTTCGTCCCGAAATTCGGGAAACTCGTCGCGAAGAATCTGTAGGAACTCAGGATGGCCAATCATGATTGAAACGAGCTCTCCTTGCGACGCTCAGCGACTCCGAAGTAAGATTAAGAGCTTTTGGCGCGAATGAAAATGCGCTAGTGAAGTCATAATTTTAGCACTGTTCATACGAACCAGACGCTGACTCACGAATGTGGCGGACGACTATTAACCTCAGGGGTTAAAACCCCTTGTGCTCGCGTGGAACGGCACGGCTAAAGCCATGCCCTGACGAACCACTCGCGGGTCGGCGACCGGTCAGATTGGAAAAATAGGAATGAAGATACACGAGTATGAGGCCAAGGCCATCCTGGCGAAATTCGGCGTGCCCATCCCGCGCGGCGAAGTGGTGTTCAAAAAAGAGGACGCCAAAGCTGCGGCAAAAAAAATCGGGACGCCGGTCGTAGTCGTGAAGGCGCAGATTCATGCGGGAGGCCGCGGCAAAGGCGGCGGCGTGAAGCTGGCGCGTTCCGTTGAGCAAGCCAGCGAATTGGCCTCGCAAATTTTGGGAATGAAGCTAGTGACCCCGCAAACCGGCGCGGAAGGCAGAATTGTCCGCCGCCTGCTCATCGAAGAAGGCCTCGACATCAAACGCGAGTTGTATCTAAGCATTTTGGTGGATCGCGCAGCGGAAGCGCCCGTGATTCTGGCCAGCGCGTCCGGCGGAATGGAAATTGAAGAAGTCGCCAAGGATCATCCCGAAGCGATTTTGCGCGAAGTGATTCATCCCGCGGCGGGCTTGCAGCCGTATCAAGTGCGGAAAATAATTTTTGGCCTCGGCCTGCCTGCGGAAATGACCGCGCAAATCTCCAAAGTCGCGGAGCCATTTTTTCAGTCGCTCTATCGCGCATTTCTCGCCACCGACGCTTCTCTCGTGGAAATAAATCCGCTGGTCGTCACCGGAGATGGCCGCCTCGTCGCGCTCGACGCCAAAATGAATTTCGACGACAACGCCCTCGCGCGCCATCCGGAAATTGCCGAGATGCGCGACCTGGACGAAGAAACGCTGCTCGAAGTCGAGGCTTCGAAATACAAACTGAATTACATTCAGCTCGACGGAAATGTGGCCTGCATGGTCAATGGCGCGGGCCTGGCGATGGCTACTATGGACATCATCAAACTCGCCGGCGGCAATCCCGCGAATTTCCTCGATGTCGGCGGCGGCGCGTCGGCGGAGCAGGTGAAAAACGCATTCAAGATTTTGCTGGGCGACCCCAACGTGCAGGCCGTGTTCATCAATATTTTCGGCGGAATCTTGCGCTGCGACGTGCTGGCCACCGGCGTGGTCAATGCCGCGCATGATTTGAAAATCAAAGTACCTGTGGTGGTACGCATGGAAGGAACGAACGTCGAGAAGGGAAAAGAAATTTTGCAAAGCTCAGGGTTGAACTTTACCGTGGCAGCGGGAATGAAAGACGGCGCGGAAAAAGTCGTCGCGCTGGCGGGAGGTCCGCGATGAGCGTCCTGGTGAACGAGCAGACCCGCGTCATCGTGCAAGGCCTCACCGGCCGCGAGGGCGGCTTTCATGCGGAGCAGATGATTGCCTACGGCACCAAAGTTGTGGGCGGCGTCACGCCAGGAAAAGGCGGAACGAAACATCTCGGCGTGCCGGTTTTTAATACCGTGGCGGAAGCGATGAAGCAAACTGGCGCGAACGCGTCCGCGATTTTCGTGCCGCCGCCGTTTGCCGCCGATGCAGTGCTCGAGGCCATCGACGCCAAACTGCCGCTGGTCGTCTGCATCACCGAAGGCATTCCCACGCTGGACATGGTGCGCGTTGCGTCGGTGTTGCGAAATTCCAAAACGCGCTTGATTGGCCCCAATTGTCCCGGCCTGATTTCGCCGGGAAAATGCAAAATCGGAATTATGCCCGGCCACATTCACAAAGCCGGAAACGTTGGCCTCGTGAGCCGCAGCGGCACTCTGACGTATGAAGCGGTCGATCAGTTGACGCGCCTTGGCGTCGGCCAGTCCACCTGCATCGGCATTGGCGGCGATCCGATTATCGGCACCATTTTTTTGGACGCGATAAAAATGTTCAATGAGGATGCAGAGACCGCCGCGATTGTGATGATTGGCGAAATTGGCGGCAACGCCGAAGAGGTCGCGGCGGAATATATTAAGGCCCACGTGAGAAAGCCGGTCGTGGGATTCGTCGCCGGTCAGACCGCGCCTCCCGGCCGCCGCATGGGCCACGCCGGCGCCATCATCAGCGGCGGTCAAGGCACCGCGAAGACAAAATATGCCGCGATGCAGGCCGTCGGCATTCATACGGTGCAGAGTCCCGCCGAGATTGGCAGTACCATGGCCGCAGTTTTAGGAAAAGCCGCGGCAAAATAGAAGCGAAACACGTTCCACAAATTAAGGAGAGTGAACTTGGCAATCGAACGGACATTGGCAATCATCAAGCCCGACGCGGTGAGGCGCGGCCTTACCAGCGACATTCTGAAGCATATCCATGAAGCGAAATTCAAAATTGCGGCCATCAAGTCGCTGCGGTTGACGAAAGCGGAAGCCGAAGGATTTTACGCCGTGCATCGTGAGCGCCCCTTTTTCAAGGATTTGACGGAGTTCATGAGCGGCGGAAAAGTGGTGGTCATCGCCCTCGAAGCCGAGAACGCCATTGCGCGCTGGCGCGAGGCCATGGGCGCGACCGATCCGGCGAAAGCTGCGCCCGGCACCATTCGCAAAACTTTTGGAACCAGCATTCAGAATAATTGCACGCACGGCTCCGACGCGCCGGATACCGCGAAGTTCGAATTGAGTTACTTTTTTTCGGGCATGGAATTAATTTAGGACGCCCAGAGCAAGCAACAACGAGTCGCGCAAACCTGCGCGCCGGCATCGAATCATCATGAGCGTCGCTAAACATCCAAACTTGCATGCGAAAATGGCGTTTGGCGCGGTTTTTGCGGCTGTGGCGACAATGATTGCCGTGCCTGCGTCACGCGCGCAGATCAAACTGACCGGCCAGACCGTCGACGGCCGCATGGAAGCGCTGAATCAGAAAGCTCCGGATTTTCCGCCGCCCGGCTTCAAAGTCTCCGGCACCACCTGGCTCAATTCGCCGCCGCTCACCCTCGCGCAACTTCGCGGCAAAGTGGTGATGATTGATTTTTGGGAGTACACCTGCATCAATTGCATCCGCACTTTCCCGCAGAATAAGGAATGGTACGCGCGATATCAGAAATACGGTTTCGAAATCATCGGCGTGCATGATCCTGAATTTCAAATCGCCTATGATGTGAACAATGTGCGCGCGGCGGTGCAGCGCTTCAGCTTGCCATATCCGATCGTCGTCGATGACTGGTACAAAATCTGGAAAAGCTACTCGAACGAAGCATGGCCCAGCCGCTTCTTGATCGACGCCAAAGGGAACGTGCGCTTTCACATTGACGGCGAAGGCGACGATCACAATTTCGAAATCGCCATCCGCCGCTTGCTCGTGGAAGCTCACCCGGGCCTGCAATTTCCCGCGAGCTACACTCTGCCGCCGGCGGAAAATACCTATGCGCCGCAGTGCGGCGGTGCGCCGACTGATGAAATGTACGTCGGCCCGTTCGATGGGCGCGGCATCATCGAAAATCCGCATCCATATCACCCGGGCACCGTGGCGGATTATAAACTTCCGAAAGACGTGGACGACGGCCGCGCAGTCATTTCCGGCAAATGGGCAACGGATCCCAACGGAATGATTTTTCAAGGCAAGGCCCAGCAGCCGGATGCGAAAGCCTCGCGCATGAAAATGAAATATCACGCCACGCAAGCGTACGCCGTGATGAACGTGGCCGCCGGCAAGCCGGAACGCCTGTACATTTTGCAGGACGGACAAAATCTCACCGCCGCAAACAAAGGTCAGGACGTGCAGATCGACGCGCAGGGCAATTCCTACATCGAAGTGAACGCGTCGCGCATGTATTATCTGACTGCCAACGCGCAAATGGGCAGCCACGTTCTGGATTTGATTCCCACGGAACCCGGAATCGAGATCGATTCGTTCACCTTCGGCAATAATTGCCAGACAAGTTTTCCTCACGAGTAAAATTGCGCACAAATTGAGTAGAATGGACGCGAGAATTACTGATGGAGCCTGTCCGCGAACTCGGCAAGGTGCTGCTGATTTTTGGCCTGGTGATTGCCGCCGTGGGCGCTCTTTTGGTCGCAGGCGCGAAGCTCCCGTTCCGCCTGGGGCGTTTGCCGGGAGATGTCAGCTATCACGGACGCCACGGATCTTTTTATTTTCCGATTGTGACGTGTATTGTGCTCAGCGTCGCTCTCACTCTGATTTTTTGGCTGGTGAACGCGCTACGCCGTTAGCTGTGAGCGCAGCCGTGATGTTGGGAGAAATATGACCACCCAGTTTTCGTTGAATTTAATGCCCGAAAAGCACGTCTGGCGCGTCAGCGAACTCACGCTGCGCCTTTGCGACGTCCTCGAAAATGAATTTCCGGACGTCTGGGTCGAAGGCGAAATTTCGAATTTCTGCGCCGCCCAGTCGGGACATTTGTACTTTACGCTGAAGGACGAAAAGGCCCAGATCCGTTGCGTCTGCTTTCGCGATCAGGTGCGCGGCCTGCGCTTCCGCCCCGAAGACGGCCTGAAAGTCACCGTCCGCGGCGGCGTCAGCGTCTACGAAGCGCGCGGCGAATATCAGATTTACGTTTCGCATATCGAGCCGATGGGGCTTGGCGCCCTGCAACTGGCCTTCGAGCAGCTCACCAAAAAACTGCAGGCGGAAGGTCTTTTCGCCGCAGAACGCAAAAAGCCGCTCCCCGCGCTCCCGCGTCGCATCGGAATTGTTTCTTCGCCGCAAGGCGCGGCCATTCGCGACATTATCCGTGTCCTCCGCCGCCGCTTCCCGAATCTCCATGTCATGCTTTTCCCGGTGAAGGTTCAGGGCGACGGCGCCGCCGAAGAAATTGTGCGCGCCATCCGCCACTTCAATCGCATTGACGGAATTGACGTCATGATCGTCGCGCGCGGCGGCGGCTCGCTCGAGGATTTATGGGCCTTCAACGAAGAAATTGTCGCGCGCGCCATTGCCGCCTCGGAAATTCCCATTATCACTGGTATAGGCCACGAAACCGACACCACCATCGCCGATTTTGCCGCGGACATGCGCGCCCCCACGCCTTCAGCCGCCGCAGAAGTCGTTGTGCGCACCCGCGCCGAATTCGAAAAGCACATCGCCGATTGCGCGCGCGAGCTCGTCCAGCACATGCGCTATTTTTTTTCTGAACGCCGCCACGCTCTGCGTGATTTGGCCACGAATCGCGCCTTTCGCCGTCCCGAAGAAATCGTGCGCCGTCGCCGCCAGCATTTGGACGAGCTGAATCGCTCGCTCGCTGGCGGCCTGCGCGCAAAAATCGATGGCGTCCGCCAGCGCATGAATGCTTCCAGCCTGCGAATGGCGTCTTTTGACTTAGGGGGGCGCGTCAGGATGCTGCGTGTGCGCGTCGAACGGCGCAGCGGCGAATTGAACGCGGCACTCGAACGCGCGGTGATGCGCCAGCGCCGCCGTTACGCGCTCCTGCAGTTGCGTATGGCCTCGGTGAATTTGCGCGCGCGCGTCGTAGCGCTGCGCCGTCGTCTCGATCAGCGCTCCAGCGAGCTCGCCGCGCATGCGCGAAAATATTTTTCGGCCACGCGACGAAAATTGGAAACCACCACGGTCCGCCTCGAGGAGCGCAGCCCGTTCCAATTGCTCGAACGCGGCTACGCCATTGCCTATGACGCGCAGGGCCGCGTCCTGCGTTCCGCCGCCCAAGTCGCCGAAGGCGACGACATCGCCGTCCGCCTCGCCCGCGGCCAGCTCGCCGCGAAAGTCACCGAAAAGAAACAAAAATAGCAGATGCCCGCCGGGCGACCAGTTTTACGCACATGCCGATTAGGGCAGATATCTGTCTATCAGATGAAGATACTCCTCCGATGTCTTGCACGACTGCGGTTGTCCAGAGCCGTCAAGAACCCAGCAGAAGGCGACATTAGGCGCAGCTTCGCCTTGATAGATTAATGCTTCAGCATAATCCCTGCCTGTGAATGCGTCGGCTACCTCATCCCTGAATTGGTCAACCGGGTCGGAGGCTTTGTAGCTGGAGACGCGCACGAAGCATACGCCGGAAACTGGGTCGTAACGGTTCTGCACAAGCTCCGCGTCCGGCCAGTTCGCATCGTCCTGCTGGACTTGTCGAAAAAAAGCCTGCGCCTGCTCCGCGCATCGCTTCTGGTCCTCGAGACTCGCCACGGATTGAGTGAGGGGCAGCAAGCCGCCCCTCAAAAGCGCTACCCCAACAACGCCAGATAACGCCCCGGCGAGCAACAGCAGCGCCCTCTCAAAGTTGCGGCTCATGATTTGGCCTTAGTCTACGCCTCAGCGACATGGCAAGTAACTATTCCTCGTCCGTCCCGCCGGCCACCTTCAGCACCGCCAAAAATGCTTCCTGCGGAATATCCACGCGTCCCACGCGCTTCATCCGTTTTTTCCCCTCTTTTTGCCGTTCGAGAAGTTTTCTTTTCCGCGTAATGTCGCCGCCATAGCATTTCGCCAGCACATTTTTGCGCAGCGCGCTGATGGTTTCCCGCGCAATCACCCGGCTGCCAATCGCCGCCTGTATCGGCACCTCGAACTGCTGCCGCGGAATCAGTTTGCGCAGACGCGTGGCCAATTCCCGCCCGCGCTCGTATGACTGGTCGCGATGGCAGATCAGCGTCAGCGCATCCACCGGCTCGCCGCCCACCAGCACGTCCAGCTTCACCAAGTCCGATTCGCGATAGCCCGCCAGGTGATAATCCAGCGAAGCGTACCCGCGCGAAACGCTCTTCAGCCGGTCATAAAAATCCAGCACAATTTCGTTCAGCGGCATTTCGTACGTCAGCATCACGCGCGTCGGCGACAGATATTCGAAATTTTTCTGCACGCCGCGCTTCTCTTCGCACAATTGCAGAATCGCGCCCACCGAATCATCCGAAGTGATAATCATCGCCGTCAGAATGGGCTCTTCGATGCGCGCGATTTGCGCCGGCGGAGGGAATTTCGTGGGATTGTCCACCTCGATCGTTTCGCCCGCCGTGGTGGTGATGCGGTAACGCACGCTCGGCGCTGTAGTGATGAGCGCGATTCCGAATTCGCGCTCCAGCCGCTCCTGAACGATTTCCATGTGCAGCAGGCCCAGAAATCCGCAGCGAAAACCGAACCCCAGCGCCACGGAATTTTCCGGCTCATAAAAAAATGCCGCGTCGTTCAGCTGCAACTTGCCCAGAGCGTCGCGCAGCACTTCATAATCGCTTGCGTTCACCGGATAAAGTCCAGCAAAAACCATCGGCTTGATGGCTTCGAATCCCGGAAGCGCCGCCGCCGGCCGCTCCGCCTCGACAATCGTGTCGCCCACGCGCGCATCGGCCACGCGTTTGATGTTTGCAATGACGAAGCCAACGTCTCCCGCGGCAAGTTCCTCCAGCGCAATCGGTTTTGGCGTGAGCACGCCGAGATCTTCCACTTCGTAAACCTGATCCATCGCGCACAAACGAATCTTCATTCGCGGCACGATGTGCCCTTCCATCACGCGTACCAGAATCACCGCCCCGCGAAAAGAATCGAACCACGAATCGAAAATCAGCGCGCGCAGTGGCGCTTCCGCGGAACCCACCGGCGGTGGAATGCGCGTGACAATCGCTTCCAGCACTTCCGCCACGCCAGTCCCGCTCTTCGCGCTGATCAACAGCGCGTCCGTCGCGGCAATCGCCAGCACATTTTCGATTTGCTCTTTCACGCGCTCCGGCTCCGCTGCCGGCAAATCAATTTTGTTAATCACCGGAATAATCGTCAGATTGTGCCGCGACGCAAGAAATGCATTCGCCACCGTTTGCGCTTCCACGCCCTGGCTCGCGTCCACCACCAGCAGCGCGCCTTCGCAAGCAGAAAGCGCGCGCGAAACTTCGTACGAAAAATCCACGTGCCCCGGCGTATCGATCAAATTCAGCCGGTACTCTTTTCCGTCTTTCGCCGTGTAATGCAGCCGGATGCTCTTCGCTTTGATGGTGATGCCGCGCTCGCGCTCCAGGTCCATCGAGTCCAGCACTTGCGCGGTCATTTCGCGCTGGCTCAGCGCGCCGGTCAGCTCCAGCAGCCGGTCGGCCAGCGTCGATTTCCCGTGGTCGATGTGGGCAATGATGCAAAAGTTGCGTATGAGCTGCGGATCCATTCAACTCTCTTTATTGTCTTCCGGTGGACTTTCGATTATCAATGCGATCGCCGCGAATCGCAAACCGCGCAGCGAGGCCTGTGGAACGCCTTTCAAACGCTCAAGTGTGCCACACATTCCAGCGCCCATCCAGCGCCGTCGGCGACTCAGGTTCCGATCAGCGCGTTTAGCATCTCCGACTAAGCCCGATAACATCGCGGACTTGCCTGCTTCCCGTGGGACGCTTTGAACAACATCGCATATATCGCATATATTGTGCAGTCTGGGTTAAGCTAGCCCATCCGCCAGAACTTCGCAGGAGGTGTCCCCATCTCCGCGAGAGTCGATCTCTACCACAGCGCATACGCAAACTACGCCTCAGAGGTGTACCGAGAGGTACGAATGGAAACGTATGGCCAGGATTTTGGACAAACGAGCTTGGTAACAACGGAAGAGTCAAAGGAAATTCCGCCTCGGCTTGTCTTGAAACCTGATTCATCGGTGCTTGAGTTGGGATGCGGTTCCGGTGGATATGCCTTATATGTTGCGGAAACAGTGGGTTGCCGCGTTGTGGGCCTGGACATTAATGCCCCTGGAGTTCGCAACGCAAACCAACTTGCGGCCGCAAGAGGCCTCGCTGAACGGGTCCATTTCGAGCAGTGTGATGCTTCGAAGCGTCTCCCCTTTGAGGATGGGACTTTCGATGCGGTCTTCTCGAATGACGTCTTGTGCCATCTGGCAGCGCGGCCGATGGTGCTCGGCGAGATGTTTCGCATTCTGAAACCTGGCGGACGAATGCTGTTTAGTGACGCGCTGGTCGTCGGCGGAATGCTTTCCCACGAAGAAATCGCCACGCGTAGCTCGATTGGGTTTTACATTCTGCGAATAAGCCCCGGTGAGATGAACTGGCGGAGATTCGCGAACTGTGAAGCCCCGATTCGGTCGCTATTGGACACGATGAGTCGAACGATTTCTTTTCGTATGGTCGGCAACTCGGACATTAGGCAATTATTTCCGAGTTGCCCGTCATCCACTACTAACCGCTTCCTGATGCCGGTCTGAACGCCACCGGCTAACGGGTCAACGGGCTCTCCCAGACGCGCCATAGAAGCTCTTTGAGTTGGCTAAAACGCTTGGGACCAAGCTCGGTGCTCCATTCCTGCTCGATCTGGCGGAGTATCTCGTGGATTTTTGTGTACGCCGCGTGTCCCCGTTTGGTTAGGCGGACAATTCGTGCTCGGCCCTCGTCAGGTGCGTCGCGCCGGACGATATAACCGAGTTCTTCAAGGCTCTGGAGTAGCTGGTTCATGGCCTGCTTGCTCATGCTGGAGCGCTCTGCGAGGGTGCCTGGGCGAACCCCATCCGGGCCGGGAAACTGCAGCACGGCCATGTGCGGTACGCGGAGTTCCCTGAATCCAGCCGCGTTAAGCTCTTTGATGATGCGGCGTTGGATCGCCTGACCCGGGACGCGCAGCAAGGCTCCAATGAGCATATCTTCGGTTTTGATTGAGCGCGCCATTTTTCCGCTTGACATCCTCGGTAAATAGAGTTTACAGTTTCACACGGTAAATGTAGTTTACCACAAGGAGATCCTCAATGACACAGCAGACCATCGGAATCCAGGTCAATCCGTCTGAAGAGGTCATCCACCTTGGGCCGCTTACTGTTCGCTTCCTGATCACCGCAGAGAACTCGAATGGCAGCATAGCAGCATTTGACTTCAGGGTCCCGCCTGTGCAGCGCCTGGCAGCTCCAGCCCACAGCCACGATCATTACGAAGAGACCATCTACGGCATCGGTGGAGTGCTGACCTGGACCGTCGACGGCAAGCAAGTCGACGTCGGGCCAGGGGAGGCACTTTGCATTCCGCGCGGCGCTATCCACCGCTTCGATAACCGCGGAACCGAGGACGTTAAAGTGCTCTGCGTGATCACTCCCGCCGCTATCGGTCCGCAGTTTTTCCGCGAGTCTGCCGAAGTAATCAATGCAGCGACGGATGGCCCTCCGGATCGAGTCAAGCTGGCAGAGATCATGCGTCGCCATGGCCTGACGCCGGCTCCGCCTGCAGGTGGTTTCTAGCATGAGCAGACCTGGAAAGGCTTTGGGGTTGGTGTTCACCGTGCTGGCGCTCGTTTTGGCCGCGGGGATCACATTTACCGTCGGATGGCATCCGTTTATCGGACCGAGGGCGCGCCCTCTCACGGCACGGAGGTTTCAGAGCACGCCAGAACGCTTGGCTCGCGGCGAGTACCTGGTCCGAAATGTATGTGATTGCATGGGATGCCACGCGGAACACGACTGGACAAAACACGATGCACCCATACTGCCTGGGACCCTCGGCGCGGGCCAAGACATGAATATCCTGAACGGTTTCCCCGGAAAGGTGTATGCCCCGAATATCACCCCGGATGACGAAACCGGTGCGGGGAGCTGGAGCGACGATCAACTGGCGCGCGCCATCCGTGAGGGTGTCAGCCACGACGGTCGAGCGTTGTTTCCGTTTATGCCGTACCTGGATTTCCGCCATATGTCTGATGAAGATTTAGCGTCGGTCATCGTTTACCTGCGGTCGCTGCCACCCGTGCACAAGCAGTGGCCGAGGACGCAGTTGATTTTCCCGGTCAAGTACCTGATCCGCAACGCCCCTGAGCCGTTGAACGCGCCAGTCCCTGAGCCTGATCTTTCCACTCCCGAAAAGCGCGGAAAGTACTTGGTGACGATTGCCGGATGCGCGGACTGCCACACGCCTCAGGATGCGCATGGGCAGCCGCTGCCGGGCATGGACTTTGCTGGCGGGTTCGTTCTCGATGGGCCGTGGGGCCGCGTCGCCAGTGCCAACATCACGCCCGACCCGTCGGGGATTTCTTACTATGACCAGGCCATGTTCACCGGAGTTATGCGCACCGGGTTTGTGGGGGCACGGAAGCTCAACCAGATCATGCCCTGGCACATCTACCGAGGAATGACGGACGAGGACATTTCCGCGATCTTTGCCTACCTTAAGACCTTAAAACCGGTGCGCCACCGCGTGGACAATACGGAGCCGCCGACGCTTTGCAAGGTCTGCGGCCAAACCCATGGCGGTGGAAACCAAAACTAGCGTGGCTGTCATTCACGAACGATTTTGCCGAAGCAGGCCGTGTTGGTCGCCAACTCGGAAACTAAACCCGCTGCGGGAGGAACCGTCGAATACCGGTGCTGTAAGAAAAGCGAAAGGAGACCGCTTTCGCTACAAATATTTATGATCACCCGATTGACGCCGCCCCAAAAGAAGTCTAAATTAAATGTGGCCCTTCGGAGGTACATGTGAGAGCCATTTGCCGTATCGCCCTGATTGTCCTCCTTATTGCAACGCTGGCGAATCTTCCCGCTGAAGCCGCGGTGACTCGCGCGCTCGGTTTTGTGCAAGCGGCACAGTCGTCCTATCTCAACAACATTCCCGCCGCTAACGGCACCAACGTTGTGCCCGGCGACGTCTTGGCCACGGATTCCGACGGCTCAGTTGACCTTCAGTTCGGAACGAATCAGCTTTACATTCCAGGAGCGAGCGCAGTCACACTGGGAAATAGCAAGAAGGGAATCGTAGCCCGGCTTTCGAATGGCTCGGTGGAATTCGATTCCCCGACTGGCGCCGGCATGGCTATTGTCGCCGAGGACGTTCTGGTTACGCCCAAAACGCCGCAGCCGACGCGTGCGCAAGTGACCGTGCTCTCAAAAAACGAACTTAAAATCGCCAGCGTCAGCGGGCCGCTGGAATTGGCGCTGGATGGTAAGACTTATACGCTTGCTCCAGGGCGCACGTACGGAGTGCGGATCGTGGATGAAGTTCCTACCCGCGGACAGTTCAATACCGGCGAGACCGCGCGTAAAAATCGCGGACTCGTAATCTTTATCTTTGCTGTGGCGGCTGGAGTTGCATCAATTATTTATATCGTGAAAGAGCTGCAGGAAAGCCCCGACGTTCCTTAGCGGCGGCCTCTCCGACGCTGGCGCTAGATGCAAGCGGGTGGCTTCCCTGGCACAATCTCCCCATGCGTAGTTTCAACCCTTAAATCTGCACATGCTTCTCCACGGGAAATCGCCCTGAAGACAATCATTATCTTTCCCAGCAACTGGGCGGCAAGTCCAGCGCCGACGGCATTGCCTCCGGACAGCCGTTCAAGTACGCTGTAGCCGTTTTGGGGTGGCGAAAATTGTGGGGCGCGCAGGGCAGCCAGATCGGCGAATGGCGAATCGAATCCCGTTTTTATGTTGAGCCAATTCGCGCGCATCTGGCAAAAATGACGCGCAAAACGGCTGCTGAACTGCCGAAAGCGGCGGCGCTTAATTGTTAATGAGCGCTGATGAACCGCGTCCGGCAGCCTTGAAGCCAGCGCGCGAAATGTGACCGCGGAAACCGGGCATCGAGCTGAATTTTCCGTCGGCGGGGTCGGGCATCCACCTTTGAACACGATCGTAACCAGACCTTCGGCTTCGAAATCCCGGCTCTACGCCTGGATAGGTTACTGCGTCTCCGCCGCATGCCTCGTTTGGGTCCTCTACGATTTTCACGTTAGAGAAGCCCTTCAAGAACTCGCCGACGTCAGTTGGAGCTGGGTCGCTCTCGGGATCGTGTTGGACGTCCTCAGTTACGTCGTGCAGGGAGTGCGCTGGAAATTTCTTCTAAGCCCTTTCGGAAACGTGAAAACCAGGAATGCCATTCGCGCCGTTTTCGTCGGCCTGTTTGCCAATGTGCTTTTTCCTCTGCGCCCCGGCGAACCGCTGCGCGCCTACCTGGTCGCGAAATCCGAAGACCTCGGATTTGCCACCGTGTTCGGGTCGGTGCTTGTCGAGCGGCTCATTGACCTGGTGGTGACCACCGCAGGGCTAGCCCTGGCGATCGTGTCGTTCCAGATTCCTCTTCCAGCTCGTTTCCGATACATCGCCGATGGTCTGGGCATCGCAACCCTGGCGCTGCTGGGGCTTTTCATCGCGCTGATTTTGTACATCGAATTGCGTTTTGCCGGCGATCCACGACGGATGCATGGCGGCCGGCACATGCCCGGCAAATTGATGTCGGCGCTGATTGGCCTCCACGCGATGGGCACTTCGCCCAGCTTCTATCCGGCGGTATTCACCTCGCTGCTGATGCCGTTCTGCCAGTTGCTGGCGCTCTGGGCCATGATGAAGGCGTACGGCACTGGAGTTCCTTTTGGCGCCGCAGTCATCGTGCTGCTGATCATCAATCTGGGCGTCTCGCTGCCAAACGCGCCCGCGAACGTAGGCTCGTACCAACTTTTTTGCGTTCTGGGATTGAGCCTCTTCGTCGTGGACAGAAACACGGCAAAGAGCTTTTCGTTTTTTGCGTGGTGGTGGCTGACGCTGCCCGTCGCATTCCTCGGACTCTACGCCGCTTTGCGCAGCGGCCTCTCGATTCGCTCGATGCGCCAGCAGATGGGGCAACTGCCCAGCGAAGCGAACGTGCCACGCGAGTAATTTTTCGGCGCGGCGTTTTATCGAACTGTTTTCCTCATTGCGCCAGCCGGTTGTATTTTTTCAGCACTTCGCGAAGGCGCCGGTGCGGCAGCGCTTCCACGGTGTGCCCGTCAATTCCGGTCATCGTTTTCGCGGCGACCATGGCGTTGACCACCGCTTCTTCCGTGGCTTGAACGGTCGCCTCGAAGAGCGGGTCCATATGATCGTTAGGCATCATCGTCACGCGCGCCGGTTTTTCAGCGAGACCTGCGCCGGCATTGGCCGTTGAAAACGCGATGAAAATATCGCCCGAGCCGTCGCTCGAAATGCTGCCGAGGCGTCCAAGGCCCAGAGTCACGCGGCGCGCGAGCCGCTTTAGCTGCGTGGGCAAAAGCGGCGCGTCCGTGGCCACAACCACGATGATGGAGCCGAGGCTTCCGCGGGAAGGATTCGCGCGCGAACTCCAGATCGGGTGGCTCAGCGGAATTTCGCGTCCTACCGGAGCGCCTGCGACGCGCAGCAAATGGCGCGTGCCGAAATTGCATTGCACCAGCACGCCCACCGTGTAGCCGCCCAAATCCTCGGCCAGTTTGCGCGAGGCGGTGCCCGTGCCGCCCTTGAATTCGAAGCAAATCATGCCGGTGCCACCGCCCACGTTGCCTTCGGCAATCGCGCCGCCGTGCGCGGAATCCATGGCGTCGAAAGCATCCTGCTGCGTAACGTGGAAGCCGTTGATGTCGTTCAAGTAGCCGTCCCAAGTTTCCGCGACCACGGGCAGCGACCACCAATCCGCTGTGGGCGGCTTGTAATTGTGGCGCAGCTCCCAGGCAATCACCGCGTCGCGTACCACGCCCACGCTATGCGTGTTGGTGATGAGCACCGGGCCGGTGAGAAAGCCGGATTCCTCGACCCAGGTTGTGCCGGTCATTTCGCCGTTGCCGTTTTCGGTGAACCATCCGGCGAAAACAGGATCCACGGAACTTTTGCCGCGCGGAAAAATTGCGGTGACGCCGGTGCGTACCGGCCCCTTGCCCACCACCAATTTTCCGGAGCCGGAAATTAATGTTTTGTAGCCGACTTCGACGCCGGCCACGTCGGTGATGCTGTCGAGCGGCCCGGGCGCGCCTTCGAAGGGAACGCCGAGGTCGCGGGCGCGGGGCGGATGGGATTGGGCGAAGCAGGGAGCGGCGACGAGCAGGATGAGGGCGGTAGCGGGGAGCAGAAGGCACGAAATTGGGCGCGAAAAGTGCTTAAAATTATCGATTAGAAATTTGGATGTGCTTGGTTTAGCGAGGCTTAGGGGATTTTCTAATTTTAAAGTGGCCCTTTTGAAAAGCGCCGCGGCCAGCGGCCGTTTGCCAAAGCGGTTCAGGGCCAGTGAGTGGACTGCACGCGTTGGGTGAAATGCGATTTTCTTGCGATTAGAACTGAGTCGGAGCGTTTGTTTTGTGCAAGTTACGAGGAGTTCTAATTTTTCATAAGTGCCACAAATCTTGCGATTAGATTTTTTTTGGCGCATAAAAAGATAAAAGCCGCATCGCTGCGGCCCGTTTCATCCCCTTCTGTTTCGTTCTGTAGCGCGCGGCTGGAATCCCCAGCCGATGACCCTGTATACCGGAGAGTAAGCTAAGAGTCAAGGAAGAAGAGGCGTCATTGTCGTTAGCACATGATATGTCCGGGGGATTAGCAAGTGAAATGTCCGCTCGAGGAGAGGGCGAAGTGGGGTAAACCGGCAGGCCGGAGGAACGGCCATGAGGTACCCAGCGAGCGCCCGGGAGCGG
>Ga0209167_10000177_pt1 | contig 62217 bp, 54 predicted proteins | sample Coa_R1_9_FD_187154 | JGI IMG/M metagenome (GOLD analysis project Ga0209167, IMG submission 187154) | Surface soil microbial communities from Centralia Pennsylvania, which are recovering from an underground coalmine fire - Coalmine... | ecosystem: Environmental > Terrestrial > Soil >... | reverse complement strand
GCGATTATTTTGGGGCCGCTCTTCGCGAGCGGACGCTGACGATCTCATCTCCCCAACGGAGCTCCGGGAGAGCGTTCGACCGATAAGGAGCCGAACAACAGGGTTCATTGTAGCGAATGGTTCCGCCAATTACAAGAAATTTCTGGCTCGGTCGAACCGGCCTGTGGCGCCACGGCTTTGTTGGACCCGGGTCCCCCTGGATCTTTTCAAAACCTTATCCCGATCGTTCTATAGGAGACCTCCCTCGCTGGAACCTCGCACGAAGCGACGATTTCCGCGTCAGAAGATCCAAAAGGAGATCCGAGCCTCTACGATCTCCTTCGCCGTGGTTCGACGTTCGATGGCGAATGCCTGACTCCCTTGATATAGACACCGTCGCACCCCCTGTCGGGAAAATAGACACTTTTGGACCTGACCCGAGGCCCCCATTCGTCCGCCTTCGTGTCAGGCGCTTCGAGACTGTTGTTTTGACCCGCAGCCAGAGCAGGGCCTTGTCGGAAAAGTAGACACTTTTGTCCCCGCCCCGGGTCGACGTCGGGTCGTCCTAAGGCAATATTTTAGAAATTAACGCATTGATTCAATAAGTTAGATCCGATCTATTCCCGTGATTTCAACCACGGTACTGGTTTTGCAGATCTCATCGAACCAAATAGGACTGGAAAAGAAGGGCAGCGGGATTTCAATGGAGGGAAGAGCGTGAAGAAGATGAGAAATGCATGGGCCCTCGGGGCGATGGCGGCGGTGGTTCTGGCCACGGCAGGCGGAGTTTGGGCCGACCCGATCTCTTTCAATCTGGGAGGCGGGGGAAGCGTTGTTTTCGGCGGAGGAAACGCCCCCTTGGTCACGACCGCAGGCGTGGTCAACAATGCGGTTGACTTGACGACCGGAACGAGCGTGGCGATCACGAACGGTGCACTGAATTTCACAACCGGAGGGCAGGTTCTTCCCCCCGCCGTTGGGACGCCCTTTATTGACATCTTTAACGCCGGGGGATCCCTCACCATCACCGGGAGCATCGCAGGGGGGGCCAATGCGGTTCTGTTGCAGGGGACGTTTTTGACCCCAGGCACGCTCCTGTGCTGTGCCTCCAGCGCGGCCGCTTTTAATGACGTGATCTCCCCGTCGGTAATGGACCCGACGCTTGCGGCGGATTTGGGGGTGGTGACCAATGGCGGCGGATCTTTGGCTCAAACGGAGCTGGTCTTGAATTTTACGCTGTCGGTGCCGGGTGAGGCATTACCCTTTAGCGGCATTCAAGCCGGAGGGGCTGTGACGGTGAACAACAGTTCAGCGGTTCCTGAACCAACCTCTCTTTTGCTCCTCGGATCCGGAATTCTCGGGCTCGGTCTTTGGGGATACAGAAAGGCGGGGTTCGAATAGTCGATCCGTCAGTGGGGGCCGGAGGTGTGGAACCTCCGGCCTTTTTTTTTGAGCCTTGAGGCGGCAGGCCGTCCCGGCTCATCCTTCAAGCATCACTCGCTAACCGGGACCGCTTTCCATAATCGCAACCCAGAGCGATTCGTTCGCCACCTCCCGCGAGTCCCTGATACAAAACTCCTTCGAAGCCTTGGGCCTCTGAAAAGATGGTCGCGCGCGGTGGCTCATTGGAAGATGGGCAATGCGCGGGTGACCGGGTATCTGAATCCGTGGAAGACCGATATGGAGGTTACTGGACCATTCTCCCTGCTTCACCCCTTGTTCGACCATCTGAAACCCGGTATCGACGATCCCGGGTAACACCGGACTGTTCGATCTTCCGAAGAATCGAGCGTCACCCCTGCGGTCGATACGGTTAGAAGGGCTCGTGGAGCGGCGATCGGGCGGAGAGGGCAACAGGCGGCGCCTCGAGGCAGGTTCGGGCCCTGTGCCAGTACTCCGAGCTTCAGAAAGCCCGAGATGGGGAAGAGAGCCGGTCAAGGTCTCTTCCATGGCCGCGCCAAATTCCAAAGGGGAGTCCGGTTCGGTCTTCCCAAAGTCAACCCCACGAAATAGGGGGTTGTTTAGCTCGGCCCGATTCACTACAGTTAGCCGATCTTTATAAAGAAAGTCGCTGCGGTGGGGGAAAGATGAAGGCCGTGATTCTCGCCGGCGGGGAATCGAGGAGATTGGCCGGTTTAAGCGGACCTTTTCCGAGCGCGATGCTTCCGATCCTGAACCGGCCACTGGTGGAACACAACCTCCAATTTCTTCGCAAGGTCGGAATCAAAGAGGTTGCCATCACCCTGGGGTCCGTAAAGGACAGTCCTCTGGCACGGCATATCCACACGGGCCGCGACCTCGGAGTCGAGGTCCGCTATTTCCATGAAGATTACCCCCAGGGTACGGCCGGAGCTCTGCGTCCGTTGAAGAAGATCCTCTCAGCGAACGAGCCTTTTTTAGCCCTATCGGGTGCCACGTTCCTCTATGGCTCCCGTCTGGCCCAGGAGATCTCCCAGGCCCTGGAGCATCACGCGGAAAGAAATGCAACAGCGACCCTGTTGGTCTGTCAGAAGGGCGGGTCAGGGTCCTTCACGCATCAACCATCGGTTGACCGCAGACGGGCCCTGCGTTTTCAAGGAATCTATATCCTCGGGCCCGAGGTGTTCCGCGGCATTCCGGAGGGAGGTTATCTCGACATCAAAGAGCAGCTTCTTCCCTCGCTTCAGGAAATGGGGCTTCGGATCCAAACCTATAAGATCAGCGAATGCGAGGACAAAACCATCGGAAGCCTCAAAGACTATTATCAATTGAATCGGACTTTGTTGAGGGACGCTTCGGGTCTATTGGAAAGGGAACTGGTCGACCGGTCGTACCGGGAGCTCTCCACGGGGATCTGGATCGGAACGGGGGTCAAGATCGCCCCAACGGCCTACCTCGTCCCCCCGATCATTTTGGGCGATCGCTGCCGCATTGATGATCATGCCCAAGTCGTCGGTCCCGCCGTGTTGGGCGCCGGAACCGCCGTTGGCCAAAACGCCCTCTTGCGAGAAACGATCACCTGGGGTGAGGTGACGTTAGAAGAGGGTTCCCGAGTCAGCTACTCGGTTCTCCAGTCCTCAACGATCATAGGAAAAGATCAGGATCGCAGTCGAACAGTCCTGGGCCCGGAGATGCTGGCCATCGGAGACTTTAATCTTATTCAGACGTCCACCCCCCTGCTTAGCTCCTCGATGGTGATCCGGTCGATCGATTCAGGTCTGAAAAGGTGGTTTTTTCCGGGGGTCAAACGGACCATCGATCTTATATGCTCTCTGGTGGGGATTGTGGCTCTTTTACCGCTAATTCTGATCCTGGCGGCGCTGATTAAATGGGACTCTCCCGGACCGGTCTTTTTCCGACAGCTTCGGTGCGGACGGCGGGGGAAGCTGTTCTGGATGATCAAATTTCGAACGACGCTGGACCCGGGTCAGGGTCCCCTGGAGGAAGAGGCACCGGGTGATCCCGCCCCCTTTGAGGGCAATCTCCGATTTTCCCGGGTCGGCCGATTTCTCTGCAAATCCAGTCTGGATGAAATTCCGCAGCTGATGAATGTTCTGATGGGAGAGATGAGCCTGGTCGGGCCCCGGCCGTTGGTTCCGGAATATTCGACCGTCAAACCGGTTTGGAGAGACCTGATGATGAGGGTCAGGCCCGGCGTGACCGGCACCGGCCGGCTCCAACGCGAGAGCCGGACGGATTCGGCCCACCGGGATATCGAGTATATCAGGCAGCAATCTGTTCTGCTCGACTTCAAAATCTTGCTTAAAACGGTGTTGGTGGTTCTAAAAGGGGTCTGATCAGGCGGTGGTAGGCGGGAGTTGGGGACCGGCAACCCTGCCGGCGACTACGATGGATGGAGTGCGAATCGGCGGATGAATGTGATTGCGGCTTTCATGAGGCGGGAAACGGACGGTAAAGCACTCTTAAAAACGACCGGCGCTCTCTGCGGGGTGTTTTCGATATGTTTGGCCCTGCTTTCCGGGTGCGCCTCGGGTCGTGTCCGGTCCCCGGAGGCATCGAAGAGCGAGGGTCCGGCTCAGACGATCCAGATCAAGGAGTTCGGGGTGGGTCCCGGAGATGAGCTCGAGGTCATGGTCTATCAGCATGAGGACCTTACCCGTAAGATCCGGGTTCCCAACAGTGGGATTATCTTTTTTCCGATGGTCGGAGAGCTCAATGTGAACGGGGTCGGGATTACGGAGGTGCGGCGGACTTTAACCGAGCGCTTGGGTTCCTACGTGGTGAATCCCCAGGTCAATGTCGAGGTCACGACGCTTCGAAGTCAAAAGGTCTACGTCCTGGGAGAAGTCAATGTTCCCATGGTCTTTCCGCTCGAATCCCCGACCCGAGCTTTAGAGGCGATCTCGAAGGCGGGCGGTTTTACCCCAAATGCCAGCGGGAGCAGCGTCTTACTCATTCAGGGTGAGGCGACGGCACCCCATATTGAGCGGCTCGACATGACGGACTACGTCAAACAGGGAGGCGCCCAGAATCCCTTCCTTCAGCCTGGAGACATTATCTACGTGCCCAGGACCTTTGTGGCAGATCTCGACAAATTTTTCACCCATATCACAACGGCCCTGCTGCCCGCGCTGATTTTGGAGCAGGGGATTGCGCTCTATCCCCAGGTCCGTGCCGCGATTAACAATAAGGGAGCGACGTCGACGACCAATGTGGTTATTAGTGTACCCGCCCATTGATGGGGCAAGTGTCTCGCTCGACCGGGGGCTCCTCAGTGACGGGCGTTCAGAGAGCGGCCTTGGACCCCTTCTGGAGGCCCGGTTCGCGATAGGGAAAGGCTGTCCGCAGTGAGCCGGTCGGGGCGTGCGCTCGAAATACTCCGCACAGAGGGTCTGCCCTCCCTCGGGTCTCGCGCGGTGCGCCGGCTCTTCAGGAAAATTTACGACGAACGGGTGATGATCTATGTCGAGCGGACCCTTCAAGATCTGGCTCCCCGGTACGAGGCGAGGGGCGGCATCGTGCTCCGCGAGCTTTTTCGAGAGAACGCGCGACCGGGTGCAAGCCCTCTTCGGGCTGAGGTCCTTCCAGTCCTCTTGGAAACTCTTCAAGAGGGATGCCGGGTTTTCATCGGTCTGAACAAAGATCAATTGGTCGGCTGGATGGTCGTCGGAAAAAGCTGGCGCCGGATCTATCGGATGTTTCGATACGATGTCTCTCCCGGAGAGAAGGAATTGGTCGCCTTTGACCTCTTTGTTCTTCCCGAGTTCCGCAAAGGCCCCGCGGCCGGAGCGCTGGAAGAAAAGGTGTTCCTCACACTCAAGCGGGAGGGATATGAAAAGGTCTTTGGGGCGATTGATGTGCGCAATCGGCCCTCTCTAACGCTGGCCTGGCACCTCGGATTCAAGGAGGCCAAGCGGGTCCGCCTCCGACGGGTACTCTTTGTCACCCGCCAGCGGGATCTGGACCCGGTGCCGACCTCCCCGTTTCCCTTGAAACGCCCCGACAAAGTACCGCCAGTGATAAATAAACCCTAAAGAGAAAAAGGTACCAAGATGCAGACGACAGGCATGGGAGAGACCCTGGGCGATATACTCAGGGGAGCAGCCGAAAGAAACCCGGAAGGCATTTGCATCCAGTTCCAGCAGGAGACTTATACCTTTCTCCGGCTCAATACCGAGGTCAACCGGCTCGCCAACGCATTGATCGGCTTGGGTGTCACAAACGGCCAAAAGGTGGCCCTGCTGATTCCCAATGTCCCCGAATTCATCGTCGCCTATTTCGCCTGCATGAAGATTGGGGCGGTCGTGGTCCCGATCAATCCGAAGTTTCAGGCCGAGGAGATCCGCTTCGTCCTGGAAAATTCGGATTCGGAACTCTTGATCATCTCGAGCGAGTCGATCGTCCCTGTGGAATCGATGAGCACCAAACCCCCGGCGCTCTCTCAAATTGTCCTACTCGGAAGGCCCGGGCATCGAACCGGGGAGGGATCCTGCTTGCGTGCCATTCCCGACCATGGATTTCACGATTTTCATGGGCTGACGCGGAGGGCCTCTGCCCAGGAGCCATCCGTCACGGTCGGCCCCGATGACGCAGCCGGGATCTACTACACCTCGGGGACGACGGGCGCGCCCAAAGGCGTGGTGCTGACCCATCAAAAGGCGCTGGCGGGGATGGACGCATGGATCGATGGCCTGGGGATGAGCCCAAGGAGTCGGTCTCTGGTCATCGCCCCTTTTTTCCATATCGCCTTCAACGCCTTTGTCTTAAGCACATTTCGGGCGGGGGGAGGCACCGTGATTCTGGAGTCCTTCCAACTGAAGGTCCTCTTTAGGGAGATCGAGCGGACCCGTCCCACCTTCATGTTCGCGATTCCCTCCGTCTACATCATGATGGTCGATTATCCCCAGAGGAAGGAGTACGATCTGAGTTCTCTGGAATCGATCGTCTACGGCGCAGCGCCAATGCCGGTGGAGGTGATCCATCGCGTAAGGGATCTATTCCAGGGGGCACTTTACAACGCCTATGGGCAGACCGAGATGAGCTCCGCCATCAGCCGGTTGCGCCCGGAGTATGCCCTTTCGAAGGCGGGATCGATCGGTACGCCGCTCAAGGGGATTGAGGTGACGATCCTGGATTCTGAGGATTTCCCTGTCCCCGCCGGAACGGTCGGGGAGATCTGTTGCCGCGGCGAGAACATGCTGAAGGAGTATTACAAGCGTCCCGAACAAACCGCCGCCAAGCTCAGATCGGGGTGGCTGCACACGGGCGACCTCGGATACCTCGACTCCGAGGGCTTCCTTTACATCAGCGACCGGATCGACGACATCATTATCTCCAAAGGAGAGAAGATCTCACCCAAGGAGGTTGAAGAGGTGATATATACCCATCCGGATATATTGGACGCCGCCGTCGTGGCAATGAGCGATCGGGTCAAGGGGAATATCGTCGTTGCCTTCGTGGTCCCTCGGAGCAAGAAGGAGATTAACGTCTCGTCCCTTCGCCGTTACTGCAGGGAGCGGCTGGTCGGATACAAGGTGCCGCGCCACATTGAGGTCGTAGAGAATATTCCCCGCAATCCCAGCGGCAAGGTTCTGAGGCATGAGCTTCGCAAAAGGGCGATCCCCGTCAGCAACGCGCCTGTGCCCAAGTAGGAGGACCGGTGGATCGCTTTCTGGAGAATCGTGTGGCCATCGTGGTCGGCGGAAGCGGCGGAATCGGCCGTGCCGTGGCGGCGGCTTTAATGGAGCACGGCGCCCGCGTCATGATCTGCGCTCGGAGGAAAGAGGGATTGGAGGAGGCGCTGGCCGGGCTTCAGCGGATTCATGGAGAGGTTGGGACCCTCTCTTGTGACGTCTCCAAAAGCCAAGAGGTCCGGGGCATGGTCGAGGCGACGGTGAATCGGTTCTCCGGCGTCGATATTCTGGTCAATGCGGCGGGGATCGTGCAGAAGAAGAGCCTTCATCGCATCTCCGAAGAAGATTGGGACCAGACGATCGACGTGAATCTCAAGGGGGCATTTCTATGCGCCCAAGCGGTCTTTCCTCATATGAAACGGCAGAGGAACGGCTGGATTATTAATGTTGCTTCCTACGTCGGGAAAGTGGGGCTCCGCGGATTCGGCCATTATAGCTCCTCGAAGTTCGGGATGGTTGGGCTGACGCAGGCATTGTCCGACGAAGGCGAGCCGTTCAACATTCGAGCGACATCGATCTGCCCTTCTTATGTCAACACGCCACTCATGTCGGGGTCGCCATTCGCTCCCGATGACATCCTTCAGCCCTCTGATATCTGCCATGCCATTCTCTTTCTCCTGAGACTCACGCCCTGCGCCGTCGTGAAGGAGATCGTTCTCGAACGCAAGGGTGGTCTTGTCCCTTCTTCCGCAGCAGGGAATCCCATTCGAGAGAGAACGGGAAAACCCGTCGACCGAATCGGATCGCCTGTCGATGAGTAGGATGAGGGGAAGGGTCACCATTTCGCCGCGGACGCGACCCTCAGATTGAGCGCCATGGTCCAAGCCCTCCAGCGGGTCGTTCGGTTTCTGTTTTTCCGGGCGGAGAACCCTCGCCGGGCCGCGGGAAGGGTTCTCCGGCGATTCCGTCAGGGTCAGTCCGGCTGTCCTTGGGACGGTCGACAGATAAAGGAAAGGGGCTCGATGCGGTTTCATCATCTCGGAATTGCGGTATCCTCCATCCGCCAAACGGCTCCGGGGATCTCTGCGGTCATGGCATTGGGAGTCGAGTCCGATCTGATACACGATCCCATCCAGAGAGTCTCTGCATTGTTCCTGCATTCGACTGTAGCGGGTCCCCGCGTCGAGCTGATCGAACCAGCTTCGGAGGATTCTCCGATCCGTTTGTTTCTGAAAAAAAATGGGACTGGCCTCCACCATGTGTGCTACGAGGTCGCCGATATCGACGGAGCCATCCGAGATGCGCGCGCTCGGGGGGGCCGAATCGTCTGTCATCCGGTTGCGGCCCCCGCATTTCGAGGAGGGAGGGTCGCTTTTGTGTACACCCGCGAGAGAATGTTAGTCGAATTCGCGGAGGCGCCGGTTCGCTTCGTGAAGGGGCTCCCGTTTCTTCTCCTGGACACCCGCGCTGCCGATTCACTCCCGCCCCATGCGTAGGCTCGTCCACGCGATAGGGCGGTTAATTCCGGGGATCCGGGAGATCCTCGCGGCCGAAGGGTGGCCGGGTTTGGAGAGACGCCTCGGAGCGAGGCTCCGCCGGTTATGGATCCTGAATGAGGAATTTATCGTGCGCGAGTTTGACCTGACGACGCTGGTGCCTCGTTACACCTTGCGGCTGTCGTCCAAGACGACGGTCCGCCCGATGAGCGCCGAAGATCTTCCGAGCCTCTCAAAACGGTTGGAGCCTCGTGAGATGCGGAACCTTCGGAAAAGGATGGCGGGGCACGAAAAAGAGTGGTTCGGCTTTCTGGTGCTGGTCGAGGGACGGATCGTCGGCCATTTCGGGTTGGTGGTGAGAAGGGCCTTCGTTAAGGAACTTCGGTACGGCTTCAAGATGGGTCCAAAACTGGTCTATAGCAATGGCATGGTGATCGATCCCGATTGCCGAATGACGGTCGTCCCCGCTGCGCTCGCGGAGTATGCCTATCTCTTTTTTAAAGAGCGGGGTTTTAACAAGACCGTCAACATCACTCAGTCGACAAACAGATCCTCCCTTCGTTTCACCGAAAATTTTGGATTTCGAGAGGTTCACCGTTTTATTTCCAAGAGAGTCCTGTTGGTTCGTCTTCGTCCCCTGGTCGCCTACGGCGGTACGGAATCCTCCCCCACCCCGAACCGTCGCTTGCCGGCGGGGCGTCCGAGGAGTGCGGATCCCGGGAAACAGGTGGTGGCATCTGAGGAGGAACCCCTGCTTGGTGACCGTTGACGTCGTGGAGTGCCCGGAGAAAATCGATGCCTTGCGAGTGGTGTGGAACCAGATCGTTCATGCTTCATACCGCCCGGACCTCCTGCTGACCCATGAATGGTTTTCCCTCTCCCTACGCGAATTCTGCCAGGGGACCTCGCCCCGAATTCTCCTGGCGAGGGAGGGAGATCAAGTGCTCGGGATCGCTCCCTTCATGATCCAAAGGTTCGTCCGTTGGGGTATGCCGATTCGAAAGCTCACGTTTCTTCACCCGGGGAACACCTACGATCGTGGAGACTTTTTGATCCGAGAGCGCCACGAGGAGGTCTTGAAGGCCCTGCTGGAGCACCTGGACCTGATGCGATCTGAGTGGGATTCAGCCACCTGGGCGGGAATCGCGGAGGATTCTCCGAACCTGCTCCTCCTTCCGAAAGTCACCCAGGCGTGCCGGCTTTCGATTAGCACACCCCAGCCTTTCGGGCAAGCGCTGGTCCTGCCCATTTGTGGATCTTGGGAGGATTATCTCAAGGAGCGCGGCCGTCATTTTCGAAAGCATCTTAACAATCCCGAAGCGAGGCTGAAGGAACTCGGCCCTCTGCAATGGTTAACCGTCCGGGAACCCGAGGCGGTGAGGGCGGGCTTGGAGGAGCTCTACCGGATCCAATTTGCCAACCGCGAGGCGAATGGTGAATCGGTTCCAGAGAGTGACCAAAGATCGAGGCGTGCGGCTCTTTTCCTCTCTGATCTGTTCTCACCGCACGGAAGGGCGGAAGTGAAACTGCTGCGCCTAAACGGAAGAACCATTGCCGGTCTGTTTTCGGTCGTTCATCAGGGTTGCCTATATGCCCTGGTGATCAAATTCGATCATGAATTTGCGCGTCAGTCCGTGGGACGCTTGGCACTGCACTATGCGGTGCGGGATGCTTGGGAAGAGAAAATCGAGCGGATCGATTTTTTGATGCGATGGCCCTATGTCGAGCGATGGACCGAAAAGGTGACCCGGTATTGGAAATTCGACTGCTTTCACCGCGGTGCATTCTCTCAGGGAATTCGTTTTGCCAGGCGCTACCTGGTGCCTGCGAGCCGCGAGGAAAACTTAACACGACCGTGCAAAGGAAAGGAGGACCCGCGTGGCGTACCTGACTAGGGTGGAGCCCCACCCCTATTTTTCATTCCAATTTTTCTCCGGAAGAGGCCCCGGCAATTCAATGCCGGCTCCCTTGGATCGGCCGTCGGTACGCTTTTATCTGCGTGCGAGCAACGCGATCTGGAATGCCGTGAAACTCTTGGGCTTGTCCTCCGACGATAGTATTCTCTTACCCTCGTATCATTGCGGGATCGAGCTCGACGCGGTCTTGAAGGCGGACGTTCGCGCCACGTTTTATTCCGTCGGGAAGGATATCAAAATTGACATCGAAGCGATCCGGGGAAAAATCGACTCTAAAACCCGGGCAGTCTTTGTGACGCACTATTTTGGCATCCCCCAGGAACTGCGGCCCCTGCGCGAGCTGTGCGATCGGGCCGGGATTTTTCTCATTGAGGACTGCGCACACGGGCTCTTTGGCCGCCAGGGGAACCTCCCGCTCGGGACCGTGGGGGATTTCTCGGTCTTCAGCATGTGGAAGATGGTTCCCATTCCTTACGGTGGAGCCCTCCTGGTGAATCGTCCCGATCTTCCTCTGCCTCCCGAGGGGCTGCGTCCGAGCCGGTACGAGTTCCTTCGGGTTATGAAGAAACTGCTGGAGATACGATTCAAAAGCTCGCGCATGCTGGACGTATGGCTTCGGAAGCCGCTCATGGATCCCTTATCGGCGGCGATCCGGCGGGCCAATCGACTGTTCTCGAATGACCAGTGGACGAAAAGACCGGTCGATAATCCCATCTTCTGCGCAGAGCGGGGCAACTGGGGGATCCCCCCTTTATCCCTTCGCCTATTGGCTCGGGTTGACCCGGCCCAGGTGGTCCAACGCCGAAGGGCCCATTTCGAAACGCTTCTGAAGACCACCGAGGGTGTTGAAGGTCTGAAGCCCCTTGTGCCGAGTTTGCCTGAGGGGGCCTGCCCACTGTACTTTCCCGTTATTCTTGAGGAGGCCGAGCGGTTCGTCACCTTCATGCAGGGCCGGGGGATCGCCGCCAACCGTTTTTGGAGCGAGTTTCATCCGGCCTTCCCCAAAGAGGAGTACCCTGAAACGAATTTTCTCAAAACCCGCGCCGTCATCCTTCCCATCCACCAGGATTTGACGGTTGACGCCTTGGACCGGCTCTGCGATGGGATCCGCCAGTGGGGCCGGAAAGGGACCCGGAACGCATAATGGTTCGCATCAGACGGATCGGCACCGTCGAAGGGGTGACGGCCCTCGAGAAGGAATGGGACGCCCTGCTGGAGGAATGTCCCTACCGGGAGCTTTACCTGCGCCACGATTGGGTGGACCACTGGTGCCGGCATTTCGCAAAGCGTATCGATCTACATGTCCTCTTAATCGAGGATGACGGCCGGCTGATTGGCGTCGCGCCGCTGATGATCACGAAGAAACGGGTTGGCAGCCTTACGGTGCGAAAACTCGGGTTTCTGATCAACGGCTGCTCGGTTCGTTCGAACCTCATTGTGCCTCCGCGACATGCGAAAAAGGCGCTCGGCGCGTTGGCGCACTATCTCCGGGAGACCGAGTCAGGATGGGATCTCGCCGTTCTGCATGGGATTTCGGAGAGATCCGCGCTGTTAGAGGGCCTCTACCGGGCCTTTGAGGAGGAAAAAGGGTTCATTGTTCTTCCGCCCGTTTCTTGGGAAAACGCCTTTATCTCGCTGGAGGGCGACTGGGAGACTTATTTGAAAAGTCGAGGGCGCCACATTCGAAAGCGACTCCCACCGCCCGAGCGGGGCGTGAACTCAACCGCAAAGCTGATCCTGAGGCATCATTTCGCTGTGGCGGAAATCGAGTCAGTGATGGCCGAGATCTTTGATGTTGAGCGGCGCAGTTGGAAGGTGGCCGAAGGGGAGACGATGTCTTCCCGGGAGGGCTTCCGGGACTTTTACATGGAGGCGGTTCGCCGATACGCGCAGAACGGCGCGTGGCGCGCCTGGATATTGGCGTTCGAGGGTAAGCCTGTGGCGAGCGTGTTCGGATTTCTGGACCGCGGCGTCCTTTATGCCGAAAAGCAAAGTTACGACGCTGCCTACGCCGAGCTCTCTCCCGGAAAGGTGGTCCTGCGGGCATTGGTGGAGGATTCGTTTCACGAAAAGACGGTCAAGGAGGTCGACCTTGATCAGAAAACCCCTCATCTTGAGGCCTGGGCGACCGGCAACCGTCGCTATGGGGAGTTGACGGTTTATCCTCGCCGCGCTTACTCCCTCTTTTTGTTCGCGATGAGGCGATTCGCGGGGCCGCTCGCGATGCGACTCAAAAGCATGGGAAGGGGGACAAGAAAACCTCCTGAGAGCTCTTTCTCGCCCGCCGAGGAGACCGGGCCATGAATCATCGCTCGAAGCGCCTGGAGACGCCCCTCGGAATGGGGGCTTGTTTTGAGGAGGCCGATTTCTTAGTCTAGGGAAGCTTTTGGCTTGACCCATGGAAAAAAAACACAATAAAAATAGAGAGTTCAAGGTGTCCGAACTGAGCCCGCTCTCGCCGGTCGGCCTTCAAAACAGGGTGCCGGCGGGAATCCGGCGTTCTAAGTCCCGGGGGGCCTGGGAGAGGGTGCTCTTCTCACCTTCGAGGGTTCGGGATGAAACGAGGGTGAAGGTCATCATCCTGGCGACAGGGGCCGCTGAATCGGCGGCGGGGAAGGGTTCTTGGTCCTCGGCCATGGCTCCTGTTCTCAACCGTCCTCTGCTTGAGTACACGGTCGGTTTTCTCAAGAACCTCGGTATACGAGATCTGATCTTTGTTTCGTCCGCGGAACAGGACGACCCCGTCGGGCGCTATTTTGGCGACGGCTCAAAGATGGGGATTGAAATCGAGTATACCTACCCCAGGTCGCCCTCGGGAACGGCGGGTGCTCTAAGATCAGTGGATTTGCCGCTGGATGGTTCTCTCCTGGTGATCTCCGGGACGACATTTTTTTGCGGAATGAATGTGGGGAAACAGATTGTTGAGGCCCTCTCGCGTCATGCATCGCATCGGGCGATGGCGACGGCCCTGGTCTCGGAGCGGGAGAAGGAAGGTGCCATTGAGTCGGTGGAGACCCAGGGAGACGGGGCGTTCAACAGATTCCATGTCCTTCACCGTTCCGCTGAACGAAGGCGGCTCCTCCAGGGGTGCGGCCTCTATATTCTCCATCCCGGAGCGATCCAGTTTATCCCTCGCGAAGGCCCATTCGACATTGAACATCAACTTCTCCCGGCCCTCCTGGAGAAAGGTCTGCGTGTGGAGAACTATCAGGTCCCGGAAACCGCAATCAGCGCGGTTCGGAGTCCGGAGGATTACTATCTGCTGAACAACCGCCTTTTGACGGTTCCCTCTCCTGAACTACAGAGAGAGCGACTGGGAAGCTCCTACCGAGAACTCCTCGACGGGATCTGGGTCGGGAGGAATGTGACCATCTCGCCGACCGCTCACCTGCTGGGTCCGGTTCTCCTGGGAGACGGCTGTTGGGTGGAAGACCACGCCGATATTATCGGTCCGGCTATTTTGGGGACGGGTACCCGGGTAAGGGAGAACGCCTTTCTGAGGGAATCCGTGACCTGGGAGAATGTGGTCCTGGAGCGGGGATCTCGTACCGCGTTCTGTGTGCTGGAGTCGTCCGTCGTGGTCGCTGCCGGCGAAGAGCGAACGAGAAGTGTCCTGAACCCGGAGTCTCGATCGATCCAGGATCTCAACCCGATCATGCCTCAAGAGAGAATTCTCGATGATCCAGACCTCTCGCGCATCTCGTTCTCCGATCATTTTCGGCGATCTGTTTTTTGGGCATCTAAGCGGGGGATGGACGTCTTTTTAGCGGGCTTGGGAATTCTGATGGTGTTTCCCCTTCTCCTTGTGATCGGCCTCATGGTCAAGCTCGATTCACCGGGTCCGATCTTTTTCAGGCAACGGCGCTGCGGGAGACACGGAAAAGCGTTCTGGATGATCAAGTTCCGGACCATGGTCGCGAATGCCCATCAGAAACAGAGCGCTCTGCGGACCCGAAACGATGTGGATGGACCGGTCTTCAAAATGTTTAATGATCCGAGGATTACCCGACTGGGACGCGTTCTTCGCAAGACGAGCCTCGACGAGCTTCCCCAGCTGATCAACGTGCTCAGAGGCGAGATGAGTCTCGTCGGGCCCAGGCCGCTGATGATGAGCGAGATGAAATGCAGTCCGGCCTGGAGGGATTTGCGTCTGAGTGTCAAGCCCGGCTTGACGGGACTCTGGCAGCTGCGGGGGCGAAGCCGCCCCGGTTTCCACGAATGGGTTCGTCAGGATATCGCTTATGTCAGGAATCAATCTCTCCTGCTAGATATCCGAATCCTGCTCCAAACGGCGTGGGTCATATTAAAAGGAATATAAAGGGGGGATATTGTCTAAGGAACGGGGACCGAAGGTATTGACGATCGGATTGGATGGGGCGACTTTTGACATCCTCAATCCGATGATCAAAAAGGGTCTTTTATCGAACCTGGCCGGTTTGATGGAACGGGGTGCGAGCGGTGTCTTAAATTCAGTGATACCTCCGATGTCAGGCCCTGCCTGGGTCTCCTTCATGACGGGAAAAAATCCCGGCCGGCATGGCATCTACGACTTCCACTGTTTTCTTTCGGAAAGAAGCGGAAAGAGGGTTGTGAACTTTAATGATATCCGGGCGAGAAGTCTTTGGGAAGTCCTCACCGAGCGAGGAAAGAAGAGCGGCGTTCTGAATCTTCCCGTGACCTATCCCCCTTATCCCGTGGACGGATTCATGATTTCAGGCCTGCTGACCCCTCCGGGCGCCGCGGAAAGACGGATGTATCCTGAATCCCTATACGGCGAGTTAAAGGCGAAATTCGGCGAATATATCGCCGATGTTTGGTGGATGCAGTATCGGAAGAGGAAGAAGGCCGACCTTTTGCGCGATCTCATTAGAAGTCTCGAGCAGAAACATGAGATGATTTCCTATCTCATGCGGGAAAAAGAGTGGGACTTTATGATGACGACGATCACCGAGACCGACCGTCTTCAACACGCCTTCGGCGACTATTTTTTTCCGGTGGACCGCCCGGAGGGCAAAGATCCGGTCATTGAGGCGCTCCTTGAGCGCTTCTATATCAGATTGGACGAGCAGGTCGGCAGGCTTTGCCGGGAGGCAGGCGAGGAGACCTCCGTTTTTATTGTCTCCGATCACGGATTTGGCGAGGTGCGGGACTTTTTTCTGATTAATCGCTGGCTTCAGGCCGAGGGTCTGCTCGAAATCAAAGAGTGGACCTATGCAAAGAACCTCGCCGGGCAGGCATTGAAGAATTCGATTGCCGGCAGCGCCATAGCCAAGACGATAATCCGGAATCTCGAGCCCTACAGGATCGATCGGCGCTTCCGGAACCTCTCCGAAAAGAGCACAGACGGTGGATCGGCCGGTACTTCCGAATACCGGTCCCTTTTTTCCGACTGCATCGACTGGTCGAAGACTCAGGCGTACATGGACCTGGACGATCAGCAAGGAATTCATGTCAATCTAAAGGGACGCGAGGTTTGTGGAATCGTCGAACCTGCCGATTACGAGAAGACTCGCGAGCGGTTGATCAAGCTGCTGGGGAAGGTGATTCATCCCCAGACCCGAAAACCGCTGGCGACCTATGTAAAACGGCGGGAAGAGGTTTACAGCGGTGAGCATTTGGATCAGGCCCCCGATCTGATCCTCTGCTTTGACAATTTTAAGACGTACGGGATCGGTCTTCTGAGCCTCAGTTTTTTTAAAAGGGGCTTTTTCCACAAGCCGATTTGGCCCGCTTTCTCGGCCCATCACCGGATGGAGGGGATCTTTATTGCGGCGGGCCCGATGATCCGAAAGGGTCTGAAGACCCAGGCTGACCTGATTGATGTTTTTCCGACGATTCTCTATGCCCTCGATGAATCCATCCCCGACGACTTGGACGGGAAATTGTTGGACGATATCTTCGTGGAAGGGTACCGGGCTGTCCATCCGGTTCGCTACGAAGGAAGCTCGGAAAAGAATTGGCGCGAGGAACAGCCCCAAAGTCTGGAAGAAAACGAAAAGATCACCGAGAGCCTGAGGGGGTTGGGGTACCTGTAGAAAAAATCGCGGCGCCGGGTGATCCGCCCCAGGCCCGAGGCGAGATCGCGTCCGATCCTCGATGGCGCGTTAAAACGGAACGTTTGGATGACGAGTCAAAAAACATTGACCTGGGCGCCGCTTCTCCCCTTGCGCGCTCTTTTTTATAAGGGGGAGTCCAGAGTTCCGGAGGTGCTTTCGGATCGCTCGGTCCGCTTCTATTTCAGCGGCAGCCACGCGCTCTGGAACGGTCTGCAGGCCCTCAAGCTCCCTCGCGGCACACAGATTCTCTTCCCTGCTTTTCACTGTGGTGCGGAGCTCGACTCCGCCCTGAAGGCGGGTTTCCGCGCGGACTTCTACCGGATCGATTCCCGGCTACGGATCGATCTGGATGCCGTGCGCCGGATGTTGAACCCGCAGACGCGCGCCCTCTTTCTGATCCATTTTTTCGGGTTTTCGCAGCCCATCGAATCAGTGAAAGAGTTTTGCCGGGTGCACGATCTTCTGCTGGTCGAGGATTGTGCACATGCACTCTACAGCTCAGACGGAAACCGCCCGCTCGGAACGACGGGAGATTTGGCGGTTTTTAGCCTTCGAAAGTTTCTTCCAGTGCCCGAAGGGGGGGCATTTCGGTTGGCCGATCGGTTCGCCCCTCCTGAAGAGGCGCCGCCGCCTCCCAGGGGAGAGACGCTCCGTGGTCTCAAACATGAGACGGAACGATCGGTCCGCATGCGAGGGAGCGCACCAGCGGGTTTGGCCTTGGACGTTGCAAAGGGGGCGCTTCTTCCACTCTCCTCTCTGAAAGGGAGGCGTCGGTCCCTTCCGCAGTGCCTGGACGCGTCGATCTACTTCGACGTCGGTCGAGGAGGCTGGGGAATTTCAGCGCTCTCCAAAAGGCTCTTGGGAAGAATCGATCATCGCCGAATTGTGCAAAAGAGAAGGGAGAACTTCAGCTTTCTGCTCAATGCGTTGTCAGGCCGGGGGACCGCCGAGCCTCTCTTCGATGTTCTTCCTGAAGGGATCTGTCCCTGGATGTTTCCGTTGACCGCCCCGAATGTGTCGTCTCTGATCGCCCACCTCCGGGAAGGCGGAATTGAGGCGGAGCCTTTCTGGCGGGAGATCCATCCTGTCTTCCCGCTGGAGCGTTTTCCTGAGATCAAGGAGCTTAAGGCCCGCCTAATCGGGCTCCCGGTGCACCAGGATCTGGGCGAGAGTGAGCTCTCTTTCCTCGCCGAGAGGATCAAGACGTGGAGGGGATAAGGGTGGAGGTCCTTGGAGAGGAGACGTCCTTTGAGGGCCTGAGGGAGGAGTGGCATACCCTCCTTCTGAATTCCAAGGCGTCGTCGATCTTTCTGACCCACGAATGGTTGGCGGTGTACTGGCGATTCTTTGGGGCCGGGAGGAAGCTTCTGGTATTGGCGGCCCGCGACGCGGACGATCGCTTGGTCGGAATCGCCCCCCTTTGTCTTCGGATGATTGCCCCGTTCCGCCTTCCGGTTCTTAAAAGGGCTGAATTGCTGGGAGGCCCGTTCACCGATGTGATGGATCTTCTGCTATCGCCCGGTCGGGAAGTGGAGGTCCTTCGGGCGATTCTCGATTCCCTGACCCGGCAAAAGGTCGACCTGATCGATCTGGCCGAAATCCCGGAGTCCTCTCCCACGCGCTCCGCCCTGAGGCTTCTGCGGGAGGAGCGGGGAGTCGATCTGAAGGAAGAGACGATGGGTTCGCTTCCCTACGCCCCGACTCGCGGCGCCTGGCTCGATTACCTCCATGACCGTGGCACGAGCACCCAGCGGCACTACAAGTATTATACGAACCGGCTCTCCAAAAGATACAGGGTCGATTTCGCGGCCCATCGCGATCCCGACGCGATCGAGAGGGAGTTCCAGCCGTTTTTGGACCTTTATCGGAAACGTTTCTCGGAGTATCCCGCCCTGATCTCCCCGGTCTATCGGAGCTTCCGGGAAGAGATCGCTCGGCATGCCTCAAAAAACGGGTGGATGATCCTCTTCGTCATGAGGCTCGACGAGGAGCTGGTCGCGGCCGAGTGGTGTTTTCGATGGGGCGGCGCCCTCCTGTCGTATAATGCCTGTTACGATCCGGACCGGTCCAACGAAGGGATAACGACCGTTTTTCAAGGCAACATCATCCGGTTCGCGTTTGAGAACGGTTTTGAGGAGTACGACTTTCTCCGGGGCGAGGAAGGCTACAAAGCACACTGGTCCAGTGGGAAGCGGACCCATTACCGACTTAGAATCCGCAGGCCGACCCTTCGCCTCTCTTTGCTGGAGGCGGGGCGGGAGTTCCTGGGGAGGCGAATCGGATGAGGCGGGTCGCAGAAAGGACGTGCCAATGAGCCTGGCGATTGAAACTCGGAATCTGACCAAGACTTTTTCCTCCGGTCGGAGGGGCCTCCATTTGTTCCGGCGTGCAACGGAGAGAACCGCCGTGGACGGTGTGACTCTGGAGGTCAAAGAGGGAGAGGTCTTCGGACTCCTCGGCCCCAATGGCGCCGGGAAGACGACCTTGATTAAAATGCTCTGTACCCTGATTACTCCGTCCTGCGGAAGGGCGGCCGTCTGCGGGAAAGATGTCGTGGATGCGGGGAGGGCCGTTCGGGAGATGATCGGTCTGGTGGCCAGTGATGAGCGCAGCTTTTATTGGCGGCTGACGGGGCGGCAGAATCTCCGTTTTTTCGCCGCGCTCTATCAGCTCTCGGGGAAGCAGGCCGACCTCAGAATCGCCAAGACGGCCGAGGCCGTCGACCTGCGAGACGCGCTGGATCAGCGCTTCGATAGCTATTCGACCGGGATGAGACAACGGCTCGCCATTGCGCGCGGACTGCTGAAGGAGCCCCGGATTTTGTTCATGGACGAACCCACCAAAGGGGTCGATCCGGTCAACGCTCAGGCGCTCCTCTCTTTCATCCGGGAGCGGATCGCCGGGGCTTTCGGCAAGACGATTCTCTTGACCACCCATATCTTAAGCGAGGCCGAGAAGGTCTGCGACCGGGTCGCCATCCTGAATGATGGCAAACTCCTGGCCTGCGAAACCGTGGCGCAGATCCGCGAGTCGACCCGAACCGAGGAGAAGTATCTGCTCCAGGTCGAAGGGGTGGGAGAGCTCTTCCTTGAAGGGCTTGGGAAACTGGCCGGGATGATCGCCTCCGCGATCCGGGGTAGAGAGCAAGGATCGCTCTTTTTCGAGATCCTGATCGACCGGGAGAGCAACGTTTTTCCGGAGCTGATCGACCGGATCGTCCGGGGAGGGGGGAGAGTGCTCCGCTGCGCATCGGAGGAGATCTCCTTCGAAGAGGTGGTTCGGAGTCTCTTTAAAAAGGGCCTGGAGGTCCGCTGTGGGTAAAACGGCTTGGGCGTTTATTAAACGAGATTGTCTCTTGATGCTCAGCTATCGGATGGCGTTTTTCGGACAGGTCCTTTTCATCTTTCTGGGAGTCTCTGTCTTCTATTATGTCGGGCGCGTCTTCGACGGCGCGAAAAACCCGATGCTCGCCTCATACGGCGGAAACTACTTCGCCTTTCTCTTGATCGGCGTGGCCCTCACCGATTTCCTTAAGGTGAGTCTGTCCACCTTTAACATGAGCATCCGGGAGAACCAGATGATGGGGACCCTCGAGATGATGCTCCTCTCGCCGATTCGGGTGACCTCGTTCCTGATCTACTCCTCTCTCTGGAGCTATATCTTTGCCTCGATCCGGTTCCTGGTCTATCTGCTGATCGCCTGTCTCCTTTATGGGTTCGACCTTCACAACGCCAACCTGTTCGGGGCATTGGTCATCCTGGTCCTCTCCGTGGGCTGTTTTTCGGCGTTCGGTATTCTGACGGCCGCCTTCGTAATGGTCTTTAAGAAAGGGGATGCCAGTACCGTGATGAGTGCGGCCTCGATTCTTTTAGGGGGTGTGATGTTTCCTGCGGAGATGCTTCCCGGCTGGCTAAAGCCGGTCTCCAACCTCCTTCCGGTGACGCACTCTCTGAAGGCGATGCGCCAGGCTTTGATCGCGGGAGAGGGATTGTCGGTCCTGGCCCCGGAAATGCTGGCCCTGATCCTCTTTTCCGCTGTGCTTTTTCCGATCGGGATGCTCGCCTTTTCGTGGAGCGTTCAACGGACTAAGATCACGGGGAGTCTGGGGCAATACTAACCTTCTTTTGTCCGATTGAGCGCGAATGAGGCGATGGCGGGAAGCATTCGGACGGCGATTGAGAGATCTGTCTCTGCGTCGACGCGCCTGGCGCTACTTTGAGGCCTGCAGATGGAGTGGCCGGTGGGAGAGGCCGCCTCGGATGCTCGAATCCTTTCCGGCAGAGAGGGTCGCTGTGTTTGCCCCTCACATGGATGACGAGACGATCGGTTGCGGGGGAACCCTGGTGAAATGGGCCTCGGCCGGAAGCGAGATTGCCGTGATCTTTATGACCGATGGGCGTAAGGGGGACCACGACCTTGCCGCCTTGGCGCCCGCCGCCCGGACGGTGCGGGAGAAGGAACTGGTCGGGATCCGTAAGAAAGAGGCCGAGCGCGCCGCCGAGATCCTGGGGGTGAAATCCCTGATCTTTCTCGATGCCGAGGATTCCAATCTACGTTCGACCGAATCGATTCGCGGAAAAGTTCGGGAGGTGCTTGCCAGGATTCGACCCGACGTTGTTTTTCTCCCCTTCCTGCTGGAAGAGCACGCAGACCATCGGGCGACAGCGGAGGTGGTGCTGGATGCGACGACCGGAGGGTATCGTTCCTTTACTTGTTTCTCCTATGAGGTGTGGACCCCCCTTTTCGTCAACGTCCTGGTCGATATCAGCGACGTCGTCAAAACGAAAGAACGGGCCCTCCTCGCCTACGAGAGCCAGATGAAGGACAAGAATCTCGTTCGCTCATCTCTGGGTCTAAACGCCTATAGATCCATCGTCGTCGACCGGAATGGTGATGGGTTTCTGGAGGGCTTCTTTGAGTCTTCTTTGGAAGACCTCTGGGAACTCCGAGCGGGTCTCCGGTCTTAATGGAGGAGCAGGGGATCGGATACCGGGGTTGTTCTCAAAAGGAGGGTCTCCCGAAGCAGAAGCCGAATCTCGGATCGGCGTCGGAGACCGGGAGCAGCAAGGGTTGTTTCCTGACTTTCTGCGGGCCGTATTTTTTCCCGGATATGGAGAAATCTTCGTAGTGATTGACGTCAAACCGTATTCGGGTCCTTTGGAGGCCCGGGCGCGAGAGGGACCTATGTTGAGACTGAAACGGAAAATAATGCGAGTCATCGAGTTTTCTTCTCTTTTTCATTTGGTTGTCGGCGGATTCGAGGGCAACCCAGAGAAACGTTCGGCACGGATTGTAAGGACTATCGCACAGAGCCGGTGGCTTTCTGTGCCCCGGCGCATGTTGGTGACGACATTGTTTAATGCTTCTTCGTATGCGGTCTCTACGACGAAGGGACACTTGATCTATCACTATTTCCCCTCGGATGCCTTGAGATGCGATATCATCGAGTCGATCCTAAGAATCAAGGAAGACAGCTACCAAGGCATTTTTCCGGATACCGCCGGACCGATCCGCGAGAGCGTCTTTTCGTTTGCCCATCTCGATGTAGACACCTACCAGAGCACCTTGTCGTGTCTGGAATTTCTCTACCCCGAGAATGAGCCCCGGCGGGATCATCATTTCTCATAACTATGTTGATCTAAAGGGGGTCAGAAGTGCATTTGACGAGTTTTTTGCTTCCAGGGCGGAGCCGGTCATCGAATTGCCCTGCACGCAGTGTTTGGTGGTCAAGGTCTAGTTTGGCTTCGGCGCTGTCTCCCGGAGGAATCCGGGCCGTATCGATTCTCGCCCCGGTCATGGCGGGGATAAGGTCATTTCAGGGCGACGGGATCCAATGAAATGGGTTTGAAGATTCTGCATCTACACGATCGGATGGGAGCCTTCGGCGGCGGCGAGGTCTACCTCGCCGGGCTGAGGGAGGGACTCCAGGAACGCGGACATGCAAACCGGGTCCTCTATCTTACGCCCGAGGGATCGCAGGAGAGACTGGGACCGGGTGAATTCCGGTTGAAAAAACCCCTCGGAATCGTGAGTGGAAGGAAGATCGGGGATCGGATTGTCAGGATCATCGAAGAGGAAGGACCCGATGTGATTCACCTCCATACCCTCTTTAGCCCGGTGGCTTTGGCGCGGGTCATTGGGATCAAGCCTACGGTTTTTACGCTTCATAGCCTTCATTTGCTCCCGCGCCGCGGCGGCCGAGAGCCTCTCACGCCTCTCGGGCTTTACGATCGACTCCTTCGACGCTTGACCCGGAGGGTGCTCGGAGGCCTTGACGGGTGGATTGCCCCGAGCGAGGCCTTTCGGGACCAAATCGAGGCCGAAGGTTTTGCGAAGGGACGGGCAACTCATATTCCCCATTTCACACAGACGGGGGGCGAGCCTCGGGAAGAGGCCGGGAACCGAAGAACGATTCTCTTTGTCGGTCGGCTGAGCTGGGAGAAAGGGATCATCGAGTTTATCGAAGCGCTCGGCCGGCTTCCGAAGGGGGACTGGGTGTCGGTCGTGGTGGGCGAAGGACCGCTCAAGGAGGCGGCGCTTAAAAAGGCCGAAGCGCTGGGTCTTTCGGGGACCCTCCGTTTTTTGGGTCGGCTGAGCCCGGAAGCCCTGCACCTTGCCTACCAAGATGCGACCTTGATTGTGGTGCCATCGATGGTCCTGGAGGCCTTCGGTCTGGTCGGAATCGAGGCCATGTCCTTCTCAAAGCCGGTCGTTGCCTTTGATGCTGGAGGGGTTCGGGATTGGCTCGTCCACGGCGAGAATGGTCTTCTCGTGGAACGCGGAAACATCGACCTGCTGGCGAAACAGATCTTCACGCTCTTGGAAAACCCCCAGGTGGCGAGAAGGATGGGTCTTGAGGGAAGACGGAGGGTCGAGGCTTCTTTCCGGAGAGGAGCCCATTTGGATCGGGTGATCGGCCTTTATCACAAGGTGATCAGCGCCCGGCAGGCGGGTGGAAGGGGGGGCGAGAGATGAGAATCGGAATCGACGCCCTCTACCTGCAGGAGAAGAATTACCAGGCCGGCCTCTATCAATATACCCATCATCTGATCTCCGGACTCCAAGCGCTCGATCCCGCGAACGAGTATATCCTCTACTTTCTAAATTGGCGAAGCCGCAAAAGCGACTGCATCCTCCGGGGAGAGCCGTTCAGCAAAAATGTCCGAAGGGAAATCTGCCGCATTCCTTACCGGGCCCTCTTTGCGCTGGATCGTTTCGGTGTTCCCGTTTCACTCTTTTTGGGAAGGGTGGATCTCTTTCACGGTCCAAGCTTCCGGCTTCCCCCCGGACGATTTTTCAAGAAATCGGTGGTCACGATTCATGACCTCAAGTTCAAACACCCGGAATTGTTTGCCGATTCGGTGGGAAGGGAGTTCTTCCGCCGGGGAACGCTCGACGCGATCGATCGAGCGGATCTCCTGGTGGCGGTCTCCGATTTCACCCGCGCGGAGTTGATCGATGAGTTCGACGTCTCCCCCGAGCGCATTCGGGTCGTTCACCCGGGTATTGGACAGGAGTTCAGACCGGACCTTGCCCCTGAAGAAGTCGCCCGCGTTAAATCAAAGTACGGCCTCAAAGGGTGCTATGTTCTCTTCGTCGGATTTCTCGAGGCGAAAAAGAACCTGCCGAGGTTGATCAGGGCCTTTGCTGAGGTTCGAAAACGTCTGGCGGTTTCCTACAGCCTGGTCCTCGCCGGCCCAGCCGGTCCAGCCGCGGGGGAGGTGGCAGAGACCATTCGCGAGTGCTCGCTGGCGGGCGCGGTTATCCTGACGGGGCAAGTCCCGCGGGAGGACCTTCCGTATCTGTATGGGGGGGCCGATCTGTTTGTCTTTCCGTCCTTGCACGAAGGATTCGGCATCCCTCCCTTGGAGGCGATGGCGTGCGGAGTGCCGGTCGTATCCTCGCGAGCCGCTTCTCTCCCGGAGGTGATCGGCGATGCGGGCCTCCTGGTCGATCCCTTTAAAACGGAGGAGATTGCGGATGCAATGGACTCGGTCCTGACCGATCAGGCCCTATGCTCCGATCTGAAGAAAAGGGGGCTGGTGCGGGCTGAAAGTTTCTCCTGGGGACGAATGTCCAAAGAGATCCTGGCGATTTACAAGGAACTCGGCCGATGAGCGACCCCCAAAAATCATCTTCCGATCCCCTGACGGTCTTCATGCTCTCTGATGCCCCGATGGGGGCTTATCATCATTACTGCGCTCAGCTTTGCAATGCCCTCGTCAAACGCCCGGACATCGCAGAGGTCCGCCTGATCTCTCTGTTCGAGGAGCGGGGGGCAAACCCATCGTGCGATCGGCAGGGGGGAATCTCCCCAGAGGAGCGGGCCCTGCTCGATCCGAAGGTGATCCTGGAGGTCCTGGGTCCGGACGGGCGCTCGAAAGTTCACCGTTACCTCGCCTTTTTTCGCAACCTCCTACGCCATCTGCGAGAGGTCTCCCGGTCTGGACGGCGGGTGATTCATATCCAGACCGCGACCGGACTTCAGCTTCTGGACACCGTCCTTCCGGTCCTTTATCGGCTGATGGGGGTGCCGATCGTCCGGACGCTGCATGAACTGACGGCCGCGGAACGGATCCGCAAGCCGAGCGCTCTGGAGCTCCGGGTCGGGAGGGTCCAATTGGGCCTCGCCGACGCCGTAATCGTTCATAGTGTCGAAACGCGCCGGACCCTCGCGAACCCGCTCGGGGGGAAGATCCCGGCGGTCATTCCCCACGGCAATTATCTGGTCTTCCGCAATTACATGCCCGAGGGCGTTGAGGACTCCTCCCCGGTGCAGGAGCCTCCGGCGGTCCTTTTCCTCGGAATTAAACGACACAAAGGGATCGAGGTCTTTATCGAGGCCCTGCGCCGGCTGCATCGACGGGGGATTCCGGTCCGTGCGATGATCGCGGGCCGGGTGAACCCCGGAGACGAAGACCTGATCGAACAGATCCGAGGGCTTCCCAACGCCGAGATCCTCCCGGGCTACATCCCGAACGCCGATCTCTGGCGCACCTACAGGCGCTCCGACGCGGTCATCCTCCCTTATCTGAGGGGAACCACGAGCGGGGCGGTCCACCTCGCGTATGCCTTTAAACGGCCGGTGATTGCCTCCGACCTCGATTGCTTTCGGGAGGTGGTGGTGGAGGGGAAGACGGGATTGATTGTTCCGAGGGGAGACGCGCAGGCCCTTGCCGAGGCGATGATCCGGATCTGCGCAAATCAGGAGGAGCGGCTGCGAATGGGAGAGGAGGCCTTTCGCCATACGCAGTCGGAACGTTTCGAATGGAATTCGATCGCCCGGCAGACCTACCTGGTATATACGGGGTTAGATGACCGGAAGGCCGCGGCCCGGGGAAAATCACCGCAACGGGAGGTCCTGAAGGGGAGATGACCCGTCCGTTACCTCAAGAGGCTCTGAGCGGCGTCGAGCACCTCCTGTACTTCGATCCGGTCGATCGGATTCACCCGGCCCGAGTTCGCCAATTCAAAAAAGGGCTGATGCAGATAGAGCGGGCCCGTCCCCTTGTGGAGCGCGACGCAGGGACCTTCGGGTGCAATGACCTGACGGGGAGAGGTCCAGCCGAAAATCCCGACGGCCGGGATCTTGAGGGCGAGGGCGACATGGAGGAGGCCCGAGTCGTTTCCGATAAAAAGGTCCATCCGAGCGAGAACACCCGCGACCTCGCCGAGGCCGGTCTTCCCCGCCAGATCGATGACTCGGCGATCGTCCGTTTCTTCGGCGATCCGCCCGGTCAAGCGGGCTTCCGCCGGGGAGCCCAGAAGAAAAATCCGGTGCGGAGACTCTTGAAGAAGGCGACGCGTCAGCTCAACGTAACGGTCGAGCGGCCATTGCAGGTGATGGCTCCAATGGGACCCCGCGTGAATGGCGATGAGGCGTTCTCCCTCGGTCCGCTCGGGGACGAGGAGGCTGGCGCCCCGGAGGCCTTCTTCGGGAATCCGAATCGAGAGCGGAGGGAAAGAATCGACCCCGATGGGCCGCAGCAGCTCCATGTTTTGGACCAGGATCGGCCGGTCTTCCAGGAGGGGCCGCTTGATGGTATTCGGAAAGCCGGCTCCGTCCTTCTCAAAACCGATGCGGCAGGGTGCCCCGATGAAAAAAGCGAGGATCGCATTCTCCAGCATCCCCTCACCCCGGCCCGGATTGACGATGAGGTCAAATCGGTATGTTTGGAGTTCCTGGGCGAGGCGCCATTTGGCCCGGAGCCCTCGATGCGCCCCGGCGGGGTTGTAGCAGAAGGATCGGGCGATGGCTTCGGGGGCCGGGAAAAGGCGAAAGACCGAGTCGTGGAACGGGGTGAGCGTATAGAGGCGGGCCTCGGGAAAGCGTCCTTTCAGGGCGAGGATCAAGGGGAAGGCACGCAGGATGTCCCCGATGCCTCCGGCTTGGAAAATCAGGATCTTCCGAAACGTGTCCGGTCGGCAGGGCCGGTCAGATCGGCGGCCAAGACGATGCCCTACGCGCGCGAGGGCGCGAAGGGCCATTTTTTTCAATGGGGCTGGCACGGCGCATCGATCATATCCAGGGCCTGTGGAGTTGTCAAGTTGCGAGGGCGGAGGGGAGAGGAGCGGGGAAAAGATGCGAATCGGAATTGACGCCCGGCTCGGACATCGACAGGGGGTAGGACGTGTCATCGCGGAGATCATCGATGGCGTATCGGTACTTGCCCCGCAGCACGAGTACGTGGTGTTTGTGAAGGCGGGCAAAAGTGACGCCCTGATCCAAAGATTGAAGGTGAGGGAAAACATCCGGTGGATCGAGGTCTCGGGCATCCCGTTTCGGCTTCGAGAGCACGTCGAGATGATCCGCTCCTTGCGAAGGGAGGCCCTCGATCTGTATCACGTGACCTACGATTTCGGCACGCCTCTTCATCTTCCGTGCAAGATGATCCTGACGGTCCATGATGCCTGGTTTGAGCGAGAAACCTTCTTCCGCTCCGATTGGACCCGCCGCTACTTCCAGGCGATGACCCGTCGGGGACTCAAAAGGGCGGGGCGGGTCGTGGCGGTTTCACATTTCGTGAGGGAGAAGATTCTTCATCACTGTCCGTGGATGAGAAAGGATGAGGGGAAGATTCGGGTCGTCCATAATGGGGTCGGCGAAGAGTTTTCGCCGGCCTCCGTGCGGCCTGCCCCCCTTTGGGAGACCTGGGGCGTCGACCGATACATTCTTTACCTAGGGGTCCTGGCGAAAAATAAGAACATCTTCCGCTTGTTAGAGGCTTATGCCGAGCTGGTGCGCCGCCAACCCCAGTCCCCCCCCCTGGTATTGGGAGGCAAACGTGAGCCGAGCCTAGCCGACCCGATCCCGGTCGCGCAAAGGCTGGGGATCGGGCAGAGGGTCCACTTTCTCGGGTACGTTCCGCAGGAGGCGCTTCCCGATCTGTACCGCGGCGCGGAGCTCTTTGTCCTCCCCTCGCTGCATGAGGGCTTCGGGATTCCGGTCCTGGAAGCGATGGCTTCCGGCATCCCCGTGGTGGCCTCCCGAATATCCGCGATCCCCGAGGTCGCCGCAGAGGCGGCGGTCCTTGTCGACCCGACCCGCCCGGAGGAGATCGCGCGGGGGATGGAGCGGGTGCTCCTTGATTCGCGGCTTCGCGAAGGGCTGGTCGCCCGGGGGATCGAGCGGGCGAGGCACTTTTCCTGGAAAAAGGGTGCGCAGCAGGTACTGAGTCTCTACCGGGAGCTCCATGAGGAGGATTAAGGTCATTCATGTCCCCACGACCACGGCCGGGGGGCTCGGGCGCTCGGTGCTTCTGATGGCCAAAGGACTGGATCCAGCGCGCTACGAGGTGAGCGTCGCCTTTGGTCCCGGGTATCCGATGGACCAATGGTTTGTAGAGGCGGGATTCCGGGTTTTCCGCGTTCGAATGCGCCGGGGCCTTCACCCGGTCAACTTGCTCGGACTGTGGGATCTTTTTCGGCTTTTTCGTCGGGAGTCCTTCGACGTGGTGCACGCCCACAGCTCCGTTGCGGGGGTTCTCGCGCGCTTGGCGGCCCGGCTGAGCGGGGTGCCGGTGGTGATCTTCACCCTGCACGGGTATGCCTCGCTCGATGTTCGGCGCAGCGCGCTTCGTCCCTTTCTCTGGATGGTCGAGAAATTGATGGATCGATTTACGGACTATTATGCCGCCATCTGCTCTGACGTCGAGCAGACCTGGATCGCGCGGGGCATTGTCTCGCCCGAGCGGGTGGCGGTGATCTATAACGGCGTTGATCCCGAAACGGTCTGCCGCCCGATCGATCCGGACGCGAAAAGGGCGGAATTGAACATTCCCCTGAATGCCCCGATCATCGGGACGATCGGTCGACTGGAACCGCAGAAGGCGACAGACCACCTGGTTCGGGTGTTTCCTTCCATTCTGTCGGTATTTCCCGACGCGCATCTGGTCATCGTCGGGAATGGGCCGCTCTACCGGCGCACGTGCGGATTGGTCGGCGAGTTGGGACTCTCCGCCCGCGTCCACCTCCTGGGCTGGCGAGAGGATGCAACGGACCTGATCGCGATCATGGACGTCTTCTGTCTTCCTTCCCTCCGGGAGGGGTTCAGCGTTGCCCTTTTGGAAGCCATGGCCCATGCCAGGCCGATCGTCTGCACGCGGGTGGCGGGCAATCCCGAGGCGGTGGCCGATGGAGAGACCGGATTGCTCGTCCCCGTCGCGGATCCGGCCGCCCTCAGCAAGGCCCTGCTTGAGCTGCTGCGCGAAAGGGAGATCGCCCGAGAGATGGGCCGGAGAGGCCGGGAGCGCCTCATCCAGCGGTTTACGGCCCGAAAAATGGGAGAAGAGTATAGCCGTCTCTATGAGCGGGTCGTGCGCCAAAGGGGGCTGGCCCTTGAGTAATTCGGCTCGCACTATCCTATCGGCCGGGCTCCTGGGGGCGGTACTGTGCCTGCGGTCGACCTTCGCGCTCGCCGGGACGCCTCCGGCCAGCAGCGTGACCGTGGATGCCGCGCGTCCGACCGGGGCGCTTCCCTTCCTGTTTCGCGCGGGCGTTTTTCTGAACGAATATCCCCTGGATGGGACGTTCGACACCTTCTTTGCCGAGCTGAAGCCTGGAACGGTGGAGCTCCTCCCCCTGCGGGATGGGTGGGAAATCACGAATCTGCGGGAGTATGCCGAGCGTCTTCCCTCTTTCCCGTCGACGCGCTGGGCGGTGGAGACCCGCCGTCGCGGGGGACGGGTCCTGATCGGTTTGACCGAGGTCCCCCTTTGGCTTCGCCAATCCCGTGCGCAGGATGCCTATCTGAGGCCGCCCCGGGATTTCGCTTTATGGGCCGACTATGTGGAGGCGACCGTCCGGGTCTTCAACAATCAGCTTCACCTGGACGCCGAATACGTTCTGTGGGATGAGCCGGACGCGAAGCAGTTTTGGAAGGGGGCGACCGTCCAGGACTATTTCAAGCTCTACCGCGCGTTCGTCCTGGGGGCGCGCCGGGCGGATCCCAAGGCGCGGGTGGGGGGGCCGGCGGTCTCCTGGTGGGGCGCGCCGGGGGAGGGTTCCGACGGCAAAAATCCGATGTTGTTGAATTTCATCCGCTACGCAGGTGAGACCCCTTTGCCCGAGCTGGGGTATCCCCGGCTTCCGATCGATTTCGTCGTCTGGCACCAGTTCAATACCGACTCGAAGGGGGATCCGCTGCTCTACAGCACGCCGGTCGAGCGGGTGCGCGGGTGGCTTAAATCGTTCGGTTACGACCCTTCGATCCCCCTGAGCAACGGATCCTGGAACAGCTGGGTTAATTTCGGGAAGGATCCCAATGAGCTCAGCCCGGAGCGCGACACGGCCTATGAGGCGGCCTATGTGGTTCAGGCTCTCGACGCGATGGGACGCGCGGGCCTCGAGGAGCAGACCTTCTTCAATCTGTTTGAACGGTGGCAGTGGAATTCCCTCGCGCCCGCAAGGCGGGAGAGGGAGTTTAAGGACCAGGTCTATTTTGGCGGGTTCGGCCTCTTCACGAAGGAAGGGTTGATCAAACCCGCCTTCAACGCCTTCAAGGCATTCAGCCTCCTCGAAGGGGAGCGGCTCGTGTCGGTCTCCGACGATCCTTATTTGACCGTCATTGCCTCTCGATCCGGTGGGACGCTCTACGTGTTGATTTCCAATTTCCACTGGGCGGAGGAAAAGAAGATGGCGCTCAAGGGAAGGATGCTTCTCGCCCGAGGCTATCCGCTCGCCGATCTCGCCGCCTGGGCCGGACGGGTCACGCCCCAGATGATTGAAGAGATCGAGGCGGGACGGGGCTCGATCGACTCCCTCCCGATTCCGGATGCGGCCAAGAGAGAGCTCAACGCGCTGTCCTATCTTGAGGATTATTTCGAGGCGCGCAATGAGCCGAAATCGGTGCGGTTGATGATTCGCTCCCTTCCCCTCTCGGGAGACCGCCACCTGGAGCGCTATACGATCGACGATCGGGTCGGGGGCTCCCTTCGTTCCGGGACATTGCTCAAGGAGGCGGCCCTCCGCGCGAAGGAGGAGGCCGGAGCCGATGTCGGGGAGCTGTTGATTCGGTGGGGCGTGTTCAAAGAGGAGTCCAGGAAGTGGGACGCGCCTCGGCGCGAGCGGGAGATCCAGGCCCTCCTTCCGAGGTTCTCCAAGGAGCAGCGGGAGAATGTCGAAGCCGCCGTTCGTTTAGCCGCCGCCCGGGCGCTCGCCCGCCTGAACCAGTCCCCGGAGTTGCGGCTTCAAAAGGTTGAGGATCGGCCAATCCCCCTCGGCGCCCGGCCGGAGGCCCCGGAGCTCACGATCGAGATGGCGCCCTATTCGGTTCACCTGATCGTTCTGACCTGGGATCCCTCCGCGACGGGAAAAGGGACCGGACCGGCGGGGGGCGCTCGATGACATTGACCCTCAGGGAGTTTTTTCAGGTCGCGGGTCTCGGATTCCTTCTGGCGCTCTTTACCTGTCTTGACCCGCCGATCAGCGCATGGATCGGGATCGACCGGTTTCCTTTCATGTTGTCGGCGATCCTGGCGGCCGTTCTGGTTTTTCTTCTCGTAGTTTTTCTCAGCCGGGAGTCGCTCTGGAGGGAAAGGGATCGCTGGGCGATTTTTATCGCGGTGGGGATGGCTCAGTTCAGCGGCATCGCGCTGGGAAAATTGGACATGCTCGAGGTGGCGACGGTCGGCCTGTTTGGGTTCTGGATCATTCAGACCCTGGCGGAGGGGGACCGCCGCCTGCAGATCAGCCCTGTCTTGTTCTTCGTCCTGGGGCTTTACTTCCTTTCCATCCTGAGCATGGTCAACCGTCCTCAGGTGACGAGCTATATCGCGTTCGCGGAGAAATTCATTCTCTTCTTTCTGGTGGTCGATTTTCTGCGAAGAAGGCCTCTGGTGAAGGCGTCAGGTCGATTCTTGATCTGGGCCGGGGCCTTCTCCGCCCTGGCGGCGATCGTGCAGTTTGTCGCGTTCGCGTTCTGGGGAAAGATATTGACGCTCGACGCCCCCGATGAAAACCCGCAATCGATCCTCAAGCCGACCTTCCTCGGGATGATGGTGCGCGTGATCGCTTTTTTCCCTAATCCGGCCGGACTCAACGACTACCTTCTCTTCGTGCTGCCTCTGGCGCTCTTTGCGATGACGGTTACTCGCAAGGGGCGGCATAAGGTTCTTTACGGCGCAGTGGCCCTGATGATGGCCGCCGCCGTCCTGCTGACCTGGAGCGCCGCGGCCCTGATCGGGGTGGCCCTCATCGCGTTTCTATTTTTCTACATCCACCGGCCGTCCCTCTCCATCCAGTACAGTGGCTTGGTCGTCCTCGGGACCATCGGTCTCTACGAGTTGGGCTTCCTGAAGGTCGCCAAACGGCTCTTCGAGGGCTTTGGGGGGGCCTCTTCCGGCTCGGTACGAATGGATTTGCTGCAGCTGGGGTTTGAATCCCTTCGACGGAGCCCGTTTATCGGGCTGGGGATCCAGAACTTTGGCAGCTTCTCGAAAAATTATTTTCCGACCGGCCCCTATATCTTCAAATATCCGGTCCACAACGCGTTTGTCCAGATGGCCGCTGAGCTGGGGATCTTCGGAGGCCTGCTCTTTGTGGGCGTCGTCGCCTTCATCTCGCTGCGTTTGCTCTGGGCGCTGAGCGGTGATCTTGGAGAGGAGCAGTGGATCTTTAAGGGGTTTCTTTTGGGGTGGATCGCGATTGTTTTTCACATGATGACGGAGCCCATGGCCTACGAGGGCACCCTGTGGTTAATCCTGGGCCTGATCGAGGGTTGCGCCATCACGATGGCCAGGAAGCGTCCGATCGACGCCGGCCCATAGCCGGCGCAGGAAGGGGATGGGGGAATCGGGCCCTCTTCCCCTCAAAGCGTACTTTGGAGCAAGGAGAAGCAGATGTGGATTCTGGGGATCAATAACATGCACGATGCCTCCGCGGCTCTGGTCTGCGACGGAAAGGTCGTCGCGGCCGCCGAGGAGGAGCGTTTCGTCAGAAAAAAGCATATCTCGGGCTTTCCGAAGGAGGCGATCCGCTCCTGCCTGGACCAGGCCGGGATCAGCCTGAAAGACGTCGACGCGGTGGGGGTTTCGTGGCGCTACTGGGTACTGAGGCATCGGATCCTCTGCGCCGTGAAATCCGCAGCGGGTTCGATGAGTAACTTTCGGGCCAAGGCCTCCCGGGGGACGGGCCAGATGAAGCACGAGTGGGCCGAGCTCTTCTGGATGCGCAACCTCCTGGAGTCGAATTTCGGAAAGGGGGGATTCAAGCTCTTCCACCTCGACCACCATCTCTGCCACCAGGTCAGCACGTTTTTCCCTTCTCCGTTTGAGCGGGCGGCGATTCTAACGATGGATGGTGCCGGGGAGGAGGCTTCGACGGTCCTCTCCCTGGGAGAAGGAACCAAGATTCACGAGCTCAAAAGGATCAGCTTGCCCCATTCCCTGGGCCAGTTCTATGCGGCGATGACCGGATTCCTGGGGTTCAAAATGCAGGCCGATGAGTACAAGATGATGGGACTCGCCTCCTACGGAGAACCCCGCTTCGCCCCCTTCTTCCGCAAAGAGGTCTTGACTTCCCTTCCGGACGGGGACTACCGTCTCAACCACCGCCTTCTCGACTACCACCTCGCCCGCCAAGGAGGATTCCACTCGGACCTGGTGAAGGTGCTGGGAAAGCCGAGACGCAAGGAGGACGCGGTCGAATCGATTCATATGGACATCGCGGCCAGTGCGCAGCTCGTTTTGGAGGAGCGCATCGTCGATTTGGCCAATGCTCTCCACCGCCAGACGCGGGTGAACACCCTCTGCATCGCCGGGGGCGTGGGTTTCAACTGCGTGGCCAACGGGAAGCTTCTGTTTCAAACCCCGTTCGAACGGATCTTCATTCAGCCCGCTTCCGGGGACGCGGGAACCGCACTGGGGGCGGCCCTGCACCTCTACCATGAGGCGAGCGGGCGTCCCCGGGAGAGCCAAATAAGCCACGCCTATCTCGGCCCGCGCTTCTCCGATCGCGAGGCGCTGGAAGCGGCCCGATCGAGCGGATTTCCCTATGAGGTTCTTTCCGAAGAGGCGCTCTGCGAGAAGGTTTCCGGCGTCCTTGCCGCGGGTCGGCTGGTCTTCTGGTTTCAGGGAAGGATGGAATGGGGACCTCGGGCTCTGGGAAACCGCAGCCTGCTCGCCGATCCCCGCCGGGCGCAGATGAAGGATCTGATCAACGTCAAGGTGAAACGCAGGGAGGAGTTCCGCCCCTTCGCCCCTTCGATCCTCGCGCGGGAGAGCGCGGCCTATTTCGAAAGCGGTCATCCTTCCCCCTTCATGCTCTTCGCCTTCAAGGTCCGGCCGGGCAAGGCGGCCCTGATACCCGCCACAACCCACGTCGACGGGACGGCGCGGCCGCAAACGGTAGACCCGGAGGAAAACGGCCTGTACTGGAAGCTGATCCATTCTTTCGGGGAAAAGACGGGCGTGCCGGTCCTGCTCAATACGTCCTTCAATGTTCAGGAGCCCATCGTCTGCACCCCCGGCCAGGCCGTCGACTGTTTTTTGCGGACGCAAGTGGATTACCTGGTCTTAAACAACATCCTGGTTCATCGCCCGAGCCAGGGCAATAACGACCCTAACGGAGATCAAGGACATGGACGGGTACACGCTGTATGACTATTGGTTTATCCTTTACCGGAGAAGGTGGACGGTTCTGCTGATCGTCCTGTTTTCTCTGGGGTTCGCCGGGATCTTGAGCTGGGTCCTTCCCCCGGTCTATCAGGCGAAGTCCGTATTCTTCGTCCCCGCGAAGAGCAATGCCCTGGCATTTTTCTCTGGAGCGGACTCGATGCGGGTCTCCCGGTTCCTTCTGGCTCCGGAAGCCCGAGGAGAGCAGCAGAAGATTTTTGTGGGAATGCTCGATTCAGAGGCCCTTCGCCAGAAGGTCAGGGAGCTCTATCCGCGCAAGAGCCTCCGTTCGCTGAAAAAGGACATCGATTTCAAGAGCGGATCGGATTTCCTGATCGAGGTCTATGCGAGGGACCGCGATCCCAAACAGGCCGCGGGGATCGCGAACGCCTACGTGCGTCTCTTTGATCGGACCCTCAATTCCTACTCGCTCAATACGACCGCGGGAGACCTGGCGACCATGAAGCAGGAGCTGGCGGAGACCGAGAAAAAGCTTGCGGCGGCCCGTCAGAATCTCACCAGCTTTCTGCAGGAGAATAAGATCGCGAAAGTGGACCAGGAAAGCGATACCCTGGTGAAGTTCAGAAACGAGCTCCAAAAGGACAGCGAGGAGACCAAGGTTAAACTCGAAGAGACCACGATCAAGTTGAACAGCCTTCAGGGCCAGTTCGCAAAGGAGTCGGACAGTCACAACGAATCCGCCATCCTGGCCTTGACCAATCCGCTGATCGAAACCTTGCAGAAACAGCTCTCCGACCTGGAAAGTCAGCTCGCCGGCGCGCGCGCCAAATATACCGACTCGCATCCGGAGGTCGCCAGCCTGCGCGCGCAGTACGCTCAGAAGAAGAAGGATCTCTCCGAGGAGGTGAAGCGGAGCATGGAGAGCACCGAGAAATCGCCCAATAGCTTTCTGGAGAACCTCCGTCAGGAGATGGTCCGTCTCTTTGTCGACAAGGAGACGCTCCGGGCGCGGATCGACGGGTTGGCCAAGGCGATCGCCGCCGTGGGGCAGCAGATCACGATCTTTCCGGCGGTTCAGGCGCGCTACCAGGAGCTGAACCGGGAGGTGGATCAGTATCAAAAACTGAGCGAAAATCTTAAAACCGCCATCGAGGAGGCTGCGGCCCAGCAGCAGCGTGATATCCGCAACGTCGTCGTGGTCGATGAAGCGCTCCCTCCCGACGAGCCGGCCTTTCCCGATCCCGTCCTCAATCTCTTCGTGGCGCTCGGTCTCGGGGCCGTTGGCGGGATCTTCTACGCTTATTTCATCGATTATGTCGACCGCTTAAAACTCAACCTTGAGGAAGATATCAAGGAGCTTGAGGGGGAACGTGTATGAGGGTCTTCAGCGACCGGTTTCGCAGAAGGATCGAGGCGGAGGAACGGTACAGAATTTTGGAGGAGCTGCAGAGCCGGGAGGAGATCCATCATCCATTTCTGGCTTCCCCCAGGCGCTTGCTGCGCCGCTATCGGTTCTGGTTTGAGAGAGGGGGAGAACTCATGTTCGCCCTGGTGATGGCCGTAATGGCCGTCTTCATGAATTACATCGTTTTTGTGCGGATCTTCCATTTCCGATGGTAAAAGGTTATCCTAAAGGAGTGAGCGACATGTCCGGAAAACCCCGTCCCCAGAACGTGCATCCGTACGAGGCTTATCGGAGGTTGATCCGCTCTAGCCTCATTCCGAAGCTCTCGAAGCGATGCGACGTGCTCAAGGAGGAAGGAAAGCTTCCGTTTGAAGGGGGTTGGTTTACCGAAGAACAGATCGCCGAAAAACGAAAGGATATGAAGCGGCGGGACCGGGAAGTTCTCTTCGGCCTCGCCTTCGTCGTCATGGCCGCCATCGCATTTATCGGCTTTCTCTTCCTGTTGCTGCTGGTCGCCCTTTAAATTATTTCGAGGGTTGCTCGTGAGGCGTCCTCCCCGTACCTCAGGCGTTCCGAATCCCATCGCTTCGGAGGACCTCGGGCCGATCCAGTCGGCGACCCTCTGCAGCCTCTGCCGGACACCCGAGGTCCGTTTTCTTTTCAACGCCGTCGATCATCAATACAAGCTCCCGGGGGTTTTCGCGCTCGGCCGCTGCGCGCGTTGCGGCCTCGTTGGCCTGAGCCCGATGCCCTCGCCCGAGCAGGTCAACCGTTTCTATGCGGTCGAAGATCACTATTCCTATCTCGGGGCCGCGCCCTCCCTTTCTAGAAGGCTGAAAAATCGGCTCCTGGTCCTCGGTGCTTCGGTCCTGTTCCGTCCGGGAAACGGCCGCTGGCGCAGGCTCGGGAGGCTGCTTCTCCGGCCCCTGAAGGGAAGGCTGGTGCCCCGCTCGCCCTTTGGGGGGCGGCTCCTCGATGTCGGCTGCGGAAACGGCGCTTATCTTGCCAAACAGCGCGACATCGGATGGGAGGCCTATGGGTGCGAACTAAGCGAAAGCGGGGCGCGGACCGCCCGCCAGGGCGGACTGGACGTTTTTCACGGCCCCCTTTTCGACGCCAAATACCCGGATGCGTTCTTCGACGTCGTTCATCTCGAGCAGGTCTTCGAGCATGTTTCCGAACCCGGCCCCTTGCTGCGAGAGATTCGCAGGATCCTTAAGCCGGACGGGCTCCTGCTCATTGGGGTGCCAAATGGTGAAGCGCTTTCATTCCGAATCTTTAAGAGACACTGGGGTCTTCTCGGGGTTCCCTTCCATCTCTTTCAGTATTCCCCTTCCACCTTGACGCAAGTGCTTGCTCGGGACGGCTTCCGGGTCGAGAGATTCTGCTTCGGGTCGTTCCCGATTTGTTGGATCTGGAGCCTGAACAACCTGCTCAACGCCATGGGCCGCACCCGTCGTGAGATCGGATTTGTCAATAATGGGGTGATCAGACGCGTTCTTTGGGCTGTTTTTCTTCCGCTCGGTTTCCTGCTCCATCTCCTGCGGCCCCGGTGGTCTGAAAAGATGCAGGCGCAGGCATACCCGTGGAGGGATGCCCACCTCAGCGCGTGGGAGGCGGATTCCGAAGAGTATCTCGAAGGAGCCTGTGCGGGCGTTCAGCACGAGAAACCCTGAAAAGGGGAATCGGGGCTAAAAAAAGGAGGATCACGCACGGCGCATCCCGCTCTGTTCCCGGTGTGGTACCTTTTGATTCTGCCTGGGAAGATCGCGGTTCGCTCTCGGCTGTGACTACGATTTGATACCGACGACGCACCAATAGGGAGGGCTTTCGGAGAACCGGATGTTGCCGAATCCCGCCCGTTCCAGCATGGCCTGTATTTGTTTCCGGGTAAATCTCTGCTCGCGTTTCGTCCCGAACCGATCCAGAGAGTCCGTCCGCATGACGTAAAAGGATTTGTCTCGATAATAGGCCAGGGGCCAGGACTTCGGGAGGAGATTGAAGCGCTCGAGCAGTCTTGCGGTCCTGGCCAGCGGCCAGGAAACCGCAACAGCCAACCACTGACTGATCCAATAGCGGACGGAGTAAGGCAGGCGGGATACGATCGATCGCCCGAAGTCGCTCGAGCGCCATAAGCAGTAATACCAATACGGCTGGTTGTCGAAGGCATAGTACAGGTAAAGCAAAAAGGGCGCTCCGGCTTTGAGCTTCGCCGAAATGGAAAAGATGGCCTGTTGCGGATCGGGCACGCAATGAAGAACCCCGAGTGAATAAGCGAAATCGAGCGATCCGTCTGGAACCGGTATCGTGTCGACGCTGGCGTGATGAAAATCGACGTTCGAGACGCCGGAAAGATTCTCTTGAGCCACCTGAATTGCTCTTGCGCTGGCATCCACCAGATGCACTTTTCCTACTTTGGGGGCGACCAGGGCGGCCCAGCGCCCGCTTCCGCATCCGACATCCGCTCCGACGGCTGTTTCTTTGGCCAAGAGATGCCAAGGAAAAATCGAAAAATACTCTTCAAATATCTTCGCCTTGTCAGTTTGACTCAGGTCCGACTGGGTGAACGATCTCCATTCCCGGCCGAATCCCTCAACGGTATGGGCATCGATATTTTTAGAGTCCTGAACCGGGTCCATCATGTCCTTAGCTCATCCATGGAGATTGGGAAAAACCAGCGGGACGGCTGCGGGTCCCTGTGCTTATAAAACTCCGGAACGATCAAGATAACATACTCTAAAAGAGAGAGTCAATTGACGGAATGCGGGATCGATCGAACGCAACCGATCCGAAATCCATCACGCGACTCATTCCTACGAGACGAACTTGATGTGCGGGGCACGGACCAGGGGAGGTTCGGCTGCACCTCGATCATGGAGGCCGCACCGCCCGTCAATCCAATCGATTCCCTTGCCGCAGCGCCCAAACCGCCGGTCCGCGGGACGATGAGGTCCGATTCAGAGTTCCTGTCGGGTGCAGGACGTGCGGAACCCGGATTGGGCCGGGTGGCGCGGGCGGCGGGCGATTTTTGCCGATACCTCCCGCAACAGACCCGACCCGACACCCCCGTGCCGTGGTCCGGGTGATTCTCAGTTCGGGCTTGGACACGGGATCCACCGGGGATTCGATTTTACCGATCCCAACAAACACCGAAAGTCGACCGGCCGTTGAGGTGAAGGGTTGAAACCTTCAGGTGGACCCGTGGTCCTCGGAGAAGAAGGGGAGAAGGCTGGGTGGAAAAAAAAGAGATCGTTCTTGTCCTGGCCCACGGCTTTCTGGGGTGGGGAGAAGACGGGGCCGTTTCGCAGAGAAAGAGGGAACGAGCCTATTTCTATGGCGTCGAGAACTTTCTCCGGATGGAGTATGGGGGAAGGGCGGGCCTGGAGCTCTCCATCGTCGCGCCGACCGTTCCTGCCGCGCAGAGCGTCGAGCAGAGGGGAAAGGTCCTTATGCAGAGCATCGATTCCGAACTGGAGAAACGGTCGAAAAAAACCCGAGCGCATATCCTCGCTCACAGCATGGGAGGGCTGGACGCTCGTTGGGTGATCGTGCAGGAAGGAATGGCCGGTAAAATTGCGTCGCTCACCACGATCGCGACCCCCCATCGGGGGACGACGATCGGGAACTGGGCCTATCAAGAACTCAGCCCAGCCACAATGATCGTCCGAGGCTTGTTTGAACTGGACGAGGTCAGGGAGTCGATCCGGAGGCAGCTCCCCATCTTAAAAGAGACTCCGTCGGATCAACTGGAATTCTACAACCACCTATTGCGTAACTATATGCACGCTTCGAAGGATCAGCTTGAACAGGCCCTCCATGCGCTCACGCTGGAAGGATCCGCGCGATTTAACGAGGCCCAGGCTCCTCTCGAGGCGGCCGTCCGGGCCAGAACCCAAGACCGCGTTGCCTATTTCGCTTACGGCGGCCGAATGATGCCGGGCCAGACCCGCGTGCTCGTGCCGACCCGGGAGATCATCGAACATTTCGGCACGAAAGAAGAAACCCGGGCCTGCGGCTCGGAAAACAGGCCGTGCAATGATGGCGCGGTCTCGATCTGGTCGGCCCACTATCCGTGGGACGATTCGGGCGCGGATTATGTAAGGACCCTTCCTTTTGACCATTTCATGCAGATCAACTGGAGGATCCCGGATCGACGGCCCGACGATGCATTGGAGGAAAGGTTAAAGATTCTTTATCGAGAGATCATCGAGAAAATCCTCTCTGTCGGTTAGCATTCCGACCGCGGCATGATTCCGCTCAGCATTCTCCCTCACGACGGGCGAAGGGATCAGAGGCTTCAGTTGACTCGGCCGACTTCTTTATCTTCAGGGCAAGGGCAGAGAGGCGGCCGATAGCTTTGTGGTCTTGATGCCGGAGATCGCCGGGTTGGTTGAGCGATATCTCACGATGCTCAAGAACCCTTCTCCGAAGGAGCCGATGTTTACAGCCCGCAAACCCCATATAGGAATGCGACTGAGTGTGCGTGGGATCCAGAAGATCGTCACGGGCTATTTGAAGAAAGTCGGCGTGAAGCGAAAGAGGGTCACTGCGTATTCCCTACGGCACTATTCCGAGTCCCGGACTATTACCAGATAAATTTCTTCCTGCTGTGTTTTCGGGCTCGTAATCTACATTGAATCGGCATAGTTTGACTCCTGTAAGCAAGACTAATTGCGGGGCGTGGACTGCTCTGTCATCGCCTTGTGGCTCGGGCATGAGTCCGTGGAAACGACCCAGGTCTATCTGGAGGCAACAATGGCAACGAAGGAGCAGGCGCTTGGCAAAACGACACCGGTCAATGGCAAATTCGGTCGGTATCGACCCGGGGACCCACTTCTCGGCTCCTCAACAATCTCTAGAGCCAAACTATGCCGAGTGATTGGCGAGTGCAATTTCGGATTTGACCAGCAATTTCCGCCTGAACGCGACTGACCTCGCAGGTCGCTCGGCATAGTCCGGTACTCGGAATAGTGCCGACTATTCCGCATGCGGAATAGTCGGCACTCAGCTGCTACCCTGGCCCTGCAGAATGGAGCTTCATAAAAACCAACCCTTGGATACCCCCCAGCTTGCTGGGGGGAGGAAAAGGGTTCGCCCGTTTTTTCGCGGGCGCGTTTTGGTATACTGCCGTGCATGGGGCTGAAGCATACTCGGGGAGCTGTTTACGATCTGAAATATCATGTTGTCTGGGTTCCGAAGTATCGGCGGATGGTACTGAGTAAACATGTGGCAAAGCGGTTGAAAGAAGTGCTCGCGGATCCCGACTCGTGGATTCGCCGTCGCCTCCGCTGTCTGCTTTGGAGGCAGTGGTGCCGGCGCAGGTGGAAGGAACTGGTCAGGCGGGGCGTTGGTAAAGACGTGGCCAGCGCCGCTGTGATGACTGGCCATGGCCCTTGGAAGATGAGCCATGTCGGGCCTATCCAGATCGCTTTGCCCAATGCTTGCTTCGACTCTCTTGCGCTGCCTCGGTTAGCCGACATGGGACGTATTTAACCAACCGAACCGCCAGGTACGGACCCGAATGCCTGGGTGGTGTGGGAGGGGCGAGGCCGCGAGGCTTCCCCCTATCCCAAGTCCGAAGAAGAATGTGCTCAGTACTGTCCCTTTGGACAGTATGTTTCGCCCGCAAATACAGTGATCCTTGATTTCTCTTTAGGTTAAAAAGGCAGTTGTCACGCTTATTATGCCTAAAGGGAGGTCAGAGATGAAATGCGCCTCAGTCCATTTCTACGAAGGAGATTATTGCATCAGACCGATTGTTGAGAAGGAAGAAAGGCTGGAGTCTTATCGACTGCGCCATCTCGTATTCTGTGAGACGTTGCAATGGCAACCCGCCCATCCCCGCGGATTGGAAATCGACAAATACGACAAATGGGCGGCTTCGTTAGGAGTCTTTTCAGGCCAAGGAAACCTCATGGGACTCATGAGATTGTTGCCTGCGGACAGACCCTTTATGCTAGAATCGGATTTTGCCCAACTGGTTTCGCCCGGCCATCGCATTCGCAAAGCCGAGGACACCTCGGAGGTCTCTCGATTCATGATCGCCCCCTTTTGGAGGTGCAAAGGACTTTCGATGCTTCCCACTTATATCCTCATGAAAGCACTCTTTCAATGGTCGTCGGCCCATCGGATTCGATATGTCTACGCGGTGATTGAAAAACGATTTTGGAGGACCCTGTTAATCCTGGGGTTTCCTTGGAAGACCATCGGCGCGGTGAAGGCGTTTCCGCCCGCGAATGTCGAATCGGCGGCCGTGGTTTTGGACTGGAATGAATTTCAATTCGATCACTGTGAAGACCGGCCTGATTTTCTGGACTGGATTTCTACGGCTCGATCAACTCCAGATCCATTGCCAATGCAACGACATGGCTTCGATTGGAGGCGTCGAACTTCGAGGCGATGTTTTGAACATGAAACTTCGATGTCCGTTCGCTGATACCGAGGATCTGTCCTATTTCCCAGTTGGTCTTTCCCTCTTTGATCCATTGGAGGACCTCCTTTTCCCGCTTCGTGAGGAAAGGCGCTTCTCTTGATTTCGGCGGGAAACAGGTGCGCGTCAGAACCATATGGAGATGGGGAACCAAGTATTCCAGCAGGAGGGCATGGCGGATGTTTTCAGAGATCTGGGGACCTGAGAATGAAAAGAGGCTTCCCGTTGAGTGTCTTAGGGAAGCCATGCCGACGGTAATTCCGTCCGAAAGCCCGCACCCTTGCGCTTCATCGAGAAACACCTTTTGGGCGCCAGAGGCTTGGCGAGACGTCTCCGACCAGATTTGGGTCTTAAAGTTTCCGAAGTTGGTTTGGAGGACCGGATCGATCTGCGCGTAATTTTCCTTGACATAACGATCGATCCACGATGACGGGTAGCTGCAATTAATCAACCGGACGAAATCTTGAAACTTACCGTTCGGGTCCGTGCGGCCCAGACAGGTGACGATATATTCGGCGGGAACCAGGCGCCCAATTCGCAGGAGGAGCCCCTTCAGCTCTGTCTCTGTGGTGCTCTTCATGGCATGGTACTGGATTTCTAGAAGGGAAGTCAGTTCTTGTTGGGTCAGCAGGTCGCCGATAGATACCATTCGTATCCCCTCAATCGAAGCTGTCTATAGGCTCCTCTTCTTGTCGCGCAGGAAAATTGCGCGTCGCCACAGGGCCTTTGGCTCGGCTCAACACGGGAATTCCGCGAAAAGGGTATGACCCCTCGAAAAGGGCTTGACCCCCTCCTGAAGCCGAGGGTTCCGGCTCTTTTCCTGGGGGCCCGTCGTTTCGGACACAGGGGCTCCCCGTCCCTTGGGGGACACGACGTTCTCTACTCGTAAGACGTAAGACGGCGATAAGAACACAGCGCCGGATGACGGGGATGCCTTTATCCACCCCTCCTCGCGGATTCGCGCGGCGGGTTAGCCCATGCGGCTTTAAGGCCGGTTTTCTCAGCCAGCGCGTTCCTTTCGAGCCCTGCCCATCGTCGCTCTCGGCCGATCAGGTCGCTTGGTCCCTGGCGGCCCGACCGGCTGCGCCTGCATTGCGTCCCTTCACCCGCTGGACGGCATCCAACTTCGCTCAAACCGACCGAACCCTCGATTCAGTGGTGATTCGACCTCTTTGGGGAAGCCCCCGTGCAGTTGCGACTGCCCTGATCATCGGCGGGCCGCCTTCACACGTCGAGTCGTGTGCTGAGCGGGCTTCGGCAATTCTTCCCGTATGACCTGCCTCAAGATCGACTCGGTGATCAGTCCTTCGGTCCTGCCGGACAGGTAAGCCTTGAGCGCATCGTTCATCATCGTTTGATAACCGGTGCCGGCCTTCTCAGCGCGGGCGCGGAACTCCTCGATTACTGCGTCATCAATATAGATGGTGATACGTGTCTTGCCCCTTGTCGGAAAAAGCGCCCGACGTTTGCCGTTGGAAAAATCGTATTCAGCCCTCATAATCCTTTACCTCTTTAGGAGTTGCGCCGCGAACCGAAGTCAGCCGTATCCGATCATCACGAACTTTATAAACAACCACCAAGACGCTCCCGGCGTTTCCCATTCCAACAGCAATGAAGCTCTCTTCACCCTGGATATCGGGGTCTTCCCGATGTATGGCAACAGGGTCAAGAAACACCCCCTCCACATCCGTAAACGACACGTTTTGTTTTTTGAAACTGCTTGCCGCCTTCTTCGGATCGAATTGAAAGCGCATGATCACGAATCATATGTATAATATACATACTTGTCAAGTGGGTGCCTGCGGCCGGGGGCCGGGGGTTTTTGGATTGGAAGGGCTCTCCACCCTGGAAAATGAGGGCGGCGCGATCGCGAGAGGGTACGCGCCGGAGGTTGAGTCCTCCGGCGGAAAGGAGTCGTACCGACCGTCCATGGACGGAAATCTTTCACGGAGGTCCCTTTGATACGCAGGGCGTGCCTGAGATTGGGAATGAACGTCAAAACGACGCTTTCCTCAATCCGGTGGGTCGGCGCGGGAGACAGGACCGAGACACCCCTTAAGATCTGAACTCGTCCGAAAGTTGCTGGATCGTATAGAATCCGGCCTTTGGAATTTCGGCATTGACATCGAGGATGCCGGAGCTGGCCCAGGGCGTACCCGGATCGGGCAGATCTCGTAGGGCGACGAAGACACGGTCCACCCCTCCCTGCGTAAACATCCAAGGGATAACGGCGTTGTAAAAGTCGGATTGTTTTTGCTCGCCGTCCGCAGCGCTGATTCCGATGAAGTTGGTATCCCACTGTTGCTGAAATGCCGGCGCGGCGGGAAAACTGAACTCCGTGATCCACAATTTCTTCCCTGTGACACCATCGGCGGAGAAGAGTTGATTCCATCCGGCAACCAGCTGCTTGATGGTATCAAAGCTCCCGTAGGTATGCACGTCGATGATATCGATTTTTCCCTGGGCGGGATAACTCGGATCGTTGAGGACCGCATTAAGCCATCCCGGTTGGTTATATTCCGTCATTCCAGCCATGAGCACGGTGGCGGTTGGATCTTCCTTCTTGATCTGGTCGTATGCGATCGAGAAAAGATGCGCGTATTCCTGGGGCGTTCCTTTCCACATTTGAGGTGTGTTCGCCTCGCCCCACACCTCCCAGTAATGGATGTCCCCTTTGTAACGATTCACAACATCGCTAATAAAGGCGGGCCAGCTGTTCCATCCCTGCGCGCCGGGAGGGAAGAAGCGATAACCGGGATCGCTCGGATTCGATGAGGCCCAGCTCGGAAGCTCATAGATGACGGGCACCACTTCTAGGCCATATTTTTTAGCGGCGGCTAGAGTCTCGTCCATTTCCTGCCACTGATAGGGAGCCGGAGGCGCCGACGGCTGAATCACGTCCCAGCTCAAATCGACCCGAATCATTCCGGCATGTGAGGCGGAAGCGGCGAGTGCGATTTGATTCTTGACGCTGGCATCCATTCCAGTCCAGACAACGGCATGGGAAGAAATGCGGGTATTGGAACAGGAAGCGCAGGGGGTCAATACGGGAACCGCAGCAGCACCGCTACCCCCACTTCCGGCTGCACTGCAGCCGCTAAAGAGACCGGCCCATAACAATAGAGCGGCGAACAGGAGAGCGGCGAACAGGCGTCCCCTAGAGCGAGCCTCCAATCTTTTCGTCGCCAATTTTTTCCTCCTTCCAGAACCCGGAGTCATCCGGCCTTTTCAGAAACGGAGCGACGGATTCATCTCGTGAGCGGTTCTGATGAGCCATTCTCCGCGGGGGTGTCGGTATTCCCCGTCGCCTGCGATGTTCAGCGCTCCTCAACAGGGTTGCTCCACCCGATCCTTAAGGGTTGTCTGAACAGGCTGAGCGTCGGGAAAGCCGTCAATGACGTTCCAGGGGGTAGATGGGAACCGCGCGGATCGGATAGCGGTGAGTGCGTGCGTGGTCCAGGGGGTCTTCAGGGTGTTGTCTTGGCGTATCCCTATGAGATTACCGTATGAGATTACCGTCTCGATCTTCTCATGATCTTTCCTAGGTGACGTCACCCCAACGCGATTTGCGTCCAGAAAGAGGCCTTCCCGAGCCGAACGTGGGTTAAGGGCACCCGCTTTGGCGCTCCGGAACCGATGAGACGGTCATTTTGGGCGGCACGATTCCTTTTTGGCTCACTAAGAGGCCCCTCGTCCAAACTACGAGGATTATACACCCCCCGCGACCCCTTTGTCAGGCCCCTCAGTGGAGGGCTCCCGGATTAAGAGGGACAAAGGAGAGGGCGGTAACGGACAACAGGTCGCAGAAAGTTCGAGGGATCAACGGGGGGCGGCCATTTAGAGGGAGGCCTCCAAGTAGGGGACCTCGAAGACCTTTTCATGCATGATGGGACCGTGCCCGAAATATCCCGCCTCTCCGAACAGTTCGCCGTGGTCCGAGGTGACGATCAGGTGGGTTCCGGCGGGACACTTGTTGAGGAGTCGTTCGATCTGGCCGTCAATATACTCGATCGATTCAATCTGCTTCTCCCGAAAGCGGTTCAGGTGTCCCACATTAAAATAGCGCTCGGCCATCTGCTCATCCGCACAGGAGGGGGCCCCCATGAAGCGATCATCGATCCGTTTAAAAACGCCCTGCTCTCCCTCCAAGGGCGGAAGCTCCTCCTTGGAGATCCGGTAAGGGTAGTGCGCCTCGCCTAGGTTCAGAAAATAAAACGACGGAGCCCCTCCTGTAAACCCGATTTCATCGATCATTCCCGGAAAATTGTCATAGCGGTCCATCAACCGATAGCTGTCGAAATATTGGGAGAGGATGGTTCTCGGATTGATGATGGGCATCGAGACCTTTGCGTGGGTGGCATACCCCAGCTTCTTGAGGAATCTGGGGAGAGAGAATTCAGGAACGAATTCGGCCATGGTGGTCTTCTTGACCCCGATCCGGGAGGCCCATTTCTGATAGTCGAGTTTATAAATTTCGGAGGCAAAGACCCCTACCGGGGAGAGGTGAGGCGTCAACCCCATCAGGTAGACAAAATGGGAAGGCGAGGTCCATCCTGCAAACGAATAACGTTTCTCCACCCGGCCCAGTCGGTCCATGACGGGGGTCTTGGCTCGGCAAAAATGATCGTAGCGAGCGCTGTCGATAATCAGGTAGATCAGGTTATTCATCGGTCGAACCCCTACATATATCCGAGCTCGCGGAGCCGCTCCATAATACCCTCTTTGTCTTGACGTCGTCCCCCCCGTTCGGGAGTTTGCTCGAGATCCTGATCCCAGGCGGACAGGTTGCTCGTCTTGGTGGTGGTGTCTTTGGTTCCCAGCGAGCGATATCCCTGGGCATAAAGCGGGTTCACCGGAATCTGGTGCGTGTGGATCGCATTCCAAACGTCTCGCTCTTTAAAGTGGAGAATCGGCTGAATCCGGCAGTGGTCCGGACTGCTTCGGGGGCTGAAAAAGGTTTCTTTCGATCGCGCGGCCTGCTCATCCCAGCGGACTCCGGTGTAGAGCGCCTCGATGCCGCGCGATTCGAGAAAGAGATTCATGGCGACCGTCTTCATGAGGTGGTTCCCGATATAGGACTCCGGCTCCCAGATGAAAGTCTCTTCCTTAAAACTGAGCTTCTGGATCTCCTCGCGATTGCGGGGGCTGAGGTCCGCGATCCTGACGATGTCCCCCGGATTTCGGACCCGCCGCAGCACGTCTTCATTTTGGACGTCATGGATCCGGAGAGACCAACGGGCTCCAAGTTCGCTTTTAAATCTCAGCACCTCCTCGAAGCAGCAGCCTTCGTTGATGAACATCAGATCGGGAAGCGGGAGGTTCTGCGCTCGGGTGACCTCGCGGATGAGCCAGAGCATCAGGGTGCTGTCCTTCCCTCCGGTCCAGGCGATCAAGGTTTTGGAGGGCTCGAAACGCTCAAATGCCTCCTGGACGACCTTCTTGCTTTGTTCGACCTTATCGGTGAGGCTGAGATTTTGAAGATGGGTTGGTTCGGGAATCTCCATTTTTGCTCCCTGTGCTGACGACCTGAGGCTCAATTTTTTCAAACTCTTTAAAAAAGCCAGGAAATCGTATCATAGATTTTGCCGCCGAGGCAATGAAAAAGCGGCCGGGCCGATTCATAAATTTAAGTCAATTCAAGCGGTTACATTATGCCTGCACCATCGGGCCGAGCGTCCTTCCCGAGCGACCGAATCGGCGCGCTTCGAGGGCTTCTCTCCACGGATTCCGTTGACTCGCCTCTGAGTTTCCGAATCGCCCCCGAGGTCGCCAATCGATTGACGATTTCGAGCCGGAATCCGCATCGGCTCCTCCCGGCCTAACATCCCGTCTCGGGATTTATGCGAATAGTTCTCGGTCCGGTTGGAGGGCCGTTCCTGGCAAGGCCGTTCTGCGGAAAGTGACCCGTTGGAAGGATCGTTCGAGGAGCGGATCTCGGCGCGTCGGAAGGAGGGGTCTTGCCTTCCCTCTTGTAACGAATGGGTCAAAACGCCTAGAATAACGCTGTAGTACTCGGGAGAGCCGTAGTGCCGACTCGATTCCGCCACCGGATCGCGCGCGGACGGAGGCGCTCCTCGGGGTCTTAACGGTGCACGGTCGATTTTACAGTGGGGGAGGATCCAGATGATCCTGGCGGGTGACATTGGCGGGACGAAAACGATTTTGGCCTTCTTTTCCGGCGAGGGAGAACCGTGCAATCCGCTTAAAGAGGGCTTCTACCTCAATCAGGACTATGCCTCCATCGAGGACGTTATCGACGCATTTGTCCGTGGAACTCAGATCCCGATCGCTCAGGCTTCTCTCGGGGTGGCCGGGCCGGTCGTCGACGGTCACTGCCAGACGACCAATCTTCCTTGGACCGTAGACGCTCCGCGCATCAGCGAGCGGTTCGGGATTCCTTCGGTCAGGCTTCTCAACGATCTGGAGGCGACCGCTTACGGGACGCTGGTGCTCCAGGAGCAGGACACGGTCAGCCTCAATCCGGGCCGCGCCCTTCGCACGGGAAATCGGGCGGTGATCGCGGCCGGGACGGGTCTGGGAGAATCAATCCTGTTTTGGGATGGGAAGCGGCACCGACCCGCCGCAACCGAGGGAGGCCACAGTGATTTCGCCCCGCGCAATGCGCTCGAAATCGAGCTTCTGGAGTACCTGATCGGACAATTCGGTCATGTCAGTTATGAGCGGATCGTGTCGGGTCCCGGGCTGATCGGCGTTTATCGGTTTCTAAAGGAAACGGGTCGGGGTGAGGAGCCTTCTTGGCTTTCCGAGCTTTTGGAGCGGGGGGACCCTGCCGCGACGGTCTCTGAGTTTGGACTCTCCGGCAAGGCGGAGCTCTGCGTCAAGGCCCTCGACCTCTTTGTCTCGATTTACGGCTCGGAGGCCGGGAATCTGGCCTTGAAGAGTTTGGCCACGGGCGGGATCTATGTCGGAGGAGGAATCGCCCCGAAGATCCTCGACAAATTGGTCGATGGGACCTTTGTGAAATCTCTTGTCGATAAAGGACGCTATGCACCGCTACTGGCTCAGATCCCCGTCCGTGTGATTCTCAACGAAAAGACCGCCCTTCTCGGGGCGGCCCATTATGCCCGCTGGAGTGGCTGCTCGGAAGAGGGGTCCTAATCGGAATTGGAACAGGGCGGGGAATGGACATGACGGAGACGAACTATCTTCTGATCGGAGGGGGACTGAGTTCCATCCAGGCGGCCAAGACGATCCGGGAGCGAGACCCCCACGGGAGGATTCTCTTGGTCGGAGAGGAGCCTCATCGGCCCTACGACCGTCCTCCGCTCTCCAAGGAATTCCTGAGGGGCGAAAAATCGAAAGAGGCGCTTTTCTTTGAGCCCGAATCCTATTTTCAGGACCGTCGGCTCGAGCTTCGGCTCGGGAGAGCGGTCAGCCAATTCGATCCCTCTCGAAAGCGCGCGGCGCTGACCGGTGGAGAGACGATTTCCTTCGAGAAGGCCCTTCTGGCGACGGGGGGCCGGCCGATCCGTTTCAACGGTCCGGGAGCCGATCTGCCCGGTGTCCACTACCTTCGCACGCTCGACGACTCTTTGCAGATCGCGGCTGCCTCCGGACCGGGCCGCCATGCTGTGGTGATCGGCGCGGGGTTCATTGGTATGGAACTGGCCGCCTCGCTCTGCCAGCGGGGGACCCGCGTCACGGTACTGGAGCGCCAATCCCGGATTTGGTCCCGTTTCGTCGAGCCAACCCTCTCAGCATTTTTCCAGTCCTACTTTACCGCGAAAGGAGTGAGGTTCTTAACGAACGAGGAGGTGGGTGAGATTCGGGGACCTGGGCGTGTGCGCTCGGTCCTAACCCGGTCCGGGGTGCAGCTGCCCTGTGATCTGGTCTGTGTCGGGATCGGAATCCAGCCGAATGTGGAGCTGGCCGAGCGGGGGGGCCTATCGGTCGATGACGGGGTCGCCGTCAACGAGTACCTCCAGTCCTCGGATCCCGATGTTTACGCGGCGGGGGATCTCGCCAACTACATCGATCCAATATTTGGGAAGCGCCGCCGTGTAGAGCACTGGGGCCAGGCCGAGTACACCGGTCAGCTCGCAGGCCGAAACATGGTCGGGGAGAAGAGTCCCTATGACCTGCTTACCTATGTCTGGTCCGATCTGTTTGATCTGCACCTGGAGTTCGCGGGAGACGAGAGCGAGCACGACGAGATGCTGGTTCGGGGAAAGATAGAGGAGCATTCTTTCATTCTCTTGTATCTAAAGCAACAGGTGCTGCGGGCCTACTTTGCTGTAAACACCGACTCGAAGGAGTACCCCGTGTTTCAGCGCCTGATCCGAAAAAAACAAAATATCGCCGGCAAAGAGGGCGCCTTGAGTGATCCTTCCTACAACGTGAGGGCGCTTCTCTAAGTGGACCGGGTTAAAGAAATTCGAGAGATACCCAATGAGGACGTCCATGGGCACCAATCCACTGCGTGAGCTTGAAAATTTGGGGCAGGCAATCTGGATCGATTTTATTCAGCGGGGGTCGATCTTCTCCGGGGACCTTCAGAAGTGGATCGAAGAGGATGGGATTACTGGAGTGACCTCGAATCCCTCCATTTTTGAAAAGGGGATTACGGGGAGCCGCGACTATGATGGCGCGATCCTAGCCTCGGCCCGGAGCGGAAAATCGGCGCTGCAAATCTATGAATCCCTGGTGGTCGAAGATATCCAGAGGGCAGCCGATCTGTTTCGACCCGTCTATGATCGCCTGGAGGGTCGGGACGGTTATGTCAGCCTGGAAGTCTCCCCGCATCTCGCCCGGGACACTTCGGGCACCGTCGCTGAGGCGCGGAGGCTGTGGCGTGCGGTCGATCGTCCCAACGTGATGATCAAGGTCCCCGGGACGGAGGAGGGCCTTCCGGCGATCCAACAGCTCATTGGAGAAGGAATCAACGTCAACATCACCCTGCTCTTCAGCCTCTCCCGCTATCGGAGAGTGGTCGAGGCCTTTCTGGGGGGTCTCCAGATCCGGGAGAGGAGCGGGCAACCTGTCGGGAAGGTCGCCTCGGTTGCCAGTTTCTTTTTAAGCCGGATCGATGTTTTACTGGATCCTCTTTTGGACAAAAAGGTGCGGGAAGGCGGACCTGATGCGCGCTTGGCGAGTGGGCTGATCGGACAGGTCGCCATCGCCAGCGCAAAGCTGGCATATACGATTCAGCGAGAGGTCTTTGCGGAGGGGAAGTTCCGGTCGCTCAATGAGAAAGGGGCGCGGCCGCAGCGCTTGCTTTGGGCCAGTACCAGTACCAAGAATCCGGCTTATCCGGACGTGATCTATGTCGACTCCCTGATCGGACCGGAGACGGTGAACACCCTTCCTCTGGAAACCCTGGAGGCCTACCGCGATCACGGGCATCCCGCCCTGCGGTTGCAGAACGGCGTGGACGCGGCCGTCGGGGTGCTCGCCGGCTTGAAAGCCGTGGGAATCGATCTTGATGACGCGACGACCCGTCTGGAGCGTGAGGGGATCGAGAAATTCGTCAAATCGTACGATCTCCTGCTCGATACCCTGGCGAAGAAACGAAGCGCGACTGATCCGGTCAGTCGGCAGATCCTCCATCTCGGAGCGGCGGAAGCGGGGATCCGAATCCGGATCTCCGACCTGCAGAAAGAAGAGTTTGGCGCTCGACTTTGGCGAAGGGATCCGACGTTGTGGAAGTCGGATCCCGAGAGCAAGGAAATGATCCTCAGAAGCTTGGGTTGGCTCTCCGTGGTGGAGAAGATGGAGAAATCCCTGAGTCAGATCTCCGATTTTATGTCGGGGATACGGAAGGCGGGTTTTTCCACGCGGTGCACCTGGGGATGGGTGGGAGCAGCCTCGCCCCGCTCGCGCTGGAGCGGATTTTCACCCGATCCAAAGAGGGACTTCCCCTGACCGTGCTCGATACGACCGAGCCGTCGATGGTTTTGTTGACGGAGCGGCAGATTCCGCTGCGGGAGACCCTCTTCGTGGTTGCGAGCAAATCGGGGACGACGGCCGAGGCCGTCGCGTTGGCGGACTACTTTTATGCGAAGGTGAAGGCTGTGAAGGGAAAAGCGGCGGGCGAAAATTTCGTGGCCATCACCGATCCCGAGACGCCGCTGGTGAAGACCGCCGAGGGGCGCAGTTTCCGCAAGGTTTTCCTAAACGTCCCAGAAATCGGCGGACGCTACTCCGCGCTCTCCTTCTTTGGACTGGTTCCCGCCGCCCTGATGGGCCTGGACGTCTCGGAATGGCTGGGCCGTGCCTCGAGGATGGTGCACGCCTGTGGCGCCGGCGTCCCGATCCCGGAGAACCCGGGGGCCCTGTTGGGGGCGGTGCTGGGAGAACTTGCTCTGCGGGGAAGGGACAAGGTGACCTTTGTGATGCCGACACCGATCGCCCCCCTGGGAATGTGGCTCGAGCAGCTCTTGGCCGAGAGTACGGGGAAGGAAGGGAAGGGCTTACTCCCGGTCGCGGGTGAGCCGATCGGCGAGCCTTCGGTGTATGGGGACGATCGGCTTTTTGTCGACTTTCGTCTGACGGGGGAGCCCGACCTGGCCCAGGAGCGGAAGATCTCCTCCCTGAGGGCCGCAGGCCATCCGGTGGTTGCCATCCACCTTGAAAACCGACTCGACATCGCGCAGGAATTCTTCCGCTGGGAGATCGCGGGGGCGACCGCCGGTCGAATCCTAGGGATCAACCCCTTTGACCAGCCCAATGTCGAGGAAAGCAAAAAAAACACCCGCCGGATCCTGTCGGAGGTCCGGAAGGACGGACGCCTGGACGGGCCCGAGCCGATGGCGAGCGAAGGGAAGCTGAGGTTCTTCTCTCGAGAACCGCTTTCCCTCCGGGAGCGCCTCAAGAGATTTTTCAGCCAGGTTCGGCCGGGGAGCTACCTCTCGTTTCAAGCCTACATGGCGGAGACCCCTTCGAATGAAGCCGGGCTGCAAGCCCTCCGCCTCCTTTGTCGAGACGCGCTGCGGGTTGCCACGACCGTGGGCTACGGTCCGCGGTACCTTCACTCGACCGGTCAGTTTCACAAAGGGGGGCCTCGCACGGGATTCTTTCTCCATCTGATCGGAGAGGACTTCACGGATGTCCCGATTCCCAACGAGCCCTATTCTTTCAAGGTCTTCAAGCGGGCGCAGGCCCTCGGGGATTTGGAGGCGCTCCAAAAACAGGATCGACCGGTATTATGGATCGAGGTGGGTGCACCGGAGGAGGGTCTCGCCGCGCTATACCATCTGATCGAGGACCTATTGCCCCGGGGGGCTCCTGAGCTCTGAGAACCCGATCCCGGTTTGGGGAGAGCTTCTCCCGGAGATGTCGGCGGGCGGGAGCGGCCCGAAAAAAAGACCGTTTGGCCCGTTCAGCCGGGACGTATTGATCCGACGGCTTTGAAATGAGCCTCCGCCTTCATGCGGCCTGATGGCGCTCACTCATCAGCGAGATAAACCGAGAAGCTTCCCGCGTCACGAAGCCATAGTCTTCCGATAACAGGACCTTCTGCGGGATCAGGAGCTCCCCGAGTGAAACGGCTTCGACCCCGAGCGAAAGATACTCCTTAAAGGTTTCGTAGCTTCCGACACCCGCCACCATGATCTTGAAGAACGGAAGGGTCTTGAGAATCTGTTCGATGTAGGCGGGCCCTCCCATCGCGTCAACGGGATAAACCTTTACAATTCCTGCTCCGGCCCGCATACAGGTATAGATTTCCGAGGGCGTTGAACCGCTCAGGATACAGGCCACCTCGCCTTGTCGGCAGACCGGCACCAGGTCCTGGTTCCAGACCGGCGATGAAATATAGTCGACCCCTAGGCGGATCGCCTCCTCGGCCTCTCGGACCGTTAGTACGCTTCCAACGCCGACCAAAATACCCTCCTCCTTCGCGAGTTCGCGGGTCACATCCTGTGCGTCGGGAATTGTGATGGCCATTTCTACGATCCCGATTCCTCCCGCGATCACCGCCTTCGCAGCGCGGAAGGCCTGCTCTGGGGATTCCGTGCGTATGACCGCCACCAGTTTTTCTCTGGCGATTCTGTCGAGTGTGTCTTTGATCATCTTCTATTTACCTCCGCCGCTATAGGGAAGAATATGGGAAGAAAATTGAGCTCTATATACCGAGGGCAAGTTTCTGGACAAAAAGGTGCAAAGAAAATGCCTGTTCAAATGAAAAACCCCCGCTCTCTGAAATTTAATTTGAGGGAGCCTCCTCGAGAGAGGGGTGCGAGGAACGTCGAAGGAGACGATGCGGTGGCTTCGGAAATCTGGGAGGAGGGAAAAAGCGGGACAAACCCCACTTTCCGGGTGTACAATAAAAAGAATGTCAAAGGAGCACTGGCCGTGCGGTTGATTGTGGATGGCTACAACGTCCTTGGCCAACAGAAAGGGCTGCGGGGAGATTTAAGGGCCAAACGAGAGCGGTTGATTGAGCGCCTGGTCTCTTATCGGAGCCTGAAAGGATTTCCGGTGACGATCGTTTTCGACGGGGACGCAAATGATCGGGAGGGGAACATAGACCGAAGAGGGGAATTGGAAGTGGTCTTTTCTCGAGGCGAAACCGCCGACGAAGTGATTTGTCGGATGGCCGAGCGCCTGAGAGAAGGGTGTACCGTCGTCTCCTCGGACCGGGAGATCCAAACCCGGGTTAGAAAAAGCGGTGCGACTGCGATCTATTCAGGGGAATTCGAAGAGAGATTGCAGAGGGCTCTGGCCCCCTCGGAACTTCACGAAAAGGGAGATTTTCCTGAGGAATCCCCGCGACCGGCTCAAAAAAAGGGTAATCCCAGTCGTCTTCCCAAGTCCGAGCGGCGCCGCCAGGGGAGACTGAGACGGCTCTGACAGAACCTTCAGGATCAAGGAGACCCGAGTCGCCTTCCGGAGATTAGGACCACTTTAGCCACCCGAGTGTGCGGCCCCCCGTGCGGAGGGGCTCGACGCAGTTGACGCGAGGGTAGTTGAAAGCGATGGCTTGGTGCTCGACGGTCTTGGGTTTCATCGGGCGGCCCGGGCCGAAGCCCTTGCATTCCCTTGCACAGATTGGTCAAGGGGGGATCACCTGCTGGACGAGGGGATGACCCGTGCCTTGCTTGCGTCGGTGGACCGGATCTAAGGATCTCGGGACGAGCGTGCCTCGATCGCCCCAACGACTCAGCTCCAGGCTGCGGGGAAACGAGGGGTGCGGCCGTCGATCAGCCCCGAAATCCTCTGCGACGCGGTTGATAAACTCTATTGTGGTCTGGGGTCCATAGAACGCCTTCTTCGATCGTCTGAATTTCTTGAAACTTCCCGCGCCGTTCTCCTCTTTGGCGCGGGCCTCCGATCAAGCGGAGGATGTCGACAGATCGGCCCGAGGCTACGAGATGAGATTTCGCTTTGTCAAACGCTCCAGGACCCGAAGGGGAGATAAATCGGGCCAGCGCTGTGCAGAGACTGGCAGATGGAAAGTCTGCTCAAACAGATGTTGGCCTCCCAGGGCCGCGTGCAGGACCTGGTCCGTGAAGACGATCCAGGTACTTCCGGCGGGGAAGGCGACCTCGGCCTGAGGCGCCTCCTCCTGGTAGTGCCGATCCTGTTTTGTCCGGTCGTGCAGTTGAAGCATCAGGTGATCGTAGGCGGTGCGGCGTCCCTTGGTGATGCGCAACACGACCAGTAAAGAAGCGCTTCCGATAAGAGGCGGGGAGAGTTTGGGACAAAAACGCCTGGCGAGGTCCTCGAAAGGTTCGCCCAGGCGCCAGATTCGGGGAGAAGCGGCGGGGTTGACATTCGTGAAGACCCGGAGAATCCGGGCACCGCGGGTGGGTCGGGAAGGAAAGGCATCGGTATGGAGCCGGCGATCGTCATTTCTGGGCGAGCTGGCGCGCCCCACGACCTCGACGGGCCTAAAACTGGTCCGTCCCTGTTCCAGGTGGTTGCGGTAGCTTGGCAACAGCTGTTCGATCAGGGCCTTGCTCGCGCCCGAATAACGCGCCATCATGGCAGAGAGCCGTCCGGCGTCCGGTCCCTTGAGGCGGGTTCCTTTAATCCGGCCCGAGTTTAGATCGAGACTGATGTTCTTGGCACGCCCGGCCGACCACTCCGGAGAGAGAAATCGAACTTCGTCCCCATGGAGAGTAAAGGAGAGCTCCGGGAAATAGACCACCCGGCCGTGTTCTAGCGCGTCCAGGGCATGTTCTTGCTGGTCGGCCGTAAAGGGCCCCGTCCAGCTCTTCCCCTCAATCCGCTTGAGCATTCCCATGTGCTGCTCCTCCTGGGCGAAAGAGCCCTCCGGAAACTGATCGGGTCTCCGGGTGCGATGAAAAACGAGGTCAAAAAAATAGGGAATTCAATCGGGGGCCGCACGAAAGGGGACCCCGCATCGCCCGCGCCGGGTGGCGACCCGAGTTGGACTTCCCGTTGCGCTGCTTCCCGCCTTTCTGCGCCCAACCTACTTCTTTTTCCTGGGAAAAGTCAATAGAACCCGGATCCTTGTCACGAGGGCCGGTCGTGTCGCCCAAGGGGGAGCGATGCACTCCGGCACTCCCGCCAGGTCGACAGTGCAATGCCGAATTTCTGGAGGGACGAGATCCTGCTCCTGATTTCAAAAACGTTGAAACCGGTGGCCTCGATCTTCTGAAAGATCCGCCAATAGATGGAACGCATAATCTCCGCAACGATCAGGTTCCCGCGGTCCGGCGGCCAGAGAAGCGATTCGGCCTGTTGATAGTAATCCCTGGCCCGGTTCCACTGAAATCGCATCAGCTCGACAAACGAATCATTGTACCGCCTCGCGTGAAGGTCGGCTTCGGAATACCCAAATCGATCCATCTCCTCGAGCGGCAGATAGATCCGCCCACGCCCGAGGTCTTCGGGCAGGTCCCGCAGGATGTTCGTCAGCTGTAGGGCCATTCCCTGAGCGATTGCATATTCTTTCGCCTGCGGGTGGCTGTATTGAAAAACCTCGATACAGGCGAGGCCGACCACTGAGGCGACGCGGTAGCAGTAGGAGGACAGCTCCTCAAAGGTGCGATAGCGTTGATTCTCCAGGTCCATGGCCATCCCGAGGAGCAATTCTTCAAAGTAGATCTTCGGAATGGGGTAGCGCGCCATGATCTCGTACAGACGTTCGGTGATGGGATGTCGAGGGGCCCCCTCGTAGGTGCGCTGCAACTCCTCACGCCAGGCCGCGAGCTGTTTCCTCGCCTCGTTGGGCTCGGCGATCTCATCAACCAAGTCGTCGCTATGGCGGCAAAAGGCATAGATGGCATAAAGCGCCTCACGTTTCTGCTTCGGGAGAAAAAGGAGGGGATAGTAGAAACTGCTGCCACTTTGACGGGTGACGCGGCGGCAATAAGAGGCCGGATCCAGGTTTTTCATCAAAAGATTCCATGCCGTGGGAATTGGCGGAGGGGACGAAAGCAATCAGAGTCTTTATTGGACCGGGCCGAATCGGTTAGCTGCCTGAGGAGGGCGGCTGTCCTAGGGAGCTAATGGGTGCCCTTACGGCGCTCTTCAAGCAACACGTCCACCTCGGCGAGCAGCGTCGCTTCCAGCTCTTCGGACGGTACCTTCCGGATGATTTCGCCGTGCCGAAAGAGGAGACCCACCCCCCGGCCTCCCGCGATGCCGATGTCCGCCTCTTTTCCCTCACCGATTCCATTGACCACGCAGCCGAGGATGGAGATGTTCAGGGGTTCGCTCACATGGGCGAGCTTCTTCTCCAGGGCCTGAGAGAGCCCGATGACGTCAATTTCAAGCCGGCCGCAGGTGGGGCATGCAATTACATTGACCCCACGGCACCGCAGATTCAGGGATTTCAGAATTTCATAGGCGACCCGAACTTCTTCAGTCGGATCGGCGGCGAGAGAGACCCGGAGCGTGTCCCCGATCCCTTCGCCCAGGAGCATTCCCAGTCCGACTGCGGATTTGATCGCCCCGGTCCGCTCCGTTCCTGCCTCGGTAATTCCAAGATGAAGGGGATAATCGCTCTGTTTTGAGAAGAGGCGGTAGGCCTCTACCGCAAGCCCGACATGGGAGGCCTTCAGAGAGACCTTCGTATCATAGAAATCGTGTTCTTCTAAGATCCGGATATGGCGAAGAGCCGATTCAACCATCGCCTCGGCGGTGGGATACCCGAAGCGCTCCAAGAGGTCGCGTTCCAGGGAGCCGGCATTGACCCCGACACGAATCGGAGTCTTTCGCTCCTTGGCCATTTTCACGACGCGTTCGACCCGCTCGCGCGATCCGATGTTGCCGGGATTGAGGCGGATCGCATCAACCCCTTGTTCGAGGGAGATGAGCGCCAAATGATAGTCGAAGTGAATGTCGGAAATCAGAGGGATGCGGGTCTGTCGTTTAATTTCTCCGAGCATGTTCGCGTCGTCTTTCCCGGTTACGGCGACCCGAACGATTTCGCAGCCTGCGGCCTCCAATTCGTTGATCTGTTTCACGGTGGCGTCGACGTCTCTCGTATCGGTTGTGGTCATCGACTGAACCACGATCGGGGCGTCCCCTCCGATCTTAACCGGGCCCACGCTGATTTGCCGAGTTTTCCGACGTGCAATTTCCATCCGATTAGGACCTCCACAAGATGGATTTTTCCCCGAGAAACTCCACGGCCTTGCGCGTGATCCCATCCGCATCGAGGCAATATTTTTGGCGAAGGAGCTTGGCCGGCCCGTGCTCCAGGAATTCGTCTGGAAGTCCGATTCGGCGAAACTCCACCCCGCTCATCCCTTCCTCTTCCAGGATCTCCCAGATCGCAGTTCCGAAGCCGCCGTTTAAAACCCCCTCCTCTACGGTCACGATTCGTTTGCATTTCTTGGCCATCGCGAGGATCATCTCCCGGTCGAGCGGTTTGACAAAGCGGGTATTGACCACCGCCGCCGAGATTCCTTCGGCCTTCAGTCGGTTGGCCGCTTCCAGCGCCGGATACGCCATGTTGCCGATGGTGAAGATGGCGAGATCCTTTCCCTCCGCCATGAGCTCCGCCTTTCCGATCGGGAGCGTGGCCATCTTTTCATCCATCGGAATCCCGATTCCTTCTCCGCGGGGATAGCGCATGGCAATCGGCCCGGGATAGCTGAGGGCGGTCCTCAACATGTGCCGCAGCTCGTTCTCGTCTTTCGGGGACATAATGACGATATTGGGAACCGATCGCAGGTAAGCGATGTCGAACATCCCGTGATGGGTGTGGCCGTCTTCTCCCACCAGGCCGGCTCGGTCCAAGCAGAGGGTGACCGGAAGGTTCTGCAGGCAGATGTCGTGGAGGATCTGGTCGTAAGCCCGCTGCATGAATGTGGAATAGATGGCCACGACGGGCCGCATTCCGCCGGCGGCCAGCCCCGCGGCGAAGGTAACCGCGTGCTGCTCGGCAATTCCAACGTCATAGAACCGGTTCGGGAATTCTCGGCCGAAGGCGGCGAGTCCGGTTCCTTCAGGCATCGCGGCCGTAATCGCGACGACCCGCTTATCTTTTTTGGCCAGCTCGATCAATGCCTTGGTGAAGACCTTCGTGAACGTCGCCACCTTGGGTTTTTTCTTCACCTCTCCGGTTTTCAGGTCAAACGGGGGCGTGCTGTGAAATGAGACCGGATCTTTTTCGGCGGGGCCGTATCCCTTCCCTTTTTTGGTGATGATATGCACGAGACAGGGGGCATTGAGGAGCTTGGCGTTTTCGAGGGTCGAGAGAAGGTGATCGAATCGGTGGCCGTCGATCGGGCCAATGTACGTAAACCCGAGCTCCTCAAAGAACACGCCCGGGCCGACCAACCCCTTGACGAGTTCCTCCGCATGTTTCGCCACTCGGAGCATCGGTTTGCCGATGGTCGGGATCGACTTCATGAGAAGCTCGGCATCCTTTTTAACCCGATTGTAGAACTGCCCGCTGATGATCCGAGAGAGATAGGACGAGATGGCGCCGACATTCTTGGAGATCGACATTTCATTGTCATTGAGCACGACAATGAGATCCTTCTGGAGGTGCCCCGCGTTATTGAGAGCCTCGAGCGACATGCCGACGGTCAAGGTTGCGTCGCCGATCAACGCCACGACCTTTCCCTTTTCCTTATTTTGGTCCCGCGCCTCGAGAAATCCGAGAGCGGCCGAGAGTCCGGTTCCCTCATGACCTGCGCCGAAGAGATCATAGGGACTCTCCACCCGCCGTAGAAACCCGCTCATCCCGTCCATTTGCCGGAGAGACTCGAATCCCTCGCGGCGTCCCGTCAGCAGTTTATGGGTATAGGCCTGGTGTCCCGTATCCCAAATGATCTTGTCTTTAGGAGCCGCGAACACGTAGTGAAGGGCGATCCCCAGCTCGACCACGCCGAGATTGGAGGAGAGGTGACCGCCGTTTCGAGAGACAACCGATAGAATCCGCTCCCGGATTTCGGCGGCGAGCGTATCAAGTTGATCGACCGGGATTTTCTTAAGGTCCGCAGGTGTTTCGATCTTTTCTATCAGGCTCAATTTCGTCCTCCTCCCTGATTCAGTATATCGTCATATCGTCGTGATGGCTCTATGGGTATCCGTTGTCTTGAAGGGACTAGACTCCCGCGGTGCAACGCATCGCGAGATCGCGGGTTCTTTCCGACGGACCGGTCTGTTCTCACTGCTTGCGGTCAACAATGAATCGGGCGATTCCCCGGAGGGGATCCGCCCGTTGATCAAACTCCCCGAGGGCGTCGATTGCCTCGCGCACCAAGGTCTCTGCCCACCTGCGGGACTGGTCGAGTCCGAAGAGGGCCGGATAAGTGTTCTTATGGTTCTCGTGATCCCGCTGAGTCGACTTTCCCATCTCTCTTTGGGTCCCCACCACGTCCAAGATATCGTCGGCAATTTGAAAAGCGAGACCGACTTTCTCTCCGAATTGCGTCAATGCGGACAATCGGGGCGGGTTGGCCTCTCCCAGAATAGCACCCAATCGAACGGAGGATCGGATCAACGCGCCCGTTTTGTGGCTGTGAATATAGCGGAGAGTCTCCGAATCGGCGGATGTCCCCTCCGAAACGATGTCCATCAGTTGTCCCCCGACCATCCCTTCGCCCCCCGCTCCTGTCGAAAGCTCGTGTAACGCGGCTAACCGGGTCTCGGCCCGGAACGAATCATTCCAGAGGGGATCCGCGAGGAGAAAAAAGGCGGCCGTCAAGAGCGCGTCGCCCGCCAAAATCGCAACCCCTTCTCCGAACTTCTTGTGGTTGGTGGGCTGGCCTCGGCGAAAATCGTCGTTGTCCATGGCGGGCAAGTCGTCGTGGATCAGCGAGTACGTATGAATGAATTCCAAGGAACAGACCAGGGGGAGGGCTGATTCGGTCTTCCCACCGACGGACTCTAGGCTGGCCAGTGCGAGAATGGGCCGGATTCTCTTCCCGCCGGCGCAGAGACTATAAGCGGCCGCCTCCCGCAGCAGGGGAGGCCAAGATCGGCCGCGGTCCAAGCATTCAGAGAGGGTTTCGTCGATCCACTTTTTCCTCTCTTCCAGATATGCGGCTAGTCCGCTTTGTGTCGCATCCACTTTTTCACCGATCCCCAGTCTGACCTGAAGTTCCGGCACAGTCCTGGGTCTGTTTGCCCCGTAAAGTTTCCAGCCCTCTTCTTAAGGATAATACTGAATATCGATTGAAAAAGATTGCGTTATCTTATTCTCTGGCAATCCAAATGTCAATAAGTATGATCGGCCCAAGAACAGCGATAGGAGTCGGTGATCGTGGGCCTTGGGGTCATCGGGGCTTTTTTTAGAAACCCGCTGATCCGTTCAGCGAACCAAAGACCTCGATCGGCTCTCGGGGGAGGATCTCGAGGTCATTTTCCGTCACTGTTGGACAGACCCCTCCCTCCCCGTTAAAT
>Ga0209167_10000175_pt1 | contig 62497 bp, 63 predicted proteins | sample Coa_R1_9_FD_187154 | JGI IMG/M metagenome (GOLD analysis project Ga0209167, IMG submission 187154) | Surface soil microbial communities from Centralia Pennsylvania, which are recovering from an underground coalmine fire - Coalmine... | ecosystem: Environmental > Terrestrial > Soil >... | reverse complement strand
CCCGGAAGCCGCAGCGCGTTCAGCATGAATTCGAACGGCAACTCGCGCGTGGCGATCAGGTGGTGCGTGGGGAGCGTGTCCGGAGCGGCCAGATAACGGCGCGGCTCACGCGGCTGCACGGTGCGAACGATCTGCCCGCGATCGGCGAACGTCAGCTTGCCGTGGGCGCCGGCGCCCACCCCGAGGTAGTCCCCGAAATTCCAATAGTTAAGGTTGTGCCGGCATTGCCGCCCGGCGCGCGCATAGGCGGACACCTCGTAGTGAGCAAACCCGGCCGCCTGCAGGCGTTCCCTGCACGCCAGCAGCATAGCAGCGGCGACATCCTCGTCCGGCAGTGCGGGCGGGCGCGCGGCGAACACGGTGCCGGGCTCGAGGGTGAGCTGGTAATGCGACACATGCGCAGGGGCGAGCGCGAGCGCCTCGGCCAAGTCGGCTTGCGCGCCGGCCACCTCCTGGCCGGGCAGCGCATACATGAGATCGAGATTGAAGTTCGCAAGGCCGGCCGCGTGCAGTTCACTGGCGGCGCGGCGCGTTTCATCGGGCGAATGAATGCGCCCGAGCTGTGCCAGCGTCGCGGCGTCGAAAGTCTGCGCGCCAAGCGACACCCGCGTCACGCCCGCGTCGCGGTAGGCCGCGAAGCGCCCGCGCTCGATGGTGCCGGGGTTCGCCTCGAGGGTCACCTCGACCTGCGCCGACAACAGCAGATGCCGGCCTGCCGTCTGCAGCACCCGAGCGATCGCATCCGGCGAGAACAGGCTCGGCGTGCCGCCGCCCAGGAACACGCTCACGATCTCGCGCCCCGAGACTTGCGCTGCCTGCAGCTCGATATCACGCGCCAGGCGCTGCAGATACGGCTCCTGCGCGAGCTCACCGTTGAGCGTGTAGGAGTTGAAGTCACAGTACGGGCACTTGCGCACGCACCACGGGAAATGCACGTACAGGGCGAGCGGGGGATTGCGGAGCGCGGACATGGGAAACTGCGGCGCGGTGCGCTACTCCGCGTTCTGCACCTGCTCACGCATCTGCTCGATTACGACCTTCATGTCGACCGCGGTGCGCGTGGTCTCCAGATCCTGCGACTTCGAGGACAGCGTGTTGGCTTCGCGGTTCAGCTCCTGCATGAGGAAATCCAGCCGCCGGCCCGCCGGCTCACTGCCGCCGATGACGCGCAGGATTTCGCTGATGTGGCCGCTCAGCCGCTCGAGCTCCTCGTCGACGTCCAGGCGCTGCAGCAACAGCGCGAGTTCCTGCTCGAGCCGGTCGTGGTCGACGCTGGCGCCAATTTCCGCCAGCCGCTCCTGCAGTCGCGCGCGCGCGCGTGCCTGCACCTCCGGCAGCCGCGCCCGCACCGTCGCCACGAGGGTCTGCAGCGCCGCGCAACGCTGCTCGAGCAGCTCCCGCAGCCGCACCCCTTCCCGGCCGCGTGCCGCCACCAGTTCCGTGAGCGTGACGTCGAATACTGCGAAGGCCGCGCTCAACAGCTGCTCGCCGCCGATGCTCTCCTCGCGCAGCACCCCGGGCCAGCGCAGCACGTCGAGGGCGCTCACGGTGGACGGCTCGCGCAGCGAGCGGCTCACGAGCTGCGCGGCCGCGACCACGCGCCCGAGCGCCGCGGCGTCGACTTCCAGCGCGCCGCCCGCGCCCTGCGGGCGGCGGTAGGTGAGCGTGCAATCGACCTTACCGCGGCGCACTTGCCGGGTGAGGCGCTGACGCAATTCCCCTTCCGCGGCGCGCAGCTCGTCCGGCAGACGCAGGCCCGCCTCGAGGAAGCGATGGTTGACGCTGCGCAGCTCGCACACCAGCGTGCCCCAGGGGCCGCTGGCTTCGTGGCGTGCGAAGCCCGTCATGCTCGCGATCATGGAAGCTTCCGCCTGAGTGGGTTGTCGGATGTCATGCAGGTGATTCGCGCCGCCGGCCGCCTGGAAGCGCCTCAAGCGCTACGCGCGCGCGTGGAGGTGATATAAAGCGCGGCAGAAGTCTAACAGATACATGGATCGCTTCTTGCAGGTCGAATACGCGGATATCAGCCTGCTCGGCGGGCGCGAGGAGAATCAGGACCGGGTCTGCATCGCGGTGGCGGAGCACGCGGCGCTGCTGGTGGTCGCCGATGGCATGGGCGGTCACGCCGACGGCGCGCGCGCCGCGCAGGTCACGCAACAGGTGATCGTCGAGGCGTTCTGGCACTGCCCGCAGCCATTATTCGATCCGCTCGGGTTCCTGCACGTGACGCTCGGGCGCGCGCACGAGGAAGTGGTGAAGCTCGGCGCGCAGCTGCCACTCGAGCAGCGGCCGCGGGCCACCTGCGCGGTGTGCCTGATTCAGCAGGGCGCGAGCTGGTGGGCGCACGTGGGTGACAGCCGCCTCTACCACGTGCGCGGCGGCAAGATCCTCGCCCGCAGTCGCGATCACAGTCACGTCGAGCTCTTGCTGCGCGAAGGGCTCATCAACGCCGAGCAGGCGCACAATCACCCGATGCGTAACTTCGTCGAATGCTGCCTCGGGGGTGAGCCGATCCTGCCCGACATGTCGCTGTCGCGGCGGCGGGCGCTCGAGGCGGATGACGTGCTGCTCGCCTGCACCGACGGGCTGTGGGGTCCCTTGAAGGACGACGAGGTCGCGGCCGGCGTGGGCGCGCGCGGTGCGCTGCGCGACAGCCTGGTCGCGCTGGGCAAGCGCGCGGTGAAGCGCGCCGGCGCGGGCAGCGACAACACCTCCGCCGCGGCGCTGCGCTGGCTCGGCCGGGCCTAGGTGGGCGGCGTGTCCAGAGCCTCCGGACGAGCGGCTGGCGAACTGCGCCAGGTGAGCTTCGCGCGTCGGCATGCCAAGCACGCCGAAGGCGTCGTGCTGGTCGAGTTCGGCGACACGCAGGTGCTGTGCACCGCGAGCGTCGAGGAGGGCGTGCCCGGGTTTCTGCGCGGCAAGGGCCAGGGCTGGATCACCGCCGAATACGGCATGCTGCCGCGCGCTACCCATACGCGCAACGCGCGCGAGGCGGCACGCGGCAAACAAACCGGCCGCACCCAGGAAATCCAGCGCCTCATCGGCCGCTCGCTGCGCGCGGTCGCGGACCTGAAGGCGCTCGGCGAGCGCACCGTCACGCTCGACTGCGACGTGCTGCAGGCCGACGGCGGCACGCGTACCGCCTCCATCACCGGCGCCTACGTGGCGCTGGTGCAGGCCTGCGAGCGCCTCGTGCGGCGCGGCAGCATCGCCGCGAGCCCCCTGCATGGACAGGTGGCGGCGGTGTCGGTGGGCATTGTCGCCGGCGTGCCGGTGCTGGACCTCGACTACGCCGAAGACTCGCAGGCGGAAACCGACATGAACGTGGTCATGAACAACGGCGGCGCGTTCATAGAGATCCAGGGAACAGCGGAGGGCCACGCGTTCCGCCGCCACGAGCTCGACGCGATGCTCGAGCTGGCGACCGCCGGCACCGCGCAACTGTTCGCACTGCAGGCCGAGGCGCTGAAGTCCCCGTGACGCGAGTGGTGCTCGCGAGCGGCAACGCGGGCAAGCTGCGTGAGTTCGCAGCGCTGCTGGCGCCGCTTGATGTGACACTCGTGCCGCAGGGAGAGCTCGGGGTACCGACGGCGGAGGAAACCGGCACCACCTTCCTCGCCAACGCGTTGTTGAAGGCGCGCCACGCTGCGGCCGCGACCCGACTGGCGGCGCTGGCGGATGATTCCGGGCTCGAGGTGGACGCCCTCGGCGGACGCCCCGGTGTCTGGTCGGCGCGCTTTGCGGGCGCCGCCGCCAGCGACCAGGACAATCTCGAGCAGCTGCTGAGGGAACTCAAACAGGTCCCGGAGGGGCAACGCGGCGCGCGCTACCGGTGCGTCATCGTGTTGGTGCGCAGTGGCGAGGATCCGCAGCCGCTGGTGGCGCACGGCACCTGGGAGGGACGCATTACGACGAGCGCGCGCGGCAGCGGCGGCTTTGGCTACGATCCGGTGTTCGTGCCCGCGGGCGTGGCGGGTAATGCGCGCACCGCCGCGCAGCTGTCGGCGGCGGAAAAAAACGCCGTCAGTCATCGCGGCCAGGCGCTGCGCGCGCTGCTCGCGGCGCTCACGCCGGCCGGCGTATATTTCCGTGCATGAAACGCGGCCGGCTGTTCGTCATCGCGGCGCCCTCGGGGGCGGGCAAGACCTCGCTCGTCGAGGCGCTGCTCGCGGACGCGCCGCAGCTGCGCGTATCGATCTCGCACACCACGCGCAGGAAACGTCCGACCGAGGAGGGCGGCCGCGAATACTACTTCGTGACGGTGCCCGAGTTCGAAGCGCTGATCGCGCGCAGGGAACTGCTCGAGCACGCGCGCGTGTTCGGCAACTTCTACGGCACCTCGCGGGCGTTCGTTGAGCAGCAGCTCGGCGCCGGCCGCGACGTGGTGCTGGAGATCGACTGGCAGGGCGCGCAGCAGGTGCGCGCCCGCATGCCCGAGTGCATCAGTATTTTCATCCTGCCGCCCTCGCGGGCGGCGCTGGCCGAGCGCCTGGCACGACGCGCCACCGATACCGCGGAGGTGATCGCCCGGCGCCTGGCCGATTCCGTCGCAGACATGTCCCACTATCGCGAGTTCGGCTACGTCGTCGTAAACGATGACTTCGGCCAGGCGGTCGCGGATCTGCGCAGCATCGTCGCCGGGCAGGGTGAGGCTTTGCGCAGCGACCGGCCGGGCTTAAAAGCGCTGCTGGCGGAACTGCTCGCCGCGCCCTAACTGTGATGTTTCAGAAGGTTGTTCCCTCCCACCGGGAAGGGGAAGCTGATGTTGCCTTACCTCAGTTTCCTCACCAGGGGCGAGAACAACCATGCACAAGAATGCTCGTCTGACGCCCAAGGGTCGAGGGGTGATGGTGGGGCGCCTCGAGGCGGACCAGCATCAGCAAGACGTGGCGCAGGCCATGGGGGTGTCACGGACGACTCTCAGGACGTGGCTGCGGCGCTACCGCGCGCAAGGCACTGTGGGACTGTTCGATCGATCCTGCCGAGCGCGGCATAGCCCACGTCAACTCGTCCCGACGATCGTTACTGAGATCACCGTGCTACGACGGCAGCGGCGCACGGGCCGCTACATTGCACGGCAACTGCGAGTATCCGCGGCAAGTGTCTCGCGCGTGCTGCGTCGTGCGCATCTGTCGCGCTGGCCAGAGCTTGAGCCCCAGCCTGCCGTACAGCGCTACGAGCGCCAAAATCCCGGAGAGCTGCTGCATCTGGACATCAAAAAACTCGGTCGAATCCTGCAAGTCGGCACTGGACGCCGGCTACAGCCGAGTGCTTTCATCGCCATGTTCAGGAAAGCACTGGGTCGAACTCCGCGAGCGTATTTCAGTGCCGTTGCAAGACCCTGACGCGACCCGACATCCATGCGGATCACCGCTGGAGGTGCTGCTCGCCTTTGCCAGGCTCGGGGTGAGCGCCTTCGGCGGCCCGCTCGCGCACCTCGGTTACTTCCGCGCTGAGTTCGTCGTGCGCCGCCGCTGGCTCGGCGAGGCGGCCTTCGCGGAGCTCGTGGCGTTGTGTCAGATCCTGCCCGGTCCGGCGAGCAGCCAGGTGGGATTTGCCATCGGACTGCTGCGCGCCGGTTACCCCGGAGCGCTGGCGGCGTGGACTGCGTTCACGCTGCCCTCGGCGGCGGCGCTGGTGGCCTTCGCCTACGGCGCGCATGGGCTGGCAGATCCACTCGGCCAGGGGCTGCTGCACGGCTTGCAGCTCGCGGCGGTCGCCGTGGTGGCCCAGGCAATGTACGCCATGGCGCCGCGGCTGTGTCCGGATGCCGCGCGCGCCGCGATCGCCATCGCGGCGATGCTGGTCATGCTGTTCGGCGCTTCCGCCGCAGCCCCGGTTCTGGCGATGTGCGTCGGGGGACTCGGAGGATGGTGGCTGTGCCGCGCGGCGCCTCCCGCGCTCTCGGAGAAACCATTCATTCGCGTGTCGCGCCGCGTGGGACTCACAGCGTTGCTGGCGTTTTTTGTACTGCTGATCGCGCTGCCGGTGCTGCGCGGCGTGACCCACTCCGGGAGCGTCGCCGTGTTGGAAGCCTTCTATCGTTCCGGGGCGCTGGTGTTCGGCGGTGGTCACGTCGTGCTGCCCTTGCTGCGCGACGCGGTCGTGGTGCCGGGCTGGGTAACCGATCAGAGCTTCCTCACCGGCTACGGCGCGGCCCAGGCGGTCCCGGGTCCCTTGTTCTCGTTTGCGGCCTACCTGGGCGCGGTGTTAAGCATCGGGCCGGGCGGTATCCGGGGCGCCGCGCTGGCGCTGGCGGCAATTTACATTCCGGGCCTGCTGCTGCTCATCGGTGCGCTGCCGTTCTGGCAGGCGCTGCGACGCCAGTCGCGCGCGCAATCGGTCCTGGCGGGCGTCAACGCGGCGGTGGTGGGGCTGCTCGCGGCCGCGCTCTATGACCCGATCTGGACTAGCGCGATCAGGAACCGCGGGGATTTTGCCGTGGCCGCGCTCGGCTTTCTCCTGCTCACCGTATGGCGCGCGCCGCCGCTGCTGGCCGTGCTCACGAGCGCCATCGGCGGCATGGCGCTCAGCGTGTTATCCGTCTGATTGAGCCACATCGCTGGCCTGGCGCCGGGCAATTCCTTTATACTGAAAGGCCGTGCGTGCCCCGTGTGGCGGCACCCAACTCAAGCAAGTGATCATGGCCCGAATTACCGTAGAAGACTGTCTGCAGAACGTCGACAACCTGTTCCAGCTCGTGCTGCTCGCTTCGCAGCGTGCGCGCCGGCTCGCCAACGGCGCCGAGGCAACCCTGCCCCTGGAGAACGACAAGCCCACGGTGCTGGCGCTGCGCGAAATCGCCGCCGGCCGTGTGACCGCCGAGATGCTGCGCGAGCCCGATCCTGCTCCGGAGCCCGCCGTGCCGGATGCGGACAACCAGTCCAGCTTCCGCGCGCCGCAGTTCGGCCTCGGAGACTGACGCCGCCGCTCAACCATGGACTATGCGTCTTCGCTCCTGGGACTGCTGCCCGGCGCAAGACGCACTCCGGGACTAAAAGAGCTGCTGGCTACCGTCGGCAGCTACCTGCCCGCCGAGCAGGTGACCCGCATCCGCGAGGCCGCCGAATTTGGCGCCTCGGCGCACCACGGCCAGAAGCGCCTCTCCGGTGAACCCTACATTGCCCACCCGGTAGCGGCGGCGGCCATCCTCGCCGACCTGCGCCTGGACCCCGACACCATCATCGCGGCGATCCTGCACGACGTCATCGAAGACACCCCGACGCCCAAGGATCAGCTGGCGGCGCGCTTCGGCGCCGACGTGGCGGAACTCGTCGACGCTGTCACCAAGCTCGACCAGATCAAGTTCAAGAGCCGCGAGGAAGCGCAGGCGGAGTCCTTCCGCAAGATGCTGCTCGCGATGGTGCGCGACCTGCGCGTGATCCTGGTGAAGCTCGCCGATCGCACCCACAACATGCGCACCATCGAGGCGATGGCGCCGGCGCGGCGCCGGGCGATCGCGCGCGAGACGCTCGAGATCTACGCCCCGATCGCCGAGCGGCTCGGTCTGTACACCATGAAGCTCGAGCTCGAGGACCTGGGCTTCAAGGCGCTCTACCCGCGCCGCCACCACGTGCTGGAGCGCGCCCTGCGCCGCGCGCGCGGCAACCAGAAGGAGTTCCTGAAGAAAATCGAGCAGCAGCTGAACGCGGTGCTGCTCAAGAGCAACATCCACGCGCAGGTCGAGACGCGCGAGAAGTACCTGTACAGCATCTATAAGAAGATGCGCCGCAAGCGCGCGCTGCTCGCCGAGATCGTCGACGTGTACGGCATCCGCATCGTGGTCGAGACGACCGACACCTGCTACCGCGCGCTCGGCGCGGTGCACTCGGTGTTCAAGCCCATGCCCGGGCGCTTCAAGGACTACATCGCCATCCCGCGCGTCAACGGCTACCAGTCGCTGCACACCACGCTCTTTGGCCCCAATGGCGTACCCATCGAGGTGCAGATCCGTACCGCCGACATGCACCGCGTGGCGGAGGCCGGCATCGCCGCCCACTGGAAGTACAAGACCGGTGGCGGCTCCGACAGCAGCCAGGAGGATCGCACCCGCGAGTGGCTCTCGAACCTGGTGTCGCTGCAGGAGGCCGGCTCGTCGGAAGAGTTCCTGGAGAGCGTCAAGGTCGATCTGTTTCCGGACAAGGTGTACGTGTTCACGCCCAAGGGCCAGATCCTGCGCCTGCCGAGCGGCGCCACGGTGGTGGACTTCGCCTACGCGGTGCACACCGACATCGGCAATCGCTGCGTGGCGGCGAAGATCGACCGGCGGCTCACGCCGCTGCGGACCGTGCTGCGCAACGGCCAGACGGTCGAGATCATCAGCGCCAAGGGCGCCACCCCGAGTCCCTCGTGGGTGAATTTCGTGGTGAGCGCCAAGGCGCGCAGCGCGATCCGCCACTATCTGAAGGGCCTGCGGCGCTCGGAAGCCATCGCGCTGGGTGCGAAGCTCCTCGGCCAGTCGCTGGCCGAGTTTGGACTGGCGCTCGAGGACGTGGCCCCCGACGTGCAACACGCGGCGCTCGCCGAACTCGGCATGCGCGACCTGGATGAGTTGTACGAGAAGATCGGTCTGGGCGAGCGCCTCGCGCCGCTGCTGGCGCGGCGCCTGCTGCCCGGCTCACCGGTCGCGGACGGCACCGCGGGCCCTGCGCCGCTGGCGATCGCGGGCACTGAAGGCTTGCTCGTGACCTACGCGCGCTGCTGCTTCCCGATTCCCTACGATCCGATCTTCGCCTTCCTGTCCGCCGGACGCGGCGTGGTGATCCACCGCGAGAACTGCGTCAACGTCGAGGACTACCGCAAACACCCGGAGAACTGGCTGCCGGTGGGCTGGCAGACGGCCCCGGATCGGCTGTTCAATTCCGAAATCCGCGTCTACGTCGTGAACCGCACCGGGGTGCTCGCCGCCATCGCCGCCGCCATCGCCGGCACCGAGACCAACATCGGCCACGTCGCGATCGATGAGCAGGACAGTGGCGCCGCCATGCTGACCTTCGAGCTGCGGGTGCGCGACCGGCGACACCTGGCGCGCGTGGTGCGCGTCATCCGTCGTATGCCCGACGTCAACCGCGTGACGCGCACCATCGCGGCGCACGCGCGCGATACGCACGCCGGCGATGAACACAGCGCCGATGAGCACACCGCTGACGGCGAGCTCGACGACGCCGATGCCAGCGACGCCTGAGGGCCGAGGATCAACCAGGAGCACAGCATGAACCGCCAGGTCATTCACACGGAAAAAGCGCCACCGGCGCTCGGCACTTATTCGCAGGCGGTGCGCGCCGGCGACACCGTCTACCTCTCGGGCCAGGTGCCGCTGGATCCGGCCACCACGCAGCTCGTGAGCGGGGACTTCGAGGCGCAGGTGCGCCGCGTGTTCGAGAACCTCAAGGCGGTGGCGGAAGCCGCCGGCGGCTCCCTCGCCCAGGCGGTGAAGGTGAACATCTACGTGCTCGATCTGAAGAACTTCGCCAAGGTCAACGAGATCATGGCGCTCTATTTCAACAAGCCCTACCCGGCACGCTCCACGCTGGGCGTGGCGCAGCTCCCCCGCGACGCACAGGTCGAAATCGAGTGCGTCCTGCACCTGGGCTGAAGACCACCGCAGCGCCGGCCGCGGCGGCAGTCCCGCCGTCGCCGGGTGAGCAGGATCGACAGCGTCCGGTGACGGCACTGCGCGGTGTGGGCACCGCACTCGCCGCGAAGCTGGCGCGCCTGGGGGTGACGCGCGTGTCGGACCTGCTGTTCCTCCTGCCGTTACGCTACGAAGACCGCACCCGCGTGTCGGCGATCGGTTCGCTCACGGCGCAGCAGCGCGCGGTAGTCGAAGGGGAAATCCAGCTCACCGAGGTCGCCTACCGCGGCCGCCGGCAGCTCCTGTGCCGCATCTCCGACGGCTCAGGCATGCTCACGCTGCGGTTTTTTTATTTCTCAACGAGTCAGCAGCATGGGCTCGCGCGCGGCACGCGCCTGCGCTGCTTCGGCGAAGTACGTCGCGGTCCTCTGGGACTGGAAATGGTGCATCCGGAGTACCGCCGGGTCGTGGCCGACGCAGCCCCGCTCGAGGATGCGCTCACGCCGATTTATCCCCTCACGGAAGGGGTCCCGCAGGGGCGGCTGCGCGCGCTCATCGGCGAGGCGCTGTCGGAACTCGAGCGGGTGGGACTCCACGACTGGATCCCGAAAGGATCCGGCTTGCCGCCGGATCTGCCGACACTCAAGGAATCACTGCACTATCTGCACCACCCCCCCATCGCGGCCCGGCTCACCGAGCTCGCGGCCGGCCGCCACCCGGCGCAGCGCCGCCTCGCGTTCGAAGAACTGCTGGCTCATCACCTCGCGCTGAAGGTTCGCAAGCGCCGGCTGAAAGCCGATCCGGCCTGGGAGCTCGCGGACGATGCGGGACTCGCGCGGCGCCTCATCGGCGCGCTGCCGTTTGCCCTCACGAGCGCGCAGCGGCGCGCGCTGCGTGACGTAGAGAGCGATCTGGCCACCGGCGTGCCGATGGTGCGGCTGCTGCAGGGTGACGTCGGTTGCGGCAAGACGGTGGTAGCCGCCGCGGCGGCGGCGCGCGCGGCCGGCTCACGGATGCAGGCCGCGCTCATGGCGCCGACCGAGCTGCTCGCCGAGCAGCACTGGCGAAATTTCCGCGACTGGTTCTCGCCGCTCGGGTTCACGGTGGCGCTGGTGTCGGGTTCGCAGCCGGCGCGTACGCGCAAGAGCGCGCTCGCCGCCGTCGCCGGCGGCGAGATCCAGCTGGTGGTGGGAACGCACGCGTTGTTCCAGCAAGGCATGGACTTCGCGCGTCTCGCACTCGTCATCGTCGATGAGCAGCATCGCTTCGGTGTGCAGCAGCGCCTCAGGCTCGCCGAAAAAGGCCAGCAACAGGGGCGCGTGCCGCACCAGCTGATCATGACGGCGACTCCCATCCCGCGAACGCTCGCGATGACCGCCTACGCCGACCTCGACATCTCGGTGATCGACGAGCTGCCGCCGGGGCGCACGCCGGTGCAGACGGTCGTGGTGCCGGCGCAGCGACGCGCTCAGGTGGTGGCGCGCATCGTCGCGGCGTGCCGCGCGGGACGCCAGGCGTACTGGGTGTGCCCGCTGATCGAGGAGTCCGAGGAGCTGCGTGCACAGGCCGCGGAGGAAACCGCCGCGGCCTTAAGCTCCGCGCTGCCCGGAGTGCGCGTCGGCCTCGTGCATGGCCGCCTGCCCGGCCCCGCCAAGGACCAGGCGATGCTCGCGTTCAAGTCGGGGAAGCTGCAGCTGCTCGTCGCGACGACCGTCATCGAGGTCGGCGTGGACGTGCCCAACGCAACGCTCATGGTCATTGAAAACGCGGAGCGCATGGGACTCGCCCAGCTGCATCAGCTGCGCGGGCGGGTGGGGCGCGGCACGGAGGCCAGCACCTGCGTACTCTTGTACCAGGCGCCGCTGTCGCCGCTGGCGCGCGAACGGCTGAAGGCGATCCGTGACAGCATCGACGGCTTCGCCATTGCGCGCCGCGATCTGGAGCTGCGCGGACCCGGCGAGCTGCTGGGTACGCGCCAGACCGGACTTGCGCAGCTGCGGGTCGCCGATCTCATGCGCGACGCCGACCTCCTGCCGCGCGTGCAGGCGTGCGCCGAGAGGCTGATTGCCGCGCACCCCGCGAACATCGCACCGCTCGCCGCGCGCTGGATCGGCGCCGGTGAGCGCTACGGGCGAATCGGATAACGTAAACTCAACCTTACGATGGCTGTCGTCCGCCCGGATTTTATGCTCGCCACGCCCGCTTTCGAGGAGGCGCCGCTATCGCATCGCCTGGGCGTGCGCCTGCACGAGTACGCGAGTCTGGCGCGCCTCGATCGGCCGGTGGGGACGTGGCTGCTCCTGTGGCCGGCGCTGTGGGCGCTGTGGATCGCCGGCGCCGGTCGCCCCAGCCCACGCGTCCTGATCGTGTTCGTGCTGGGCGTGGTGGTGATGCGTGCCGCCGGCTGCGTCATCAACGACTTCGCCGACCGCGATATCGATCCGCACGTGCGCCGCACGCGCGACCGCCCGCTCGCCGCGCGGCGCGTGTCGCCGGTGGAAGCGCTGGTGCTGTTCGCGGCGCTGCTGGCCGTGGCGCTGTACCTGGTGACGCGTCTCGACCTCCTCACAGTGAAGCTCGCCTGCATCGGCGCCGCGCTCACCATTTCCTACCCGTTTTTCAAGCGCTTCTTTCCCATGCCGCAGCTATGGCTGGGAATTTCCTTCGGTGGCTGGAGCGTGCCGATGGCGTTCGCGGCGCAGACCGGGGTGCTGCCGCGCGTGGCGTGGGTGCTGTACATCGCCGCGGTTCTGTGGGCGGCGGTCTACGACACCATCTACGCGATGATCGACCGCGAGGACGATTTGAAGATCGGCGTCAAGTCCAGCGCCATCCTGTTTTCCGACATGGACAAGCTCCTCATCGGCGTGATGCAGGCCATGATGCTGTACGCGCTGGTGCTGGTCGGTCGCGACATGCACTTCGGACGCTGGTACCAGGGCGGGGTGATCGCCGCCGGCGTGCTGTTCATCTGGCAGCAGTGGCTGATCCGAAAGCGCGAGCCCGCCGGCTGTCTGCACGCCTTTCTCAATAACCAGTACGTGGGACTTGCGGTGTTCATCGGCGTATTCCTGCAGTACGTATACGCCAGGTAGTTCCCCTACCAGCTGTGCTGCAGTCCCACGTAAATCCCATGCGGCATCACCGACAACACCAGCGGCGTGCCGCTGCGGGCGTGGGCGTAGTACCCCGCGGCCGTGCCTAAGGCGAAGCCGGCGATCACGTCCGATTGCCAGTGGGCCCAGACCTTCATGCGTGCGATGGCGTCGTACACCGGCAGCAGCTCCAGGGCGTAGATTTGCGGGTGATCGTGTCCGTATTCGAGTACCAGCGGTGTCACGACGGCGCTGGTCAGCGTGACTTCGCCGCTGGGAAAACTCTGGGCGCCGTGCCCCGCGAACCACTTGTTGGGATCGGCGGTCTGTGACGGGCGCTCGCGCGAGAATGCGTATTTAAGAACCTCCGAGGAAACCCCGCCCAGGAGGCTGGCGTCGATCGACTGCCACAGTGTGCGGCCAAAGCGCTCCTCCCCGCCCTCCCATACCGCCCCACCCACTTCGCCGACGATCAGCGCACCGATGAGGGCATCCTGGTAGCGGCGCGCCCAGATGCCGCTGTCGTCAAAGGCAAGACGCGAGTCGATGCCGAGCGGTCCGCCGCCCGCGCAGGCCGGCGACGCGGCGCATACAGTGATAAGCGAGAGCGCCGCGGCCGCGAGCGCGGCCGAGCCGGGTGCTGTGAACAGATGTCGCATGGGCGCCTCCGTTGGCCTCCTCGTCAGCGTCAGTGTTACCGTCGCAGGTGATGAGCGTCCACAAGAATCAGGCATTTCCTGCGCGACTCGGCTTTGCGCTGCGCGGCCTAGCCTGCGCAGTGCGCACCGAGCGCAGTCTCAAGATCCAGCTACTGGTGCTGGCGCTGGTGGTCGCGGCACTGGTCGTGCTCAAGCCCGGTCCGTTCTGGTGGGCGCTGGTGCTCATGGCCAGCAGCGCGGTCATCGCAGCGGAGCTTTTCAATACCGCCGTGGAACGCCTCGCCGATGAGCTGCACCCGCAGGACAGCGCCGGGATCGGCCTGGTCAAGGACTGCGCGGCCGCGGCCGTGCTGGTCGCCGTGCTCGGCGCACTCGCGATCGCCGTGGCGCTGCTCGTGCACCTCCTGGCTCGCGCCGGCACTGTATAAGAACTGAGCGATTGTCTACTTGTGACCCCGTGTCTCGTTGACACGCGGGCGCGCGCTCGGGCAAGGTCGGGCGCCAGCGGCGCGGTGTGCCGCAGGGGGAGAACCGGCATGCAGCGTCACAACGACAGCGAATCCAGGGGTGCCATCCGCCACGATTGGTCGGAGGCGGAGGTGCAGGCGCTGTTCGGGCTGCCGTTCATGGACCTGCTGATGCACGCGCAAGCGCTGCACCGCGCGCACCACGAACCCAACACCGTGCAGATGAGCACGCTGCTGTCGATCAAGACCGGCGCGTGTCCGGAGGATTGCGCCTACTGCCCGCAGAGCGTGCGCTACCAGACCGGACTCGAGCGCGAGGAGCTGATGAACGTGGCGGCGGTGCGCGACAGCGCCCTGCGCGCCAAGGAAGCCGGCGCGACGCGCTTCTGCATGGGCGCGGCGTACCGCTCGCCCAAGGCGAAGGATCTCGCGGTGATCGCGCAGATGATCCGCGAAGTGCGCGCGCTCGGGCTCGAGAGCTGCGCCACGCTCGGCATGCTCAACCCCGCGCAGGCCCGGGAGCTCAAGGCGGCGGGCCTCGACTACTACAACCACAACCTCGATACCTCGGCGCAGTTCTACGGCGAGATCATCACCACACGCATCTACCAGGATCGGCTCGACACACTGGACGCGGTACGCGCCGCCGGCCTCAACGTGTGCTGCGGCGGCATCATTGGCATGGGCGAGACGGTGGCCGACCGCGCGGAGCTCCTGCGCACGCTCGCCAATCTCCCCGAACACCCCGAGAGCGTCCCCATCAATCAGCTGGTGAAGGTGCCCGGCACCCCGCTCGCCGACTGCGCCGATGTCGATCCCTTTGATTTCGTGCGCACCATCGCGGTAGCGCGCCTGCTCATGCCGCGCGCCCACGTGCGACTCTCGGCGGGACGCGAGCAGATGAGCGATGAACTACAGGCGCTGTGCTTCCTCGCCGGCGCGAACTCGATCTTCTATGGCGAGAAGCTCCTCACCACCGGCAATCCGGACGTCGCCGCCGACCGCAATCTCTTTGCCCGCCTCGGCCTCACCCCCGAGGCGCTCAACGGCACGACGGCCGCGGGCGCAGCGCACGGCGCCGCGATGGCAACGGCAGCGGGGCCGGTGAACGCAACGGCGGCGGCGCGTTAGCGGTCGCAGGAACGTGGCTTCGTGAAACGCGCGACACCGGCGCTCGCGGCAGTGCTGTCGCAGCTCGATGCGGCGCAGCTGCGCCGCCAGCGCACGACCGTGGAAAGCTTCGCGACCGGGGACACGCGCCGGCTGCGGGTCGCCGGCGGACCCGAACTCACCGACTTCAGCAGCAACGACTACCTGGGGCTCGCGCGCCACCCGGCACTGAGCGCCGCCATGAGCGAATGCGCCGCACGCTGCGGCGCCGGCAGCGGCGCTTCGCACTTAGTCAGCGGTCATGGCCGCGAGCACGCGCTGCTCGAGGAGGAGCTGGCCGCCTTCACCGGCCGTGAGCGGGCACTGCTCTTCTCGAGCGGCTACATGGCGAACCTCGCCGTGATGACGGTACTCGCCGGGCGCGGCGAGCGGGTGCTGCTCGATCGGCTCTGCCATGCCTCCCTCATCGACGGCGCGCGCCTGTCGGGGGCGGTATTCAAGCGCTATGCGCACGCGGATGCGCGCGCGGCGGCGGATCTGGCCGCAGACGATCCCGGTCATACTGTCCTCATCGCCACTGATGGGGTGTTCAGCATGGACGGGGATGTCGCGCCGCTTCCGCAGCTGGCACTCACGGCGCGGGCGCGCGGTCTGTGGCTCATTGTCGACGACGCGCACGGCCTGGGGGTCCTGGGCTCCACCGGGCGTGGTGCGCTGGAGGCTCTCGGTCTTAGCCCCGAGGACGTGCCGGTCCTCATCGGCACGCTCGGCAAGGCCTTCGGATCCTTGGGCGCGTTCGTGGCGGGCTCTGAGGCGCTGATCGAACTGCTGATCCAGAAGGCGCGCACCTATATTTATACGACCGCGCTGCCGCAGCCGGTGGCGGCCGCCACGCGCGCAGCGTTGAGAGTCGCCCAGTCCGAGGGCTGGCGCCGCGAACGGGTCGCCGCACTCACGGCGCGCTTTCGGCGCGCTGCCGCCGCGGCCGGCGTGCCGCTCACTGCCTCGAGCACGCCCATCCAGCCTATCGTGCTCGCGGATGCGGGCGCCGCTCTCGAGGCGCAGCGCTGCCTCGCGCGCGCTGGATTCTGGGTGGTTGCGATCCGGCCGCCGACGGTGCCGCAGGGCGCCGCGCGCCTGCGCGTCACCTTGTCCGCAGCGCACACGGAAAATGAAGTCGATGAGCTGGTCAGCCACCTGGCGCGGGCCTGCGCGAGCGGCGCGACATGAGTGCCCTGCACTATGAGATGCGGGGCCGGGGAAAGGATCTGGTGCTGCTGCACGGCTGGGGGCTGAATCTGGGCGTGTGGGATGACCTGGCGCGCGCGCTGGCGCGGCGCTTCCGCGTCATTGCGATCGACCTGCCCGGGCACGGCCGCAGCCACTGGGATCCGCAGGCCGCCACGCCGGCGGCGCAGGCCTGGCGGGTGCACGAGACGCTCGCGCCCCTGACGGAGCGCTACTCGCTCCTGGGCTGGTCGCTCGGCGGACAGTTCGCCCTGGACCTCGCCGCCGCCATGCCCGCGGGCATCGAGCGCCTGGTGCTCATTGCCACAACGCCGAAGTTTCTCGCCGCGCCCGGCTGGCGCTGTGGCATGGCGCCCGCGCTCCTCACCCGGCTCGCCGACGCCCTGCGCGCCGGACGCGATGCCGCGCTGGATGATTTTCTGGCGCTGTGCGCGCGTGGCACTGCGCCGCGCACGGCGGTCAAGGTCCTGAAGCAACTGCGCCACGCGCTCAACCACTACGGCGCTGCGCACACCGAAGCGCTCAGCAACGGGCTGGAGAGACTCAAGGACGGCGACCTGCGCGCCGCACTGCCGTTGCTGCGCGTGCCGGCGCTGGTCATCGCCGGTGCCGAGGATCGCATCACGCGCGCGGCCGCCTCGCGGGCCCTCGCGGCACGGCTCGCCGGCGCCCGCTACGTCGAATTCCCGGGCGCCGCACATGCGCCTTTCCTGTCGCACCCGGCGCGGTTCGCGACCACGCTAACAGGCTTCCTGCGTGGTTGAGGCGCGCGAAGTCTTCGGGCTCGACCGGGCCCGATTGCGCGCCGCGTTCGAGCGCGCGAGCGCCAACTACGAATCGGCGGCGGGTCTGCAGGCGCGCGTCGCCGCGGAACTCATCGAACGGGTCGCGGCGTTCAACTTCCAGCCGCAGGTGGTGCTCGATCTTGGCGCCGGCACCGGCCGCGTCACGCGGGAACTGAAGCGCCGCTACCCGCGCGCGCTCGTGATCGCACTGGATCTCGCCGCGGGCATGCTGCGCGAGGCGCGGCGTCACCAGCGCCTGTGGCGACGCTTCGCGCGCGTATGCGGCGACGCACTGCGGCTGCCGCTCAAGGATGGCAGCGTGGACCTGGTGTTCAGCAGCCTGATGCTGCAGTGGTGCGAGCCCCTGGACGTGGCCTTTGCTGAAGCACGCCGGGTGCTCAGCCCGCAAGGGTTTTTAGCCTTCAGCACCTTCGGTCCCGACACGCTCAACGAACTGCGCAGCGCCTGGACGCAGGCCGACGGCTACAACCACGTGAACGGTTTCGTGGACATGCACGACGTCGGAGACTCGCTGGTGCGCTCCGGTCTCGCCGAGCCGGTGCTGGACGTCGAGCGTCTCATCCTCAACTACCCAAACGCGCTGGCGCTGATGCGCGATCTGAAAACGATTGGTGCGCGCAACGCCACTGCCGGGCGGCCGCGCTCGCTCGCCGGACGCGCGCGCCTCACCCGCGTGACGGACGCCTACGAGGCTTTTCGCCGTGAAGGCCAGCTGCCCGCCACCTACGAAGTCATCTACGGCGCGGCCTGGAGCGCGTCCGGGCGGAACGCTGCGCGCATGAGCGGTGGGGAAACCCTGATCGCACCCGGGTCCATCCGGCGCCGGTCGAGCCCGTGACGGCCAAGGGCATTTTCGTCACCGGCACGGACACCGGGGTCGGCAAGACGGTGGTCGCCTGCGCTTTGGTAAGGGGACTTGCATCGCTCGGCCTACGGGTCGCGGTCATGAAGCCGGTGGCCTCAGGATCGGTGCACACCGCGCAGGGATTGCGCAACGAGGACGCCCTGGCGCTTGCGCAGGCCTCCAATGTGCCCCTGAGCTACGAGGGAATAAACCCGTATTGCTTTGAAGCTCCAGTTTCGCCGCATATCGCCGCAAAAGACGCCGGAATTACCGTAGATACCGACATGATCCGGCGGTTGTTTGTCGCCATCGGCCGCTCCGCCGACTGGGTCGTGGTGGAGGGCGCCGGGGGATGGCTGGCCCCCATCAGCGAACGGCAGACCATGGCGGACCTGGCCTGGGCGCTGGGCATTCCGGCCCTCATGGTCGTGGGGGTGAAGCTCGGCTGCCTGAACCACGCGCAGCTGACACGGCTCGCGATCGAAGCTCGCGGCGTGAGCTTCGCGGGCTGGATCGCCAATCAGGCGCAGCCGTCGATGACACGTGCGGATGAAAATCTCGCCGCGCTGGAACGCCTCATCGGCGAGCCTGCGCTCGCGCGCTTGCCGTACTCACCCACGGACGCCTCGACCCTCGTACTTGCCCAGGCCGCGGCGCGCCTCGCTGAAGGATTGCGCTTCTGAGTTACCATCGAAGTGCCGTGGAAGACGAGCCGCTGCGCATCGAGATCCGCCCGAACTGCTCGCTCAGCGTGCGCGGCGCGCGGGTATTTTTCGCCAGCGCGTGCCTCGTGCCATGTGGCATGGGAGGCGTGCTCGCGTGGCAGGGTTACTGGCCGATCCTGCCGTTTGCGGGGCTGGAAATGGCGCTGCTTGCCTGGGCGCTCAAGGTGTCACTCGAGCGACGCTTCCACCGCCAGACGATCACCGTGACCGAGCGCCAGGTCGAGGTCGAGTCCCTCGACGGGCGCGGATCTTCGCAAGTCGTGTTCCCGCGGCATTGGGCGCGGGTTAAACTTCGGCGCCCCGCGGCGCGCTTGCACCCGAGCCGGCTCACGATCGAGTCGCACGGCCGGCAATACGAGCTGGGCGGCTTCCTCACGGAAGAGGAGCGGCGTGGACTCGCACTTCGGTTGCAGCGTCACATCGGCCGCATCAAGTGAGTCTTTCGGAACGCTACGCTGTAAGGGCACGACAATAATGACGATTCGCGCAAAGCTCGCCTCTTCGGCCCTCATCGCCATTGCGATCGGGACCAGCGCCTGCTCGGACGACTCCGGCTGGAGCCAGCTCAACATGACGCGCGGCGTCACCGAGATCAGCCGCAAGATCTACGACCTGCACATGACCATCTTCTGGGTGTGCGTCGTCATCGGGGTGATCGTCTTCGGGGCGATGATCTGGTCGATCATCGTTTTCCGTAAGTCCAAGGGCGCGATTCCGGACGTCACGATGGTGCACAACACCAAGGTCGAGGTGATCTGGACGACGGTGCCGGTGATCATCCTCATTGCCATGGCGGTGCCGGCCGCAAAAACGCTGGTGGAAATCGAGGACACCACGAAGACCGAGCTCACCATCAAGGTGACCGGCTTTCAGTGGGGTTGGCAGTACGACTACCTGGATGACGGCGTGGCCTACTACTCGCACCTCGATCGAAAAAGCGACGAGGCGCGGGAGCTGCTCTCCGGCATCGACCCGAATACCGTGGAGCATTACCTGCTGAACGTGGATCACCCGCTGGTGGTCCCCGTGGACACCAAGGTGCGCCTGCTGGTTACGGGCGCCGACGTCATCCATTCCTGGTGGGTGCCGGCCTTCGGGGTGAAGAAGGACGCGATTCCGGGCTTCGTCAACGAAGCCTGGTTCCGGGTGGACGCCGACAAGCCGGGTCTTTACCGCGGCCAGTGCGCGGAGCTGTGCGGCCGCGACCACGGCTTCATGCCCATCGTGGTGGACGTGCGCAGCAAGGCGGACTTTGCAGCGTGGCTGAAGAACACAGCCGCCGAGGAGAAGCAGGCCGCGGCGCCCGAGCCAGCGGCGCCCGCCACCGCCGCGGCTGCCACCACGGCGAGCCTCAGCGCTCCCGCCACTGTCCACTGATCAGATAAAACTCAAAGCGCAAGAGAACCGAAATGGCAGACGAGCTCGCACACGCCGCCGCACACGACGACGACCACGATCACAAGCCCCACGGCTGGCGTCGCTGGGTCTACGCGACCAACCACAAGGACATCGGCACGATGTACCTGGTCTTCGCGTGCACCATGTTCTTCATCGGCGGCGGCGCGGCGATGCTCATTCGCCTGGAGCTCTTCCAGCCGGGGCTGCAGTTCTTCGATCCCCAGTTCTTCAACTCCCTCACCACCATGCACGCGCTCATCATGATCTTCGGCGCGATCATGCCGGCGTGGACCGGGCTCGCGAACTGGATGATCCCCATGCAGGTGGGGGCACCGGATATGGCGCTGCCGCGCCTTAACAACTTCAGCTTCTGGATCCTGCCGTTCGCGTTCACGCTGCTCCTGTCGTCGTTCTTCGTGCCGGGCGGCGCGCCCGCCGGCGGCTGGACCATGTACCCGCCGCTGGTGCTGCAAACCGGGGCCTCCTTTCCGATGCTGATCTTCTCGGTCCACCTGATGGGCGCCTCCTCGATCCTGGGCGCGATCAACGTCGTAGTCACCATCATGAACATGCGCGCGCCGGGCATGACGCTCTTGCGGATGCCGCTGTTCGTATGGACCTGGCTCATCACCGCGTATCTTCTGATCGCGGTGATGCCGGTGCTCGCCGGAGCGGTGACCATGCTGCTCACCGACCATTTCTTCGGCACCACCTTCTTCACCGCGGCCGGCGGTGGCGATCCGGTGATGTTCCAGCATATTTTCTGGTTCTTCGGTCACCCTGAGGTTTACATCCTCATCCTGCCGGCCTTCGGCATCGTGTCGGAGATCATCCCGACCTTCTCGCGCAAGCCGCTGTTCGGCTACGAGACGATGGTGTACGCGGTTGCCTCGATCGCCTTCCTGTCCTTCATCGTGTGGGCGCACCACATGTTCACGGTTGGCATGCCGCTCGCCGCGCAGCTGTTCTTCATGCTCTCCACCATGCTGATCGCGGTGCCCACGGGCGTGAAGGTGTTCAACTGGACGGCCACCATGTGGAAGGGCTCGCTGTCGTTCGAGCCGCCGATGCTGTTCGCGCTGGCGTTCCTGTTCCTATTCTCCATCGGCGGCTTCTCGGGGCTCATGCTGGCGATGGTGCCGGCGGACTACCAGTACCAGGACACCTACTTCGTGGTGGCGCACTTCCACTACGTGCTGGTGCCGGGCTCGATCTTCGGCATCATGGCCGGCGTCTATTACTGGCTGCCGAAGTGGACCGGCAACATGTACGACCTGAAGCTCGCCACCTGGCACTTCTGGCTGTCGGCAATTTTCGTGAACGTGCTGTTCTTCCCGCAGCACTTCCTGGGGCTCGCCGGCATGCCGCGCCGCATCCCCGACTACGCGGTGCAGTTCACCGACTGGAACATGGTGTCTTCGATCGGCGGTTTTGCCTTCGGTCTGTCGCAGCTGCTGTTCCCGTACATCATCTGGAAGTGCGTCCGCGGCGGTGCGCGCATCGGCAACCGGGCCTGGGAGGGCGCGCACGGGCTGGAGTGGGAGCTGCCCTCGCCGCCGCCGTTCCACTCCTGGACCACGCCGCCGTCGGATGCGGTGATCGCGCGCGGTTCGGCGCACTGATGCAGCCGCCTGAGCTCATGACACCGGCAGGGGCTCCCGCTGCAGATGCGCGGCGCCGCAGCGTGCGGCGCACCGCGCTCTTGTTCACGCTCATCGCCGCCGGCTTTTACTTCGGCTTCATCGTGATGATGCTGGTGCGTGGCTCGAAATGAACGAGCTCAAGCGCGCCAACCGCAACATGACCTGGAAGCTGCTCGCCATCGCGGCCGGCAGCTTCGGCTTCGGCTTTGCGCTGGTGCCCTTGTACAACGTGCTGTGCTCGGTCACCGGCTACGGCGACCAGGCGAAACTCCTCGAGAAAGTCAGCGCCATCGAGCACCCGGACCTCACCCGCACGGTAACGGTGGAGTTTCTGACGGACGTCGCCAGCTCCGGGGAGTGGGAATTTAAGCCCGTGAAACGCCGCATCGAGGTGCACCCGGGGCAGCTGTACACGGCCGAGTTCTACGCCCACAACCTCACCGGTCGCAACACCGTCGCCCAGGCCATACCCAACATCTCCCCGTCGGAGGTGGCCGCTTACTTTCACAAGACCGAATGCTTCTGCTTCTCGCCGCAGCATTTCAAGCTCGACGAGGGGCGCAACCTGCCGGTGCGTTTCATCATCGACCCGGCGATGCCCTCGCACATCGATCTCATCACGCTGGCGTACACGTTTTTTGACGAGTCCTCGCGCGTCACACAGCGACGCTAGCTTCCGTCCTTCGAAGGAAAGCACCTGACATGGCCAACGCCCCCGCAACCGACAGCAGCAGCTACTACATCCCGCACGGCAGCCCCTGGCCGATCCGCGGCTCGGTGGCGCTCTTCTGCATCATGATGGGCGCGGTCGCCTACCTGAACGACTGGACCGGGTCGTGGGCGTTGGTCCCCGGCGCGGTGCTGCTCGCGTACCTGTTCCTGGGCTGGTTTTCGACCGTCATCGGCGAGAGCCAGCACGGCACGTTCAACAGCCAGGTCGACCGCTCGTTCCGCATGGGCATGATGTGGTTCATTTTCTCCGAGGTGATGTTCTTCGCGGCGTTCTTCGGTGCGTTGTTCTACGCCCGCATGTTGTCGGTGCCTTGGCTTGGCGGTCAGGGCGTGAAGGTGTTCAGCAACTTCATCCTGTGGCCGGGTTTCGAAGCGCTGTGGCCCACCAACGGCCCGGGGCACGTCGGCGGCCGCGCCGACTCGAGCTTCAGCACCATCCCGGCGATCGGCATCCCGGCGCTGAACACCGCGATCCTGCTCACGAGCGGCCTCACCGTGACGCTGGCGCATCACGCGCTGCGCGCCGGCCAGCGCGGCAAGCTGACCTTGTTCCTGGCGCTGACGTTCCTCCTGGGGTTCACCTTCGTCGGCTTCCAGGCGCATGAGTATGGCGAGGCCTACCGGCAGCTCGGCCTGCGGCTGTCGACCGGCATCTACGGCTCGACGTTCTTCATGCTCACCGGCTTCCACGGCCTGCACGTGACGGTGGGCGCGATCATGCTGCTGGTGATCTGGCTGCGCGTGCTGCGCGGGCATTTCACGCCCAACAAGCACTTCGCATTCGAGGCGGTCGCCTGGTACTGGCACTTCGTCGACGTGGTGTGGCTCGGCCTGTTTATTTTCGTCTATTGGCTGTAAGCGGCCGCGCCTGGGTGCTATGGATGCGGCGCAGCGCCCTGCATCGGATGCGGTGAGATGAGCCCGAAATACCAGGCGATCATCAGCAGCGCAAACAGCGCCAGCGACACCGCGATGCGGAGGGTGAGCGCCCGTGCCAGCCGCCGGGAATCGTCGGCGGCGCCGCGCGACAGATGAAAGAGCCCCGAGCCGAGGCTCGCGACGATCACCGCCAGCGCGCCAAGAACGAGCAACCAGATAAGCCGGTCCATGATGGCGCGCAGTGTACCTAAGCCGCCGCGTGACTCCACGGCGCCGCGTGCGTTTGCGCCCACGCCCGGCTTCAGCCTGCTGGCGCTCGTCTTGTGCGCATTGTTCATCTGTCTCGGTGTCTGGCAGTGGCGCCGCGGGGTCGCGCGCCAGGACGAATGGTCGCGGTTCGCGCACGGCGCCGACGCGCCCGTGACCTTGGGCGATCGCGCGCTCGCCGATCTGCCGTTGTTCCAGCGGGTAATCGTCACGGGCACGCTGGACGGCGCGCACCAGTTCCTGCTCGACAACCGCTCCTGGCGCGGAACCGCGGGCTACGAAGTACTCACACCCCTGCGGCGCCCCACCGCGCGCACGCTGCTCGTTGATCGCGGCTGGGTGCCGTTCACCGGCTCACGGCGCAGGCTGCCCGACGTCACGCTGGCGGGCGGCGCCGCGCTCACCTTCACGGGCCGCGCGGCCAACCTGCCCAGTGCAGGGCTTAACGCCGGCCGGGCGGCCCCTGGTGCTTCGGATCCCTGGCCCAAGGTCACGAGCTTTCCGGACACGGCGCAGCTCGCCAGTGCGCTGGGAGAGCCACTGGAGACGCGCATCCTGCTGCTCGACGCGCAGGCCCGCTTCGGGTATGTGCGCGATTGGCTGCCCCCCGGCATCTCGCCGCTGCGAAATTTCTCCTATGCCATCCAGTGGTGGTGCTTTGCGACCCTCGTCGTCATCGTGTGGGCCATCATGAGCAGCAGGCGCCCTAAGGCATGAACACCCCCGACGGCACGAGCGCGGCGCGCGGCTTGCGCGCACGCAACCTGGCGCTGCTCGGCGCACTGGCGGCGCTGTTCCTGTTGCCGCTCGCGCTGGCGTTCTTCACCTACTACGCCACGTCCTGGCGCCCGGCAGGCAGCGTCAGCCACGGTGTGCTGATCACGCCGGCGCGGGCGCTCTCCACGGCAAGCGTGTTGCGCGGGCATTGGTCGCTCGTCTATGTCGGTGATGGCGCGTGTAACCCGGAGTGCCGGCAGGCACTGACCGTGATGCGCCAGACGCGCCTCGGCCTCAACACCGACATGGCGCGGGTGGCACGGGTGTTTCTCGCCACCGGCCACTGCTGTGCCCGGGATTACCTGGCCGCCCAGCATCCGGGCCTGCAGGTCCTCGATGCCACGGATGCGGCTGTTGCCGCGCTGCCGAGCGAGTTCCCGGGCGCGGAGCGCGAGCACAGCGTCTACATCGTCGATCCGCTCGGCAACCTCATGATGAGCTACGATGCGCGGCAGAACCCGCACGGTCTGCTCGAGGACCTGAAAAAACTACTGCGGCTGTCGCATATTGGTTGATTGGCCAAAATCGCCGGCGGCGATTTCGGCGGACATCAGCTTCGTTTCGGTGGCAACTTGATGCGCTGTTAAGTGAATGCCCGCTAACTCTGTTGCCCGCTGGATGCGCCGCCTGAGCATCGCCGGGGTGGTGCTGTGCTTCGCGGTCGTGGTGCTGGGCGCCTACGTGCGCTTGAGCGCCGCAGGGCTCGGCTGTCCCGACTGGCCCGGCTGCTATGGGCACCTCACCCCGATCGGCGCCGAGCACAGCGGCGCGACCGATGCCGCGTACGCCGCCCGGCCGCCGGTGCCTGGCAAGGCGTGGCGGGAAATGATCCATCGCTACGCGGCCGGCATGCTCGGACTTGTGATCCTCGCGATTACCGCGCTCGCCATCAGCGCCCGCCGCACGCGCCTGGTCGGTGTCGGGTTTGCGCTGGCGCTGTTCGCCACCGTGATCGTGCAGGGCATCCTCGGGATGCTCACCGTCACCTGGCAGCTGAAGCCTTTGATCGTGACGCTGCACCTCCTGTTCGGCATGACGACGCTCGCGCTCCTGTGGTGGCTCATGCTGTCGCTGCCTTTAAGCTCCTGGGGCGACGCGTCGCTGCGCAGCGCCGGGCGCGTGGCGTCCGGCGGCGGGGCATCCCCGATCAACAGCGCAAGACAGCTCGCGGTCGTCGGCCTCATCGCACTCATCGTGCAGATCGCACTCGGCGGCTGGACCAGCAGCAACTATGCGGCGTTCGCCTGCCCGGATTTTCCGACCTGCCAGCGCGGCTGGTGGCCGCACACGGATTACCGCAACGCGTTCGTCCTGTGGCGCGGACTCAACATCGACTATGAAGGCGGTGTGCTCGACAACCCGGCACGCGTTGCCATCCACCTCACGCATCGCTTAGGGGCGCTGGTCACGAGCGTCGCGCTCGGCTTCGCCGCGGTGTTCGTGCTGCGGCAGCGGGGACTTTCGAAGCTGCGGCCGCGTGCCTGGGCGCTGCTCGCGGCGCTTGCGCTGCAGCTCGCCATCGGCATCTCCATGGTGCTGAAAGCGTTCCCGCTGTGGCTCGCAACCGTGCACACCGCGGGAGCGGCGCTCCTCCTGCTCGCGACGCTGGCGCTGCTGCGCTCGCTGAGCGCGCGCTAGTCCATGGCTCGCGCACCGCAGGTAAGCGCGTGGGCCCGGCTGCTGCTGATCGCGGGCAGCCTGGCGTTTCCACTGGCGGATGCGGCAACCTGTACCCTGTTGTCGGACGCCACGACCGGCAAGCTGCTGCATCAGGAGGGCAGTTGCGCCGAGCGCGTGACGCCCGCTTCGACATTCAAGATTGCCCTGAGCCTCATGGGCTACGACTCAGGTTTCCTCACCGACGAGCATCTGCCGGCGCTGCCGTTTCACGAAGGCTATGTCGATTACATCCCGTCCTGGAAGGCCACGACCGACCCCACCACCTGGATCAGGAACTCCGTGGTCTGGTATTCCCAACAACTTACGGAATGGCTGGGGGAGGAGCGCTTCCGGCACTACGTCGAGGCCTTCCACTACGGCAACGCCGACCTGTCCGGCGATCCGGTCAGGCACGACGGCCTGACCCACGCCTGGCTGAGTTCCTCGCTGCGGATCTCGCCGCTCGAGCAACTGGAGTTCCTGCACAAGATTGTCACGCGGCAGTTGCCGGTCAGCGCCCGCGCCTACGACATGACGAGCCGCATCACCGCGGTCGGCAACCTGGCGAATGGCTGGGAGGTGCACGGCAAGAGCGGCAACGGAGCGCGTGTCAACGCGGACAGCACAGTCGATCACACGCGACAGATCGGCTGGTTCGTGGGGTGGGCATCAAAGGGTGAGCGCGTGGTGGCGTTTGCGCGCTGCATTCAGGATGACGAACCACAGCCCGAACCGGTAACCAAGCGCGCGCGCGAGGGCATGCTGCGGGATCTGCCGGGAATGCTGGACTCACTGTGAAGCGAAGCCGCTGCCGGGCGGGCATGAGCGTTCGGGCGTGGCGCGAGCGATCATCGCCGGCGACGACCGCGGAATGTGCGCCAGCCTAGGCTTTCTTCGCCGCCGCCTTGCGCAGCAGCGCCAGCGGATTCGGGGTCGGCTCGGCCACCTTGACGAGCGTGTTCTGGTCGCGGTGCAGGAACGGCTCGGGGCGCCCGCGCACCATGAGCATGGTGTCGAGTACGTAGCTCCAGCTGCCGTCGTTGTTGAACAGCACCTTGATGCGGTATGAATCGGTGCGAAAGGCGTACTCGAGGAAGGCGCTCGAGCAGATGCCGTAGCCTGTATCGCCGCGCCGCGCCGTGAGCACGAGCTGCTTCGCATCGGCCGTCGCCTCGCCGGCGGCGATCGCCACCTGGCCGCGCGGGATCGACAGCGTCTGCATCACGAGTCCGGTCGCAGGCTCCCACAGCCAATAGCCGGTCTGATCATGAAAGGTCGCGTCTTCGTCGGTGGCGAGGATACGGGTGTGATAGCGCAGACCGTAGAACAGCTGCGGGCCGTTGGCCTGGGCGTCGATCGGCTGCAGCTCGATGCGTTCGCTGAACTCGCGTCGCTGCGGACCTTCGGGCTTGGGGTTGATATCGACGCCGGCGCGGCTCTCCCAGATGCCGGCCAGGCGCCTGAGCGGCCCGAGATTCGCGAGCGTGTCCGGATCAGCGTCCTGTTCAGTGAAGATATCGGTGGGATAGCTCATGAGCGCGCTCCGGCGGCAGTTTTCCTGACTTGGCTCTAGCGCGCGCGGCGGTTCGGCGCGGCCATCGATCTGCTAGGCTGCGCATCCCCATCTGACCGGCTTTCCCGTTCCGCCGTGGCGACGAACCCGCATTATGCACCGGCCGCGCTCGCCCCCTGGCGGCGTTACCTGGAGCTCACCAAACCGAAGGTCGTCGCGCTCATCACCTTCACGGCGATCGTCGGCACCTTGCTGGCAAGTCCCGGGGTGCCGCCACTGCCCGCCCTCGTGTGGGGCAATCTCGGCATCGCGCTCGCGGCGGCCTGCGCCGCCACCATCAACCACGTGCTCGACCGGCGTCTTGACGAGCAGATGGCGCGCACCCGTGCGCGGCCGCTGCCCAGCGGCAGTCTCACCGAGGCGCAGGCGCTGGTATTCGCGGCCGCGCTCGGTTTCACGGCCATGGCGATCCTCGCATTCCTCGTGAACCTGCTCACCGCGTTGCTCACCTTCGCGTCCCTGATCGGCTACGCGGTCATCTACACCCTGTGGCTGAAGCGCGCGACCTCGCAGAACATCGTCATCGGCGGAGCCGCGGGCGCGGCGCCGCCGGTGCTCGGCTGGGCGGCGGTCACCAACAGCGTTGATCCGAACGCCTTGCTCCTGTTCCTGATTATTTTTGTATGGACGCCGCCGCATTTCTGGGCGCTGGCGATCGCGCGCCGCGATGACTACGCGCGCGCCGGCATACCCATGTTGCCGGTGACGCACGGGGTGGCACACACGCGCCTGCAGGTGCTCTTGTACACGGTGCTGCTCACGCTCGTCACGCTCATGCCGTTCCTCACGCACATGAGCGGGCTGCTGTATCTCGCCGCGGCGCTGGGGCTCAACGCCGGATTTCTCTACTACGCGCTGGCCTTGAAGATCACGGCGCGCGAAGAGCTGCCGATGCGAGTGTTCCGCTTCTCGGTCAGGTACCTGATGTGGCTGTTTGCAGCGTTGCTGGTGGACCATTACCTGCCGGTGCTGCGGGGCGGATAACCCATTGGCCGTGGCCGGTTGGCGCCGCCTAGGGCAGATCGAACAGCAGCACCTCGGCAGCAGCGCCCGCGTGCACGCTGAGCCGCGCAGGACCTGCCGTGCGCGCGCCGTCACCGGCCTGGAGGCGCGTGTCGCCCACTGACACCTCGCCGCGCGCCACCTGCAGCCAGGCGCGCCGGCCAGCGGCGAGCTCGTGGCGGGCGCCTTCCGCGCCGTCGAAGAGTCCGGCGAAAACACGCGCGTCCTGGCGCAGGCTCACCGAGCCGTCATCGCCGTCGTGCGAGGCGATGAGCCGCAGGCGGCCGCGCTTGTCGGCGGCGCTGAAGTGCTGCTGCTCGTAGCCCGGCGGCAGCCGCGCCGCTTCCGGGGTGATCCAGATCTGCAGCAGGTGCACCGGCGTTTCGGCCGACGGGTTGAACTCGCTGTGGGTCACGCCGGTGCCGGCGCTCATGCGCTGCACATCACCGGCGCGAATGATCGAGCCGTTGCCCATCGAATCGCGGTGCTGCAGTTCGCCGGCGAGAATGTAGGTGATGATTTCCATGTCACGATGCCCGTGCTTGCCGAAGCCTTCGCCCGGGGCGACGCGGTCGTCGTTGATGACGCGCAGCGGACCGTATTGCATCCACGCCGGATCCTGGTACTCGGCGAACGAGAACGTGTGGTAGGTCTGCAGCCACCCGTGATCAAAAAACGCGCGTTCGCCGGCGCGCCGCACCTCAAGCACGCTCACCGCTGCCGCTCGAGGGTTGACTGCCAGGTGTAGATGATCGCGTCCTTCAGCAACAACATGCCGGCCGCGCGGTAGTGGTCGGCGTCCAGCTGGCCCAGATGCTCCGCGCCGTGATAACCGGAAGTCTCGCAACCGTACACCGACACGATGGATGGCCCGATGACGGCGTAGCGCCCGAGGAGCGTACCGAACATGGCGCTTTCGAAGGTCCACTTCATGGTGGCGCCGTCCTTCGCCGGCCGCTCGATCATGTAGCCGTGCACGAATTCAGTCGGCGGTGAGCCGAGCACTTTCAGCGTCCCGGACTGCAGCCAGCATTCCGGGCAATGCGCAATCTCGGTCCTGCCGATGGTCTCGAGCGGCTCGCCGTCGGCACGCCACAAAGTCCCGGTGGAGGTCCACACCGCCGGCTCGTAAAGGAAGGTGTGCGTCATGGCAGCATTATGGCGCGCGCGTGGGGTTCAGGGTACGTTGCTGGCAATCGACATCGAAAGGGGCCGTCCCATGCTCACGGAGCGTATCTGGTCGGGTAACTCGTTCCGGAATTTTCATTATCTGATCGCCTGTCCCGAAAGCGGCGAGGCGCTCGCCGTGGATCCGCTCGAGTGGCGGCTGTGCCTGTCGGCCGCCCGCGAGCGCGGCTGGCAGATTACCCAGATCCTCAACACGCACGAGCACCTCGACCACACCGGCGGCAACGCCGGGTTGAAGGCCGCGACGCGCGCGCCGGTGCTCGCGCACGCGGCCGCCGCGGCGCGAATTGGCGGGGTGGACCGCGGGCTGGCCAAAGGGGACGTCATCAGGGTCGGACGCACGGTGGAACTGGAATGTCTCGACACCCCCGGGCATACGCTCGCGCACGTGTGCCTGCTGGCGCACGCCGAGGAGCCGGCACTGTTCTGCGGCGACACCCTGTTCAATGCCGGCGCCGGCAACTGCCACAACGGCGGCGACCCGCAGCGTCTCTACGAGACCTTCGTGACCCAGCTCGCGAACCTGCCGGATGAGACGCGGGTATTTCCCGGGCACGAGTACCTGGCGCGCAATCTTGAGTTCACGCTCGATCGCGAGCCGGGCAACCCGGACGCCGCGCGTCTCCTCGGGCAGGCCCGCGGCCACAACCCGGCGGCGGCCGCCGTCACGACCCTCGGCGAGGAGAAACGCATCAACACTTTCTTGCGCCTGCAGAACCCGACCGTGATCGCGCGCCTGCGCGAGGCGTTTCCGGAAATTGGCGAGCATCCGGACGGGCGCACCGTGTTCGTGAAACTGCGCGAGCTGCGCAATAGCTGGTGAGGCGACGCCCGGGAACGCCCGCGCGCCTTAAAGAGCCGCATGGCTTGCCGCGCGGTGCGTGAAGTCGCAGCATATGCACCTCATCCTTAACGTGGATGCGTAAAGCAGCAGCGGAGCCGGCCATGCGTATTGCACTCGTAATGTTGTCGACGGGACTACTGCTGGCGGTCGGGTTGCCGCCTGCCTTCGCCAGCGGCGGCGGCATGATGCGCCAGCCCGCGCCGCCGCCCATCCAGCCGCAGCTGCCGCGCGAGGAGACCCCGGCGCAGAAAGCCGCGGGCGTGTACAACGACGCCGTGCGGCTGGTGAAAAAAGGCGACAAGGCGCAGGAGGCCGCGACCGCAGCCACCGATGCCGGCAGGAAGGACAAGGCGGCGCACGAGGCGAGTGACAAGTACGCCTCCGCCCACAGCAAATTCGAGCAGGCAACCCAGATCGATCCCACCATGCCCGAAGCGTGGAACTACCTGGGTTACACGAGCCGCAAGCTCGGCAACTACCAGGATGCGCTCGCCGCCTATGAGAAGGCGCTGGCGCTGAAGCCCGGCTACCCGGACGCGCTGGAGTACCGCGGCGAGGCCTATCTCGGGGTCGCTCACATCCCGGACGCGAAGCAGGCGTACCTTGATCTGTACCCGGGGAATCGCGCGCTGGCGGAGAAGCTGCTCAATGCCATGAAGGCCTGGGTCACGGCACAGCGCGCAGCTGCCGGGGGTGCCGGCCCCGGCGTCGATGACTTCGATCACTGGATCCAGGAGCGTGCGCAGATTTCGGCACAGACCGCAATGCTGACGCGCGCCGGAACCGCCGCCAGCTGGCGCTGAACTTGGGCCGGCGCCCGCGGCGCGGGCCGGGCGCATGCGCGCAGCGGCGCTCGCCGGGGCGGCTGATCGCGGCCGGCGCGGCTCTCATCGCCTGCGAGGCACTCGCAGGTCAGGCCCCGGGCAGCGGGCCGCCCCCCGCAGTAGTCGCAGCCGCCGCATACGACTGGAAGCTGCCGCGCGGCTTCCCGACTCCGGCAGTGCCGGCGGACAACCCGATGTCGCAGGCCAAGGTGGCGCTCGGCCGACGCCTCTTCTTTGAGCCGCGCCTCTCGATCACCGGGCGTTACAGCTGCGCAAGCTGCCATGACCCGGCGCGCGCGTTTTCCGATGGGCGGCCGGTTGCCATCGGCGCCACCGGCGAGGCGCTGCCGCACAACGCCATGGCGCTCGTCAACGTCGCCTACAACCTGAGTTTCGGCTGGACCAAGCCGCAGGTGCGCTCGCTCGAAGCGCAGATGCTCGAGCCGATGTTGAATGAGCAGCCGGTGGAACTGGGGGTGAAGGGGCGCGAGGCCGCCGTCAGCGCCGAGCTCGCCGCCGACCTGGCGTACCGGCGTGACTTTGCCGCCGCCTTCCCGGCAGAGGCGGCGCCGGTCAGTTTTGCGAATCTCGTCAAGGCGATCGGGGCATTCGAGCGCACGCTGATCTCCGGCGGCTCGCCCTTTGACCGCTACGTGTTTGGCGGTGAGCACGAGGCGCTCAGCCCGCAGGCCAAGCGCGGCATGGCGCTGTTTTTCTCGCCGCGTGTGGGCTGCGCCGGCTGCCACTCCGGATTCAACTTCTCCGGCAACTGGCGCGACACGCAAGGGCCGACCGGCCGGGCGAGTTTCGCGAACAACGGCACGAGCTCAGGTCCGATGCGCGTGCCCACTTTGCGCAACGTGGCGCTCACCGCCCCCTACATGCATGACGGACGCTTCGCGACCCTCGATGCGGTACTCGGGCATTACTCCGCGATCGGGGCACGCGCCGGCCGGCACGATCGGCGCCTGCCGCACGCGCCGTTCAGCGACGCCGAGCGCGCCGAACTGTTGAGTTTCCTCGACAGCCTGACCGATGAGTCGTTCGTGAGGCGCTTCGCGGCACACGAGTGATCGCGCCGCCGGGCGCTTACCAGTACCCTTGCGCTCCTTTGTCTTAAGCACCCGAGGTTCCATGGACTCTTCTTTCTATCGTCGCAGCTTCCAGGTCGCAGCCGCCGTACTCCTCGGCTACCTGCTGTTTCAGATCGTGAGCCCGCTGCGCGGCATGCTCGGCTGGGCGGCGGTGCTGGCGTTCATCCTCCACCCGCTGCATGAGCGCCTCGCGAAGCGCCTCAAGGGTCGCCGCGCCCTGTCGGCCGGCATACTCACCGGACTTACGCCTTTCTTCGTGCTCGCGCCGCTGGCGGTGCTGGGCGTGGTGTTCGCCGGCCAGGTGGCGCGCGTCGTGGAGTACCTGCGCACGCACACCTTCCTTTCCTACCCGGAACTCGTCGAACGCCTGTCCGGTTATCCACTCATCGGCGGCGCGGTCGCCTGGGTGCGCGAGAACGCGGAAGTGAGCGCTGCGCAGGTGCAGGGCTGGATGACCGAGAGCGTCCAGGTGCTGCTGAAGTCCGCCGCCACGACCGGCGGCAACGTGGCGCTCGGGGTGTTCGGCACGCTGATCGGCTTTTTCATGATGCTGTTCATGCTGTTCTTTTTCCTGCAGGACGGCCGCGCGATGTTCGAGAGCCTCACGCGGCTCATCCCGGTGGAGCCTGCGCGACGGGCGAAGCTCATGAAGTACCTGGGCGACGTGACGCGCGCCGTGGTGTTCGGCTCCGCGGCGACCGCCCTCATCCAGGGCGTCGTGGTCGGTATCGGCTTTGCGCTCGTGGGCCTGCCCTCACCGGTGGTGTTCGGCGTACTCGCCACCATCGCCGCCTTCCTGCCTGGCGGAGCGGCCATGGTGCTGCTTCCCGCGGTGCTATACCTCGCCTTCACCGGGCGCTGGGGCGCGGCGATTTTCCTCGCCTTGTGGACCGCGGCCCTGTGGATCATCGAGAACATCCTGCGACCGCTACTCACCTCCCATCATGCGCAGGTTTCGACGCCGGCGATTTTTGTCGGCGCGATCGGCGGCGCGGCGGCCTTCGGCGTCCTGGGGCTCGTGATCGGGCCGGTGTTGCTGAGCTTCGCGGTGGCACTGGTGCGCTTCGCGCAGGAGCAACTTCCCGCGCCAGGCTAAAGACGGCGGTTGGATTACCGTAGAATGCGCCGGCCATGGATCTGTCCCCGATTCTCAATCCTCTGAACGACGCGCAGCGCGCGGCTGTCACGGCGCCCCTCGGGCCGGTGCTGGTGCTCGCCGGCGCCGGCAGCGGCAAGACGCGCGTGCTGACGCACCGCATCGCCTGGGTCATCCAGGCGCAAGACGCCTCACCGCACGGGATCCTGGCCGTGACCTTCACCAACAAGGCCGCCGGCGAGATGCGCGCTCGTGTGGAGCAGCTGCTGGGCATTCCCGGCGGCGCCTTGTGGATCGGCACCTTCCATGGCATCGCGCATCGGCTGTTGCGCATGCACTGGCGCGAGGCCGGCCTCGTGCAGGGCTTCCAGATCCTGGATTCCGAGGACCAGCAGCGGCTCATCAAGAAAATCCTCAAGGCCGCCGAGCTCGACGAGACGCGCTGGGTGCCGCGCGAAGTGAAATGGTTCATCAATTCCAACAAGGATGAAGGCCGGCGCCCGCAGCACCTCAAGGACGGCAATGACGCGACGCGCCGGCAGCTGATCCGGCTCTACTCCCTCTACGAGGAAGCCTGCGCGCGTTCCGGAGTGGTGGACTTCGCGGAACTTTTGTTGCGCGCCTTCGAGCTGTGGCGCGACCACCCGGCGCTGCTCGCGCACTATCGCCTGCGCTTCCGGCACGTGCTGGTGGATGAGTTCCAGGACACCAACGCCATCCAGTACGCGTGGCTGCGCCTGCTGGCGCCGCAGGCCGCGGACGGCGCGGCCGGGCAAGCCGCCGACGCACGCGGCAGTCACCCCTTCGTCGTCGGCGACGACGATCAGTCCATCTACAGGTTTCGGGGCGCACGCGTCGCGAACCTGCAGCAGTTCGTACGCGACTACCCGCGGGCGACGCTGTTTCGCCTCGAGCAGAACTACCGCTCGACCGGCACCATACTCGAGGCCGCCAACGGCCTGATCGGCCACAACGCCGGCCGCCTCGGCAAGAAGCTCTGGACCAGCGGCGCGCGCGGCGAGCCGATCCATCTCTACACCGCGTTCAACGAGCGCGACGAGGCGGAGTTCGTGACGCATCGCATCCGCGAGCGCGTGGCGCTTGGGGGGCTGCGGCGCGAGATCGCGATCCTGTACCGCTCGAATGCCCAATCGCGCGTGTTCGAGGAGGCCTTCCTCTCGGCGCGCGTGCCCTACCGCGTCTACGGCGGGCTGCGCTTCTTCGAACGTGCGGAAATCAAGGACGCGCTGGCGTACCTGCGCCTGATCGCCAACCGCCGTGACGACGCCTCGTTCGAGCGCGTGGTCAACCTGCCGCCGCGCGGCCTGGGAGCCAAGAGCCTCGACCTGCTGCGCGCGCATGCCAAGGGCGCGGGCTCGTCACTGTGGGAAGCCGCCGCTGTCCTGATCGGCGGCGACGCCCTGGGCGCGCGCGCCGCGACGGCGCTGCACGGCTTCATGGGCCTCATCGAGCGCCTCGCCGGCGAGGGGGCATCCGTCGCGCTGCACGAGCAGGTCGACCAGGTGCTCAGGGGCAGCGGCCTCATCGAGCACTACAAGCGCGACAAGGCCGAGCGCGGCGAGGCGCGCGTGGAAAACCTCGATGAGCTCGTGAGCGCAGCCCGCGGCTTCACCCCCGAAGCGAGCGACCTGCCGCCGCTCGAGGCGTTTCTCGCGCACGCGGCGCTCGAGTCCGGTGAAGGCCAGGCGGATGAGTGGGAGGACTGCGTGCAGATGATGACGCTGCACACCGCCAAGGGACTGGAGTTTCCGGTGGTGTTCCTGTGCGGCCTGGAAGAGGGACTCTTTCCGCACCAGCGCTCGAGCGCCGACCTCGACGGCCTCGAGGAGGAGCGGCGCCTGTGCTATGTCGGCATGACGCGCGCCATGCGTTCTCTTTATCTGACCTACGCCGAGCAGCGGCGCCTGCATGGCGTCGACAGCTACGGCCAGGCCTCGCGCTTCGTGCGTGAGATCCCGCAGGAACTCATCGAGGAGGTGCGCCCGCGCGTGCAGGTGTCGCGGCCGGCGAGCGTGGGCCGCTTTCGCCCGGCGGAGCCGGCGGTGGCCGGCGTGCGCCTCGGCGCGCGCGTGCGGCACGGCAAGTTCGGCGACGGCGTCATCCTCAACGTCGAAGGCAACGGCGCGCAGGCGCGCGTGCAGGTGAGCTTCGAGCGCCAGGGCACCAAGTGGCTGATGGTGCAGTACGCGAACCTGGAACCGTTGTCATGAAAATCCTCATCCTCGGCGCCGGCCAGGTCGGGCGCACCGCCGCCCAACACCTCTCGCGCGAAGAGGCGAACGAAGTCACGGTAGTGGACGTGAACGAGGATGTGCTGCGCGACCTGCAGGATCGTCTCGATGTGCGCACCGTGGCGGGCAATGCCGCCTGGCCGACGGTGCTCGAGGCGGCGGGCGCCGCGGAAGCCGACATCATCGTCGCGCTCACCTCGAGCGATGAAGTGAACATGATGGCCTGCGAGGTGGCGTTCGCGCTGTTCCGCACGCCGACCAAGATCGCGCGCATCCGCGCCGCCGAGTACACCAGCAGAACCCAGCTGTTCGGAGCGAACGGACTGGCGGTGGATGTGTTCATCAGCCCCGAGCAGCTGGTCACCGAGTACATCGAGCGGCTCATCAACCACCCCGGCACGCTGCAGGTGCTTGACTTCGCCGACGGCAAGGTGCGCCTGGTGGGTGTGCGCACGCGGCGCGGCGGCCTCCTGGTCGGGCATTCCTTAAGCGAGCTGCCGCAGCATCTGCAGAAGCTGGAGGTGCGCATTGTCGCGATCTACCGCGACGGCCGGGCCGTCGCCGCCGAGGGTGATACGGTCATCCAGGACGGCGACGAGGTGTTCTTTCTCGCCGCGCGCGACGACATCCAGCGCGCCATGACCGAGATGCGCCACGGCGACGACCCGGTACGGCGCGTGGTGATCGCCGGCGGCGGCAACATCGGTTTTCGCCTGGCGCAGTCGCTCGAGAAACACAACCAGGTGAAGCTCATCGAGCGCGACGCGCGCCGCGCCCGCAAGATCTCGGAAGTGCTGGAGCACGCGATCGTGCTGCACGGCGACGCGGCGGACGAGGAACTGCTGATCGAGGAGAACATCGATAGCGCCGATGTGTTCGCGGCCCTGACCAACTCCGAAGAGGCCAACATCCTCTCGGCGATGCTCGCCAAGCGCCTGGGCGCGAACAAGGTCATGGCGCTCATCAACAAGCCCTCCTACACCGAGCTCATCGAGAGCAGCGCCATCGACATCGCCATCTCGCCGCAGACCATCACCATCGGTTCGCTGCTGGCACACGTGCGGCGCGGCGACGTGGTGCGCGTGCACGCGCTCAAGCGCGGCTCGGCCGAGGCGCTGGAAGCCATCGTGCACGGCGATGAGCGCAGCTCGCGCGTCGTGGGCCGCACGGTGCAGCAGATCGGCCTCCCGGAAGGGGTCTCCATCGGCGCGATCGTGCGCGGCGACGAAGTCATCATGGCGCACCACGACACCTTCGTGCTCGCCGATGACCACGTCATCCTGTTCCTGGCCGACCGCCGCCACCTCGAAGCGGTCGAGCGGCTGTTCCTGCGCGCGCCGCACTAGACGCGAGAGCCAGGCGCCGTGCTGCGGGTCGCAAATGTCCTCGGCTGGCTGCTCGCGACCTTCGGGCTGGCGTGCCTCCTGCCGGTTGGCTGTTCGCTCATCATGGCCGACGGACAGTGGCCGCGCCTGCTGCTGGCCGCGGCGCTGAACGTCGGCGCGGGACTGGCGGTCGCGGGCGCCACGACGCCCTTCCGGCGGGAACTGAAACCGCGCGACGGGTTCCTTCTGATCACGCTCGGCTGGCTGCTGCTGACGGCCGCCGGCGCGCTCCCCTTGCTCCTGACCCTGCCTTCCTTAAGCTTCACCGGCGGCTTCTTCGAGTCCATGTCGGGCCTCACCACCACCGGCTCGACGGTGCTGAACGGCCTCGACGCCTTGCCGCCGTCGGTGAATTTCTGGCGCCATTGCCTGCACTGGCTCGGCGGCCTCGGCATCATTGTCATGGCGCTCGCGGTGCTGCCGCTGCTGGGCATCGGCGGCATGCAGCTCTACAAGGGCCAGACGCCGGGGCCGGTGAAGGATGAGCGGCTCGCGCCGCGCATTACCGAGACCGCCAGGTCCTTGTGGCTCGTCTACGCGCTCATCACCGTGGCGGGCATCGTCAGCCTGCGCATCGCCGGCATGTCGTGGTTCGACGCCGTCTGCCACGCCTTCTCGGCGGTCGGCCTGGGCGGTTTCTCGACCCACGACCGCAGCATCGACTACTTCAACTCACCGGCGATCGAGCTGGTGCTGATGGTGCTGATGGTGATCGCCTCGCTGAATTTCGCGCGCCACTTCATCGCGCTGCGCCGGCTGTCGCTCGAGGGTTACAAGCACGACCCGGAGGTCAAGGGCATCTTCGCCATCCTGTCGGTGAGCGTGGTGGGCATCGCGGCGCTGCTCGCCTGGCACGGCGTCTACCCGGATTTCATGACCTCATTGCGCCACTCGGCCTTCACCGTCATCTCCCAGGCCACCACCAGCGGGCTTACCACCCAGGACTACCAGCAGTGGCCGGTGTTCGCGCCGTACTGGATGTTGTTCCTGTCGTGCATCGTGTGCAGCACCGGCTCGACCGGCGGCGGCATCAAGATGTTCCGCACGCTGCTGCTCGCGCGCCAGGCAGGCAGGGAGCTGAAGCTCCTCATCCACCCGAGCGCCATGGCGCCGGTGCGGGTCGGCGGCCGCGCCATTCCCGACAGCGTCGGGCACGCGGTGCTGGCCTTCATCTTTCTGTACTTCATGACCGTGGCGCTGCTGACCTTCGCCATGCTGCTGACGGGACTGGACTTCGACCCGTCGTTCACCGCGGTGCTCGCCTCGATCAACAACACCGCGCACGGCTTTGGTCCGCCGGGCGCGGTGCATAACTTCCACGCGCTCTCGAGCGTGCAGATCTGGATCTGCACGGCGGCGATGCTCCTGGGGAGACTCGAGATCTTCAGCGTGCTGGTGCTGTTCCGTCGCGCCTACTGGCGCAAGTAAGGTCAGCTATGGATATAACTCTCGAGCTGCTCGATCTGCTGGCGCTGCTCGGCGATGACCGCCTTGACCAGGTCGCCGATCGACACCATGCCGATCACGCGTCCCGCGTTGACCACCGGCAGATGCCGTACGCGCCTGTCGGTCATGAGCTGCATGCACTTTTGTACTGAGTCATCGAGTGACACTGTCAGGACCGCAGCAGTCATGATGTCGCGTACCGGGGTATCGGCCGAGGAGCGCCCGAGCAGGATTACCTTACGGGCGTAATCGCGCTCGGACACGATGCCGTTCAGGACCTCGCCCGTCATCGCCAGCAACGCACCGACGTGGTGTTCGGCCATGAGGCGGATCGCTTCCAGCACCGGGGCATCGGGTGCGACCGAGTAAATCGCCCGGCCCTTGCCCTCGAGCAGCTGACGCACGCTGGTCGCCATGACGCCCCCGAGCCTAGCGCGCTGCCGGCGCGACTTCCACTGTCAGGGTGACGTCGGCGCTTATGTCGAGCGTGCCGGCTTCCACCGGCGTGGCGGTCTCGGCGACCGAACTCGACATCGCGCGCGGCGCCGCCATGTAGCGCACCGGCATCACCTGTGGGCTCGTCTCCTCGACGCTCAGCACCCGCACCAGCTTCAATCCCAGCGCGCCGGCCAGCACCTCGGCCTCGGCACGCGCCCGCAACGCCGCCTCGCGCAGCGCCGTGGCGCGCACCGCATCCTGGTCGCGCAGCGTAAACTGGATGCCCTGCACGTGGTTGGCGCCCGCCTGGGTGGCACTGTCGATCACGCTGCCGATTCTCGCCAGGTCATCGAGCTGGACCTGCACCACGTTCGAAGCGGTGTAGCCGGTGATGCTCGGTTCGCCGCCGCTCGCGTGGTACTGGTAATTTGGACTGAGCGCGTAGCTGATGGTCGTGAGCACGGCGGCGGGCCCTGCGGCCTTCTTCACCGCGGCCAGCACCGCGTCCACCTGGCGCGCGTTCTCGGTCGCGGCCTCCTGGGAGTGAGTGGCGCGGGTCGTCACACCGAGGTCGATCTGCACGCGGTCAGGCCTGGCAGTAACCTTCGAGTCGCCGGTGACGCGGATCGACGACAGCACGGGTGCGGCCTGCTGCGCGAACGCCGTCGCCGTCGCCGTCGCCGTGACGACGCCGAGCAGCACGCTGACAGGCACGAGGCGCATGCACGCATTCTACGCGCGACGCGTGCGGCAGTTCATACTTTGCCGCAAACGATTCACCCAATGCCTGCCCGGCAAGGTATACAACGCTGATGCAGTTGCGGGAAATACATGTCGGCCCCGACCGCTTCGAGGTCACGGCCGAGGACGCGTTCCTCGTCACCGAGCTGCACTCCGCACTCGCCGTGTGCGTCTATGACGCGACCGGCGAAGCCGGCGCGCTCTTGCAGTTGCGCTGCGTCGCGAAAGCCTCCAAGCCCGCGGACGCGACCGACACCACGCTCGCCACGGAGATGCTGCTGCTCGACCGGTGTCTTGAGGCACTGCGGGCGATTGCTCCGGGTGCGCGCCACCTGCAGGGACGCATCGTCGCGCACCTGGCGGACGCGCCGCACGCGCAGGCGTTGTGCGAGAGCGTGGTCAGCCTCGTGCGGCGCTACCTGGAAGACGGCGACGTGCAGGTACTGCCCGAAGACATTGCCGCCGGCCCGATGCGCACGCTGCGCTTCCGCCCCAGCATGGGTTGGGTGCGGACCGGCGTCTGACTCCAAGGCCCATGAAACCTTCGCGCCAGGCCGCGGTGCCAGTCCCGGTGCGAGCCGCGCTCGAGGAGCTGCTCGGTGCACCGATCGGCCACGTACGGGTCATCGAACATTCCTGGTTCGCCCGGCTGCACGGCAGGGCGGTGGCGACCACGCGCCGCGGATGCATCTACCTGCGCGGCAGTGCCGCGGATTTCTGGAGCAACCCGTCACTGATGCTGCATGAGTACTGGCACGTCATCAGGCAGTGGGAGACGGGCGAGCTGACCGCCGGTCGCTACCTCAGGGAGTGTCTGCGCCGCGGCTACTGGAACAACCGTTTCGAGATCGAGGCGCGCGAGTTCGCCGCCGCGCACAGCGCCCGCCTGCACGCGCGGCTGCCGCAACTGCTGACGCACTGACGCGCCGCTCGCCGCGTTGCCGGCAAGCCTCAGCCCAGGATCTGCTCCCGGTAGTAGAGCCGAAAGGCGATGCCGCACAGCACGGCGCCGACGGTGAGCGTCGCCGCCGCAGACAACAACACGTACAGGCCGGGGAGGGTCTGATCGCGCAGCACGCTCATGATGAGGAAGTGCTGGCTGAGCGAGGGCACGAGCATCAGCAGCGCCGTGGGTTGCAGGCCCATGATGCCGGCGAACACCAGCGGCAGTGTCGGCACCATCAGCATGACCCCCAGGTAGGTCTGCGCCTCGCGCATGGTGCGCGTGGCGGCGGACACGATGGTCATGAGCCCGGCGCCGAGCGGCGCCATCGGCAGACAGTACAGGATCAGCCGCAGCACCACCGCCGGCGGCATGTTGACACTCATCCCCATGCGCTCAAGGCCTGCGAAACGCACCGTGATCGCAAACGCGGTCGCCGTGATGATGAGCGACAGCGCCATGTACGCGCAGGCGGTCAGGATCTTGCCAAGCAGCAGTTGCCAGCGCGGCACCGGCACCGTCAGCAACGGCTCGAGCGAGCCGCGCTCGCGCTCCCCCGCGGTGGCGTCGATCGCCAGATACATGCCGCCCATCAGCATCGCGAGCAGCATCAGATAGCTGAGCATCCCCAAGGCGAGGACCGAGCGCGTCGCCGGGGTTGAGACGTCGATGTCCTGCACCACGACCGCCGACAGCACCAGCGGGTCGAGCCCGCGCGCCAGCAGGCGCAGCTGCGCCAGTTCCTGGCCGTAGCGGTTGATGAGGCCGCGCAGCCGCTCGACCTGCAGCGCCGCGCCGCGGTTGGAGGCGTCGCTGTACAGGATGAGGGGCGCCGGTGTCGCGCGCTCAAGCTGCGCGCCGAAGTCCGGCGGGATGTCGAGCACCACGATGTGCGCGTGAGTCTGCACCGCGGCACGCGCCGCGGCATCGTCATAGGCGACCGGTGCGATAAGCACCCGGTACTGTCTGAGGTACTCCAGAAGGTTCGGCGCCCGCTGCGCGTGCGCGACCGCGAGCCTCAGCGGCTGCTCGCTCTCCTGCATCCCGATGCGCGTGCTGCTGGACATGACGGCCGCGAATATCAGCGGCCCCAGGAGCGGACCCAACACCAGCGCCGAGATCACCGTGCGCCGCTCGCGCAGGTTTTCCACGAACTCCTTGGCGAATACGGCGAGGACGGCGTGCATCAGCGCTCGCCCGTGAGCCCGACGAAGGCGTCCTCGAGGGTCGCGGCTCCGGCGCGGCTGCGGATTTGCTCCGGCGTACCGGCCGCGAGCACCGTGCCGTGCGCGATCACCACGATCTCATCGCACAGCGCGCTCACTTCCTGCATGACGTGGCTCGAGAACAGGATGCAGTGACCGGCGTCGCGCAGGCTCACGAGCAGGGCGCGCAGGTTGCGCACCGCCATCACGTCCAGGCCGTTGGTGGGTTCATCGAGCAGCAGGTTCTGCGGGCGGTGCACCAGCGCCCGCGCGAGCGCGGTCTTCACCCGCTGCCCCTGCGAGAAGCCGCGGGCACGCCGGTCGGCAAACTCGTCCATCGCGAGGAGCTTCACGAGCTCCTGCGCCCGCGTGCGCGCGGCGGCCCGCGTCAGGCCCTGCAGGGCGCCGAAGTAGAGGATGTTCTCGCGCGCGGTGAGGTTGGCGTAGATGCCCGCGCCGTGCGGCAGCACGCCGATGCGCCGTGCCGCAGCGAGCGGCGTGCGCACCACGCTGTGGCCGTCGATGAGGGCGTCACCCGAATCGGGCCTGAGTACGGTGTAGAGAATGCGCAGGCTGGTGGACTTGCCGGCGCCGTTTGGTCCCAGCAGCCCGGTGATGCGACCGTCGCACGCACGCAGACTCAGGTCGCGTACGGCGACCACCGTGTCGAAGCGCTTGTTGAGATGCTCGGCCTCGATCACCTACGTCACCGCGTGCGTCACGGTCCCGGACCGTTGCGCGTGAGGAAGAACGGCTGCGGGCGCGCCTCGCGCGTGCAGGCGACATCCAGGCCCTCAACCGCGGCGCGTTCGTAGAAGCGCTCGAGCACGCTCCCCATGCACGGCGCGGCGAGCTGCGAGTGCCCGAAGCCCGGCAGCACGAGGTGCAGGCTGTGCTGCAGACCGCGACGCGCGGTGTCGGCAAATGCCGGCGGAGTCACCGGATCCGCGCTCCCCGACAGGAGCAGCACCGGCACGTCACTCACCAGCGCGGCGTGGAAATCCGCATCCACCGGACCTTGCGGCCAGGCGTGGCACATCGTGATGAGGCCATCGAGCTGGCGCGTGCCCATGAAGGTGCGCGCCAGTGCCGCCCGGTCAATGGATTGCAGCGGATAGAACGGCACATCCTCGGAGCACACGACCGTGTTGTGCATACCGATGGCGAACTCACCGGCGTAGTCGCGGCTCAGGAGCCGAAACTGGGCCGCGAGCGCCGTGAAATCGTGGTCGACGAGCCCCTGGTGCAGGAGCAGCGGCAGCAGCGCCGTTCCGGACGGCGCGTAGACCAGGAGGCGCAGCACCGCCGCGAAGTCCTGGGAAGTGAAATCCATGCGTACCGGCTCACCGGTTGTGGGGTCGGCCAGGCTGACCGGCACGGCACGCGCGGCGAGCAGCGTGCGCAGCTGCCGGTAGGTCGCGGCCGGATCGCCGAAGCGCGCGTGGCACGCGGCATCCTGGGTACAACGCGCCAACGCGCCCGCGAGCGCGTCTTCAGCATCCTGCGCGGCGGAAGCGCCGAGTGCGATCTGCGGTGGCACCACCCCGTCGAGCACCACGGCGCGCGTGCGGGCGGCAAAGCGGCGCAGGTAATGCTGCGCCACGCGCGTGCCGTAGGACACGCCGTAGAGATTCAGCCGCCGGTAGCCGAGCGCAGCGCGCACCTGCTCCAGGTCCTGCACCGCAAGACTCGTCGTGTACTGCGACACGTCGGCGAACGGGGCGAGCGCGGCAAGACAGCGCTGCGTCTGCGCGAGCAGCAGCGCGTCGTCCTCGTCGTAGAGCTCAGCCTCGGTCAGCGCGCAGTTGAGCGGGTGGGACATGCCGGTGCCGCGCTGATCGACGAGCACGATGTCCCGATCGCGGTGGATACGCGCAAAGGCACTCGCGCTTTGCGCATAGAAGGCGCCCGCCGCCATCCCGGGGCCACCCGCCAGCACGAACAGGGGATCCGGCCGCTTGTCGCGATTGATGGCGGGCACGAGGGCGACATGCAGGCCGATCTGGCGCCCCGCCGGCAGCTGCGGATTCTCGGCGACGGTAACTTCCACGCACTTCGCCGGGACGCTCGCGAGGTGCAGCGGATGCTCGAGCGCGCAGGGCAGGAGCTTAAGTGGCGCCGCCGGGGCGGCGGTCGCGGTGTTGGCGCCGACCAGCCCGATGGCGAGCAGGGCGCCGATGGCAGGAAGGAAGTTCCGCATCAGGAGCGGATGCGCTCAGCGTCGGGTCGCGGTGTCCTCACCATGGCTCATGATGTCATCCGCGGCCCGCCAGCTACAATACGCGCCCCGAGACGTACGACATTGCACCGTGAGTCACGACCGCACCCCCGAGCGCTTTACGCACGACGTCATCGTGATCGGCGGCGGCCACGCCGGCACGGAAGCCGCGCTGGCGGCTGCGCGTTCAGGGCTGCGCACGCTCCTCATCACCCAGAGCATCGAGACGCTGGGGCAGATGAGCTGCAATCCCGCCATCGGCGGCATCGGCAAGGGTCACCTCGTGCGCGAGATCGATGCCCTCGGCGGGGCGATGGCGCGCGCGACGGATCGCGCCGGCATCCAGTTCCGCACCCTGAACGCGAGCAAGGGGCCGGCGGTGCGCGCGACGCGGGCGCAGGCCGACCGGCAGCTCTATCGCCAGGTGATCCGCGGGTACCTTGAGAACCAGCCGAACCTTTCCTTGTTCCAGCAGGAGGTCGCGGACCTGGTGGTGGCGGCGGATCGCGTGCGCGGTGTGGTGACCGCCACAGGGATTACGTTCCATGCACCCGCGGTGGTGCTGACCGTCGGCACCTTCCTCGGCGGCCGCATCCACGTCGGCCTCACGCAGTCCTCGGGTGGGCGCGCCGGCGACCCGCCCTCCAATCGTCTGGCCGCGCGCCTGCGGGAGCTGCCGCTGCGCGTCTCACGCCTGAAGACGGGGACGCCGCCGCGCATCGACGGCCGCACCCTCGATTGGTCCGTCATGACTGCGCAGCCGGGAGATGAGCCGACTCCCGTGTTTTCGTTCCTTGGGCGAGCTAATGAACATCCAAGGCAGGTAGACTGTTTCATTACCAGCACAAACGAACGCACGCACGACATCATCCGGGCGGCTGCGGATCGCTCGCCCATGTACACCGGCGTCATCGAAGGGGTGGGGCCGCGTTACTGCCCCTCGGTCGAAGACAAGGTCGTGCGCTTCGCGGACAAGACCTCGCACCAGGTCTTCGTCGAGCCCGAGGGCCTCAACACCCACGAGATCTACCCGAACGGAATCTCGACCAGCCTGCCCTTCGACGTGCAGTGTGAGTTCGTGCGCACCATCCGCGGCTTCGAGAATGCGCACCTCACCCGCCCCGGATACGCCATCGAGTATGACTTCTTCGATCCGCGCGACCTGAACCCCTCGCTCGAGACACGCGTTCTCCGGGGCCTCTACTTCGCCGGCCAGATCAACGGCACGACCGGCTACGAGGAAGCCGCCGCGCAGGGGCTCGTCGCCGGCATCAACGCCGCGCTCGCGGTCAAGGGCGTCGAGCCCTGGCAGCCCAAGCGCAGCGAGGGGTACCTCGGCGTACTGATCGATGACCTCGTCACGCGCGGCACCCGCGAGCCGTACCGCATGTTCACCAGCCGAGCGGAACACCGCCTGCTGCTGCGCGAGGACAATGCGGACCTGCGCCTGACGCCAAAGGGCCGCGAGCTTGGACTGGTGGATGATGAGCGCTGGCGGCTCTTCGAGGCGAAGGAGCGCCTGACGCAGCTTGAGGTCGCGCGCCTCAAGGCGCGGCGCCTGAAGCCTGCGGATGTGCCGGAAGCTTGGGGACAGCGGGTCCTCGGCGGTCCGCTGGGACGCGACGTCTGCGCGTTCGACCTGCTGCGGCGGCCCGAAGTCAGCTACGACGATCTCATCGACCTGGTCGGCGCGCCGTCGTGGTCGGCCGAAGATGATCGCCTTCCCGCACAGGTGCGCACCCAGATCGAAGTGCACGCCCGCTACGCCGGTTACATCGAGCGCCAGCAGGACGAAATCGAGCGGCAGCGACGCAACGAGGAAACCGCGCTGCCGGCCGACCTCGACTACGGACAGCTCGCCGGACTGTCGCACGAGGTGCGCCAGAAGCTTCGCGATGGCCGCCCGGTCACGCTCGGCCAGGCCGCGCGCATCCCCGGAGTGACGCCCGCGGCGGTGTCGATCCTCCTGGTGCACCTCAAGAAGCGCCCCCTGGGCCACAGCCCCAAGGTCGCATGAGCGGCTTCATCCAAGCCCTTGGCAAGGCCTGGCGCAGGAGCGACTCGCTGGTGTGTGTGGGACTGGATCCGGAGATCGAGCGCTTCCCGCGCCACCTCGCCGGGCAGGGATCGCCGATCTTCCAGTTCAACAAGGCAATCATCGACGCCACAGCCGATCTGGTGTGCGCTTACAAGCCGCAGTTCGCGCACTACGCCGCCTACGAGGCGGAAGACCAGCTCGAGCGCACCATCGAGTACATCCACAGGTCGCACCCCGACGTACCGGTGATCCTGGACTCCAAGCGCGGCGATGTCGGCAACACCGCCGAGCGCTACGCGATCGAGGCGTTCGAGCGTTATGGCGCCGACGCCGTCACCGTCAACCCGTATCTCGGCGGCGATTCACTGGAGCCGTATCTGCGCCGTGTGGACAAGGGCGTGATCATTCTGTGCCGCACCTCGAACCCCGGCGCCCGTGATCTGCAGGACCTCAAGGTCGGAGAGCGCGCGCTCTACCAGGTGGTGGCGCAACTCGCCGCACTGCGCTGGAACTCGCGCGGCAATTGTCTCCTGGTGGTAGGCGCGACCTACCCGGAAGAACTCGCACAGGTGCGCGCGCTCGTGGGTGACATGCCGCTCCTCGTGCCGGGGGTCGGCGCCCAGGGCGGCGACGTGGCGCGGACCGTGCGCAGCGGCCAGACCGCCGATGGCACCGGGCTCATCATCAGCTCCTCGCGCGGCATCCTGTATGCGTCGCAGGGTCAGGACTTCGCCAGCGCGGCGCGCGCAGCCACTGAAAAGCTGCGAGGCGAAATCAACGCGAGCCGCGCGCGGGGGCGATGAGCACCGGCTGCCACGGCGCAGGACATGCGGGGCGCATTGGCCCTGCAATCCGTCCTACTGTGCATCCTGTGATACGTTTTGTGCCGGTTGTGTGCCTTATTGGCGTGCTAGTGGGCTGCTCGCGACCCGGCGCCGATGCAGGGCTAACAGTCAGCAGCCGGCCGGCGCTGATCCTGGTGCGCGGCGTGGGACCGGATCCGGACTCGCTCGACCCGCAGAAAGCCCGCGGCTCAGAGGCTCAGTCCATCGTGCGCGATCTGTGTGAAGGCCTCACCACGCTCGACCATCACGCCGACGCCGCGCCCGGGATTGCGAGCTCCTGGAGCGTAAGCGCAGATGGCAGGACCTGGACGTTCAGGCTGCGCCCCGAGGCGCGCTGGTCAAACGGCGACCGGGTGGTGGCCGCGGATTTTGTGGCGGGGCTGCAGCGGCTGGTGAATCCCGCGACCGCCTCCGCCTACGCTCAGTACATCGACGTCATCGCCAACAGCAACGACATCGTCACCGGCAAGAAGCCGCCGCAGTCGCTCGGCGTCGCAGCGCCCGATGACGCCACCGTGGTCGTGACCCTCTCCTCGCCGGCGCTGTACCTGCCCGCGCTCTTGTCGCACCCGAGCACCTGCCCGGTGCACCGCCCGACACTGGCGCGCTACCCGGACGGCTTCGCGCGCCCGGGCGTGATGGTGTCGGACGGCGCCTTCGTGCTGAAGGAGTGGGTACAGGGTTCGTACCTGCTGGCGCTGCGCAATCACTATTACTGGAACGACGCGGCGACGCGCCTGGACGGGGTGAAGTACCTGCCCATCCCGGACGAGAACGCGGAGCTGGCGCGCTATCGCGGCGGGGAGCTGCAGGTCACGGTGGTCGTGCCCCGCGGGCAGTTCGACTGGATCAAGGCGCACTTGAGCGATCAGTTGCACGTCGCGCCCCAGCTGACGACCTACGACTACGGCTTCAACCTGCGTCGCGCGCCCTTCCGCGACAACCCGAAACTGCGCCGCGCGCTGTCCATGGTCATCGACCGCGAGATGCTGGTAGAGCGGGTGCTGCGGGTAGGGGAGCTGCCGGCCTACGGCTGGGTGCCGCCGGGGGTCGACCGGTACAGCTCGCAGTCCTTCGATTATCACGGTCAGCCCATGGCGGCGCGCATCGCCGAGGCGCAGCGCCTGTACGCGCAGGCCGGATACTCACGCTCGCGGCCGTTGTCGTTCGAGCTGCGCTACAACGCGGGCGAGGTGCACACCAAGCTCGCGGTGGCGATCGCTTCCATGTGGAAGGATGCGCTGGGCGTCGACGTGCGCCTCACCCAGGTGGAGTTCAAGTCGCTGCTGCAGGACATCGACCGCGGCGATGTCGATGTGTTCCGGGCCAGCTGGGTCGGGGACTACAACGACGCCTACAGCTTCCTGCAGTACCTGAAGAGCGACTTCGGCGTGAACCTGCCGCACTACAGGAGCGACGAGTACGACGCGCTGCTCGCGCGCGCGGCGACGGCAACCGATGCGTCACAACGCCGTGTACTGCTGGAGGATGCCGAACGCGTGATGTTGCGGGACACCCCGCTCATCCCGCTGTACTTCTACGTCAACAAGCACCTGGTGAAGCCCGAGGTCGAAGGCTGGTACGACAACGTCATGAACGTGGTTTACAGCAAGGACCTGGGGCTCAGGGCAGCGGCGCAGTAGATAAAAAAAGGGCCGCACGCGGCAGGGCACGCGGGGCATGCCCGCGCGCCCGTCTGGCGTCGCTAGAGAACCGTCTCGTGCGAGATGTCGCATTGGTTGGTGTCATTCGACCAGGTGCTCTGCATCGCGAACGCGCCGCTGCCCATGACCACGTTCGCGGAAGCGCCCTGTCCTGAGCTGATCCACGCGCACTCATCGCCATCCTCGGCGCCGGAAGAGGCGGTCCAGCCGCCAGCCGGATTCTGGTCGGTGAGGGTCTCGGCGTACTCGTGGCCATTCACGATCGAGAAGCCGTCGAGAAGACCGGCCGAGCCGGGATTGACGAAGCTCTCACCGCAGCTCGTGCCGAGATCAGTCACGTACGGCATGTTGGTGAAGGCGATATCGCCGTAGGTCGACGTCGTGTAGTTGTGCCAGGCACAGAAGTTCGAGTGCCTGGTGCCGAACCCGTCAGGATGAGTCCCGGTCGGCGACACCACCACGTATTGCACGTAGCGGTTCGCTGCTGCCGTGCTGTTGCCGAAATGGGCCGCGGCATTGATCGCCTCCTGCGCGAGCTGCGTGCTGCTCGCATTGGAGGGCGCGGGGGCCGCATTGTCGAACCAGACACCGGCCAGCGGGGCACTGCTCGGATAATCCACATGCGCGGCGCCGGTGCTGCAGCTCTTCGCGCCCTTGGCGACGAGCGAGCCGGACACCGCCCGCGCTGTCATAAGACGGTAAGCACGTCTAAAGGATCGCGTGCGAAATGTCGCACTGGCTGGTGTCGTTCGACCAGGTGCTCTGCATCGCGTACGCCCCGTTGCCCATGCTCACGTTCGCCGACGCTCCCTGTCCCGAGCTGATCCAGGCGCATTCGTCGCCGACCTCCGCACCCCCGGACGTGCTCCAGCCGCCGGGGGGATTCTGATCGGTCAGCGTCTCGGCGTACTCATGGCCGCTCACGATCGAGAAGCCGTCCAGCAGACCCAGCGGACCGCTGTTGACGAAGTTCGCGCCGCAGCTACTGCCCGCGTCACTCACGTAAGGCATGTTGCTGTACGCAATATCGCCGTATGCGGAAGAAGTGTAGTTGTGCCAGCCGCAGAAATTCGAGCCGCTGAGGCCAAACCCGTCCGGATGGGTGCCCGAGGGTGATACCACCATGTATTGCGCGTAGCGGTTGGCGGCCGCCGTGGTGTTGGCGAAGTGTGCCGCGGCCCTGACCGCCTCCTGCGCCAGCTGCGTGCTGCTCGCGTTGGCCGGCGCGGGCACGGCGTTGTCGAACCACACGCCCGCCAGGGCGCCACCGCGCGGGTAGCCCACGTGCGGGGTGTTGCCCGGATTGCAGCTGCTCGCGCCCGTCGCCACCGTCGGGCCGTCGCAGTACTGCGTCATGGTGCCGGACCAGAGCTCGCCGCCGGTGCCGATGCCCTTGAACAGATTCTGCAGGTACGTGGCCGCGCCCTGCGGGTCACCGTCACTCGTCCACTGGCTGCCGTAGAACACCAGGTAGACGCGCGCGGTACCGCTGGTCACGCCGATCCCATCGATGCCACCGCCAAAGACCAGGATCTGGGGGACGACCGGTGCGCCGCGCAGTTGCATGGACGCCCGCCAGGCGTGCATCTGCTCGGCGGTCTCGCGCGTCGGCACCGCGCCATGGCGATATGCGTGGCTGCGCCAGGGCGCGTAGGGATTCGCGTCTGCCGACTTACCTGCGGGGGGCGCGCTGCTGCAGGCCGCAAGGCAGCCGGCGGCAAACGTGGCCAGAATGCGAACTGAATTCGTACCGCTGCTCATGACACCTACCTCCTTGCAGAATGGCTGCGAACGTTCCCGTGATCAGCGTCATTTCCCGATACAAAATCCCGCGAAAATCCGCCCCAGCAGATCATCGCTCGTGAACTCCCCCGTGATCTCGCTCAGCGCCCGCTGGGCGGCGCGCAGTTCCTCCGCGACGAGTTCTCCTGCGCGTCGCTCGGTGAGCTGCCGCGCAGCTTCTTCCGTGTGGGCGCGGGCGCGCGCGAGGGCTTCCAGGTGTCGGCGGCGCGCACTGACCGTGCCGCCGTCGGCGGTCTGGTAACCCATACAGTCTTTCAGGTGCGCGCGCAGCTGCTCGAGCCCCTTGCCGCTCAGGGCCGACAACACCAGGCGCGGCGGACCGGTAAGTGTATCGGCGACCGGGATGCCGACCGCGAGGTCGCACTTGTTGAATACCAGCGTCACCGGGATATCCCGGGGCAGGCGCTCGCGCTCCTCGCGAAAAGCGACGGCGTCCGGGTCCGCGGCGGCATCGATGACGAACAGCACCCGGTCGGCGCGCCGCATCTCGGCGTGCGCGCGCCGCATGCCCTCCTCCTCGACCGCATCGCCTCCGGAACGCAGGCCCGCCGTGTCGAGCACGTGCAGCGGCATGCCGTCGATGCTGATGCGCTCGCGCACCACGTCGCGCGTGGTGCCCGCGATCGGCGTGACGATCGCCGCGTCGTAGCCGGCGAGGCGATTCAGGAGGCTCGACTTGCCGGCATTCGGCCGGCCGGCGATGACGACCGTCATGCCCTCGCGCAGCAGGCGCCCCTGGCGCGCGCTGTCCGACACGCCTTCGAAGTGGTCACGCACCGCCTGGAAGCGCGCCGTGAGTTCGCGGTCGGCGAGGAAATCGATTTCCTCTTCCGGAAAGTCGATGGCCGCCTCCACGTAGGTGCGCAGCTCAATCACGCTTTCCGTGAGCCCGTGCACCATGGCGGAGAATTCACCCTGCAGTGAGCGCATGGCGGCGCGCGCCGCCTGCTGTGAGCCGGCGTCGATGAGATCCGCGATGGCTTCCGCCTGCGCCAGATCCAGCTTGTCGTTGAGGAACGCCCGCTGGGTGAACTCACCGGCCTGCGCGCGGCGCGCGCCGAGTTCCACGGCCCGCGACACGAGCGCCTCCATTACCAAAGGTCCGCCGTGGCCGTGCAGCTCGAGGACGTGCTCGCCGGTGTAGGAATGCGGCGCGGGGAAGAACAGCGCCAGGCCTGCATCGATCGGCTCGCGCTGCGCGTCGAGAAAGCGCGCGAAGGTGGCATGACGGGCCCTGGGCAAATCCCCGCCCAGGAGGACCGCCGCCAGCTCCGGCACCTTGGGGCCGGAGATGCGCACGATCCCCACGCCGCCTCTTCCGGGTGGCGTGGCTGCGGCGGCAATGGTGTCGGTGCGCGTCATGGGATCGGGAACAAGGCTAGCGCGCACCGAGGTGTCACGTCACCCGTTGCTTCGCTATCCTCGGAGCGACGGTTAAGCGAGGGACCCTCCATGTCGGCCTATGAGCTTGCGCAGCTGAATATCGGCGTCATCAGGGGGCCGATGGATTCGCCCGTCATGGCGGAATTCGCCGCCAACCTCGAGCGCATCAACGCGCTCGCCGATGCAGCGCCGGGTTTCGTATGGCGCCTGCAGACCCCGGCCGGCGACGCCACGGCGATCCGGCCCTTCGCTGATGAGAACATGCTGGTCAACATGTCCGTGTGGCGCGATGCCGAAGCGCTGCGGCAGTTCGTCTACCACAGCGGCCACGTCGAGATCATGCGCCGGCGCCGCGAATGGTTCGAACGCATGACCGATCTGTACGTGGTGCTGTGGTGGGTGCCCCGCGGCCATCGACCCGACGTAACCGAAGCCATCGGCAGACTTGAGGCGCTGCGGCGCCAGGGCCCGCATCCCGCGGCCTTCAGCTTCGCTCAGCTGTTCCCGGCGCCGGATGCGCCGCCCGGTGCGCGGCCCGTCGCCCTGAACGATCCGTGCCCCGCCAGCTGAGGGCGGCGCGTTCGCGTCAGGTCTTCTTCGCCATCGCCGTTTCGATGCGGCGATTGATGTTCCACTGCTGCGCGATCGACAGCACCGTGTTAGTCACCCAGTAGAGCACGAGCCCCGCGGGGAAGAACGCGAAGGTCGCCGACATCACGAGCGGCATGAACATGAACACCTTGGCCTGTACCGGGTCCGGTGGCGCGGGGTTCAGCTTGTACTGCAGGAACATGGCCACCGCCATGATGGCCGGCAGGATGAACAGCGGGTCGCGCGAGGACAGATCGTGGATCCAGAACGCGAACGGCGCCTGGCGCATTTCCACGCTCTCGAGCAGCACCCAGTAGAAGGCGATGAACACCGGGATCTGTATGACAATCGGCAGGCAGCCGGCGACCGGGTTGATCTTCTCGCGCTTGTAGAGCTCCATCATCGCCTTGCCGAGCTTCTCGCGGTCGTCGGCGTAGGTCTCCTGCAGGTTCTTGATGCGCGGCTGCAGGGTCTTCATCTTGGCCATCGAACGGCCGCTCGCCTCCGACAGAGGATAGAACAGCAGCTTCAGCAGAAAGGTGACGAGGATGATCGCGGCGCCCCAGTTGCCGGTGAGGGAGTGCACCCAGGTCAGCGCGCGGAACAGGGGCTGGGCGAGAATCCACAGGCGGCCGTAATCGGCGACCCGGCCAAGTTCGGGGGCGGTCGCTTCCAGCTGCGACTGCAGTTTCGGCCCCGTAAAGAGGGTCGTCGTGAACTGCACGCTGTCGCCCGGCGCCACGATCTTTTCCGGACCCCGGGCGCTGAGCAGGTACTGCTCCCCGGAGACGCCCAGGGTGAACTGCCAGCGCGCATCCCGCGGCGGCACGATCGCGCTCACGAAATGATGCTGCAGGGCCGCGATCCAGCCGCCGCTCACCTCGAGCGACAGGTGGCTGTCCTGTGAGTCGGCGGTGTCGAGCTTGCGGTACTTGGTGCCGTCGTACAGCGCCGGCCCGTGGAAAGCGTAGCTCGTGGTGTTGAAATACGAGCGCTTGGTGGGCGGGTCGTCGCGCAGGATCTGGGCGTAAGGTCGCGCGGCCCAGGGTGCAGAGCCGCCGTTGTGCACCTCATAGTCCACATCGATGCGGTACTGGCCGCGGCGAAATACGAAGGTCTTGGTGACGCTGACGCCACCCACGCTCCAGGTGAGCGGCACGCGCAGCTCGTTGCCGCCATCGAGCGTGTAGCTGTCCGTCGCGCTCGCCCAGGTGGCCAGATGCGTCGGATACGCGACGCTGCCGGGACCGGTGAGCCCGGACTGCAGTGAATAGAGGCTCGCAGGCGTGTCACTCTCGAGGCGCACCGGGGTCGCCTGCCCCTTGACCTCCGGATAGGCGAGCAGATCCAGGCGCGCCAGCGTGCCACCGCGCGTGCTGATGTCGAGGTCGAGGACGTCGGTGCGCACATGCACCACAGGCGCAGCAGGTGCGACCGCGGAGTCCGGTGCCGCGGCTGAGGCAGCGGCGGTCCCTGAGGGCACAGGCGCGCCTGCACTGCCGGTCGCCGCCGCCGGCGGCGCGGCGTCCGGAACGCGGTTGCCCAGGTCGTTTGCGGGTGAGGTCGCCGGTGCGCTGGCCGTGGTCGCGGCGGTCGTCGTTGCACCCGGCGGCGGCGCGTAGTCGCGCATCCACGCCTCGTAGTTGAGGAGCAGCAGCGCCGCGAGCGCCACAAAAAGGTAGACGCGGGGATTACCGGAGAAAAGGTTATTGCTCATGGAGGTGGCGCGTACAGACGATGGAGTGCGGCGCGAGCGGCACGGGGTCGAATCCTCCCGGGTGCCACGGATGGCAGCGGCCGAGGCGCTTCACCGCCAGCCAGCCGCCCTTGAGGACGCCGAAGCGCACCACCGCCTCGAGGGCGTAGTGCGAACAGGACGGATAGAAGCGGCAACAAGGCCCCAGCAGCGGGCTCACGGTCCACTGGTAGATGCGGATCAGGAGTGCGACGAGGGCGCGCATCGTGCGGCGACTTCCTTCCACAGCGCTTCGAGACTGGCGTGCAGCGCCTTGCCGGGCGCGCCCTTGGCGCGCGGCCGCGCGCTCACGACGAGGTCCACGGCGGGAATTTCAAACTGGTGCAGGCGGAATGACTCACGAATGATGCGGCGAATCCGGTTGCGCGCGACGCCGCCGCCGGCTACCCGCACGGCCACCGCGAGCCCCAGGCGTGGCGCGGAAAAAGTATTGCTCTTCACTGTCACGCTGAAAAACCCGTCACCCAGACGCCGACCGTGGGCGTACGTGGCGTCAAAATCGCGTTTACGCCGCAGGCGACGCTGCGCCGGCAGAGTGAGCCGCCCAGGCATCGTGCCCTCAGACTTAATGAAGATCTTGGGGTCGCCGGACTGCGCTGCAAGCCGAAGCGCGCGTGCGACCTTAAGACGCTAGGGTATCAGCTTACGCCGGCCCTTGGCGCGGCGCCGCGCGAGGACCTTGCGGCCGTTCTTCGTGGCCATGCGCGCACGGAACCCGTGGGTGCGCTTGCGGCGCACTTTGCTCGGCTGATAGGTACGCTTCATACCGAAGGCTCCGTCGATCGATTCGTCGCGACAAAAAAGGGCGGCAAGGCTAAGCCGTTGAGCGCCAAGGTGTCAATATTTTGTGCGCGCGAAAATCTTCAGCACGCCGCGCGATCGGTATAAACTTCGCAGCCTTTTCCTTAACGTTCACAAGAAACGTCGCGGAGGCAACGCGCGTGGAAGCGTCCCTTTGGACTCGCTGCATGGGCGCGTTGGAAGCGGAGCTTCCCGAGCAGCAGTTCAATACCTGGGTGCGGCCGCTGCAGGCCATGGAAGGCAATGGCGCGCTGAAACTGCTGGCCCCCAACCGCTTTGTCGTGGACTGGGTCAACGCCAATCTGTTGCCGCGCATCGGCGAGCTGTTACGCAATGAGAGCACCGGGGACGCCCCGATCGTGACCGTGGAAGTCGGCTCACGCGCGGGCCCCCTGCGCGGCGCCCCTCCGACCCTGGTGCCCGCGAGTAAACCACGCCGGGCGGAAGGCCTGGTGGTCGGCGCCCGGCTGAATACCGACTTTTCGTTTGCCACCTTCGTCGAGGGCAAGAGCAACCAGCTGGCCAAGGCGGCGGCTCTGCAGGTCGCGGAGAATCCCGGCCGCGCCTACAACCCGCTGTTCGTCTACGGTGGCGTCGGCCTCGGCAAGACCCACCTGATGCATTCGATCGCGCATCTCATCAAGGAACGCGATCCCGAGGCACGCATCGCCTATGTGCACTCGGAGCGTTTCGTGGGCGACATGGTGCGTGCGCTGCAGCATGGCGCGATGAGCGAGTTCAAGACCGCCTACCGCTCGCTGAACGCGCTGCTCATCGATGACATCCAGTTCTTCGCCGGCAAGGAGCGCTCGCAGGAAGAGTTCTTCCACACCTTCAACGAGCTGCTGGAAGGCCAGCACCAGGTGATCCTGACCTGCGATCGCTACCCGAAAGAGGTCGACGGACTCGAGGAGCGGCTGAAGTCGCGGTTTGGCTGGGGACTGACGGTGGCGATCGAGCCGCCGGAGCTCGAGACCTGTGTGGCGATCCTCATGACCAAGGCGCACGCCACTGGCGTGACCCTGCCCGAGGAAGTGGCTTTTTTCATTGCCAAACGCATCCGTTCGAACGTGCGTGAACTCGAGGGCGCATTGCGCCGCGTGATCGCCAATTCACGCTTCACCGGCCACCCGATTACGCTGGAATTTACCCGCGAAGCGCTCAAGGACCTGCTGTCGCTGCAGGCGAAGCTCGTCACCATCGACAACATCCAGAAGACTGTCGCGGACTACTACAAGGTGCGCATGGCGGATCTTTTGTCCAAGCGCCGCAGCCGCTCGGTGGCGCGGCCGCGGCAAGTGGCCATGGCGCTGGCGAAGGAGCTCACGACCCACAGTCTGCCGGAGATCGGCGATGCTTTCGGTGGCCGCGATCACACCACCGTGCTGCACGCGTGCAAACGGATCAAGCAGCTGCGTGACGTGGAGCAGCGCGTGAAGGAAGATTATTCAAACCTGTTGAGAACCCTGGCTGGATGATGTGCGTTTCCCTGTGTGTTTTCTGTGGCCGTGTTTGTGGATAAGTTACCCACAGGCCGCACACACGAGTTCAGCAGGTCGTGCCTGGAGTTGTCGCGTCTGATTTCGATGTCAAGACACTGAGCGGATGGAGTAAGTTTTTTTATACTCGTAATTCACAGGCTCTATAGTCTTAACTACAAGTCTTTATATAAAGCCGTTTGATTTTGGATAAAGAGTGCATCCCATGAAGCTGACCGCCATGCGCGAGGAACTGCTCGCGCCCCTGCAAAGTGTCATTGGTGTCGTGGAGCGGAGGCAGACCATGCCGGTGTTGGCCAACGTGCTGCTGGGAGCGCGCGACAATCGACTGAGCGTCACCGGCAGCGATCTGGAAGTGGAACTGGTGGCTACGAGCCAGGTTACCGTGCAGCAGCCGGGCGACATCACCGTCCCGGGGCGCAAACTGCTCGATATTTTCCGCTCACTCCCGGAGAAAGCGAGCGTCACGCTGAGTACCGAGGGAGAACGCGTGTCGGTGCGCGCGGGGCGCAGTCGTTTCACGCTCTCGAGTCTGCCGGCGGCGGAATTTCCGTTGGTCGAGGAGATCAACGCCCAGCAGACCCTGACCGTGGCGCAGGGAGAATTCCGGCGCCTCATCGACAAGACGCATTTCTCGATGGCGCAGCAGGATGTCCGTTACTACCTGAATGGCCTCCTGCTGGAGACCGACGGCAAGGCGCTGCGCGCGGTGGCCACCGACGGACACCGGCTTGCCCTGTGCGAAATGACACTCGCGGGTAAGGCGAAAGCCAACCACCAGGTGATCGTTCCCCGTAAGGGTGTGCTGGAACTACAGCGCATCCTGGGCACAGAGGGGGATATCGAGCTCGCCGTAGGTACTAATCACGTTCGCGCCAAGATCGGCGACATTCGCTTCACTTCGAAGCTAATTGACGGACGTTTTCCGGAGTATGGGCGGGTAATTCCGGCCAGCCCCCCGAAAACGGTCGAAGCTGATCGCGAGGTCCTGCGCCAGGCGCTTCAGCGAACCGCCATCCTGTCGAACGAAAAGTACCGCGGCATCCGTCTTACCGCGCGCCCGGACCTTCTTACGCTCCAGGCGCATAACCCGGAGCAGGAAGAAGCCGAAGATCAGGTCGAAGTCGCTTACAAAGGCGAGGAAGTCGAGATCGGTTTCAACGTCAATTATCTCCTGGACGCCCTGGCCGCCATCGAAACCGACAAGGTCATCATTGGCCTTACGGACTCCAACAGCAGCTGCCTGATCCACGCGCCGGATACGACCAACACGCGCTACGTCGTCATGCCGATGCGACTTTAGACGCGGCCATGGCGGCGGCCGCAGCCAGCCGCGTCACGAGGGTCTCAGTTTGTGGTGCTTGCGGGCGTTCCCGACGCTGGAGGCAACGTGATGTCGAGGCAATGGCGCGGCTGGATCAGGCGCGAAACTACGTCAGGCATCTGCGCAGCGAGACGTTTCCAGCGTTGCGGCGAATTCCCGGTTTTGTCGACGCCTCAATTCTCTCGCGCCAGATTCCGGACGGTATTGAGTTCCTGGTCGTTACCCGATGGCACTCGCTCGAGGCGATCGCGAGCTTCGCTGGTACGGATCCCGAAGTCGCGGTTGCACCCAAGAGCGTGGCGCAAATGATGCTCGAGTTCGACCAGCGAGCCCGGCATTTCGAAGTTGTGGAATGACCCTAACGCGCGACCGCGGGAGATGCACCGCCGGCGGCTGCTACTCCGCGTCGCGATTCCGCGGTGCGGGTTCCGACTCGGCTGTTCCACGTGGAACAAGGGGACAGCAGCAGCTTCGACCGTCGCGAGCCCAGGAACTCGCGGCTGTGCTGCGTGCCTGGACAGCGTTCGAAGCAGGGCAAATTGCCCGGCACATCCTGCCATGTTCCACGTGGAACATCGCTCGAGCGACGTGTTGCGCTCCGACGCCAGCGACATCGTGCCGGACATGCTTCGCCTCAGCCGGCCGTCCTCAGGGCAGAGCGCGGCGTCACCAAGACGGTCTGGTAGATCCTGCTGCGGCGCTGGGATATCCGTGAGTCTCGCTCAGCTGACGGTCTGCAACCTGCGTTCCATCGAGCATGCCGTGCTCGATGTGTCGCCCGGGTTGACCCTCATCTGGGGCGACAACGGCTCCGGCAAGACGTCCCTCCTGGAGGCGATATTTCTCCTGGGTCGCGGCCGATCGTTTCGTACGCGCAACAATGATCGCCTCATACAACGCGGAAAGGATCATTTGCGTGTCATTGGGAGGATCCGCGATGTGCAGAACCAGGTCTTCGTGCTTGGCTTCGAAGCTACACAGGCCGCAACGACCGCCAGGATCGCGGGTCGGCCAGCCCAGTCGCTCGCGGAGCTGTCCAACGCTTTCCCCGTCCAGGTCATCGACCCAGGGGTTCACAGGTTAGTCGAGGAAGGTGGCTACCGCCGCCGCCGCTGGATGGACTGGGCCGTGTTCCACGTGGAACCTCAGTTCATCGATACCTGGCTGCGCTACACCCGGGCACTGAAGCAGCGCAACGCGGCGCTCAAGATCGATGCGAGCCAGGCCACCGTGTGGGATCCCGAGCTGGCGCGTCTGGGCGAGCTGATCGCCGAATCGCGGCATCGCTTCATGACCCGCCTGCAGCCCTACTGGCTGGAAGCCGTCGCCGCCCTAAGTGGACTCGAAGTGGACCTACATTACCTGCGCGGCTGGGGCCAGGACCAGACACTGCAGGAGGCGCTCACGGCTTCGCAGGCGCGAGATGAGGCGCGGCACCTGACTCATGCGGGTCCACATCGCGCTGATATTGCCGTGCGCCTGCACGGCCGGCCCGCGCGCGAGATCTTGTCCCGGGGACAGCAAAAGCTGGTCGCCGTAGCCATGACGGTTGCCCAGCTGCGCTTGCTTCAGGACCTCACCCAAACCACGCCCACGCTGCTTCTGGATGATCCCGCAGCGGAGCTCGATGGCGAGCGACTGCAGCGATTTATCACGCAAGTTGCCAACTTGCGATGTCAGCTCGTTGTCACGTCGTTGCACTCAGAATCGCGACTTTTCGGCACGGCAGAACGCACGTTCCATGTGGGACAGGGGAGGGTGCAACCAGTATAATGTCGCATCACAAAACCGGGTTCCGGCATGGCATCTGACGACGTCTACGATTCCAGTAAAATCAAAGTCTTAAGGGGTCTTGATGCAGTGCGGAAACGCCCGGGCATGTACATCGGCGATACCGATGACGGCACGGGTCTTCACCACATGGTTTTCGAGGTCGTCGACAACGCCATCGACGAGTCCCTGGCCGGTCACTGCGACCGCATTGTCGTCACCATTCACGCCGACGAATCCGTAACGGTCTCCGACAACGGCCGGGGTATCCCTGTGGATATCCACCCCGAGGAGGGGCGTTCCGCAGCCGAGGTCATCATGACCGTGCTGCACTCGGGCGGTAAGTTCGATGACAGCTCCTACAAGGTCTCGGGCGGTCTGCACGGCGTTGGTGTATCGGTGGTCAACGCCCTGTCTGACTACCTGCTCTTAAGCGTCTCGCGCGACGGGAAGCTGCATCGGCAGGAATATCACCTGGGCGAGCCCGCCGCGCCGCTCGCGGTCGTGGGCGACACGCGTGACCGCGGCACCGTGATCCGCTTCAAGCCGAGCTCGCAGATCTTCACCAACATCCAGTTCAACTACGACATTCTCGCCAAGCGCCTGCGCGAGCTGTCGTTCCTGAACTCCGGTGTACGCATCGAACTCATCGACGAGCGTGAAAACAAGACCGACGTGTTTGCGCACGCCGGCGGCCTGCAGGCGTTCGTGAAATACCTGAACCGCACGCGCACTCCGGTGCACGAGTCGGTGTTCTGGTTCCGCACCCAGGATGGGACGGTGTCGGTCGAAGTGGCGATGCAGTGGAACGACTCCTACCAGGAGAGCATGTTCTGCTACACCAACAACATTCCACAGAAGGACGGCGGCACCCACCTGGCAGGATTCCGCAGCGCGCTGACGCGCACCCTCAACGACTATGTTGAAAAGGAATTGTCCGGCAAGAAAGACCGCATCCCGATGACCGGCGATGACGCGCGCGAGGGCCTGACCGCGATCCTGTCGGTGAAACTGCCCGATCCGAAATTCTCCTCGCAGACCAAGGACAAGTTGGTTTCCTCCGAAGTGAAGGGTGTGGTGGAAAACGCGGTCGGCACGAAACTGCAGGAGTTCCTGCTGGAACATCCGCAGGAGGCGCGCCTGATCGTCGTCAAGATGGTGGAGGCGGCGCGCGCACGCGAAGCAGCGCGCAAGGCGCGCGAGATGACACGGCGCAAGGGCGCGCTCGACATCGCGGGCCTGCCGGGCAAGCTCGCCGACTGCCAGGAAAAAGATCCGGCGTTGTCGGAAATTTTCATCGTCGAGGGCGACTCGGCCGGTGGCTCGGCCAAGCAGGGCCGCGATCGGCGCACGCAGGCGATCCTGCCACTCAAGGGCAAGATCCTCAATGTTGAAAGAGCGCGCTTCGACAAGATGTTGTCATCGGCCGAAGTCGGCACACTCATCACCGCGTTGGGTTGCGGGATCGGCAAAGACGATTTCAACATCGAGAAATTGCGCTATCACCGCGTGATTATCATGACAGATGCGGATGTTGACGGAAGCCACATCCGTACGCTGTTGCTCACGTTCTTCTACCGGCAGATGCCCGAGCTCATCGAGCGCGGCCACATCTACATCGCGCAGCCGCCGCTGTACAAGGTGAAGCGCGGCAAGCAGGAATCCTACGTCAAGGACGAGAACGAGCTGACGCAACTACTGCTCAACAGCGCGCTCGAGAACGCCGGCCTGCACGTGAATGCGCAAGCCCCGGCGCTCTCAGGTTCGGGGCTCGAGCTGCTCGCGCGCAAGTACATGGAGGTACAGGCGATCGTCAAACGCTGGTCGCAGCGTTACGACGACCGGTTGCTCGATCAGTTGATCTACATGCCGGAGGTGACGCCGGCGAACTTCGATCGATCGGAGTGGCTGCGCGGCTGGGCACACGATCTCAACGCGCGACTGAACGCGCTGGCGGACGGCACCCGCGCCTATCGCGTGGAGCTGCGCGCCGCCAGCGACGGCCATGCGGCGCGCATCACCGTGCACAGGACCGAGCACGGTACCCCGAGCCAGAAGTACCTGCCGCGCGAGTTCTTCGAGTCAGCCGAATACCAGCGCATCGCGGAGCTGGCACGCACGCTCGCGGGTTTGATCGGCGAGGGCGCGTACGTCACGCGCGGCAACGATCGCCAGGATGTTGGCTCCTTCAAAGAAGCGATGAAGTGGCTGTTCGATCAGGCCAAGAAGGGCCAGGCCATTCAGCGCTACAAGGGCCTGGGGGAGATGAATCCCGAGCAACTCTGGGAGACGACCATCAATCCGGAGTTACGGCGCCTCCTGCAGGTGAAGATCGAAGACGCGGTCGCCGCGGACGATATCTTCACGACCCTGATGGGTGATCAGGTCGAGCCGCGCCGCGAGTTCATCGAGAAGAACGCGCTGTCGGTCATCAACCTGGACGTCTGAAGCGGAGCCGGATCGGCGCGTCATCTTGATCGCGCACTGCAAAGTGCAGCGCCCCGAAGTCTGCCCTATGCTAGGCGCAGCGCCACATCCACCCACCGGCAATCAGGGAGGCGTCATGCCAATCCGCAGGAACAACGAGGCGAAGCGAGCGGGCATTGGCGGTCTCGTGTGCGGCGCGCTGACCGCGCTGGTGGGCGCCAGCGTCATTGTCGGCGCAGCGCAGGCGCAGGGCCGCACCGAGAAGCCTCCGCTGCACGGACGGCACTGGATGGCCGTGACCGGCAAACCGCTCGCGGCGACCGCGGGCGCGAAGATCTTCGAGCAGGGCGGCAATGCGGTGGATGCGGCGTGTGCCATGATCGCCGCCGATGCGACCATGTGGACCACCATGTCCTGGGGCGGTGAGACGCAGGCGCTCATCTACAACCCCAACACCGGCAAGG
>Ga0209167_10000173_pt1 | contig 62915 bp, 43 predicted proteins | sample Coa_R1_9_FD_187154 | JGI IMG/M metagenome (GOLD analysis project Ga0209167, IMG submission 187154) | Surface soil microbial communities from Centralia Pennsylvania, which are recovering from an underground coalmine fire - Coalmine... | ecosystem: Environmental > Terrestrial > Soil >... | reverse complement strand
ACGCGTTTTCATCCACTGCTTCATGGATGGGCGCGACACTCCGCCGAACAGCGGTGTTGATTTCCTGGCGCAATTGCAAAAGGCTATGCGCGAATATGACGTCGGAAGAATCGCGAGCATTTCCGGCCGCTACTATGCCATGGACCGCGATAACCGCTGGGAGCGCATCGAGCGTGCCTATCGGGCCATGGTACATGGCTACGCGCTGCACCAGGACATGAGCGCTGTGGCAGCGCTTCGCGCAAGCTACGAACGCGGGATCACCGACGAGTTTGTGGAGCCGATTGTCATCACCGAGGGAGTGCGACATGGACAATCGGCCGTGCCGGTGGGTTTAATCCGCGATGACGACGCGGTCATCTTCTTCAATTTCCGTGCCGACCGCGCACGCCAAATGAGCCGCGCCCTGGCCGAGCCGGGCTTCGACAAGATCGCGGACGCGCAGCGCCCGAAGAATCTCCTCTTCACCGGCATGACGCTTTACGACAAGACATTCAACTGGATGCGATTTTTGCTCACGCAGGAAAAACTCGAACACATTCTCGCGCAAGTCTTTGCCGAGATGAATTTCAAGAATTTGCGCGTAGCAGAAACAGAAAAATACGCCCACGTGACCTATTTTTTCAATGGTGGAGTGGAAAGGCCTTTCCCCGGTGAAGACCGCATCCTCGTCCCTTCACCAAGGGTGCCCACGTACGATCTGAAGCCGGAGATGAGCGCGGCCGGCATCGCCGATGCGGTCACCAACGCCATCCGCAATGGCGACTTCGACGCCATCATCATGAATTTCGCCAACGCCGACATGGTCGGCCATTCCGGCAAACTCGAACCCGCCATTAAAGCCGTGGAAACCGTGGACGCCTGCCTGGGCCGCATCTGGCAATCCATGCAGGATGCCGGAGACACCGCGTGGATAATCACCGCCGATCACGGCAACGCGGAGACCATGATTGATCCTGTCACGGGCGGCCCGCACACTTATCACACCACCAATCCCGTTCCGCTCATCCTGGTGTCCAACGATGCAAACATAAATCTGCAATCAGACGGCTCGCTCCGCGATATTTCACCTACTCTCCTCGGTGTCCTCGGCATTCAGGAACCAGTGGAAATGACCGGCCGCGACCTGCGCGCCCCACGAAGCAAATGAACATGGACCGTCATATTGTTGACATGCGCCATCGCCTTCCAAGGAGCGTATACTTACTGGAGACTGGGACATTGCCGAGCGGGCCACAAGCACCACTTGGCGGGAGGAATTCCCATGCAATCGATTTCGGTTCCTTTCCGAAGACTCCAAAAGTATCCCTTGGAAACGCGCCAGCGACCCGAGAGCATCGGAACGTTGACGGTCACCGAGAGCCCAATCGCAATCGTTGTCTCAGCGCTTCTCATTTACATGCTTGCGGGGGCCGTCCCATCTACTCAGCCCTTCTTTCTGGGTGTACTCGTTTTCGGCGGACTGACGGGCTTCTATCTTTGGCGGCGTCACCGCTAAGAATCACCACTGCCTTAAATCTTCCTTTGCGGAGTAGTTCCTCCCGATGACTCGCCCCAGTCCGGATGAGACGAAGCTGGTCCTCTGCGTGCAGTTCCGCTTCTCGTTTTGGAGCATCCCCCCTGAATTGCCGGGGGCTATCCGCCAACGCTATCCGCAGATGCGGGTCGTGCATCTCACCAGTTACGACCTTATTCCCGCGGAAATCCCGGACACGGATATTTTTGCAGGCTTCACGCTCACGCCGGATCAACTCACCGCGGCGCGCAAATTGAAGTGGTTCCACGTGACCGCCGCGGGCGTTGCGCAGTTGATGCGGCCCGACGTGCTTGCCAGCGGCGTCACGGTCACAAATTCGCGCGGCATCCACGCCATCCCCATGGCCGAGCACACCATGGGCATGATTCTCTCGCTAGCCAGGAAATTTCCCGCTTCGGTGCGCTACCAGCAGCAACACCGGTGGGCGCAACAGGAAATCTGGGACGCACGTCCAAGGCCAACTGAATTGCAGGGTTCCACAATCGTAATCATCGGGTTCGGAGCTATCGGCACGGAGCTTGCGCGGCGCGCTCGCGCTTTCGGCGTCCGCGTCTGGGCCGTCACGCGATCTGGTCAAGCGGATGCCTCCCTCGCCGACTGGACTTTTCCCGCTACCGACTTGGGGAAAGTGCTTCCGGAGGCTGACTACGTGGTTCTTGCCGCGCCGGACACTCCCGACACGCGGCATATGATCGGTGCACCCGAGCTTGCGGCGATGAAGCCGTCTGCATGTATTGTGAATGTCTCGCGTGGCGGGCTTATTGATGAGTCAGCTCTGGTCGCAGCACTGAAGTCCGGCACCATCGCAGGAGCGGCTCTCGATGTCGCGGAAAATGAGCCGTTGTCACCGGATAGCCCTCTCTGGGATATGGAGAACGTATTCTTAACTCCACACACCAGTTCGGTCAGCGAAAACCTCTGGCCGCGTCAAACCGAGTTAATGCTGGAAAATCTGGACCGGTGGTTCCGAGGGCGCGAGCTCATTAACACGGTAAATTTAGCCCGCGGCTATTAATCGCCCACAGTTGGTTTCGACGCCGTATACCCTTCACGCGAATACACCTGGAACTTCACCTTTTTGCCCTTCTGATTCATCACGGTGAGAGGCCCGCCATCCGGAGCCACCAATTCCACTTTGATCTTGTGGTATTTGCCGTCTAGATTGTTCGCCGCGAATCCCAAGCTGTATTGGCTACGCAGGCTGGTCGCCACATCTCGCATGATTTCCGGGACTTCGGCGGTAAAATTGGGGTTCCAGACGTTGCCCCCTGTCAATTCCGCGAAAGCTCTGAGCTGGTTTTGAGCCTGCTGCGCGTTAATATTGCCGATCGTTCCGAAGGAGTTTTGGAAAATCTGGGTCAGCCCGATGGAATAGATGGACACATCGGATTTCTTTACAATTTTGAGCGTATCGTCGAGCGTGTGCTTGCTAAACGTGTCGAATCCGGTAGCGAGTACCAAAATCGCCTTCTTGCCTTTGACGTCATGAACCCGGTCCAGCGTCTCCGTCAACGCATCAAAAATGCACGCCTCGCTGAACAGCGGGACCTGCATGTGCTGGAGCGCGTCCATCACTTCATTCGGGTCATGCGTGAAATCCACATCTACCCGCATATGCAGATCGAAATCCTCCAGAGCGATCCAATCATCTTTCTTCAGATTTCGCAGGAATTCCGGCGCCCAGTAGCGCGCCACCATGGCCGTGAAATTCCACGTGGCCATGCTGGACCGGAATTCCAGAAGCATCACAATCGTGATCGGCGCCTCACCCGCTGCCGTGAAATTGGTAATGATCTGCGGCTTCCCATCCTCCAGAATGCGGAAATTCTCTTTCTTTAAGTCGCGAAGGAAATTACCTTCATTGTCGGTGACCACCGCATCCACGTTCACCACATTGGAGCTCACGCTGATCTGGACATTATTGGGATTGGCAGGCGCCTGCTGGCCTTGTTGTGCAGGGGGCGTCGTCGACTGCTGCTGTTGGCGCGGTGCTGCCGCCCGGGCAGACACGTCACTCATCGGAATTGCCACAACCGCAATGGATAATCCCAGGATGATGGCTAGTAAAATTGCGCGTCGCATGGTTCCCCCTTCGGAAGGCTGCCTACACCTAAACTTGGATGCTGCCACGAATCCCACCGTTGTTCAATCGTACTTCGATTTTACCCCTCAAACGTCCAATCAATCCGCATTTATTCCCACGCGACGGTGGCATTTCGCGTCAGCGAAGCTCCGTATCCACCGTGCTACTATAAATCACTCATGAATGAAAAGGTTTCCAGACAGGGAGGAAGCTGGATGCTTCACCGTTCTTGCCGTTCACTCACTTTGCTCTTATTCCTGGTTCTTTTCGCTATGCCTGGGGCAGTCCTTGCTCAGGCCCCTTCAGCTCCAACGCAGGGGAATTCATCCAGCCTCGGCACGCTTCCCGATGAAGCGTTCGCCTGGCTCGAGGGTCTGGTCCGCATCAATACTACAAATCCCCCGGGCAACGAATTGGCCGCCGCAAATTATCTCGTCGCCATTCTCGAAAAGGAAGGCATCGCCCATGAAGTCCTGGAAATCACACCCGGCCGCGGAATCGTCATCGGGCGTTTGAGTTCCTCCGCCATTCCCGATCCGTCCAAATCGCTCCTCCTCCTCGCTCACCTGGACGTCGTCGGCGTGACCCGCGAAAAATGGTCTGTGGACCCTTTTGCCGCGGTCTCCAAGGACGGGTACCTCTACGGCCGCGGCACAATTGACGACAAGAGCCTGGTCATCGCCAACCTGGCCGCCATCGTTGCGCTCAAGCGCGCCAACACCCAACTCGACCGCGACGTCATTTTCCTTGCTGACGATGACGAAGAGCAGTTCGGCGACAGCAGCCTCAAGGTCGTTATCGCCAAATATTGGGACAAAATCGCCGCCGGCTTCGCTTTGAACGAAGGCGGCCCCGTAATCATGAAAAACGGGAAGGTGCTCTACGTCGGCATCCAAACCGCCGAAAAGGTCCCCATCAATGTGACCGTCATCGCCACGGGCACTTCGGGCCACGCTTCTCAGCCGCGCCCCGACAACGCGGTCGTCCATCTCTCAGAGGCCATCGCAAAAATCGGCGCCTATCAGGCGCCCATGAAAATGACCTCGGTTGTGGAACGTTATTTCGAGCAACTCACCAAAGTGGAAGACGACGAAACGTCCAAATGGATTCGCGCTCTGGAAATGCCCGAGCGCCGCAGCCTGGCCGACAAGCGCATCTCCGAGATGAGTCTTATTTGGAACGCCATGTTACGGGACACGGTTTCCCCCACCATGCTAACAGCTGGCGTCCGCGCCAACGTGATCCCTTCCGAGGCTCGCGCCAATCTGAACGTCCGGCTTTTGCCCGGCGATTCTCTCAACGATGTTTTGCCCGATCTGAAGAAACTCGTAAACGATCCGCAAATTAGATTTGAGGTCGCGCCCGACCAGGGTGTGCCCTCGCCGCCCTCTTCGCTCGATTCGCCGCTCTACCATTCCATCGAACGCGTGAGCGGCCAGGCTTTCCCGGGCGCCGCAGTTGTGCCCTATCTGAGTCCCTTTTCTACGGATTCCGCGCAGCTCCGCCTGCACAACGTGCAGGCCTACGGCCTGCTTCCATTTCCTCTCACGGATGAGGACAATCTGCGTTTTCACGCTGATGATGAGCGCATCCCTATCGATTCCTTCCGCAAAGGGATCGAGTTTTATTCGCGTATCGTGAATGATTTCGTCGCCCGGAAACAGTAATCTGTTCTCCTGGCCATCCACATGGAGTTCCGCCGATCCAAAATCGTCTGCACCCTCGGCCCCGCCACCGACTCCGCCGGGCTGATTGACCGTCTCCTGCGCGCCGGAATGGACGTGGCCCGGCTCAACTTCTCCCATGCCACGCACGACTGGCACGCGAGGACCATCGCGCGCCTGCGCGCGGCTTCCGGACGGCTTCAAAAACCCATCGCCATTCTTGCCGATCTTGGTGGCCCGAAAATTCGCACCGGCGCCCTTGCGGGCGGCACACGAGTCATGCTCCGCGCGGGCCGGCCTTTTACAATTTCCACCGACGGCCGCCTGGGGGACGCATCCGGCGTCTCCACATCGTTCAAGCCGTTGCCCCGCGAAGTCCGCCGCGGCAGCCGTATCCTGCTGGCCGATGGATTGATTGAATTGCGCGTGCAATCCGTGCGCAGGAATGAAGTCGTCTGTGAAGTGGTCAACGGCGGCGAGCTTGGCGAGCACCAGGGCATCAATCTCCCTGGTACGGAATTGAAAGTCCCCTCGCTTCTGCCCAAGGATTATGACGACCTGGCCTTCGCTCTCAAGCACGGGGTAAACTACGTCGCCGTCAGTTTCGTGCGCCGCGCGCAGGATGTGGAGGCCGCCCGCCGCGCCATCAAACGAGCGGGTGCCGACACGCCCATTATCGCCAAGCTCGAAAAGCCGCAAGCCATCGCGAATCTCGACGCCATTCTCGCTGTCTCTGATGGCGTGATGGTTGCACGCGGCGACCTGGGCGTGGAGATGAGTCCCGAGGCGGTGCCCGTTTTGCAGAAGCAGATCATTGCGCGCGCCCGCGACGCCCGGCTGCCGGTCATCACTGCCACGCAAATGCTCGAATCCATGACCGAGAATCCGCGCCCCACTCGCGCCGAGGCTTCCGATGTTGCCAATGCCGTCCTCGATGGCAGCGATGCGCTGATGCTTTCAGGTGAAACTGCGCGCGGGAAATATCCCATCGAATCTGTCCAGATGATGGATCGCATCATTCGCGAAGCGGAATCGAGCGTGGCAAGTTTCCAGCATCCGCAGCCCGCGCAATGCAATGTCGCGGAGACCACTGCGGAATTGATATGTCACGCTTCAGAAGAATTGGATTTGAAGGCCATCGCGGTTTTCACGGAGACCGGCTCGACGGCACGGCTCATCTCGCAGTATCGTCCACGGCCTCCGATTGTGGCCCTCACACCCTTGGGAGAAACGCGGCGCAGGCTGGCTTTGCTGTGGGGTGTGCTGCCGCGGAGCATCGCCCGAGTGCGCGACATCGATGGACTCGCTGCGCTCGCCGAAAACCGGCTCCTGGAAGAAGGTCTCGCCCTCCCTGGAAATATCGTCGGCATCGTAGCGGGCACTCCGCTGGGCACCAGGGGCACGACAAACTTCATCAAACTTCATGCTATCGCACGGAAGAAAAAATAGTCGGCCTTAAGAGAAAACTCAGTTTACCCAACGGTCAGGACGCGAAGGCGGGTCGCCGCCGCGCTGCTGCATATATACCTTGAACTTCCGCCGCAACCGGCGCTGCTTCCAATCCGAAACTCCGTTGCGCATATTGAAGAAAAATGATCCGCGCCGAAGGTAAATGTATCCAATCGCAATTCCGCCCAGGTGGCAGATATGGCTGACGCTGTCGCCCGTCCCGGAACTCAACTCGCTGAAGAACTCGATGGCCACCATGATCGAAACATACACGCGCATGGAAAGCGTCACGGGGAATGGGATCAACCAGATTTGCCGATCGGGGAACAAAACCGCGCAGGCAACCAGCACACCGTAAATCGCTCCCGAGGCGCCGATAGTCGGAGTGCCCGAAGGTGTCCGCCCCCAGAGCATGGGCAAAAGATTAGCAGCAATAACAATCAGCCCCGCGCCCACACCGCAAGTGAAAAAGTAGGTGTAAAACCGTCGCTGCCCCCAGTTGCGCTCCAGATCGCACCCGAACATCCACAACACCAGCATGTTGATCAACAGATGCCAAAGGCCCCCATGAAGAAAAATGTAGGTGAATGGCTGCCAGATGTAACCCAAAAAAACAGCACTTCCGGGTACGAGGCCGAGATTCTGATAAATCCAAATTGCCCCTTCGCGGCCGAATTCCAGGCCAACGATCGTCTGCCCAATAAAGACAGCCGTCATCGTAATCAGGAGGGTTTTGATCGCGGGCGTGATCATGTTCCCGCCCAGTCCGCCGAAGCGGACGCGGTATCCGTAATCGCGGGATTCCATGCCCATGCTTCTACAGTTTAGGTGTGGTGGCGCGTCCTGTCAAAATTCGGTGTTTACTACTCGAGTTTCTTGCGCGCGAAAACGAAAAGAGAAACAGCAAGAGAAATAAATAGGATGACTCCCAGCAGATGACTCTGGCTCAGATCAGGCAAGTATTTCGTTCCGTATTCCAGCGTGTGTTCGCCCCACGGTAAGCTGAACAGAGAAGCCAACCAGCCCGGAACATGCTTGCTCAGCTCTGGATCTTCCATAAGTTTGATGATGATTGCCAACAAACCAAAAATACCACCCGCCGCGATCGATCCGCTCGCATAAAGCGACCCCGGACTCACTTCGCTTTCCGATGCGGCTTTATCCTTCCCGCGCTCGGCGAGCCAGCGCACCACTCCTCCGGCAAAAATGGCCATGGTCGTGGCGATGCTTAAATACGATCCCACCGCAAACGGGAGTGATCGTATCCCCAGCAGCTCCACGGCAATCACTAGAAAAACTCCCAGCAGCACCAGCCGCCACGGCAGCCGCTGGTTCAAAATCCCGTTGATCACGGTGGCCATCAATCGCGCCTGCGGAGCCGCCGCCTGATCGCTTCCAATTCCCTGCACCCACTGCACATTGATCTTTCCCGCCGACGCGTCGTACAAATATTTCCCGTCCGGCAGCGCCGACGCGCCAATGGCATTCACCAACACATAGGTCTTGCCCTTATATTCATAGTTCTGGTTTTCAATGCTCACGCCCGCCGAAAGTTGCTGCACATTGAAGGGAATATCCACCGGATAGTATTTCGCCAATCCCTTGTTCATCAGGATCAACGTCCCCCCCACCGCCACCGTCGAAACCGTCACACCCACAATTAACCCGATCTGCTGCCACACCGGTGTCGCACCGACCAGGTGCCCCGTTTTCAAATCCTGCGAAGTCGCGCCGGCAATTGCCGACGCGATGCACACCACTCCTCCAATCGTCAGCGCCAGCACCGCATAAGGCGGCTGCTTCCATCCGGCAATCAAAAACACGGCGCAGGTCGCCATCAGCGTTGCGATGGTCATCCCGCTCACGGGATTTGAGCTGTTCCCAATTAGTCCGCTGATTCGCGACGCCACGGTCACGAACAGGAAACCGAAGGTAACCACAATAATCGCCGCCAGCAGGTTCGCTCCCATCCCTGTTTGCGCACCCGGTATCGGACGGAAAGTCAGCATCAACCACATGAGAATTACGATCCCGATAGATCCGAATATCAGGAACTTAATCGGCAGGTCGCGCTCCGTGCGCTTGTCTCCCGCCACCGCGCCAGTTTCCCTGCGCACGTCCTTCAGTCCCGCGGTCAATGCTGAAACGATTGTCGGAATCGTCTTGCAAAGTGTAATCAGCCCCGCTGCGGCCACCGCGCCCGCGCCCATCGGACGGATGTAGCTTGACCACAACTGGTCGGGCGTCATCTGCGGAATCGGAATTGTGCTGGGATAAAGCGCCAATCCCGGCGCCAGCGATCCGAAAAATTTGATCGCAGGCATCAGCACCAGCCAGGAAAAAACGCCGCCAGCAAAAAGAATTCCCGCCACTTTCGGCCCGATGATATATCCCACTCCCAAATACTCGGATGTGATGTCAGCGCGGAATGACGCACCCGGCAGCCACTTCGGCTGATAATCCGGCCGGCTGGGCCACACCTTCACGCTGTTCATCAGAAAGGTATAAACGCCGCCGATTCCCAGTCCCCAGAAAACGCGGCCCGCAAAAGATCCGCCGCGCTCGCCCGCCACCAGTACGTCCGCACACGCAGTGCCTTCGGGGAAAGTAAGCTCGCCGTGCTCCTTCACAATCAGTTGCCGCCGCAGCGGAATCATGAACAGGACGCCCAGCCAGCCGCCCAGCAGCGCCAGCATAAAGATACGTGTGTATTCGAGAGGAAATCCCAGGAAGATCAGCGCCGGCAGCGTGAAAATCACGCCCGCGGCCAGCGATTCCCCAGCCGACCCGGTGGTCTGGACAATATTATTTTCCAGGATGGTGGCGCGCCCGAACATTCGCAGGATGCTGATGCTCAGCACCGCGATGGGGATCGAAGCGGAAACCGTCAGCCCCGCGCGCAGTCCCACGTAAACCGACACCGCGCCAAACAGAATTCCAAACAGCGCGCCCAGCAACAACGCTCGAATGCTGAACTCGGCCAGCGAAGTTTCGGCGTCCACAAACGGACGGAAGTCCGCGGGCGGAGCAGTGGAACTCCAGGGCTTCGTTGCCAAGCCTCACCTCCCCAACTTCAGTTGCGATTCACTCCACCAGCGGGAACGGTTTTTTCCTTCCGTAATAACCGGCCACAACCACCATGGCTGGTCTGTTCAATTTGCAGAGCCTATCTGCGCTCCCGCGAGAATGCAACACAAACAGGGAGCGTCGCAGCCTGCCGGCAACTTGTTGGTCTTTTTCCAGATAAGTACTAGCAATCCTGTAGCGGGAAGTCTCTTGACACATCCCTCCAAAGCATATAACGTCCGCGTCAAGATATAGGTTTTGTTATAAGTGCTTACAAAAACTTCCCCCTTGGGGTCCGCCGCGGCCCGGCGAATGATTTCCGGTATTGTCGCTGGCAGCGGTTGAAGAGGAGAGGTGAGTGATGCGCATCTTTAACCGCCTTTTTTTCCCTGCTCTTTTATTGACGTTTCTTGCTTCCATTTTCCCCACGAGTTCCCCGGCCGGCGCTGACTGGCCGCCAATTATCCCGGAAGAGCTGGCCCTCAAGGACAATCCGGCGAGCCCCGGTTCGCTCGCCATGATGCTTTATCGCGAAGAGATTGTGAACAGCACGGAGTCCTTTGAGACTTACTACTACCGGGTGAAGATTTTCACCGAAGAAGGCAAAAAGCATGCTGACATTGAAATCCCATTCTTCAAAGGTGAAGGAAGCATTAAAGACGTCCGCGCTCGCACCATTCATCCTGACGGGAAGGTAATCGACTTCAACGGGCAGGTGCTCGAAAAGCTGCTCGTCAAGGCCGGTGAGTTCAAATACCTGGCAAAGACTTTCACCTTGCCCGACGTGATTCCCGGAAGCATTATTGAATATAAATACAAAATTCAGCGAGATCCTGGCTTCCTTTACAACATTACCTGGCATATTCAGGAGGACTTGTACACAAAGCGCGCGCATTTTGTGTTGCAGCCCTATGTTGGCGAGATGGCCCCGGCACTGCTCACGCGTTATTTCCGGCTGGATAAGAACATGAATCCGCAGAAGCAAAAAGACGGGTCCATGGTAATGGACGTGAATGACATCGCGGGTTTGCCCGACGAAGAATACATGCTTCCCGAAGACGAGCTCCGCGGCCACGTGGAATTCATCTACACCAACGAAGATCATCCCGCGGACGCCAAGGCCTATTGGAATCGCGTCGCCAAGACGCGGTTCGACATCGAAGAAAAATTTATTGGCAAGCGCGCCGCAATCCGCCAGGTGGTGGACCAGACCGTGACTCCGACCGATTCATCCGATGCAAAGCTGCGGAAACTCTACTCACGCGCCCAACAGATTCACAATTGGCAGGACGACCAGGAAAAAACTTCCCAGGAATCCAACCGCGAGAAGCTCAAGGACAACTCGAACTCTGAAGACGTCTTGAAGCACGGCTACGGGTCCGGCAAAGACATCAACCTGTTCTTCGCTGCCCTGGCTCAGGCGGCCGGCTTTGAATCCTCTTTGGTCTGGTTATCCCCTCGAGACCGGTCGTTATTCCATATGGAGATGCAGGATTCAAAGGAACTCGCCGCGGAAATCGTTTGGGTAAAAGCCGGCGACAAGGAATACTATCTTGATCCAGCCACGTCACTCTGCCCATTCGATATTCTCCCCTGGACTGAAACCAGCGTTACCTCTATGCGCACCTCAAAGCAGGGCGCCGTATTCGCTCTGATTCCTACCACGCCCAGTTCCAGCTCCACGATTGACCGGCACGTGCAGCTTTCCCTTGAATCGGACGGCTCGCTCGCGGGCACGCTCACTGTCCGTTACACTGGCCAGCGCGCACTCGCCCGCAGAGACGATGCGCGCAATCAAGACGAAACTGGCCGGAATAAAATAATTACCGACGAGGTGAAAAACTGGCTGCCCTCCAACGCAAAATTCGATCTTACGAGTGTCACCGGCTGGGATAAATCCGACGTCCCACTTGAAGCGCAAGGCAAGTTGAACCTTCCCGGCATGGGAGAAATAGTTGGCCGCCGCCTTTTGCTGCCCCTGGGACTCTACGAAGCCGGCCATCGGCAACTTTTCGATACCTCCGCTCGAAAACAGGATGTCTATTTCCATTATCCTTACGAGGAGTTGGATGACATTACCATCCAGCTGCCTTCCGGAGTCCGGGCCGAAACTCTGCCGGCGCCTCAGGTCGTCGATCCGGGAGGCCAGCTCCATTATGAGATTTCCGCCAAGCAGGAGAACAACAGTCTTCACCTTCAGCGCCGTCTGGTAGTCGGTGGCATCATTTATCCACTGAATTCCTACGCTGCAGTCCGCCATTTCTTCGGCGTGGCGAAAACTGACGATGAACAACAGGTAGTCTTGCAGGCGGGGACGGCCACTTCAGGGCGCAATTGAAATAATTCTTCAGCTCGGGAAAGGCTGACGATGAACAACAAATTGTCCTGCAGTCTTCGGCTTCTTCCGGCGGCAATTAGCGCCTCATTTTTCCTGCTGGCCGGGGCCTCCCTCGCTAACCCTGCCTACGCTGACACTCCCGCCTGGCTGCGTCAGGCCGCGCAGGAAACCATGGCCAACGTTCCGGCGGACACCAACGCCATCATCCTTTTTGACGAGCAGGAGACCACTGTTCTGCCCAACGGAGATATCGAGACGATCTACCGCCGCGCGTACAAAATTCTCCGCCCGGACGGGAAAAAATACGGAATCTTGGGCGTTCATTTTGATAATCAGACGCGCATCAGCTGGTTGAAGGCCTGGTGCATCCCCAAAGACGGCAAGGATTATGAGGTCAAAGAAAAAGATGCATTAGAAAGCGGCCTGGGTGACGAGTTCTACTCCGATTCCAAGACAAAAGTTTTGGAAATCCCCGCGGCCACTCCGGGCAATGTGATTGGTTATGAGTATCGGCAGAAGCAGCGCCCCTTTGTTCTGCAGGATGAATGGTGGATTCAATCAAGTTTGCCGGTCCGCCGGTCCCGTTTCACACTCAACCTTCCCCCGGCCTGGGAATATTCCACTCGTTGGATCCAGTTCCCCGAGCAAAAGCCCACCATTGTTTCCTCGACCCAGACCGTTTGGGAAGTTGAGAATATTCCCGCAATCAAAGAGGAACCGGCCATGCCGCCGTTTCGTGCGGTCGTGGCCCGCATGGGGGTCACCTATCACCCAACCACCGGCGGAACTTCCGCTCTCGGCCCCACAAACTGGGATCAGATTGGGGTCTGGTATTCAAACTTGAGCGCTGGCTCCCGCCAGTCGACACCTGAAATCCAGCAAAAGGTGAAGGAGCTGACCGCGGGCGCCTCCTCCTGGCGTGAAAAAGTTCAAATCCTCTCCACTTACGTTCAGAGCCACGTCCGCTATGTGGACATTGAAATTGGCATTGGCGGATTCCAACCGCATGCCGCGGGCGACATCTACAAACACCAGTATGGCGATTGCAAAGATAAAGCCACTCTACTGAGCGCCATGCTTCATGAAGTTGGTATCGACTCCTATCTCGTGCTGGCGCAGGTGAGCCGTGGAATCGTTGCGCCTGAATTTGCTTCGGCCATCACCTTCGATCACGCCATCCTTGCGGTTCCTGTCCCGGCATCGGAATCGGTCCAGAATCTTTCCAGCGTTGTGGATACGAAGAAAATCGGCAAGCTGCTCTTCTTCGACCCCACTTCCACTTACACATCATTCGGCAACATCCCCTGGTATCTGCAGGACAACTATGTTTTGGTGTCCACTCCACAGGGTGGCGAGCTGGTGCATCTGCCGCTTCAAGTTCCGGCCTCAAACAAATTAATACGCCAGTCAAAGTTGGAATTGCATCCGGATGGCTCGCTTTCCGGTAACGTCCAAGAAACCTGGTCGGGCGGCGAAGCCTCCGACAAGCGCGAGCAGCTCCTCACCGCTTCCGGAACGGATCGCGCCAAGGTCCTGGAAACTTTTCTGGCCAGCTTTCTTCACGGCTTCCATCTCACAGGCGCTTCCGTCACCAATTTGGAGCGAATGGACCAGCCGTTAATTCTCAACTACCAGTTCACTGCGGATCGCTACGCAAAATCCGCCGGAGAATTGCTGATTGTCCGCCCGCGCGTTCTCGGTGAAAAATCCTCGGACATTGCCGAAGGTGATCCCCGAAAATTTCCGGTGGAATATCAGGAAGCCTCGCTTCAAACCGACGATTTCGAGATCACGCTTCCCGCGGGATACACGGTGGACGATGTGCCCAGGCCCACGAAAACCGACTCCGATTTCGCCAGCTATGCCAGTCAGACTCAGGTGACCGGAAACAAGATTCGGTACACGCGCACCTATCAGGTCAATCAGGTCCTGATTCCGCTGGACAAGCTCGATGAGCTGCGCAAGTTCAATCGCCAGGTCGCCGCCGACGAGCGGTCCAGCGTGGTCCTGAAGCGCGGCGGGCAGTAAGGGCGTACCACATAGCATCGCGGTCATTCCGAACGAGTCCACAGAGCGGACTCGGAGGAATCTGATTTGTTCTTTCGTCGTCGTCGAGGCCCCCCTCCCCTTGTTTTGGTATGAATATCAAAACAAAGGGGTTGCAGGCACGCATCGTCCAATGAATATCATTCTGAACGACTTACGGCGCGGTATAATTCCTGTGATGCCGGGCTGCAGCGGACTTCATTCGAGTGCTGCGGGGCTCCAGCAAATCGGACCCCGTCAGCAAAGACGACGGCACCCCCTTTTTTCGTAACTGCGGATTCTAAAGGACTTTAAGTCGAATGAATTTGTAACTGCACATTCTAAAAGACTTAAAACTCTGTTTTTCGTAACTGCGCATTACAAAGGACTTAAGGCTTCTCTCCAAACCCGATCGACGGCGAAGGCTACAACGTGGCTCTTAGAGGCTCTCTGTCTTGCAGGGTCAACCTAGACTGCAACTCATGTTACCGCTTCAGATAATTATCGTCAATAGAATATTTCGGGAATCGTCTGTGGAAATTAATTCGAATGTGAGTCAAATTCCTCACCCTTGGCGTGCCGCCAAGGATGGACCTCTCGCCCAATCTTGAAGGCGAAGAAAAATAAATTTAAAGGGGGGGAATTCTGCTACGGACGATTATACGAATACGGCTTGAATTTCCTGCCGCCGCAAAGCAAGGAACGCTCGCGAAAAATGGGCCAAGTACCAGATCTAAAGATCGACGCCTTCTTTGTTCAGCATCTTCGGCGGCTGAAACTTAGTTTTTACGGAGATCTTTCCGGCCTGGCAACCGAACTCCACTTCCTTTTCGTCTGAGGAAATGGTCGGATCGCCATTGTCATTCTTCCTGGGAAACTTCAGCGTCAGTTGAAACACGCTTTTTCGATCCGCGCCGTGCGAGATGGTCACCGCTGATGGATTCAATTTCCTGCCCGATTTCTTGGGGTTCAGTGTACAGGACCGAGTCAATGCGTTTTCATCCATTCCGTCGAATGGGCTCATGTCGGGAGAACGGATGCCAACCGTGTAGTCATCCACTTCCTGTGATAGAAGATCTTGCGCACTTTCCTCGCTGGTTCGGCCGCACAGTACCGCGAACTTCATTTTTGCCGACCGGAAAGTGTGCGACGATTCCCAGGTGATTTGGAACCCCACGATGGACACCGTTGCTGGGCCTACCTGCCATTGGGGAGGCGACGACATCGGTTTGCTCATATCCGGTCTGCCGTCGCACCCTGTATCCAATACTTGGAGATAGGTGACTGTTCCTTTGATCCATGGGGCATCCACATTTGTTGTGTGGACCCAGGGAGAGGAATCAAGGATTTGTTGGACGTCTGCAAGCGTCCAATCCGAATAAGTCTTGGTCCGCCATGGGTCGTCCGCCCAGGCGGCCGTTGCCAGGACACAAATCGAAGTGAGTGCGAGGATTTTGCGTAGCATGGGCCCCTCCGTTTGGAGCCAATCCTAGGCGGGGGCACCCTTGGTGTCAACTGTCGAGTTATGTACCTTGGCTCGAATTACTCAATGTTCCACCAAGTGGTTGCGAACTGCGCGGGCAAACAAACGTGACGCGGACGGGAGCGCCAAGCGCATCGAGCGCGGCTCGAAGCGATCGCGGCGCCAGGCGCGCGGCATCCCGCGAGACGGTTGCTGATTGTTCCGGAGTGAGCGTCAGGCGATACAAATCGCCGCGCCGCGCGAAGGAATATCCGGCATATTCCGGCGCCGACGGCTTAGAGTAATTCGGGTGGTCCTGCTGAGTGGCCGAGTTTGGGTGGCCGCCTACTGTCTGCTGATTCGCCAATGCCAACAGGCAATCCCAAAAACTGCGCGCGGCGAACAAAGGTTTTTTCTTCGCGGCGGCGCGCTCGATTTCAACCGGCGCGCGTCCCGCAACCGCGCTTTCGAGCAGCGCAACCGTGCAGACATTCGGCTGGAACACCCGGCGCGGATCGCCCTCGGGAAAATCCGCTGGAAATTCGGCCAGCAGTTGTGCAAGTTCGGCGGGATCGGCGTCGAATCCCTGCCACTTGTAACGGTAGAAATGGTAAACGACGGTTCCGGTGCGAAGAATCTGTTGCACGCGCGGCAGGTCGCGTCCGGTGACGCAGAGCACCATATCCACCAGTTCGCGCAGGCGGAAAGTCTGGCGCTTCACCGGGCGAACGCTGATGTACTCAGCATCTTCCTCGGTGAATTTTACGGGAATGGTTTCGGGGAGCGGCACGGCGCTTGCGCAGTTGCGTCGAGGAGAGAGCGAATCAGCCGCCCAGGCGCGCGCGGATGCGATCGCTCAAGGCCTTGCCGTCCACGGTTTTGCCTTCGAGCTTGGCGCGAGCGGCCTTGACCACGGCGCCCATTTGCTTGGCGGAGGTGGCGCCGGTTTCGGTGATGGCAGCTTCGATGGCCCGGTCCATATCTTCGGCGCCCGCCGCGGCGGGGAGATAGGTTTCGATGATGGCGATCTCGCGGGTTTCTTTTTCCGCCAGGTCGTTTCGGCCGCCCTTAGTGAACATCTCCACCGACTCGCGGCGCTGCTTAACAAGTGTTTGCAGGATTTGAAGCGATTCCGCTTCCTCGAGCGGGCGGATTTTCTCGATCTCTTTGTTCTTCATGGCGGACTTCACCATGCGCAGGACGCTCAAGCGCAATTCGTCCTTCGCTTTCATCGCGTCGACTAAATCCTTTTGAATGCGTTCAACAAGTGTCATTGCGGGCGCCATGGCCTGGCCTCTCCTGTCAGGGAAAACTCACTATAGCATACGAAAACCGCGGTGCTTGGTGTCCGGGGAGCGCGCATTCCGGTTATCGGAAGGTACGGCAACACGAGGCACATGAGTGTTTGACAGGGCGCAGGCGCGCCCTTACGCTCGTTTATTATGCGAATTGTTATCGCCGACCCAATCAGCCAGCGCGGGCAGGAGCTGCTGCGCGCGAAAGGATGGGAAGTGGTCACGCCCGCGAAAGGCGCGGTGGCGTCCGCGCTGGCGGAAGCGGACGCGCTGATCGTGCGCAGCGCCACGCGGGTGACCGATGAGCTGCTGGCCGCGGCGCCGAAGCTGCGAGTGGTGGGGCGCGCCGGAGTCGGCGTGGACAACATTGACCTGGACTCCGCCACGCGACGGGGCGTCCTGGTGATGAACACGCCGGGCGGCAACTCGGTGAGCGTGGCCGAGCACACGCTGGCGCTGCTGATGAGCGTGGCGCGGCGTATCCCTCAACATAGCGCCGCAATTCACGCCGGGCGCTGGGAGAAATCGGGCGCGCAGGGCGTGGAACTGCGCGGCAAAACGCTGGGACTGGTGGGGATGGGCCGGGTGGGCATGGAGGTGGCCCGCCGCGCGCGTGTCATGGAGATGCGCGTAATCGCCTTTGACCCCTATGTGAGTGAAGCGGCGGCGCGTGATGCCGGGGTGGAGCTTTTCACGCTGAATGATTTGCTGGGGCAAGCGGATTTTATTTCGTTGCACGCAGCGCTTAGCGCGAGCACGGAGAAAATGATCAACGCGGACTCGATTGCCAAGTGCAAGCGCGGCGCGGTGCTGATCAATGCCGCGCGGGGCGAACTGGTGGACGAAGGCGCGCTGGCCGAGGCGTTGAAGTCGGGACAAATTTCGGGCGCGGGATTGGATGTTTTCGCGGTTGAGCCGCCGGCCAATTCTCCTCTACTGAATCTGCCGAACGTGGTGGCCACGCCGCACATTGCCGGGTCCACACGCGAGGCGCAGGAAAGCGTGGGCACGCTGATCGCGCAGCAAGTGTTCGATTTTCTGAATGAGGGCGCAATGCGCAATGCCGTGAATCTTCCGGCGTTGAGCGGAGAGCAGTACCGGCGGGTGCGGCCGTGGATTGAAATGGCCACGCGGCTGGGATCGTTCCTGGCGCAGATTTCCGACGGGCGATTCGAGCGCGTGAATCTGGCCTTTGCGGGCGAACCCGCGGCGCTGGGGCAGAGCGTGCTGCGAAACGCGGTGCTGGCCGGGCTGCTCAACGCGGTGCTGGCTGAAAAAGTGAACCTGGTGAACGCCGGAGAGATGGCGGCATCGCGCGGCCTGACCATTGAAGACCGCACGCGAAAGCGCGAGCAGGGCTATCCCGACACGATTGAGGCCTCGGTGCAATCCGGAGCGGCGCGCAAGCTCACCGTGGAGGCCACGGTGCTGCTGGGGATTTCGCCGCGCATTTTGCAGGTGGACGGCATCGCCGTGGAAGCTCCGCTGGCAGGCACTTTGCTGTTTTCGCGAAACCGCGACGTGCCGGGTGTGATTGGAGAAATCGGAACGGCGCTGGGCAGCCGCAAAGTGAATATTTCGTCATTTGCATTGGGACGCCGCGACGCCACGCCGGGCGCCGATGCGATGTCGCTGGTGCGGCTCGATGGCGACGTGCCCGATTCAGTTTTGCAGGCGGTGCGGGGGATCGCGGCGATTACGGAAGCGCGTCTGGTGCGCTTGCCGGAATAAATGAGCGGCCAAATAAGGAAGCCCGGCAAAACCGGTGGGCTTTGCCGGGCGGCGGGGTGCACGACTTAATGCGATTCGATGGCGATGTAAAGCATTTGATTTCCGCGCGCCACCAAAAGCAACGCGGAGTTTTTCCCGCCGTGCGCAAGGGCTCGATTGAATTCCTGAACATTGTGCACGGCCTGGTGATTGACCTCCTCAATGACGTCCCCCTGTTGCAGGCCGCCCTGCGCCGCAGCACTTTCCGACGCGACCTGGGAGACAACTACACCTTGCGCCGAGGGTGAAACGCCAAGTTGGCGCGCGATTTGCGTCGTCAGATCTTCCACTTGAACGCCGGACATCACTCCTTCGGCGGGACCAGCCTGACCATTGGACGCCGCTTGCAGGTTTGCGGGCTGTTCGCCCAACGTTACGGGAACGTCTATTTCTTTCCCGTTCCGCCAGACTTTGAGTTGGACTGTTGTGTTGGGCGCGGCTTGCGCGATGCGCAGGCGAAATTCGGTGTAGTCCGCAATGGTTTGACCATCCATGGCGAGAATGACGTCACCTTGTCTGAGTCCGGCCTTTGCGGCGGGAGTGCCCGGATCCACCTGAGTGATTACGGCGCCTTCGGTTCTTGACACACCGAATTGTTTGGCGAGCGCCGGAGTCATCTGTTCAATGCCGACACCCAGGTAGCCGCGGACAACCTTGCCATGTTCGATGAGCTGGGTCATTACATTGCGCGCCATGTCAATGGGTATGGCAAATCCGACGCCCTCATTTCCGCCACTGCTGGTGGCGATGGCGGTGTTAATGCCGACGAGATCGCCATGAGCGTCAATGAGCGCGCCCCCGGAGTTGCCCGGATTGATGGCCGCATCGGTTTGGATGAAGTCTTCATATCCCTGCTGGCCTTCGATGCCGACGTTGGTGCGTCCGGTGGCGCTGACGATTCCCATGGTTACGGTTTCGCCCACGCCGAACGGGTCGCCAATTGCCAGAACGTAATCGCCGATTTCCAGTTTCTTGGAGTCTCCGAAGGTCAGGGTTTGAAGGTCGTTGGCATCGATCTTGAGAACGGCCAAATCGAATTGAGGATCGGTGCCCACAACTTTGGCGGTGAAATGGCGCTTATCGGCCAGATCCACGGTGATTTCCGATGCGCCGTCCACTACGTGATTGTTGGTGAGAATGTAGCCGTTCTTGGCGACGATCACACCTGAACCCAGGCTGTGCTCACGTTCCTGCTGCGGACGATTTCTGAATTGTTGAGAGTAATCCTGGCCAAAGAACTGCTGGAAAAATGGGTCGTTGAAGAAGGGGTCTGACGGCAGGTTGTTCCTGACCTTGATCATTTTGGAGGAGGAGATGTTCACGACCGCGGGCAACGCCTGCTTGACGATGGGTGCAAACCCGATCGTGGGGGCAACCGGTACCGCAGCGCGCGGAGGATCTGAAGCAACAGTGAATGTGGCGGCGGACGTGCCTCCATTCGCAAATCCGCTGGCTGCCGTTGCTACAATCCCCAATGCTCCCCCAATCACAAGAGAGCAAACAGCTGTCAAAACGATTTGCCGATAATGATGGGAAATGGACTCGCTATTCATATGAATAACCTCCAATGAAAGTTCGCAACAAAAGGGCCTCGATCCGGATTCCTCCGGCCTTTCAATCTGATGTCATAGACCATTTGGGCTGGCTGCTTAAGCGAAGGTGGAACCGGGCGCTCTCCCCGCAAATAGCAGGAGCAGTCCGGGTGAGATCGTGTCCGGGAAAGTTTGGACGGCCTGATCCCGCGCGAGTGCAAATCGCGCGGATGGTCTTGGGCGCCCCCGCGGCCGCTGGATGGAAGCGGCACGTCAATACCGGGCACGAAGTACACCCAATAGCTTAGATGCAAGAACTTTGAAACGGGCTGCAAGTTTACGGAGATTGGCGGCCGGCCGGTGGTTGGAAGGGATTTAACCCTTAATGACACCCATCGGTTTCAGGCGCGCCACTTTTTTCGCCAGGCCCGCGTTGTGCACCACGTCCACGACGGCGTCGACGTCTTTGTAGGCTTCGGGGATTTCTTCCAGAATGCCGTCGCGCGTTTCCGAGCGGAGGATGATTCCCTGATCTTCAAGTTTTTGCGTTTCCACACGAGCGTCACGCCCGCGCTTGGCTGCGGTGCGCGAAAGCGCGCGGCCCGCGCCGTGACAGACCGTGCCGAAAGTTTCCTCCATGGCGAGCTCGGTTCCGACAAGAACGTAACTGGCGGTGCCCATCGAACCGGGAATCAGCACAGGTTGGCCCGCTTCGCTATACGCGTCGGGGATGTAAGGCGAGTGCGCGGGGAATGAGCGCGTCGCGCCTTTGCGATGGACGAGCACTTCCTGCTCGGCGCCGCCATTCACGCGATGGCGCTCACGCTTGGCGATGTTGTGGGCGACGTCGTACACCACTCGCAGTTCCGTCTGGGGCCCGAATATTTTCTGGAAGGAGCCGCGCGCCGCGTGCGTGATGGCCTGACGATTGGCCCACGCGAAATTCGCGGCCGCGGCCATTGCGGCCAAGTAATCCTGGCCTTCTTTGGAGCGGGCGGGCACGCAGGCAAGTTGGCGGTCGGGCAAGGTGATGCCGTAACGCCGCATCGCCTCATTCATGGTCTTGAGATAATCGGTGCAGACCTGATGGCCCAAACCCCGCGAGCCGCAGTGGATGAGCACGACTACTTTGTTTTCGACCAAACCAAATGCGTGCGCGGCGCCGGCGTCGAAGATGCGCTCGACGTATTGCACTTCAAGGAAGTGATTGCCGCTGCCGAGTGTGCCAAGCTGCGAGCGGCCGCGTTGTTTGGCGCGATCGGAAATTTTTGACGAGTCGGCTCCGTCCATTTGGCCTGACGCTTCGCAGAATTCAACGTCCGCGGCATGGCCATAACCGTGCTCAACCATCCAGGCCGAGCCCGATTCGAGAACGCGATTGAGATCGTCATAGCTGAGAGGAATGGGCCCCTCAGAGCCGGCGCCGGAAGGGACATCGCGGAAAAGTTGGTTGACCAGCTCGCGCAATTTGGCGCGGACCGCGTCGCGATCGAGTGTGCTGGCCAGCAGACGCACGCCGCAGTTGATATCGAAACCCACGCCGCCCGGGGAAATAACTCCGTCGCGCGAGTTGGTGGCCGCGACACCTCCAATCGGGAAGCCGTAACCCTGGTGAATATCGGGCATGGCGAGCGACTTGCCAACGATTCCGGGGAGGCAGGCGACATTCATGGCCTGCTCGATGGAGAGATCGCCGAGGATTGCTTCGAGGAGTTTTTCATCGGCGTAAATCAAGGCGTCGGTGAGCATTCCTTGGCGCGTGCCGCGCGGCACAAGCCAGCGGTAGGGGTCAAGCTGGCGCAGTTTGCTTTTCTCAATTGCCATAGAAGAATTTTCCGATTGGGAAGTATAGCGGGAAAAGATTGACCCTATCCTTAATTGAGAGACTTCCGCACGGGGCAACGCAAATTGGGCGCCGGCGCGCAGGCTGTGTTATTCTTCGTATCTCACTTGGCGCGCTTTTTTCGTCCTCAATTTGCCAAGTGCAATTGTCGGGGCGTAGCGCAGCCTGGCTAGCGCGCCTGGTTCGGGACCAGGAGGTCGGTGGTTCAAATCCACTCGCCCCGACCATTATTTTCAAGGACTTATCTAGGACTTCTGGTGTTTTATCCACACCGCTGTAGATGATTTTGTAAACGTGCGCTCCCCGCGATCTAAGCTTTGGATTGGCCAGAAATTCCGCAGTTAATAAAAACCATGAGCCGCACCCTTAGAAATCAAAGAGTGCGGCACCCAACTGCAACTTCCACCCGCCGTATATTCGATGTCTTAACTTAGTGGTATCATCCGTTAGATACGAACGCGGTGAAGAAGAAAACTCGAAAGGGTGTGCCACCCGCCGGATTGGAAAACGTCCCGTCTGTCCCCTGTCCCCGCCACCAGGGGGTCGCAGGTTCGAACCCTGTCACGTCCGCAAATCCTTTCAAGCACTTACCTCGGCCCCCTGGGCTTTCAGCGTTACGAGTGTATATAAAACTGTGTATAGGGAAGGTGAAGAGAGGGATGTTGCGGGCCATATCCTTGCCTCCGGCACGCGGCTTAGCAAGGTTTTCTCGATAGCCCTACTGGCTTCTCAAGATTGCCACCCCCTAACGGCTAATGTAGATAGATATCTCTACACGCGTCATTTTCATCAGAAAAGCCCCTGCAACAATTGCTCTCAGCGTGTCAGTAGAGGGTTCCTGTGTATTGGTCGAGAGGGATGCGGACGGAACCGACGGCATCGGTTCTCTTATCGTGGACGATCACGTACAGAAGCGCGGCACCGCGTTTCAGCTGAAGTTCTGCCTCGGTGCCGACGCCTTGCTCCAGGGCTTTGCTGTATTGGGCTTCGGCGAGCTCAACTCCCACATTCTTTGTGGTCACGGAGAGAATTCCGTTTGAAGTGGTGAGCTGGTAGTAGAGCACTTCGAATTGGCTCTTCCACCCGTCCCCGTGGTTGGCGAACAGGTTTTGCGCGCTAAGAAAAACCCTTACGTCTATCCTGGAGCCAACAGGGCTGCTGGGCGTTGTGATTTTCACGGTAATCGGTATCTCGGTGTCTTCCAGCGGGCTGGCGGCAATCTCTTCAATCAACTGTTTGCTAGCTTTGGGAGGTAGAAGTTTTGGCTCAGGAAAAGCAAAATATCCGGCCCGTGCCAGAACAGCCACTCCGGGGCGATTTACCTTTACATCAGTTTTGTGCCAATCTCCATTCCAGCGGTCATGGTCGGCGTAGTAAGCCAATTCGTATCCATATTTAGCATCGTCTAGAGCTCGGCGGATGCCGGTTTCGAGATCATTGCGATTGTAAAATGCGCGACCGCCCGTGCGGCGCGCCATGACATCCATAGCCTGGTGCGATTCAACATTTGCAACGGCATCGACGCCGTTTATCAAGTCATCTGGCGTAAGCGGAATGGTAGCCGCCCCGCCAGGCCCGAATATGCGAAGCGTCTGCAACCCCTCAGCGCTCACGGGGTAAAGCACAATATCGTTCTGAGTAAACAAACGGACCATGAGATCCGACTCATCGTTGTTGGCGAGTCCCCGGTCTCTTATGCTGCCGCGGGTTTCGCCTGATTCGACTGACCGCGAGCGAGTTGGTCCGGGGAGTGGCTTGAGATTCGCCGGCTCTTCAACTATGAAATCCGGATCGTAATCCGTGCCACAGAAATGGCCCCGCAGGTGATCCAAGGCATTGCCCTCACCCCAAGGAAACGGCGACAATGGCGGGCGCTCCGTCACCCAGATTATCGCCTTCCGTCCCCTTAATCCTACAGTACTTCTGGCGATTTCTTGGAAACCCGCAATCATGAGTGGAATCTGTCCGCCGCAGTGTCCGAATGGTTGGCGGTCTTCTTTCCCGCGAAGGAAGAGGTCGAGTTCCATTGATCCGCTGCTGTCCCCAACGGGCGTAGTGGTTTTGCCACTTGCTCCGCCAAGGTGTGCCTGGTCGTATCGTTGCATGGCCTCCAGAAGACCCGAGGCGGGCTGGCTCACGTCATACACGACCTTCAGGCCGTCCTTGTTCAAAACATAGATACCAATCCGATCTTCCGGATGGAGTTGGCGGAGGAAAATCCGGACCGCTCCAAGAGCGTACGCTTGAGAAAGATACGCTGAATTGACGGTATCAAACAGTATTATGGTCGCTCCCTCGTCTGCCAAGCCCAACTTGTGAGGATCGTTGGTGTACTCGCCGGGGGCGAGAGGGTGAACGCTATTTGGCGAACCGGTTTCATCTCCGCCGGTGGAAAAGAACGCGATATCTTCCGCTCGCCCATCATCGAATAACTGAAAATCGTCTTTGGTAAGCCCCGGCACTGGCCGGCCTTCGCGGTCAATCACCACAACATTGACGCTGATAACTCGGGTAGTGCTGCGGATGATTGGCGGCTTCTGCGTGTTGCTCTGCGGAACGGCTTGGGCACTGCGCGAAACGGCCAGCACGTGCATAGCAACAGCGATACACGTGATGAAAAGAAAAAAGAGATAGCGAGAGCTATCGTCGTCTGCGTCATTCGCCGCCTTTGGAGGTTTTTTCGACATTCCAATTATCGGCGCCAGATTGGGACCTGGAGCGGGGGTTGCCATGGTTTGGTCTTAACAGCCCGCCCATGCAATGCGAGTATAACATCCAAGAAACTAATCGCGGTGTACGGACACGGGGACAGACGGGACGTTTTCCAAGGACCACCGCGGTTGTGGGACGACCGCACCGCCGAACTCGGCGCCGAAAGCGCTCGGCTCTACCTCTGAGCGTTCAGGTTTCGCGTTCGTTGCTTTTTCGCCACATTTTGGGCGCGGGATCGGATGCCGCATCCTTGCCAGGATAAGGATTGTCAAATCGCGCCCCACACAAACGGGTTGAGCTTGCGGTGGCGAGGTATCATTCGCCAGAACTCAAGACTGCTTGTAAGAATGGGTCATGGGCGGCTATATATAATTTTGTAGCGGAGAAAACCTCCATCTTCAACAAAGTTCAACTGACTTCATCAAGCAGGCCGCAAAGACTTCAACAGCAATCACTTAGAATCAACAAGAATCCATAGATTTCAACAAGTGCTGGCGCACTAAGAGAGATCCCTCGAAGCTCGGGATTTCGGCGCGCGGTAAACTGCCGCGCAAACTCCTCAAGTTCGGGACCAGGAGGTCGGTGGTTCAAATCCACTCGCCCCGACCATTTTTTTCAATGACTTGTCTAGCGCACGTGGACTTTCTTTCACACTACTGTGGATAATTTTTTAGACGCGTAATTCCTGCGGCCCAGGCTTTCCGTTCCACAGAAATTTCAACGTCAATGAGAATTAAGAGCCGCACCCTCAAAAACCAAAAGGATGCGGCACCCAACCGCAACTTCCACGCCTTCTCTATTCGACATTTTGCCTCAGTGGTATCATCCGTCGATACGAACATGTTAAAAAAGGCAAATCGAAAGGGTGCGCCACCCGCCGTGCGTTTCTGCAACGTATTCAAGTTTCGAGATGGCCGAATATCCAGTCTGCACATCTATCTTGATCCTGACTATACAGGCGAGGATGAGGCGCGGTTTCGATGAGATAAGTAACGTTAGTGGTGAGGTTGATAACCATCCGTGAGACGATTGGCCGTGGTTTTTTTAAAATTGAGGAGACGGGCCATGTCCTATAGCATATCTGAATTACTGATCCGAAATCTTCGCGACGTGTTCGGTGAAAACGATCCCGCACGTCGGCGTGCGGCCATTGACGAACTGTGGGCAGAAGAAGGCGTGTTCTACGATCCCAACAAGGGCGCCATCCGTGGCCGCGACGCGATCGATCGCATCGCCGGCGCGGTCAAGGCGACTCATCCTGACTTTCGATATCAATTGACTGCCGCTCCTCAGGAATATTGCGATGCAGGGATGGTTCCATGGATATCGGGACGCGCTGGTGAAGTGCCGGCTTACTCCGGGAGGGACTTCGTCATCGCGCGGGATGGCCGGATCGTAGCGCTTTACATGTTTTTCGACAAGCGGCCCTGAGCTCGAGTCTACCGTCCGACATCCAAAAGCGCAGAGGAGAGGTCGTGCCTCGTGGAAGTATGGTCTCAGCGAGGGATGCACTCTACAGAATTTCTGATGGACCTCAACTGTGCACCAACTGTCCACAAATCCAACGTTTTCATTCCATTCGGGTTACTTTTGAGCGAAAAGTAGATTCTCTAATTTATTGGAAGCGTTAGTAATTAGAAATGACGGGCGGATTTGTTGGAGTCGAGTTCGGTACGCTGAACTCGTGCATCTGGTTTTAGCTCAGGGGAGCCAGCAAGAATCTCCAGGAAAAAATGAGGTTTCAGTAGAAAGACTCACGCATCGTCGTCAACAAAAAGTTCTTCGGTCCATTCTGAGCGCGCTGGGAGCCACAGAACCTAATATCGTTTTGACCCACGGAACGCCTTGTCAAAGCCGCTCGTGTTGATCTGTATTTAGATCAGTGATTTAAAAAGGCTACGCTCGAAGCCAATAGGGCGAAACCTGAAACGATGAGCACCGTTCGAATCGTGTGGAACTTCTCCCAGCGATCGCGGAGATTCGCCCACTCCGGCGGCGGTGCAGCGATATTCCAACTCTGTACTTGCTTGTTGATAGGGACGTTGCCAGCGAGCGTAACGGTCATGTCTCCGATCAGCAGAACAAGCGCAATGAGCGTGAGGACAAATGCCCAGGGTATCGCTCTGACGAGAACGACGCAGACTGCCACCGAAAGGATCGCCGCGTTCCCGAGAATGGGCATGATCCTGGCGGCAACGCGGTCCCTGCCTTGCTGAACCTCGGTGAAAAGAGGACCTGATCGCGTCTCCCGCAGCGGCGCTTCTGTAAGCCACGTACCAAAGTGGACGCCCATGCTGAGCGCCGTCAAAACCAGCGCGACAAACTGAACTGTTCCGATCATCGCCTCCATCTCCTTCCAAAGTGAGTATGTACTTGACACCGTGTAAAGCTGAGAGTAGAGTGAACTTGACACTATGTCAAGCATAAACTCAAATATCCGAATCCTGGATGCGGCGCTGGCGCTCATCAAGAGACGCAAGGGCGCCGATGTGAGCATGGCTGAAATCGCTAAGGCGGCCCGCCTATCCCGACAGGCGGTTTATTTGCACTTCGCCAATCGCGCCGATTTGATGCTGGCCCTGGTGCGGTATGCCCATGAAAAACTGGGTGCCGCGGAGCAGCTCCTTGAGCTGGAACATGCTGCAAACGGCCTGGCAGCGATGAAGATTTGGATATCGCTTCAAGCGCGCATCAATCCAAGTATCTGGTCGGTGGCTCGTTCGCTGGAAGTTGTTAGGCGAACGGACGAAGCCGCCGAGCGCAGTTGGCAGGACCGCTTGAAACATCGGCTGGAAATCTGTCGCCGGATCGTAACCCAAATGTGCAGCGACGGAGCGTTGAAAAGGAGTGTCACTCCAGAGGTGGCGACGGAGCTACTTTGGAGCATCACGTCTCTGCGAGCTTGGGAAGACCTGGCATTGGAACGCGGCTGGACGGCATTTCAGTACGAAGAGCGCATTACGACTTTGCTCTGCGATGCCTTGGTGAAAGACAGGAAATGACCCGGTGACCCGAGGGCAAGGATAAGAACGACCGACAGTAACTTCCTGTGGATAGGAGGGGATTATGATTATCAACTTGTTTGCGACCTGGATCCCGGCGCTGCTCATTGGCGTTGGTGGTTTGCTGAAACTCTCGGGCAATCCGAAAATAGCCGGGGAGATGTCAAAGCTCGGAGTTGGACGTTATCTTCGACTTCTCGGTGTGATTGAAATTGCATTCGCGGCGCTGTTTGTCGTGCCGGCCACGATGAAGCTCGGATTTATTCTCGCGTCCTGCTACTACGCCGGTGCGATTGCGACCGAGCTGTCGCACGAAAGCTTGAAGATCAATCCTTTTATCCCCATCGTAGTGCTCTGGATTGGCGCTTTCATTCGGGAGCGTTCGATTTTTTTCTGAAAAGCGGTGGTTCCCTTCGGCGTTGCCCAGGGCATGCAAATCAACTCGTCCCGATCGGTCTTCCTAGGCGCGGTTTCGGCATACGAAGGTATCGCGCGATGGCTTCGCCCAGTAGATTTCTTTTTCGCACAGGTGATATGTTGGCGGGTGTGCATCGCGTATCGCGGGAATCGATACCGCGATGGGCATGTGTTTCCGGGCGGCTGTGCCACTGATTTGACGTCAGAATTCATCAACCATAATGGAACCAAACGATGAGCATTATTGATAAGGCGTTAGAAGCAAACCGCAACCACGCAAGAAACCACAATCCAGCAATGGGGAAGCCTCCGGCCCCCAAATTCACAGTTGTAACCTGTATGGATCCTCGCCTCTCAGACCTCTCTGGAATTTTAGGTCTGGCACAGGCGGATATCGACGTTATCCGAACCGGGGAACCCGCGGTAACAGACGATGTTCTCGGGGAGCTCGTTGTTTCCGCGCGTGTACTCGGTAGCAGAGAGATACTGCTCCTGAACCACACTCGATGTGGGCTCACCACTTTGAACGACGATAAACTGAATGCGAAACTGAGCGCTTCTGCCGGTGATTCGTCGCCCGCTCCTATGCGTTTTTTCTCTTACAGCGATCCCGAGCAGAACACTCGGGAACAAATCGATAAGGTAAGATCACATCCTTGGATCGCAAAAGATGTGCCTGTGCGAGGTGTCATTTTCGACGTGGAGACCGGTCTCCTGCGGGAAATGCAGCCAATTGCACGGCACACGGCTGCCTGAAAGAACCTTGGCACCTCAGACCGCGGTTGATCTCGCTCACAAAGTTCGGCGGCTATCACGGGCCAGCTTGCCAAGTGATACGGCTGAGCTGGCCCGATACCTCATCGGGAAAACGATTGTGCGCGAGATAGGGCGAAAAAGGATTAGCGGCCGGATTGTTGAGACCGAGGCCTACCCGCCGGGCGATCGGAGCGGGCATGCCTATCATGGACAAACGGCCAGAAACCAATCCCTATTCTTGTGCAAGGGATTTGCTTATGTGTACTTCATCTATGGGACGTCCTACATGCTCAACGTGTCTGCTGAAGACCCGGAGATTGGCGCAGGAGTGTTGTTGCGCGCCATTGAGCCCCTTGAAGGAATCAACCAAATGAAACGGCTCCGCAAAACTGAAAAACTCATAGATTTGGCGAGAGGACCGGGACGCCTTGCGGCTGCGTTGCAAATCGACCGGCGTTTGGACGGAGTTGACCTGTGTGCCGACGGGCCGCTTTGGCTTGGGACTGCGGTTCGAGAGACTGCGCACATTAGGACAACTGTGCGCATCGGTATCACACGTGAAGTGGGCCGGCGCTTGCGTTTCTTTGAGGCAGGCTGCCCATTTGTTAGCGGCCCACGCAACGAGATAGTCAGTCGATAGGCTTGCTTCGGCCTGAAAAAGAATAGGCCACGCCCGCCCCCTTGAACGGCCTGCAAAAGGTGCGGCACCCAACTTCAACTTCCACCCCTTCTCTATTTGTAGCCTAACCTCAGTGGTATCATCCGCTTGGCGCGAACAGGCTTGGGAGGATTTGTCAAAAGGGTGTGCCACCGGCCCAGCAAGCTCACTCCAAAGCATGATTTTTGGCCCCCCGGGCCAAAATCACCCGAAAGGATGACGACAATCTCGCGGACTGCAGCTAGATTGCGCGAGTCGTCAATCTTCAAGCATCGGAGGACACAAAGGTGAAGAAAACAATCATCACGTTCGGGCTAATTTCCGGTCTGATTTCGTCGTTGCTGATGGTTTGCACGATTCCGTTTTTCCACCGGATTGGGTTCGACACGGCCTTGATCCTTGGCTACGCGTCGATTGTGCTCTCGTTCCTTCTGGTGTATTTCGGCATCCGCTCGTATCGCGATAACGTGGCGGACGGCAAAATCAGCTTCGGGAAGGCGTTTGGTGTTGGGCTCTGCATCACTCTGATTTCGTGCGTGTTCTACGTGGGGACGTGGGAAGTGCTCTCCCACACGGTCCTTCGGGATTTCATGGATACGTATTCAGCGGACATGATTTCCAAGGCGCAGGCGTCCGGCGGTAGCGCGCAATCGATTCAGAAGCAAATCGATGACATTCAAAAGGCGAAAGTGATGTACGCGAATCCGATTTACAACGTGCTGATGACGTTTATTGAGCCGTTCCCAGTTGGATTGCTGATCACACTGATCTCGGCAGCCGTTCTGAGAAAAAAGGCGCGGCCGGAATCGGCGCAGACTGCCGCGATGGCGTGAGGCACTGCTAATTCCCGCGCTGTGACGGTTGAAGCATTCATGAATTAGAGAAGTCCCTGCGATTGGGACAATTTGAAATTGAAGCTCTGTATTCCGATTACCGCAGAGAAATTCATTTAAGGGAGAGGAAAATAATGGCTAAAATCACTGGAATTGGCGGGGTCTTTATCAAAAGCAAGCGGGATCATAAAGCTCTCGCCGCGTGGTATCAAAAAAATCTCGGGATGCCACTGGAGGCCTGGGGCGGCGCCGCTCTTCACTGGCCGGACGACCGCGCGGAAGACAAAGGAGCTACGGCATGGCATGTCGCAGAGCCGGGCACGAAATGGTTCAGCCCGAGTGAATCGAGTTTCATGATCAACTATCGAATCGACAATATGGACGAGATGATCGCTCAACTAAAGAATGGCGGCGTCAAGATTTTTAAGGGTCCCGAATTCCACGAGAACGGGAAATTTGCCTGGGTAATGGATCCCGAAGGAAACAAAGTCGAATTGTGGGAACCAAAGATCTGGGACGAGAAAAACAAGAAGCCCTAGGTAAGAGGGCCGTCGGCACGGCGTTAATAGGACTTCAAGTTTCCAATAATCCTGTGCCTGGCCCTTTCGAGGAAGATCCGTGACGCGTGGCACATAAAACCGACGGAGACGAGTAATGAAGCTGATTATTGGTTTGATTCTGTTCGCGGTAGGCCTTGAAGTGTCTGCAGTAAATGAAACGCATCCGCAGTATGTGGGTGCAATCGCCATAAATCCTTGTCAGGACCCAAGAATTCTAGCTGATTGGTATTCCAAAATCGGTTTAGATACTCATGGGGCGGGCGGCGGCTTTTATGGAACATTCAACACCGCTGCGGGACAATTTTTCTTCGCGATTCATCCAAAACACAAAGATGCCCCGAAGACTAGTTCGGCAAGCGTGTCGGTCGTATTTCGAGTTGATGATTACGACCGATATATCTCAGAGGTCGCCAAGCGGGGATTGACGCCAATCTCAGTTGAACAGGACTCCACAGGGCGATTTTCTCATTTTAAAGACCCGGATGGAAACGAAGTCACGCTGTGGGGCAAATAGAAGCCGCGAGCCTCTTACGTTCAAGAGTTGTCTTGGAGATGAAAAGCAGTAGGAAGAATTTGCGGCCTTTGGGGTCATGCCGAGAGTAACTGGGATTAGACCACGGTAAAATTTGGCCCGCCGATCCTGCGTGTGCTTGACCAAAGTTCCAAAGCGATATCGAAATCCAGACCGAATAGCGAACACGATGGGGCGGAAAAGTGTATGCATGACCCGGTCAGTTAACGTCAAATAGGTCTTGAAACTCAAGGGGTTCAAGAAGAACGGAGTTTTTGGTTGGGACGAGCTGCCTCTCGATGTATAGTCTGCTGGCGCGGACTGGCTCAAATATTTCCGTTTGCGGGAGGAATAGAATGGCTCAGATCACCCGGCGCTCTAATTACTTTTGGATTTCATTAGCGGTCGCATTCTGCTTCGCACTCGGCGCGGCGGCACAGGTCAATCCGAATTTATTTTCCGGCTTGCAATGGCGCAATGTGGGTCCGTATCACGGCGGGCGCATCGCGGCCGTCACCGGAGTCATCGGCGAGCCCGGGACTTTTTATGTCGGTTTGCCGCAAGGTGGCATCTGGAAAACGACCAGCGGCGGCATGACCTGGTACCCGGTGTTTGACCAGGTGACGGAGGTTGACAGCATCGGCGCGATTCAGGTCGCTCCCTCCGACCGAAACATAATTTATGCCGGGAGCGGGGACGCTGTGGCGGGTGGCAACACCGGGACCAATGGCGACGGGATATATAAATCGACCGATGCCGGAAAAACTTGGACGCACATCGGTCTCGAAGGCACCACCAGGATTCCGAAGATTGTTGTCGATCCCAAAGATCCCAATATTGTGATTGTTGCCGCCATGGCCGGTACCACTGGCACGCAACGCGGCATTTTCCGCACCGACGACGGCGGTCAGACCTGGACCAACACCCTGCACCCCGACAACGAGACCGGCGCGCGCGATCTCTCATCGGCTTCTGATATGCCCAATGTGATTTTTACAACCACAATATCGGAGGCGCCTGCCGCTCCTTTTGGAGGCGGAGGTGGCGCGGCTGCGGCCGCCGGCGTGCCCAGCCGCACCAAGCTGTACAAATCTCTTGACGAAGGCAAGACCTGGACGGAAGTCACCTCCAACCCGTCTACCGTCGGACGCATTGGCGTGGCGGTCGCGATGCACACCAACGGGCAGCGGATCTTTGTTGTCGGCGCGGGGCAGCAAAATGGCTCCGGCCTTTTCCGCTCCGACGATCAGGGCGCCACATGGAAGCACATGGCCGGCGACGATACGCGCATCAGCGGCGGAGGCTACATCTGCGGCGTATGGGTGGATACGCAGAATCCCGACGTCCTCTACACGCTGAGCACGGCCGCCTATAAATCCACCAACGGCGGCGAGACATTTTTCCCCTTCAAGGGTGCCCCCGGTGGCGAAGACATGCATGACATCTGGATCGATCCCAACGACAGCAAACGCATGCTCTTCGGCGTGGATCAAGGCGCGGCAATTACATTTGACGGCGGGCTTTCATGGAGCAGCTATTACGCCTTGCCGGTCGGCCAGTTCTATCGCATCTCCACCGATAACCGGTATCCCTATTGGGTTATGGGCTCGCAGCAGGACACAGGCGCCGTCATGACTCGCACGCGCGGCGATGTGGGCCAGGTTTCAGAGGTCGATTGGATGCCGCTGCCTTCCTCCGAGTTCGGCACCGTTACAGCCGACCCGCTCGATCCCAATATCATTTACGGCGTCGGTTATGGCGCTGCCGGTGGCGGCAGCGGCTTGGTGAAAATCAACCTGACCACGGGACAGTGGGAAAATGTCGCCCCAAATTTTGGTACGGATGCCGCCAAGTACCGCTCCAGTCGGGATGCCTGGCGAAGAGTTGATCCCTTCGATCCGCACGCGATTTATACCGACATGCAGTGTTTGTTGGTATCGCGCGATGTGGGACATTCCTGGAAGTCCTTTAGCCCCGACCTCACAACGGAGAAGAGCAAGCCAGTGATTCCGTGCGGCACGCCCATGCCGCCTCCGCCTCCTCCAGCAGCTGGCGCTCCGCCCGCAGGTGGACGCGGCGGTGCCCCACCCGCACCCTTCATCGCAGACTTCGCCATCTCGACTTTGAAGAAGGGCGTGTTCTGGACAGTCAGCAGCAATGGGCAGGTCTACAACTCGATGGACAACGGCTTGCATTGGAATAATGTGAGCAATGTTCCCGATGCTGCCAACGTTGCATTCAACACGATTGAAGCAGGGCACACTGACATCAACACTGCCTATCTCGCCGGCCGGGCTGGAGCCACGGGAGGTCGCGGCGGCGTAGGCCCCAACATCCCGTTGATGTGGCGCACGCACGACGGCGGCAAGACTTGGACGAAGATCGTCAACGGATTGCCGAGCGACGAGGCAACCGGAAGCTGGGTCAATGTGATGCGCGAGGATCCAAAACAAAAGGGCCTGCTCTTTGCCGGCACCGAGACAACTGTCTTTGTCTCTTTTAATGACGGGGACCTTTGGCAATCGCTGCGCCAGAATCTTCCCAGCACCTCGATCCGCGACATGGTTTTTCACACCGACAATCACATGAGCGATCTGGTCATTGGAACCTACGGCCGCAGTTTCTATGTTCTTGATGACACCACCCCGCTGCGTGAAATTGCCGCGAAGTCGCAGGCCATCGCATCAGCGCCGGTTTATTTCTTCAAACCCGGAGACGCCATCCGCGCGCGCGTAAGCGACAACTGGGATCAGCCTCTCAATCCCGAGTTGCCGCACGCGCCCAACCCGCCCTATGGCGCCATTCTTTACTACCGCTTGAACCAGCCGCCCTCAGGCGAAATAAAATTGCAGGTGTTCGATGCGGAAGGGAAGCTCGTCCGCACCATGTCGAGCATTCCGCCCGCGCTTCCCGAGCGTTGGCCATATCCTGAGTACTGGGTAGCCAAGGGGGCGGATCTCGCATTGCCGACAAAAGTGGGCACCAACCGCACTAATTGGGATCTGCGTTACGACGATCCGCCGGCGTTTAATCTCGATCTCGAAAACCAGATGAACGTTGCGCCGGGCGGCTTTGTCACGCCCGGCCCGCACGGGCCGCAGGTGATCCCCGGCGTTTACACACTGAAGCTCATCGTTGATGGGCAGACCTACACGCAGACGGTGACCGTTCACAACGATCCGCGCGTCGGCGAAAGTGCAAAGGTCATGAGTGATCTGCGCGCCAAGAATAAGCTAATGATGTTGGCATACCAGGGCGCCAAGGATTCCAACGCAGGAAATTCCGAAGTGTTGGCCGTCCGACAGCAGGTGGCGTCGTTGAGCGGCAACCAACTTCCCGATGAAGTCGCCAAGTCGAAGGCGGAAATCGAGACTAAGCTCGCCACCTTTGGCGGCGTCGTTGCCGGCCGCGGAGGCCGCGGTGGGGGCGGCGGTGGTGGAGGCCGAGGCCGCGGCGGTGCGCCCGTTCCTGGCGCCATCACGCCGTTTAACTCGCTGAACGGCAGCTTCGATACAATCGTCAGCACATCGCAGGTCGGACTGGATGAAGCGCCGTCGCAGGCTCAGATCAACACATGGGAAGCCGATTGCAAGCTATACAACACCACGGTGGCGGCGTGGAAGAAAATGCAGTCGCAGGATCTGGTTGCCTTCAATGCGCTGCTGGGGAAGAACAACTTGAATCCTCTACAGGTGCCTGCCAGCGCGCTGAGCGACAAGGCGTGCACATTTCTGTCACCGACGGCGCCGGCGGCAAAGGTGGCAGTCAAAAAATAGCGTACGGCCTTCAATTCGGGACCTGGAGGCCGTTGAATTCCTCCGGGACGTGGCGGACAGGGGAATTCACTCGCCCGGCTCGTTGTTCACGAGCGGTCATAAATTTCTTCGGGTGATTCAGCTTCGGAATCGCACACGGTTCTGCAGCGTTAAGAGTTACCCCCGAGCGGATCCTAATTCGCTCCTCCAACCGCAGGTGCAGATTGCGTACTGTGATTCCAATCCGGCGGCTCAACTCCAAGCAGGTTGTGAACAAAGAAGTCTTGGAGCAAGTGCTGACCGTATGCTCCACCAGCGCCATGACCGCCGCCGGGAACAAATAACAAATTAAACTTCTTGTTGTGTTTAATGAACTGGTTCACGACCTGCAATGTGGAAGAGGGATCCACGTTGTTGTCCAATTCGCCGAGGACCAGCAAAACTTTTCCCTGCAGGCGATAGGCGTTGTCAACATTTGATGAGGCCGCGTACTGCGGACCGATGGGCCAGCCCATCCACAACTCGTTCCACCAGATCTTATCCATGCGGTTATCGTGGCATCCGCTGTTGGAAACTGCTACCTGGTAAAACTCAGGGTGAAACAGCAGGGCGCCCAAAGAGTTTTGACCACCCGCCGAGGTTCCGTAAACGCCCACTCGGGAAATGTCATACCAGGGATATTTCGCAGCCACAGCTTTGTGCCAGAGGATGCGATCGGGAAATCCCGCATCTGCCAGGTCATGCCAGGCAACATCGTGGAAGGCCTTCGAGCGATTGTTCGTGCCCATGCCGTCGATTTGGACGACGATGAAGCCGAGTTCGGCCAACGGTTGCGCGGTTCCGGCGAATGTTTTGGGAACAAATGATCCTTGCGGGCCCGCGTAAATTGTTTCGATGACAGGATATTTCCTGGATGGATCGAAATTCGTGGGTTTGTAAATTATCCCCCAAATGTCCGTGGTACCATCACGGCCCTTGGCAGTGAAAACTTCCGGGGCCTTCCAACCCGCAGCCTGCAGAGCGGAAATGTCGCCGTGTTCGAGATCCATCACTACTTTGCGGTCTTCTGTCCTGCGAAGCTGCATGATGGGTGCTTGATCCACGCGCGACCAGGTATCCACATAAAATTTTCGATCGGGTGAATACCTGACGGTGTGATCTCCGTCGGCATCGGTAAGCGTTGTCAGGCCGGTGCCGTCAAAATTGATCCGGTAGTATTGAGTAAAATAAGGATCCTGGCCCGGGGTCATCCCGCTCGCGCGGAACCAGATCTGCCGCTTATCTTCATCCACATAGTCCACATATCGCACCACCCAGTTGCCCTTGGTAATCTGGTTCTTCACTTTGCCGGTCACGCCGTCGTAAAGGTAGAGATGCTCCCAGCCATCGCGCTCTGAAGCCCAGATGATTTCTTTGCCGTCATTCAAATCCTTGCGCACTTTTTTCCCAGTGTCGGTTCGGCCCTCGGTCAAATTGCGATAGTCGACAAATGTTTTGCTCTCCTCGGTGATCAGCGCGCGGGCTTTGCCGCTCTGCGCGTCCACTTCAATCACGCGATAGAGCTGGTGGCCACGCTGGTTATATTCAAAGGTGAAGGCGCGGCCGTCTCTCCACCAGACTGGCGGGGTGATATCAAACGCATTTGGAAACAAAGCGTTATCAATGTTGATTTCTTTCTTCGATTCAATTTCAAAGAGAGCGGGATGGGCGACGTCCAGCGTGTCGCCCGGCTTGGCGTAAATCAGAGTGGAATACTTGGGTTGGATTTGATCCGTAGGCGAAGATTCCACGTAATGAACTTCCCGCTGGTATCCGGGCCTGGTGTGATACGCGACAAGACGTTTTGAATCCGGTGACCAGGCGATCGTTCGCAACGTATAATAATTCCCTTCCGATCCATCGAAACTTAGCGGCGTGGATTCTGCCTGTCCCTTCTTTCGGAGGAAGATATTGAAATTTTCGATGATGGCGTCCCAGTTTCCGTCGGGAGAAGTCCTGGACGTTTCCGCGGCGGGCGCTCCCCCGCGGCCTCCGCGGCCTGCGCCTTGCGCTTGTGTTTGTCCTTGCTGCGGTGAAAGGAATTCGATGCCGTCTTGAACCTCAACATCAGAAACATAGGGACTGGCGAGTAGATTGTCCTCAGCGGGGACCATATCGTCTTGCGGCCCGCGGCCACCACGGCCACCGGCGGGTGTCTGTACCGCGGCGCCCTTTGTACATTCGTATGTGTTCAGGTTGCACTTCCACATGAAGCCAGATGCTGCGAAATCAATGGCGGTCTCGTGATCGGAAAAAGTAAGCGCGCCAGCGGCGCCAGCGCCGCCAAATCCGCCCCGGCCCCCCGGTGGAGGGGGCTCGGTAAAAGGCAGCGTGACAGCCGTGTAGGTGGTGCCCGAAGCAGTGGAGAGCGCGGCGGCCAGCCTTTCATGGTCGAAAGCCGGCTTTTTTGTAAGCGCTTGCACATCCACCAAAATAAATTGAAAGCCACCCGGGACTAACTTCCGGTACCAGAAATGATCCGTTCCCTCAATCCAATTGGGCGATCCGGGGACATTGTGGGCGAGTCCCTGGAATTTTTCGCGAAGCCCCAGCGCCCGTTGATAATCGCTCTGAGTTCCCTGCGCGTCTGCCCGCAGTGGTGCGAGTGTCACCACGAAGAATAGGGCCGCAACCAACCATCCATAACTTGAAACTCGATTGACCAGCTTCATGATTCCTCCCGCCCCGCAAAGCGATTAATTAAATGTGGAAAGAGTGCCCTGATCGACATTCCTGCTCCACAGATTTGCGAGTTCATCGGATTTCGGTACAGGGCGGGAGTTTATACATCCGCCCGGTGGAACACAAGATACGCCAAGCAATGTTGGGGTGCGAAATCTGTGGTGCGTTGCCTCAAAATAAAACCACTATGGATTCATTCGTCCATTCGCACGTATGATGTCGGCTCAAATGAACCATAGAAATGGACCAGCGATGAATCGAATTCAGAAATTTATGAAGGCAACCATTATTGCTCTGGTGATTGCGGGGCTGTTTATCTCATGCCGGGCAGTGCTGGGTTCACACCATGAACTCGTCCCTGCGAAATTGAGCTCCCCGATCGTCCATTCCGCCATGCGGTTCGACGTGTCTCCACCACTGGCATCACTTCGAGGACTTGAAGCCGCAGCGCCGCGTGAAGATTGTGCAGCCGCGGGATGCGGTGTGTCACCGCCGAGCCTCGACATGGACCAAGGTCCGGCTTCCCCAGCGCCCGCGCCGCCGCCGGTGATTGCCGCGGCGGGGGCCGCGGTGGAACAAACCTCGCAGGGGGTGCGGGCCTCCTCGCCACTCATCGAGAGCTTTGACGGACTCGGCGCCGGATTCGAAGGTCCCAATGGAACAACAACTTTTCGCAATCCATCCGACAACAGCCTCGCCGCAGGACCGGACAACATCGTTCAAATCGTCAACTCGCGAATCGCGGTATATACGAAGAAGGGAGCGCATTTCGACAAGAGTGGAAAAGTGTTGTATGGCCCGGTCACAACGAATTCCATTTTTGCGGGCTTTGGAGGAGTGTGCGAAGCGCGAAATAATGGCGATGCAGTGGTCCGCTATGACCAACTCGCTGGGCGCTGGCTTTTTGTGATGCCGATCTTTGGGCGCGTTGCTCCTGGCGAATATCATGAGAGCGGCCAGGTAACTCCGGGAAGCGTGGCGCCTCCGGGCCAGCGGGCTGCGTCCGGTCAAAAATCGAATCCCGGACCCGCGGCAGCGCCGCCGGCAAATCCTCCGCAGCCGCAACCTCCCGCTGGACGAGGTCGAGGGCAAACCCCCGCCGATGCACGGGGGACGCCTGCGCCTCAGGGAACCTATGCAATGTGTTACGCCGTCAGCACGGGCACCGACCCTCTGGGCACCTACTATCGCTATGCGTTTGAACGAGCTCTTTTCCCCGACTATCCGCGGCCGGCCATCTGGCCTGACGGCTATTACGTTCCAACCAGCACTGGCGACGAGGTGATCCAAAAACACGATTGCATTGCCGACCGGGCCAGAATGTTGAAGGGCGAACCCGCGACCGAACAGTGCATCATTATTGACGGAGTGAATTTTCTGAACAACGCCGACCTCGATGGCCAGCGTCTGCCTCCAGCGGGCGCGCCGAATATCATGATGGCGACTGGTGGTACGCAGCTCAAGAACATTTTTGAGGACGACGGAGTTTACGCCTGGAAAGTTCACGTGGATTGGGAGAATCCTGCAAATACCAAAGCCGACGGCCCGGTGAAGATTAGTGTGGCGCCGTACCACTACCTTTGCAACGGACAGTTGTCGAGCTGCGTGCCGCAACCGGATACCGATCGCCGTCTCGACGTGCAAGGCGACAAGCTCGTGCAGAGATTGATTTACCGCCGCGTAGGCAACAAAGAATCTATTGTGGCGGCGCACTCCATTGCGACGAAGGCCGGAGCGGGAGGCATTCGTTGGTATGAATTCCGTTTGGACAGGAAGCGTGATCCAGTTCTCTTCCAGCAGGGAACCTATGCGCCGGATGGATTCTACCGGTGGATGCCCAGCATCGCGATGGATAAGAAGGGCGACATTGGCGTGGGATACTCGTTTGGCGGAACACCGAATTTCGCCGGACAACGATTCGCCGCCCGGTTTGCCAATGACCAAAAAGGCTCACTGGGCCTCCACGAAACGGTCCTGGTCAACGGAGAGGCTTCGCAGACAACCACTTTACGCTCGGAGGATTACACCTCAACCGCGATTGACCCCAGCGATGACTGCACCTTCTGGTACGTTGGCGATTATTTGAAAGCCGGAGGAACCAGTTACAGCACGAAGATTGGGTCCTTCCGTCTGCCCGGATGCAAAGGCGGAAAGTAATCAGCGCTTGAAATTCCCCGGGGGAGGCAACATTGGTGCGCTGGCGGATCGCTATAATTGTAAGCGCTGCCATTGCCATCAGTTATTTGGATCGCCAGACGCTCCCCGTCGCCGTTAAGTCCATCCAGAAACAGATTCCACTTACAAATTTGCAGTACTCCTATTTGCAATCGGCCTTCCTGCTCGCGTATGCATTCATGTATTTGGGCGGAGGGAAGTTGGCCGACGCGTTGGGAACGCGCCGGGGATTTGCCGTCATCATGATTTTTTGGTCGCTGGCCTGTGCCAGCCATTCGATTGCGTTGGGCTTTACCATGCTTGCAGTCAGTAGGTTCCTTCTGGGTATGGGGGAAGGCGGAGGCTTTCCCGCGGCAAGCCGGGTGGTCGCAGAATGGTTTCCAGTTGGCGAGCGCTCGACGGCTATGGGTATCATTAATGCCGGCACAGCGGTGGGGGGCCTCGCCGCGCCGCCGCTCATCGCCCTAACCATCACTTACATGAATTGGCGATGGATCTTTGTGATCACCGGCGGTCTGGGACTACTCTGGACTTTGTGGTGGTGGCAATCGTATTTCGTACCAGTGACCTCTTCATCCTCGCCGGGACCGGGTGGAGAGAAGGGTCAGCAAGCGGAATACTCTACGGATGGCGAACCCGGGCTGCGCTGGGTAGATCTGCTTCGAGTTCGTGATGCCTGGGGATTGGTGATTGCCAAATTCCTGAGTGACGCGGCCTGGTATTTTTATCTTTTCTGGCTGCCGAAATATCTATACGACGCGCGAGGGTTTGACGTGAAGTCTGTTGGGCTTTTTGCCTGGATCCCTTACGCCGCGGCAGGAGTTGGATGCCTGGTGGGAGGGTGGTTCTCCAGCCATCTGGTTCAACGCCGGCTATCACTTGGCGTGGCGAGAAAACTTGCGCTGGGACTCAGCGCGATTGTGATGCCAATTGTTATGGCTGTGCCGCTCGTCCCGGTGTCATGGGCCATCGCAATTTTCAGCGTGGCATATTTCGGACAACAGTCCTGGTCCACACTGGTGATGGTTCTGCCGACAGACCTATTTCCGCGCAACGTTGTCGGCTCGGTTGCAGGATTGGTTGGATTTGGAGGCGCGATGGGCGGCATAGCTTTTGGACAATTGGTGGGGTATTTGCTGGACCATGGATTTGGCTACGGTCCTGTGTTCGCGATTGCCGGGACGCTCCACATTGTGGCATTTGCCGTGATTCTTGTGACCGTCCCTAATGTTCGTCTCTTGAATTTGCAGCGCAGTTTAATCCACTGAGGAGCAACATGAAAGTAAAGGAAATCCGCACGCGCGTTGTCCGCTGGCGGGGCAAAACAGTGCCGTTGCCCCCACATTTCTGTACCAATCCCATGGACTTGCTCGATCCTCCCGAAGCTTCGATGGGCACATTTACTTTCCATGGGTGGCTGGTGGTGGAGATTTTCACCGATGACGGCCTGGTTGGAATCGGCAACGCCGCTCTCGCTCCGCCCATCGCGAAACAGGTGATCGATCTCTATCTGAAGCCACTGCTGATTGGACAGGATCCATGGGATCTGGAGTTTTTGTGGCAACACATGTACCGCCGCACCATGGCCTTTGGGCGAAAGGGGATCGGCATGGCCGCAATCAGCGCGGTGGACATCGCGTTGTGGGACATCCTTGGCAAATCGGCCAAGCAACCTGTGTATCGCTTGCTTGGCGGACGTACAAAGCAGCGCATCCCTGTTTACGCCAGCCGGCTTTACAGCATCGAACTTGGCAAACTGGCTGCGGAAGCGAAACGTTACAAGAAAGAAGGCTACAAAGCGATGAAGCTTCGCTTTGGTTGGGGCCCCACCGATGGCGCGGCAGGCATGCACCGCAACATAGATCTGGTGCGGACGGTGAGACAAGCCGTTGGCGACGGAATTGATGTGATGGCCGACGCATATATGGGATGGACGCTGGACTACGCCAAGCGAATGTTGCAATTGCTCGAACCGTTCCATCTCCGGTGGCTGGAGGAACCAGTGATTCCCGACGATATTCAGGGTTACCGGGAGTTGAAATCACAGGCGCGGATTCCGATCGCCGCCGGCGAGCACGAGTTCACGCTTTATGGATTTCGCGATCTGCTGGAAGCTCACGCGGTAGATTACATACAATTCGATACCAACCGGGTAGGTGGAATCACGCAGGCGCGAAAAATCACGGCACTGGCGGAGGCGCACTCGGTCCCCGTAATTCCGCATGCCGGACAGATGCACAACTATCACGTGGTCATGGCCAGCCTGAATGCGCCGATGGCTGAGTATTTTCCCATCGTGGATGTGGAGGTGGGCAACGAATTGTTCTGGTACATCTTCACTGGGGAGCCAAAAGCGAAGGATGGATTCGTTGATCTCGATGAAAATACTCCCGGTCTGGGATTGACGATTAACGAAAGCGCTCTGACGAAATTTGAAGTCATTGAGTGAATTGAATATCACGAGCGGATCGGATTCGATGATTAGGTTGGTTCAACTCCGAAAAGGTGGTGACCGCCGAGTGGCTCTGGTGGAAGAGCCGCAGCTCCGTTTGATAGAGGGCTTCCATTCTGTTTACGAACTGGCGAAGGCCGCGATTGATGCCGGAAGCAAGTTGAGCGAGTTTGCAAAGCATCTGGCGTCGGGCGGCATGCTTGAATATGATCCCATTTACAATGGACACTCCGAATGGGTCCTTTTGCCGCCTGTTGATCATCCCGATGAGCCGGCGCGCTGCCTGATTTCAGGAACGGGCCTGACCCATCTGGGCAGTGCGAGCGACCGCCAGGCCATGCACGCAGTGAAGGAAGCAGATCTGACCGACAGCATGAAAATCTATCGCTGGGGAGTGGAGCGGGGCCGCCCCGCGCCCGGCAACATTGGAATTTCCCCGGAATGGTTTTACAAAGGCAACAGCACCATGGCGCGCGCACATGGGGAGCCGCTTGAAATTCCCGCGTATGCGGAAGATGGAGGAGAAGAAGCAGAGATCGCCGGAGCCTATTTGATTGCACAGAGTGGGCAGCCTTATCGCCTTGGCATGGCGTTGGGAAATGAGTTTTCCGACCACGTATTTGAAAAGAAGAATTACCTCTATCTTGCGGGCTCAAAGTTGCGCACTTCCGCGATGGGGCCGGAGCTTGTGGTGGATGCGGAGTTTCAATCTCTCCAGATGGAAGTTTCGATTGAGAGGGACGGCGCGCCGCTTTGGTCCGCATCGTTTCAAACCGGCGAAGCTGCCATGTGCCACAGCTTGCAAAACATGGAGCACCATCACTTCAAATATGAAGCGCACCGTCGGCCGGGCGACGTGCACGTTCATTTTTTCGGGACCGCCTATCTGAGCTTCCGAGATGGCATAACGCTTCGGCAGGGCGACGTGATGCAAGTCGCGTCACCGTCATTCGGCAGGCCCTTGCGGAACCCCGTGAAGATAGATAAGTCGCCGCAGAAATTTGTGCCGGTAATTTCAATAGGATGAGTGAAGCCATGTCAAAACCGCGTCTGGCACTTCTGGGTCTTGGAAATATGGGAGCCGGGATGGCGAACCGGTTGCTTTCCGCGCAATTCCCTCTGACTGTGTTCAACCGGCATCCTGAAAGAGCGGGGTCACTCATTAGCGCGGGCGCGAGCGTTGCTGGTTCACCGCGCGAAGCCGCGTCGAAAGCTGACATTATTATCAGCATGGTTGCAGACGATGTCGCATCGCGATCAGTGTGGCTTGGCAAGGAGGGAGCGATGAGTGGAGCTTCATCCGGCGCGGTGCTCATCGAGTGCAGCACTCTGACTGTATCCTGGGTGCGTGAACTTGCGTCCGCCGCTGAAAAACAGGGGTGCGAATTCCTGGATGCGCCTGTTACTGGATCAAAATCACACGCGGCAAACGGCGAACTGCTCTTTCTTGTAGGTGGGCCTGCAACTGCGGTGGAGAAAGTTCGCCCGGTACTTTCTGTGCTTGGGCGGGACGTTGTTCATCTGGGACCCACGGGCAGCGGGGCCTATCTGAAGCTCATCAATAATTTTTTATGTGGAGTGCAGGCCGCGTCATTCGCAGAGGCGTTGTCCATGATGCGCGCAGGCGGGCTCAATGTGGAGAGGGCTCAGGCGGTGCTCACCAATGGCGCGCCCGGGAGCCCCTTGGTGAAAGCAATTTCGGCCAGGGTGGCGTCAAACGATCCCACGGTGAATTTTTCTCTGCGGCTGATGGCCAAGGATCTTCAATATGCCCTTGAAGTGGCTGAACGAAATGGGATTTCGCTCCAGACGGCAGCGCCCGCGCTGGAAATGTTTCAGAGAGCGATCGCGAATGGTTTCGCGGAAAAAGATTTTTCAGCCATTATCAATTCCCTGCAACCGAAGTAGCTTCGAACAAAGCCCCTTTCGAATCAGGCCAAACAACCCGCGGCTACTTCAAAAGCAATCCTATCGCCGGGAATTCACTTCCAAGCGATGCGAATCAGTGAAAGACCTTCTCTCTGCAGGGTGAATTGCAAATGTGTCGCGCCTTTTTCAATCTGCAACCAGGATGGAGAACTGAGCAGCTGCAACTGGCCTGCGCTCTCAAGCATTTCATATTGATGTGCCGACGGAGATTGCGGTGAACCCATATCCTTCCACGCCGTGAAAGCGTTGCTGTGATTCGAATCTATCCGAAAATGCTCCAGCGACGCTTGGCTGGCATCTGACGGCAAGCCAGTTACGGTGAGATCGATCATGGCAGGCGCGACGGCCAGCTGGTCGTCATGGTAATTCCAAGTCAGGATTTCGATTTCATCCTGCTTTCGAGTAGCAAGCGCGTTGATGTCCGGCTGCCCCCGCACTCCCGCGCGCACCATTTCATCAACGGGCACTGCCGCGGAACTCGTAACGCTTATGCGCTCACCTGTCATCAGCGAAAACATCCTGAACCCATTCAGCACCGGTTTGTCTACTCCGTTGGTGGCCAGCTCGCGGAATCCCTCGAAGTATGGCTGATCCTCGAATTCAAACGCCCAGGTCAAGGCGCCGGTAATGATCATGTGTTCCTGCTTCGCCAAATAATAAGTGCTGTTCAGAACCTCGGCGTTGTAAGTAGCGTACAGCTCTCCATTGCGATACGCATTCTGCGGGTTTGTGCGCGCGGAACAAGCGGCGCAACCTTCCGGATCTGATTCCCCCAGGATTACGGGGGTTCCGCGGTATTCTGGAAATGACGCCACGATCTTGAATCCCTCTTCGATGGATGCAAGCTGGCGCGCAATCCCCATTTCGACATGGTCGCCCTGCCATCGCGGAGATCCCTTTGGGTGAAAACTGATGAAATTCAGGCGCGAGCCAACTTTCCCGCTTACAAAGTTCGGCTGGTGCGCGCAATGGTCAAGAAATTTGCGCAGAAATTCCGCAGCCTTTGGATAAGAAGCTCCGGTGCTGTCCGGGCCCCCGACGCGGGCTTCCGGAAACGCCCGCAAAATGGCGTCAACCGTAAAATCGTAAAGCTTGAAGTATTCTTCGGGCGTCCCTTTCCAATAGTCGATGTCGGGTTCGTTCCACACTTCCCACAGCCAGGTTTTCATTTCAGCGTCGCCATAGCGCTGCCGAAGGTGGCCAACGAATCGAAACACCAGCTCTGCCCACTTCTGATAATCCTTTGGCGGATATGCCCATCCTGTGTAAATCGATCCTTGAGGAAAACTGTGACGATAGGGCTCAGGATGTGTAGAGAGTGCTTCCGGCATGAATCCAACTTCCACCAGCGGCTTGATTTTCTCAGCGTGAAAGGCGTCGAAGATGCGGTCAATAATGGTCCAGCTGTAAATGGGATTCCCGTTTGCGTCTTCCGTATAAGCGTTGGTGGATCCCCACTTCAGTGAGGCCGATCCGTCACCTGTCGTGAGGAGATTGTGTGTGCGCACATAAACGGGAACCGGACTCATCGCACTCAGCTCGCCCAAAAGTTTTTCTCCATTCGGCGCGTAGGTGTAATTCGGCTCGTCGTATCCAAAATAGTTCCAGATTGGTGTGAGGGGGCCCATGGACTGATCGGCCTGCACGCGAATATTCACGTTTGACTCTGGCTGTTGGCCCAAACAAGCGGCGACACCGAGACCCAAGAGGGCGCAAAGTGTGAATATCCTGCGAAATAATCCCGACAGAGGCTGCGGCTCGCATCGTTTCGCACGATTTCCTGGTTGGATGAAATGCACTTTCATTTTCTGCACTTCCCGTTGATCGAAGAATCTTCCCCCCAAGATGGGTCGCGTCAACGAACTTTTATCACAAAGATTGTGGCGCTGACCGGCTGGACCTCGAGCGAATTCCCGACAGCGGGCACAGGTATCCGCATAAATTTGACCACCGGATCTTTGCCTGGGTCGTTGAAGGCCATGTCGTCCGGGCCGGTTAATACCCAGGATTCCCCTTGTGAATCCAGCTTCGCCCCCTCAACCGTGAATGCCAAATGCTGAGTTTCATAGGTCGGATTGATCACCGAAATCGTCAGCGCCTCTTTGTCCTTGGTCCAGGCAACAGCGACATCGAGCGGTTCGCTGGCGCCCGTGATCTCCACAGGTATGGAGCCGAAGTGGCGGCGGTACATCACCAGCGCCTCACCCGTTGAATCGAGCACAGCGGCGGTCTTGCTGGTCTTGATGGCGCCGATCACATTCACCGTTTGCGCGTAGCAGGCCAGCGCAATCACATCCGTGTCACGGCTGAATTCGTTGATGCCGCCCGCAATTCCCAGCGCATCGCGCAGGAAATATCGCGTGCCCAATTCGCCGAACACATGCGGGCCATACCAGTAATTCCATTCATCCAGTGAAACGCGGATGTTCTTTCCTTTCATTTCTGGAATCGTCTTGAGGTAATTTCGGTGGGCCTCGGCGATGCCATGTATCGCATCACCAATCTGGCGCACGTGGGTCATCAGTCCGCCCCCATGCCAATCCTGCCTGTAAAAGTGTTTGCTGATGAGATTGATGTAATCCGAGGAATTGGAAAGCAGCTGGCGATCCCAATCGCTGCTCGGACGGACGGCGTCGCCCGAGGCAACCAGCTGGATCGATTTGTCGAGGTCGTATAGCTTTTGCGAAAAACCATTGTGCCGTTTTACGAATTCCGCGATCGGAACATTTCCCAATTGCCAGCTCCCGGACATCTCATTCCCCACCGCCCAGTAGGTGCAATGAAACGGTCTGGGATGGCCGTTCTTGGCGCGCAGCTTTCCCATCGGTGTATCGGGCCCGCCGTTAACGTATTCAACTTCCTGCGCCGCCGAATCCGCGCCGCCCAATCCGGCGTTCAGGGCAATAAACGGCTGAGCGTTTAACACCTTCAAGAACTCAAAGTATTCATGCAGACCGAAGTCGTTGTGCTCAATGCCGGTCCATGCTGGATTCTTTCTTGGTGGGCGTTTGTCGCGATCGCCGATTCCGTCTTTCCAGTTGTAACCGCTGACGAAATTGCCGCCTGGCCAGCGGTAGATGGGCGCGTCGAGCTGCTTGAGTTGAGCGAGTGTGTCGGCCCTCATGCCGTTCACGTTGTCCGCGGGCATCAGCGATGCCGTCCCAATCAGGAATTTGCCTCTGCCTTTGCCGGTGATGGTGAAAGTGGCACTGTCCGTGGACGCGCGGGCCGTAAACCTTATTGGAATTTTCTTGAACTCCTTGGTGATAGTCTTGATGGTGACGGATTCGGAATCGGCTTCGCCGTCGCCCCAATGGAGACTCACCTCAACGGGCGCCGCCGAAGAATCCCCCGCAACAATCACGTAGCCTTCATACGCCTTACCGGCAACCAATCCCAATCCCGATTGCGTGATGCCGCCGGCCATTCCACCATTGCCGAGATTCACTTGCGGCGTGTGTTCGCCAACGAAGGCATTTTCCGTGACCATCGAGACGCTGCCCGCATCCCCGACGGCCTTCCACGGAGACGGAACGTAAACCCTGTCCCGGCGCGTTTCGCCAACGGCGGAATAGAATTTGCGATCCTCGAGCATTTCAGCCCAAATGCCTCCGTAAATACTGCGGCCCAAGTGCTCGATGAATTGCCCGTAAACTAGGTCGGGCATGGGCTCGCGGGTCTTGGTCACGTCAATGGACACCGTGGGATTCAGAGTCCGCGCGGAAATAAGCTCAAGTTTTAGATCGTCGAACCATGCTTTGCCGGGGGCGGGAGGTGAGGCTGTTTCCCCACCCGGATTGGGCCGGCCCGCGCGAGCGCCAAGCGTCGCGACGATGATGGCGCTGTCCTGGCCGTCCGTATCAAAAGTAATTTCCATATTTGTCCAATCCTGCGTGCCGTTGATTCTTCCACTTGGCGATGTCACCTTGACGCCCCGGAGCTCAAATCTGGCGCCGCCGTCACTCGTCAGGGGTACGTCCTGCGTCTTGATCCAACCGGTCAGCCTGTATTTGGCGTAAGGCTTGAGCAGCACCTTGTCCAGCCATGAAACGCCGCCCGCGGAAATCATCAGGCTGTGCGTGCCGTCATGAGCCGTGTCGGATGAAACTTGCGCACTGGGATTGGTGTTTCCACGCCCAGCGGGTTCTACAGTCCAGTTTGCAGGCTGATTATTTGAATCCACAATTTCAATGGAGGGATTCGGGATTTCACCAATGGGCTGTTTGGGCCCGAGGACTGCGGCATTTAGCCCCAAGCTTATGATTACAAACCCCCCGAGACTCATCCACCGTTTACGAATCATTTCTCTTTGCTCCCAATTTCACGCTGCGGAAAACATGCCTAACTTAATCGCAAGAATCCGATTGCGCAAGGATTCATGCATTTTTCTCACGGAGGCGGGCGCAAAACCTGAATTCTTTCAATTCCCAAATCGAGCACATCGCGAAAAATTCTTGAGAACCTGCGAATGGCGAGTATGATGTCGTGGAAGCGCGGATCGGAAACCTAAATCCTTCGGAGTGCGTGCAAAATGGCAATTCTAAATAAAGATGGCGAACAACCCCGCGGATTGCAGACTCCTTTTTCCAGGAGAAGCATTCTCGCGTCCCTTCCATTGGCTTTGTTTTTCCGCAACAAGATTTTCGCCCTGGGAAAGAATGCGGCGGTCACTGCACAAGACAGCCTTACAAAGGCGCGGCTGCTTCCATTGAGCAGCGTCCGCCTGACAGGCGGCCCCCTCAAAAATGCGCAGGAATTGGATGGGAAGTATCTTCTCGCTCTTGAACCGGACAGGATGCTTTCGTATCTCCGCCAGCGCGCGGGATTGGAACAGAAAGCCCAACCCTACGGCGGTTGGGACGGAGCCGGCCGGCAGCTGACCGGTCACATTGCGGGACATTATCTTTCCGGCGTGAGCCTGATGTACGCCGCCACCGGTGACGCTCGATTTAAAGACCGGGCTGACTACATTGTGAAGGAACTGCAGGTCATCCAAGACAAGCAGGGCGACGGCTACATCGGCGGGCTCACGGATAATCAAGGTGTTGACGGCAAGGTTCTTTTCAACAATTTATCCAATGGCGTCATCCATTCGAGCAGCTTCGATCTGAATGGAATGTGGTCTCCCTGGTATGTTCAGCACAAGATCTTCGCCGGTTTGCGGGACGCCTACCGCCACACGGGTAACCGCACCGCTTTGGACGTGGAAGTAAAATTCGCCGGTTGGGCCGAGCGAACCCTCTCAAAACTGAATGACGACCAGATCCAGCAGATGCTGGGGACCGAATTTGGCGGAATGAATGAGGTGACTGCCGACCTTTACGCGGACACGGACGATAAACGCTGGCTGGCGCTTTCCGACAAATTTGAACAGCGCGCCATGATCGATCCTCTTGCGGCCGGGACGGACAATCTTGAACACAAGCACGGCAACATGAATGTGCCCAAGCTCTATGGCTCATTAGCGAGATACCTCTACACAGGAAATCATACGGATGGAGACGCCGCCAAATTCTTCTGGACATCTGTCGTTTACCACCATTCCTTCGCCACGGGTGGTCACGGAAAGAACGAATACTTCGGCGGACCGGACAAACTGAACGAAATAGTGGACGGACGAACGGACGAGACCTGTGACGTCTACAACATGCTCAAGATGACCCGCACTTTTTTCTCCATCGACCCCGACATTCGCTACGCCGAGTACCATGAGCGCGCCTTGTTCAATCACATCCTCGCCTCACAGGACCCCAACGATGGCCGCGTTTGTTACATGGTTCCGGTGGGCCGCGGCGTCCAGCACGAATATCAGGACATGTTTCGAGACTTCACCTGCTGCGTGGGTTCCAGCTTGGAAAGCCACGCCCTTCATGGACACGGCATTTATTTTGAATCAGGCGATAAACTTTGGGTCAACCTGTACGCGCCCTCGACCGCGGATTGGCAATCCGGCGGAGTAAAACTGGAAATGAACACTGATTTTCCCGCCGGCCAAACGGCTTCGCTCAAAGTCATGCCCAGTTCCCCAAAGAAGCTTACGTTGGCGCTCCGCCGTCCTTCCTGGGCAGGCGCGGGCTTCAGCGTAAAAATCAATGGCCAGGAAGTAAAAAACGTAACCGCGGCTGGTTCCTATGTCGAACTCGATCGCACCTGGAAAAAAGGCGATACGGTGGAGTTGGTCATGCCGATGAAGCTCCACTCCGAGCCGTTCGTGGACAATCCAAACCGCATGGCATTGCTCTGGGGCCCCTTGGTGCTTGCCGGTGATCTAGGACCGGAAATTTCCCGAAGGGGATTCGGGCCAGGAGCGAACGGAGCGCCGCCGGTCGCGCCGCCTCCACCGCCTGTATTTGTGACATCCGCAGAATCCGTGGATGGCTGGTTGAAACCAGTTTCGGGCAGGCCCGGCACTTTTCGCACCGAGGGAGTTGGCTTGTCCACGTATATAGACTTCACGCCCTTCTACCAGCTCCCGGAGCGCAGGTACGCTATCTATTGGGACGTATTCACCCCCGAGGCATGGAAAAAAGAAACTGATGCGCTCGCCGCCGAGCAGGAAAAGCAGAAAGCTCTGGAAGCGGCTACAGTTGCTTTCGTTCAGCCCGGCCAAACGCAATCAGAACACGATTTCAACCAACAGGGCGAGGATACTGCGCCGATTCCGCAGGGCGGGCGCGGAGGACAACTGCGCGCGGGGCGCAGGGGAACAAAGTGGTTCTCCTATGATCTTCCCGTGGATTCCACCCACCCGATGAGCGTCTTGGTCACTTACAACAACAACGAATCTCGAAGAGGGACGTTCAACATTCTGGTGGACGGCACTAAGGTGGGAGACCATTCAACCGACAGACACTCTCCAGAAGAAGAGATACGGTTCTTTGACGTTTCCTATTCTATCCCCGCCGCATTGATTCAGGGCAAACAGAAAGTAACTCTTCGCTTCGAGGCTGGTGACGGGAACGTAATCTCTGCTGTTTACGGCATCCGCATGGTGCGTGCCGACACAGTTCACCAGTAATTTCTCCGGAGCGTTGGCAGCCGGTCATTCGTTTCATGACTTGGCGGACAAATCGATCCAGGTAGTTTGCTTGCCCAGCGGAACCACAAAGGTGTCCCGCTCCAGGGGAAGCTGCTTGGTTAAGTGGTATTTCCCTACTCCCTGAATTTGCGCGGGCTGCTCAATTCGCAATCGCGCCGCAGGCGTAAATGCATCAGCAGGGTCGAACCCTATGCGCACGGCGCCGGTTTTCAAATTAAGCTCGACGGCTTGAAATTTTCCCGAGTCGAGTGTCAGCCAAAGCCCCAGAGAAGCCACATAGACCCTGCTGCGGAATGAATCGAGCGGCATAAGCGTGACCCTATCCCCGTCCACTTTCACGTTGCCGCCAAAGGCCAGCCATCCAAATTCAGGATGATTCACCAAATACGCCGCGGTATTCAATGCGTGCCCAAAGAAATTCGTCCCGTAGTCTCCGGAAAGCGGATCGAATTTGAGCATGTCGGGAAAGGCGTGAAATGCAGCGGATGCAAACCCTTCCTCATCAATGTTGGTGATCGCCCCCATGGTCCCGCCATAGCCAATTCGTAACAGGTAGAAATCCTCGGGGTGATCGCGGTATTCAGACAAAACGGGAATGGCATTGATCCCCGAGCCATAGTGATGTAGCTGTCTTTCAATGCGGCCATACTTCGCGGCGTAAATGAAATCCCAATAGCGGCGTGCGCTGCCGTTGTATCCCCAGTGAGGCACGGTGGGCATGTAACCAAGAATCGCACTGAGCGTGACTTCAGCCTTGTCCTGATACCCGAAATATTTCGTCCAGGCGTAAACCTCTTCCTGTCCGGTGGAGTCCCAGGGCATTTCGCTGCCAAATGGATAGGCTTGTTTCTTCCAGAGATCGGTGCGGTCGTGCATCGCCGCTTCCAGCGCGTCAGCCTGTGGCTTCATTTGTTCGCGCTTCAGGTCGCGTAGGATTTCCAGGAAAATGTCGCCTTCCATCTGTCCGAAATGGGCCAGGCCGCGCGCATAGCGGGTCATGGCCATTGAAGTTTCATACGCGCGCGTAAGATACCAGTCCCCTGGGTGATTATTCACCAGGCCGGTGTGATTTCGCGCGATGCGATACATCACCCAGTAGGCCGCGGCAATGTGTGGGTAATCGTACGAGCGATCTACCGCCTCCGACGCTTTTTTGTTCCAGCTCGTCCAGCTCTTCCAATTCAGGTCGCTCCGGTAAAAATTCGGGGGCAATTCGTCGGGTTGATAATAAAAAAGACTTTTCCTCACGCCGTACTGGTTGGGCCCGTCTTTGTACTGCAAGCCTCCCCACATCACGCCATCCACAAATTGCTGCAATTTATCGAGCTCTTCCTTGTTGGGCTGGCCAAGCTCCTTCATCATCGCGGAGAGCCACGAGCCCGCCCCGCCCTCATCGCCAAGCCCCGCGATCCAGGCGCGGCTGTCTTGCGTGACCACCTGATTGAGTTCGCGGTCGTATGTAATCACCGACGGGCTGCGATGAAACGGATCATTGGGGTCGGTGTACCATTGCTTCGTGGTCAGAAAATGCCCCATATCTGTCACCGCTTGTTGCTCCGGTTTAATCACTCGGTAATGAATGGCTTGTTTTAACCCGTCCTCGTAAATCACATTCACTCGCGCGCGGCCCCAGGTTTTCCCGTGGACCGCGTACTCCTGCCAACCGTTTTTCGTTTGGCGAACGCGCTGGAAACTGAGTGCTTCCGGGGGCTCGACGCTGATGGACTTGACGGCTTTGGGGTATTTCAAATATAACCGCGCATCCAAATCCATTGGAACAACGTATCCGGGGATTCCCACCGCCACGGGCCGCTGATTCGTCGCGAGCGTGTCTTCCATATGACGAATCTCGTCGGACACCAAGAACTTCACGCCATACGTTTTCGATTCGCCGGGCGCAAGCTCCAGCATGGTCGGCGGATTCCATTGCTGCGCTTTGCTCCACTCATTTTCCGCGAAAGCTTTACTGTGGACCATCCAATCGTAGAAACCTTCAAACGTCACACCTCGAGGAGTGGGGTCGGTAAAAGGCTGTGGAGGTTCGCCTCTCCGCCGGCCAAGGATGGGATTGTAGGCCTCGAACGGCGTGTGCCCGTCGGGCACCACAAGCAGCGCCGGGCCATGCCCGCTGAGGCGCGTCACCTGAAGGTATCCGGCATCTTCGCCAATATAGGGATCGTAGAACGAGCAGATAGCGTGCGCCTGGTCCAGCGATCGATTGTTCAGAACGTTGTTGAAAATCATCGGGATTCCAAGTGCGCCCACTTGCACGGGCTGGGTGGATTTGTTTTTCAGCGTAAAGCGCAAAACAAGCTTTCCATTTTCCACGCGCCACTCGCGAATAATTTGTAAGGCAATGTCGGGCGGGAGACTGGGAGCGAGGTCAGCGGCCGCCAATATTTCCGGCGATGTAGGGAGCGCATTCACCGGCGCGCGCGCCACCGCTGTGGAGTAACTCTTCCAATCACCGGTGTTGCCGGTTCGCAGCCGCAAATCTATGTCACCCAGATGATAAAAGCCGTCTAGCGATCGCTCCACCAGAAGATCGCCCGGAGTAAAATCGAATCCCTCAGCCGATTTCGGCTTCAGCGCGGCCATGGTTTGTGATGACTTCACCAGCGTCAAATTGAATTCAGGTGTTTCCAGCGCGATCGTGCCGTCCTGCAGCATCGGACCTGGTGTGGCCGGCGGCCTCTGCTGCCGCCCCTGCGACTGCATCACCATCACCCAGCCAGGAACCAGTAGCGCCGCCAGCAGTACGCAGAAACCAAGCAGGAATAACTTACTTTTCTTACTGAAATCGATGTCGAAGTTCATACGCTTCGCGCCTTCCGGGTAAACGTTTCAAAGAGAATCATTTCACACCGCACCTTCTCCTATGTACTCACAAAATGTAAGCGTTTACAATATTTCCCTTCAGGAGTAAAGTTTCCGGCCATGAAGCGACGCGAATTCATTCAAAGCCTGGCAACCACCGCAACCGGCTATGCCCTCCTGCAGGCGGCCCATACCGCCAAGCTTGAGGCCCAAGCATCAAGTGCGACTGCCTCAACTCAGAGCATAGAAGGCCATACCCTCTTATCCAGCTTCACTCTCCGCGGAACGGAGTGGAAAGTCTACGAGGATCTGCAAACCCGGGATGGCGCTCTTACTTTCCTCTCCGCCCGCGGCGATAAACGTGTCATGGGCAAGAGCGCCGAAGCGCAATTTCCCGACGCCGACCCGCAACATCTTGGCCTCAGCATGGACGACATCGGATTGTCGGGCCCAGATCTATTGGCGGACAAGCTCTTGTCCGGTGGCGATGATCCCGACCCCGAGATGGTAAAGAAGGCTGCTCCGCCGCAAGGATCTCCGCCGCCTCCGCGGCCGGCGAACGCCACCACTCCCGCGCCTCAGTTTCAAGCACAGGCCCGCCCGCGTTGGGACCATTTCGTGGGCACCAAGGAAGCGTTTGACACCATGCCGGTGTTTCCTTCGGGAACCACGCGCACCTATCATCCGAATCAGTATTTTCCAGAAATTCGCGGCGACGCGGTAAGCCTTCGGTTCGATGGAATGCTCGGTGCCTGGATGCCGGCGGTTCGAAAAGTGATGCCGATTTCTCAGACCGCTTACATTGAAGTCATCGTTTTCGGCGACGTCGAAGCCAAGGATCAATTCATCATCCAGACCTGGCACCGCACCTCGCAAATTGAAAACGGAAAAGTCGTCAAAGTTGTGTATGGCTACAGCTATCCTGCCTTCCCGCCTGCTCGGGTGGATCCCAAACCGGAAGATTTTTATCGCGCGCTCCTGGTCTTCGCCAACTATTGGGACAAACACCTTCAGGATTTCGCCGCCACCTCGATTCCCGACGAGTCATTGCATGACATGGCCAAGCACGCCTTCGCGAGAGAGTTGGTCGTGCGGCCCGGCGGCGTCTATCCCAAATACGGCGCCGTGGACCGTGACTACTATGGCTCGGAATACGACGGATTCCAGGATATTTTCACCAGTTCGTTGTACTCCAATCTGGAGTGGGGCCGCTTCGACCAAGCCAAGGCCGTCCTCGATAATTATTTCACCGATTTTGTGGACGCGCGCGGCATGATCAACATGCGCGGCCCCGAGACGGCGCAATTTGGCATGACCCTCTCATTGCTTGCTCGTTATTACAATTACACGCGCGATGCCGCGCTCATCGCCAAGCACCGCTCGAAAATCGTGGCCACCTCCAAGCTCCTCTCAGACATGCATGAGGAAAGCCTGAAGCTGCCGGCCGGCGATCCCGGCTACGGAATCATTCATGGATGGAGCGAGTCCGACGCTTGCTTGGCGGCGAATCCAGAAATGTGGTGGCTGCCTTATTTCGCCAACAACGCTTTTGCGGCCCGCGGACTTCAGGACATCGGCACCGCCTGGACGGAAGTCGCGCGCACCGCTCCTTTACCCGACGCGGAAAGCCAGGCGAAATCCTGGCTGAAGCGCGCAAAGACTTTGCGCGAAACAACCGTTGCTTCCATGGAAAAGGACATTTGGAAAAACGAGAATCCTCCCTACATCGGCACTTTTCCCGGCACCAAGCTGAAGTTCCGTGATTCCTACGCTCAGGAGCGTCCCACTCCGCAGCAATGGGCTCACCGCCCCTATTCGGAGCTCTTGCAAGCCGACGTTTTGCCTGCCGATCTCGCCAACACGGTCATCAATTGTATGCGCGCCAACGGCGCCACAACCATCGGCGTCGTCGCCAATGTGGCTCCAGCCCGTCCGGGTGCACGCTCCATTCTCGGATTTATTTCTTACGGCTACGCCCAGATGTTGTTGCGCCTCGACCGCGTCGAGGAATATTTGCTCTTCCTCCATGCCCATCGCTATCACGACCACACCCGCGGCGGTTGGACGGCAGGTGAAGTCTCCGGCATCAATGGCGGCACCGCGATTTTCTGCATCCCTGCGCAGTTGACCATTCCCCTTCTGGTCCGCTGGATGCTGGTGCTGGAGGACTCCGACAACGAGCGCCTCTATTTTGGCAAGGGCGTCCCTCGTGATTGGGTCGCTTCAGGCAAACCGGTGCGCATTGAGCAGGCGCCAACGCGATGGGGCCGAGTCAGCTTGAATCTGATGGGACGCCCCTCATCACATTCGGTGGTGGCCACGGTGGAGCTGGCGCATCCGGGCTCGCCTCGCGAGATTCACGTGAAGCTGCGCGTTCCAAAACAGACGCCGCTTCGCAGTGTCACCGTGAACGGAGCGCCCGCCAGGATCGAAGGTCTGCATCAGGACACGGTAGTGATCGCCACGGGCACTCTCAAACATTTTGAAGTTGTGGGTCAGCTCAGCTAAGAGGTCGGGCCGCAAGAAAGGCGGGGAATGGAGTCATGAGTGGGCTAAGAATCCTGGCCGCAATTGGGTGCTTGATCGCTGCGGTTATCGGCGGAGCTTTGCTCCAAGATCGCTCTGCTCGCGAGCTGAAATTTCCGCAACCGGACATTGGAGCGGACACCATGGCTGCGCGTGCCGAGGCCCAGCGCGCCACCGTCGGCCAATTCAAGGTCTTCCACGATTTCCATTTCACCGACAAGCTCAAGGAAAGTGGAGTCACGTTTCGTTATCAGGCTGTTTCCGATGCCCTCCAAAATTACAAAGCAGTTCATTACGATCACGGCAGCGCCGTTGCTGCCGCCGACGTGGATGGCGATGGCCGTTACGATCTGCTTTTTCTCAATCAAATCGGCGGCAACTCTCTTTGGAAGAATCTGGGCGGCGGCACATTCAAGGACATCACCGCCGGGTCCGGCATTGCCCTCCCGGGCCTGGTCAGCATCAGCGCCGCATTCGCCGATATCGATAACGACGGAAACCAGGACCTGGTCATCACCACGGTTCGCGGCGGAGTTCATCTTTTCCATAACGACGGGCAGGGCCATTTCACCGACATCACCAAGGAATCCGGCATCAACGTTGTCGCGCATTCCACCGGCGCAATGTTTTTCGATTACGACCGCGACGGGCTGGTGGACCTGCTGGTCTGCAACGTTGGCAAATACACCACCAACGAAAAGGGCCCCGATGGCGCGTACGTTGGCCTGCCCGACGCCTTCTCCGGCCAAATGTATCTGGAACGCTATGAGCATCCCGTCCTTTACCACAACCTCGGCCACAACAAATTTAAGGACGTTACTGCTGAAATGGGACTCACCCCGCACATGTGGTGTGGCGATCTTTCCACTGTCGATCTGAACGGCGATGGCTGGCCCGATGTGTACATGTTGAACATGCAAGGTGACGACCATTACTTTGAAAATCAGGGCGGCAAGAAGTTCGTTGATAAGACCAGGCAATATTTTCCCAAAACACCGTGGGGCAGCATGGGGATCAAGTTCTTCGATTATGCCAATGAAGGCCGCCCGGATTTGCTCATCACCGACATGCACTCCGACATGAGCCAGGAAGTTGGCCCCGAAAAAGAGAAACTCAAGTCCGATATGAAATTCCCTGACTATTTCCTGATGACCCAGGGCACCAGCATCTGGGGCAACGCCCTCTACCACAACCTCGGCAATGGAAAGTTTGAGGAAATTTCCGACCGCATGGGCGTGGAAACGTATTGGCCCTGGGGCATCAGCGTAGGCGACATCAATGCCGATGGCTTTGACGATGTTTTTGTCACCGCGGGAATGGGCTTTCCCTTTCGCTACGGCATCAATTCCATGCTGCTGAACAATCGCGGAGATAAATTCCTCGATTCCGAGTTCTTGCTGGGAATTGAGCCGCGCCGTGACGGCCGCACCAACTCATTTTCATTCGATCTCGATTGCTCCAAACCTCAGCAGGGCCGCTCGGCCGACGTCTGCAAGACCGCCGGGGCCGGCGCCGGAAAAATTTCGGTCATGGGCACGCTTTCCTCCCGCTCCTCCGTGATTTTCGATTTGGATGATGACGGCGATCTCGACATCGTCACCAACGATTTCAACTCCGAACCGATGGTCTTGATGAGCGACTTGAGCCAGCGCAAACAAATCCATTGGATCAAGATCCTCTTACAGGGAACAAAATCAAATCGCGACGGGCTGGGTGCTGTGGTTCGTCTTCACTCCGGTGGACACACCTACACCAAGTACAACGACGGCAAGTCCGGCTATTTGGCGCAGAGTGTTTTGCCGCTTTACTTCGGCCTGGACGACGCTACAACAATCGACAGCATCGAGATCGATTGGCCTTCGGGCCGGAAACAAGTTGTGAATGAAGATCTCAGGGTCAACACCACGAAAACAATTGTGGAACCGCACTAAGCCTTCCTGCCTCCTCGTGAAAGAGGGTCCGTGTGATTAAAGCAAGGCACAGTATCCCTTATCTGCTCCTGTTCGCCGCCCTGCTTATGGCCAGTGCCTGCCTGGCGCAAACGCAAACTCCTCCCGCCACGGGCCAATTTCGCATCCAGTTCGACAAGTCCGGCGTAACCAGCCTGAAATTTGCGGGCGATCAATTTGACACCGACTATATCGCCGATGAAGCCACGCTCGGCCACGTTCGCATTCGCTATAAAATGGGCGAAAACGAATGGCGCGATTTCTCCACCGAAGATCCGAAAAACAAAGTTCAACCATTGCCGGCCTCCCGATCCCGCAAAACCTTGCAGCAGCTTGCTGTTGTTTATAATCCCCAAAGTTGGCAGAGAAATGAGTATTACGCGGATCTCGAACTCACCGAGCGGTTCCACGTTGAGGCCGACGCATTCTATTGGACCCTCTTCCTCCGCAATCCCACTCACAAGCCCATCGTGCTGGGCGACATTTTCCTTCCCCTCCCTTTTGATTCCAGCAAGCGCTGGGACAAGACCATCAGTTACGAACAGCGCGTAGTCCAGCACCAATTCATTTCCGGCCATGGCTCCTTCATTTATTGGATGCGGCCGAACGGCGTTGGCCCTTTCCTGGTGATGACGCCCGTCGCCACCTGCCCGCTTTTTGAGCCGGTGCGCAGTGAGATGAATTTCGCGCCCGCCAAGCTCGAGTATGCCGACCGCGGCGGCGTCTACATCCTTTCCGGGCGGCGCGCCGAAGAGGATAAAGCCCGCGGCGGCAATTGGCGCCAGCCCCAAACCACGCATACGCTCTCGCCTACCAACTCGCAACGCGATGGCATCACCTACGCCTTCAAATTTCGCTGGGCAAAAGATTACGACGCGGTCCGTGAGATTCTGGTCGAAGAAGGTCTCCTCGACGTAAACGTCGTCCCGGGCATGACCCTCCCCTCGGGCGTCGAAGCAAAAATATCCATTCGCTCGCGCAGCTCCATCAATTCGCTGGAGCCGGAATTCCCCGCGGATACTCGCGTTGACCCCCCGGAATCGAATCAGAAAGAAACTCACGTTTACCGCGTGAAATTCACCAAGCTGGGCGAAAACAAAATCACCGTCCACTTCGGGAAGGATCAGTATTCGACTCTGGAGTTTTTTGTCACCGAGGCGCTAAGCACCCTCATCAAGAAACGCGCTGCCTTCCTGGTAAGCCATCAACAGCATCGAGATCCTTCCAAATGGTACAACGGCCTTTATTCGGAATGGGACATGCGTCAACAGGTGCTGCGCGGCCCTGACGACAAAGACGGTCTCGCCGATTACATCCTGGCCAGCGACGACCCCGCGCTTTCCAAGCCGCCCTATCTCGCCGCGAAAAATGCCATCTATCCCGACGCAACCGAAATCGCCTCCCTCGAGTATTACCTCCAGAATTTCGTCTGGGGCAAGCTTCAGATGACTCGCGAAGAGAAATATCCCTACGCCGTATATGGCATCGACAATTGGAAAATAAATCGTGAGAGCAAACCCGCCGACCGTTATGGCTGGACCGATCACATCTGGCGAGCATACGACTACCCTCATGTCGTCTATCTCTACTGGAGCATGTATCAAATCGCAAAAAACTATCCCGAGCTTTCGCATTACGCCGACAAAAACGAATATCTCGAGCGGGCCTACGGAACCGCGCTCGCTTTCTACACTTATCCATGGCAGATCGCCCATTGGTCCGCCAATGAACTTGGCAATTACAACGAACTGGTGATCGCTGACCTCATCCAGGAACTCGACCGCGTGGGGTGGAAGGAAAAGGCCGCCGTCCTGCGCAAACATTGGGAAGAAAAAGTCGAGTACTTTATTAACGATCAGCCGGATCTCTTCTATTCGGAATATCCCTTCGACCCGACGGCGTTTGAGTCCACCGGCGCCTTCGCGCACTACGCCAATGTCCAAATGAAAAACCCGCAGCGCACGCTCCAAGTCACGCCCGACGCCGCGCAAAGATTCATGGCCGAGCAGCTCGCCTGCAATCTTTCCACCCGGGGCTGGCTTGAGCCGAACTACTGGCAAATGGGCGTCGAAGGCAATATGCGCTACATGTCTCAAATGGGTGGCTGGTCCATTCTCGATCACGCCCTCTACTTCGCTCCCAATCCATTTCCCTACTTGCGTCTGGGCTACGCTTCGCTTCTCAGTTCCTGGGCCTTGATGAACACCGGGACCGCCGCCACCAATTACGGTTACTGGTATCCCGGCCAGGAAAATGACGGCGGCGCGGGCAGCGCCTTTGTGCCGCAGGCATTCGGCTCAAACTGGTTTGGCAAACAGCAGCCGCGCGGCGCGTGGCAGTACAGCGGCGAAATTGATCTCGGCTTCGGCGCGGCCCTGCGAACGGCCGCCGTGATTGTTGCCGACGATCCCATCTTCGGCCGCATCGCCTACGGCGGCGCTCTCACTCACTCCGCCGGTTATTCCGAAGTAATTCCCCAGGATGGAGTCGGCCGTCGGTTTCACTTGCTCGACGCGCATCACCGTTTCCACCTCGAGCTTGACCGCGATGGCTTTGCCGCCGACAAACCAATTCGCTTCGACGACAACTTGCAGCAAATAACTTTCGTCGTAGAAAACCGCGACCCGCAGCCTCCAAGAGTGCACACAACTCAACTGACGATCTCAGGCTTGCAGGCATTGTATGAAGTTCTCGCGGATGGGAAGTCCGTCGCGCGGCTTCCCGCCGAAGGTGGGGTTGTCTCGCTGCCCATTGGTGAAAACGGCGCGCAAGTCAGCTTAGTGCGTTCCAAACCCTCAAAAAATTGAGTGAAGCTCGGGGCCTCAAGAGACCTTTGACTTCGCCTCGATGTTAAGATATTGATGTAAGCGCTTTCAGAATCGGGGACTCATGTGCATACTTCCCATCTCTCACATTGCAATCTCCTTACTGAACCCGCTGCACCGGTGCACCCATCCTCAAACCGGGAATGCTTGCTTGGCTGAGAGCTAATTGTGAAACGAAACTCGCGCCGCATACTAATCTGGACCTCAAGTGGAGTGGTCGTATTCCTGGCCGTCGCCTTCATATTCCTCAGTGTGGTGACGGGTGGGCCCTCCAACGTTTACGGCCTGGTCCGTTATGCCCTGCCCAACATGCACCGCGGCGATCTCCATGTGGGCGACCGCGCCCGCGACGCGAAACTCTACGCCCTCGATGGCGCAGCCACTTTTCAGTTGCGCGATCGCATCGGAGTCAAACCGTTGGTCCTGATTTTCGGCAGCTACACTTGACCGCCCTTCCGTCGCCGGGTCGGCGACCTGGTAAAACTCTACGGAGATTACAAAGACCGCGCGGATTTTCTGCAGGTATATATCCGTGAGGCGCATCCCACCGATGAGTGGCAGATGAAAAGTAATGTGACCGAAGATGTTTGCTACGCGCAGCCCAAAACGCTTGCACAGCGCATCGCCATCGGCAACGATTTCATCAAACGCTTCCGCTTCCCGCTTCCCTTCGCTGTGGATGATATGGACAATGCCGCGGATTTGGCTTATGCCGCGTGGCCCGAACGCATTTACATCGTCAATGAAGATGGAACCATTGCCTATCGCGGAGGAATGGGCCCGTTCAATTACAATCCGGATGAAGCGCGCGCCTGGTTGGAAAAGCGCTTTGGCGCTCCAAATCCCGCCGCCGCTCCAACAGGCCCGTGAGATTAAATGAGAGGCAAAAGGCTTCGATTCATGCGCATCACCCTGAGCGTCGCAATTCTTGCGCTGGCTGCATCGTTAATCTGGAGCCATCGCCGATCCGGCGCCGGAACTGCACCCGCGCAATCGCAAATCCATCCTCCGATTCAATCCATCGATCCGCCGGAAGATGGCTTCTACACCAAAGTCCTCTCCTTCCACGGAATTCTGATTAAGGCGCCCAGCGTGGTCACTGACGAAGCCATGTACATCGCTTACGATCGCATGGCCACGGAGACCGCGCATCTTCCCATGGTCATCACCAATCTTGCCTCCGCCGGCGCTCAATTGCACATCATCGGACGCGA
>Ga0209167_10000172_pt1 | contig 63144 bp, 73 predicted proteins | sample Coa_R1_9_FD_187154 | JGI IMG/M metagenome (GOLD analysis project Ga0209167, IMG submission 187154) | Surface soil microbial communities from Centralia Pennsylvania, which are recovering from an underground coalmine fire - Coalmine... | ecosystem: Environmental > Terrestrial > Soil >... | reverse complement strand
TGCGGCGGCAGACTGCACTGCGGGTTAAGATGGCTTGAAGGCAAGAGACGAGATCAAAGAGCTAAGACGAAAACCTGTCCACCGAAACGGGGCAACTCCTGCTTAGTCGCACGACTCGCCCGACGGACTGCGTTCAGAAATTCAAACTGAGACACTTACCGATGGGTGTGGTTGCGTGTAGGCTTTGGTGGCTCTGTCTGTATTCATGCGATTGATCACCGCACGGGTATTCTTGAAGGCCCGGAAAACGGGGCGCGCATTGCGCGTAACGCCTAGGAATGTTGCGGAGAATATTCCCACGCACGTGCTTCGGCAGATTGCTTGAAGACGTCTAAGGCAAAGCGAAACGTCGGTCACGAGATTCTGGAGGGGCTGCGCGGTGACACCGGCGGTGCTTCTCCCTGCACTCTGTTCAAAGCTGGGCGGTGCAAGTGCAGCGGGTGAATGTCGTCGCTTGCGTTGCGAAATTTCAAGCGATAACGTCGCCCTTCGTGCAGCGTGTACATCGGCTGCATCTTTTCTATCGAAAACGCGCGTCCATTGATTGAATCCGTCTATTGCCGCGTTGTGCTTAACGATGGTTATCTCGAACGTCTCATCGGGTTGAATTGCTTGGGTCTCGGCCTTCCCGAATTGCTTGTAATCCCAATGAAACGGCTTCGGATTGCCCTACTGGGCCTCGCCTTTGCGCCCCCCATATTCTGTCCGATCCTGATCACGACCTCGTGCGGACAGTGTTGCCAGCCGTCTAACAATCGTTGGAAGGGTCCGTGATGCGCGGTAGCGTCGCCACGGTGCGGGGAAGACAATGTGCACCCGCGGCTCGGCGCGCCTGAGCACTAACGCTCGAGGTCGGCCTCATAGCTGATCCCCCCCCTCGTTCATCGTGACCATACCGTGGAGAAGGACATAACCATGAAGAAGTCAGATCTGATCGCTCTAACAGTCACGTTAGGTACAGCATCCGGGATCCTCGCTGTAAATGCTCAGCAGTCCCAAATCGAAACAAAGGGACTGACCCGGAAGATCATCGCGGAGCAGGTCCTATCAGGCCCGCTTACCGAGCTCAACGGGAAGTACAAAATGGTGGCGGTCGACTTTGCGATCGCACCGGGAGGCTATGTTGGCCCTCACCTTCACGCAGGCCCCGGATTTCGCTGTGTCACCCACGGAGTCGTTACAAACGTTGAAGCGGATGGTAAGAGCACCGACTATCATCCCGGGGAATGCTATTTCGAGGGCGGCGACAAGAGCCACACGCCTCGTAACAATGGGGATGCGATGGTCCTTGGAGTGCAGGTGGAGCTTTTGCCAGCAAACTGGAGTGGGAGTTCACTGCTGCCAGTTCCTGCGCGTAAGTAACACTAATTACTGACCCAGTATGGGTAGTCTGCCGACCTCCAACAATCGGTGGAGGGGCCGTGATGCCCGGTAATGTCGCCGCGGGGAAGACTTCCAATCAGACGCTTCTGGCGGCCCCCCAACTTCACCGCTAGAGGGCAGGAGCAGAAACCGTGATTTGTCGCATTTGGCACGGACGTACGCTGCGCTCGAAGGCCGATGCGTACGCGCGCTTTCTCGAGCAGCGGGCCATTCCGGACTACCGCTCAGTTCCAGGCAACCTAAGCGTCGCGGTAATGCGGCGAGACGACGACGCCGTAACCCACTTCCTAACGGTAACGCATTGGATATCTGAGAGCAGCATTAGCGCCTTTGCTGGCGATGACCCTTTGAGGGCTAAGTACTATCCGGAAGACGGGGGTTATCTCCTGGAGTTTGAGCCGCTAGTTCAACACTACACGGTAGTAGCGAGCACAAATGCCGTCTGACGAGCGCTTGGAGCGGGCCGTGGTGGCTAAGCGGGTAGGCGCCGCGAGCGCTGAAGACTAGTGTGCGCTCGCGTCGCTTTAGGCACGATCAAGCGCAGTGCGAGCCTGCCTTCGCTCTTTGCCGTGTACGCCGCAGCGACACTCCTGCACTTCGCACACTATGCGGAGTACTTGGCTCAGTATCCAAATCCATAATCTGGCAGCAGCGCCGGCGCCGGGCAGCACGTTCCACCCTGATTGCACTTCGGAGGCTAAAATGAAGAGAGTCACAGGTATCGGAGGAATCTTTTTCCGCGCTAACGACCCTGTCGCACTGCGAGCTTGGTACAAGCAGCACCTCGGAATCGACGTCCAGGCATGGGGAGGCACGGCGTTCACGTGGGCCGACGCATCTGGCGCTCCGACAAAGGGAACGACCGTGTGGTCGATCGGCGCCGCTGATGGCAAGCACTTCGCACCCAGCAACGCAACCTTCATGGTCAACTATCGCGTCGGGGACTTGGACGCTGTAATTCAGTCGCTTCGGGACGAAGGATGCAACGTCCTGGAGAAGACGGACGACTGCGAGTACGGGAAGTTCGGTTGGGTCATGAATCCTGAGGGCAACAAGGTCGAACTTTGGCAACCACCTCCGGGACAGTGAGTTCCATGCCGCCCAATTTCAAGGTTTGCTGCCACTATAGTAGGAGGTGTCATGAGACTGATTGCCACATTCTGCGCCCTGGTAACGATGGCTACGCCAAAGATTGCCGTATGTGACGAGCAGTTTCGCTGCGGTAGTTGGCTTGTCTCAACCCAAACGTCGGTGGCGGAACTTCTCCAGAAATGTGGCGAACCTTCGTCACGCCAGGTCTCAAGCGAGGACGCGCGCTCTCACGTAGCTCGAGGCGGCACGCAAAGGGTCGGAACTACAACGACTGAAATATGGCGCTACGACCGAAGCCCCAAGATGATAGTCACCGTTGTTGACGGAAACATCCAAAGCATCGAACGGGGCAAATGACACACCTGGGTAGCGGTGGGGAAATCGCCCATAATGTCCGTGAGAGCCGGTAAGTGTCGGGTGGGCGGCCGCTCGGCTTCACCGCCATACGTCGTTGGCGGCCGTGGCGGTTTCTTACGATAGATGGGCAGGGGATGAAAAATGAACCTCGATAAACGATACCTGACATGGGCCTTGAGTTACGCCGTCGTGGGGCTGGGTTTGGGGGTCTATATGGGGGCGTCCAAAAATCATGGGGAGCTAGTGACCCACGCCCACATTCTTCTGATCGGATTCGTAGTTTCTTTCATCTACGCAATCATTCACAAATTGTGGCTGATGAAGCCAAGTCGAGGCATTGCCAATATTCAGTTTGTGCTGCATCAGGCGGCAGCCGCGGCGCTTTCTTTGGGGCTGTTCCTGCTTTACGGCAACATGGTGCCGGAGTCGGTACTAGCTCCAATCCTTGGCGTTACCTCGGTCGGTGTGCTTTTGGGCATGTTGCTCATGCTCTACATGGTCATCAGATTTGGTACGGGAAAAGCAGCCATTTCAAGCTCCTGAACTGCGGGCTTGGATCGCTTGGATTCTGCGTGACAATGCCAGCACAGGAGGTCGCCGCCCTTTGCGTGCATGTGCGGAGTGACGCCCATGACGAAGGCGATTAAAGTGATGCTGATAGTCGCGGCGACGCGGGCCGTCCTGTCGTTTGTCCGGTCACTCCTGTTCAAGTTCCCTGGCAGCTCTGAGCGGACCCACGTTCCACCAAAGACCTAAGCGCAGCGCGGCTACCGTGGCTACGATGAAATCGCTTCGTAGCGCCAGTGTCTGTATGGCTCTGGCTGCAAGTGTGGGTCTCGGCCAAGCTACCGCTGCACAGATCACCAAAGCGGAGGCGAAGCGAATTGCCCTGACTGCAGCGGGTAAGAAGCCTGAGGACTACATCGCCAGCGGTCGTACGTGCTTGGCAGGATGCCTGGGAGATGACTCTCTTGGCGCATAACAATCGCTTGGAAGTATGGCCCTTCGCTATGGCCCTCCGCTGGATGAAGCAACCTCGCGTCCAGACCTTCGGAGCTGGCGTTCTCATCTTGCTCGCGGTCTACATCCCCGCATTTGGCGTGGTCTCACTGATCCGTCCCACCCTGCCGGTGGCAATCGCACTGATCATTGGCGTTAGCCTCGTTGTCGCTCTGGCCATCATCTCCTGGCTGTCGCAGCGCGGCCGGACCTTCGCGGCGTTTGGCCTCGTGCTTGCGTCCATCCGTTGGGTAGGCCTCGCCTTCGCGCTTGGATTGCCGCTCGCTTTGGGTGCCGCCTGGCTCGCTGCGGCGTTTCCCTCGCCCGCCCCTATTGATGTCTCTTCGCTACAGCGTTGGCAGCAGGCGGTGTTCTTCCTGGTCGCTGCACCTGTACAAGAAGAGATCATCTTCCGCGGCCTTGTTCAATCTGTCCTGCAAGAGGGGTGGTCCGGAACAATTGCGATCGGTCGTGCTCAACTATCGATCGCAGTCATTTGCACGGCGGTGCTGTTTGCTATCGTGCACTTCGGCTCGGGCTTAGCAACGGTTGTCGGGGCCTTGGTACTGTCCATTCTTGCCGGCGAGATGCGCAGGCGCAGCGCGAGCCTTGTGCCGGCGGTTGTCGTGCACTCGCTGTTCAATGTCGCTGCCATGCTCTTGCCTCCTGCGTGAATGCGCCTGACCCTTCCATCGCGCGGCTAGCTTGGAGGCTTTGCCAATGGGTGTACCTGAGCAAACAGCGACTTCGGTGACGCCCGGAGAGTGTCGATGTTGTGGATAAAGTGGAAACACTGGCTGCTTATCATCGTCGCAATGCCACTGCTCGCGACCGCTGCGCCGTCCCGGCTGTGTGACGTTGGCCCAGTTACGAAGGTGTTTGGCGCAGTGCCTTGGCTCGTGTACAGCTGCAACGACGCCACCTCTTTGGTTCTCATGAGTGCCCCAGGTAGCCCCGCTTCTCCGTTCTACTTCATCTTTTCCCTTGAAGGCGGCAGCTACAGACTTCGTGGGGAGGGCACTGGATCAAAGACCGCAACCGACGCCGCACTCAAGGACCTGCAAGCCCTTTCCGCAAGCGATATTCAAGCCCTGCGACGTGAAACTATCGCCGCCGCCGTCAACAAGCCATGATTCCCATCGCGGTGCTACCTAACAATCGCTGGTGGGGGCGCTGAGGCGTGGACGGCGACTCAATGTCAGGCGTCTCGCACCTGGAGCTTCTATGAAACCTACACTCTTATTGCGCATCGCCTCGGTCATGACCTTGCTGCTTGCCGTGGGACACACCGCCGGCGGCCTCAGTTTCTGGTCTCCCGCGGGAGAGACAGAGGTGCTTCGCGCAATGAGGTCCTTTCACTTTGATGCCGCGGGCGTCAGCCGAACTTACCTGGACTTCTATCTGGGATTCGGCTTCATCGCTGGGATCTACCTGCTTGCGCAGGCGCTCGCTCTTTGGCAGCTGGCCTCGATGGCAAAGTCGGACCCAATTGCGGTTCGTCCGCTGGTCGGATCGTTCTTACTGGCGTCCGCTGTGTCCGCATGCCTGTCCTGGAGGTTCATCTTTGTGCTGCCGGTAGTTTCGTTCACCGCTGTTGCGGCTTGTCTTGCGCTGGCGTTTTATGCCGCAGGCAAACCCCAAAAGGTCTAGTTTGCTGCGGCCAGGACCAAAATGAGCCCGCCGGCGCAAATGCTGAAGACTGAGCGACTCCTGCTGCGGCAGCTTAATGCTGACGATGCGCCATTTATCCTCCGACTCGTAAACGAGCCGTCCTGGCTGGAGAATATCGGGGACAAGGGCGTGCGAACCGCAGCCGACGCGCGTCGATACATCGAGACGGGTCCCGTTGAGATGTATGAGCGCCTGGGTTTCGGGTTATATCAGGTGCGCCTGATTGTCGGTGACGAGCCTATCGGGATATGCGGGCTCCTGAAGCGTGAGACGCTCGAAGACGCAGATCTCGGCTTTGCTTTTTTTCCACAATATTGGGGCAATGGGTATGCCCGCGAAGCATCGGCGGCGGTTTTGTCGGACGCACGGAACAGGCTGGGGCTGGCCCGCTTTGTCGCCATCACAACGCGCAACAATGACGCGTCGCGCAGGGTTCTCGAGAAGCTTGGATTTGAGCTTGAGCGCCCAGTTCACCTCGAGGCGGGCGGCGAAGAACTGCTCCTGTACGCCAACGCGGCCTGAGAATCGCCTGGAGGTTTTTCCGCCTGGGTGTCAGGCATGATTCGCTCCGCTAAAGTGACATGAGTCACTCACCGTGAACGCCATCGAACTTGAGCAGTACCTCCACGAGCACATCCCCCTGTCGAGGGCGATGCAAGTGTCGGTGCTCAAGGTGCAAGCCGACGGCGTGACGCTGCGTGCGCCATTGGCGCCGAACATCAATCATCAGGACACGCTCTTCGGTGGCAGCGCTTCGGCGATCGCCATCCTCGCGGGGTGGTCGTTGCTGCATACCCGCCTCGCCGTCCTGGGCCTTTCGAACCGTCTGGTCATTCAACGCAACAGCATGAGCTACGACCTGCCGATTGCGGGGCCGTTCACGGCCCGTTCATTCGTGCGCGTACCGGCTGCCTGGGAGCCATTCATCCTGATGCTCAAACGCAAGGGGCGGGCGAGACTCAGTGTCTCGTGCGTCCTCGAGTACGGGGGACAGCCGGCCGCTCGTCTTGAGGGTGAGTTTGTGGCGCTGGGTTTCTAGGCAACGCTCCACGAGGTATCCGGTGGCAAAATTGCGTGTCCTGAGCTTTGCGATTTCCATCGATGGCTTCGGTGCCGGACCGAACCAGGATCTGCAGAACCCCCTTGGCGTCCGCGGCCCGGAGTTGATGGAGTGGTTCTTCAGTACGCGCGTCTGGAACCAGGCGCATGGCGAGCAAGGCGGCGAGACCGGAGTGGACAACGCAGTTGCCGAGCAGGGCTTCGCTGGCATCGGCGCCTGGATCCTGGGGCGCAACATGTTTGGCCCGACCCGGGGTCCATGGCCGGACGACAGCTGGAAGGGCTGGTGGGGCGAGGAACCGCCGTATCACACCCCCGTGTTCGTGCTGACGCATCATCCGCGTGCGCCGCTCACTATGGCAGGCGGCACGGAGTTTCGCTTCGTGACGGCAGGCATTCACGCCGCCCTGGAGCAGGCAACCGCGGCGGCGGGCAGCCTCGACGTCCGCCTCGGTGGTGGCGTTGCCACTGTGCGGCAGTATCTGCGCGCCGGCCTGATCGACGAGCTGCATCTCGCCATGCGACCAGTGCTGCTCGGTGGCGGGGAGCATCTGCTGGGCGGCATCGATATGCGTGCTCTCGGGTATGAATGCGCGAACTACGCCGCGGGCGAGCGTGCGACCCACGTCTTTCTGCGCAAGCGCCCGACATGAATACCTCGTCGCTTCTTTGGGGGGTACTGTTCGGCTCAATTGGACTCGGCTTCTTCGTGTACGGCAGAAGGCAGAAGGTGGTCGTGCCGTTGGTGTGCGGGGTCGCGTTGATGATCTTTCCCTATTTCGTCTCCAACCCCCTGTTACTGGTCACGCTGGGCGTCGTACTCATTGCGATCCCTTACTTCCTCAGAATGTGAGCCGGTGCGGGACGCGAGTTCCCTGCCGCCTGGTCTGTCTTGACCGCTTCAGGCGGCCGGGAGCACCCTGCAGCGCCGTCCATCGTCCACAGAAAAGCACGGGTGCAACGATGAAATTCACCACTTTGATGCTCGGTGGCGTCCTGCTGTTCGGCCTGGGCGTCGCCACCGGGCAACTTACCCGACCCGCCAGCGATTCACCGCAGCGTGTCGAACAAAAACGGACCGACCTGAGCGGGGCGCCGGGCATGGAGGTCATTGCCTCGGTAGCCGAGTACAAGCCGGGTGACTCGGTCCGCGCGCACACTCATCACGGCGTGGAGGCTGCATACGTCCTGCAGGGCGCGCGCCTGCAGGTGCCGGGCAAGGAGCCGACTACGCTGGTCACGGGGACGACGCTCCTGAACCTGCGCGATGTGAAGCACGCTGGCTTCACGGTGGTCGGGGACAGCTCGCTGAAATTGTTCACCGTCCATGTCGTCGACAAGGACAAGCCGCTCTATGACTACCTGCAATAGTGCGAGCGGATCGCCCGCCATGGCCTTTTCGCTCTATGCTGCCACCGTCCCGCTGCATCAGGAGCTGAATGTGAAAACGCACTTTGCGACAGCAATCGTACTCGGCGCGCTGCTGAGCGCCGTGTCGCGCGCCGTTCCCGCGGAAACCTACAACGTGGACAGCATGCACAGCATCCCGACATTCACCTTCAGACATCTGGAGCTGTCGTCGTTTCGGGGCCGCTTCGACAAGCTCACCGGGACCATTGAGCTTGATACGACACAACACCGGGGCAGTGCGGACATCGTCATCGCCATCGATTCGGTGAGTACCGGCGTGCCGATGCTCGATCAGTTTCTCAGGAGTCCGAGGTTCTTCGACGCCACAAAATTCCCGACGGCCACATTCAAGTCGAGCAGTTTCAAATTCTCCGGCACGCAACTGGTGGCAGTGAGCGGGGATCTGAGTCTGCACGGCGTCACACGACCAGTGGTGCTGGAGGTTGCGGCGTTTGGCTGCCGCGAGCATCCGCTGTTGAAGGTAGCCTCGTGTGGCGCAGATGCCAGTGTCACCATCAATCGCTCTGATTTCGGTCTCGATGCTTTTATCGGCAATGACAGCGATGAAGTCAGGCTAGACATTGCGGTGGAGGCTTTGAAGGCACCGCCGTCGCAATAGCGGCAGGCACGTGTCAGGCCACCACGACTTCGCTGATCTGAATCACCGGTGTCAGGTCGGTGTAGTTGGGGATGTCCGGGAGTTGCGCTGGCCAGGCGCTTGTCAACCGTACAGGACTTGCAGCTGTCGCCCATCCGCGCCTTCACGAGCGGCATGTGCTGGTCGCGATAGTACTCGTGGTTGAATCGAGCCCCGGGAGTGTGACTTGCCGGTCAGGCACGGCGGGCATACCGGAACCAGTTGGATTTGATCGACAGCAAGGGAGATTCGGACATGAAACCCTTTACCACCGCGGCCAGTATCGTCTTCAGCCTGGTCGCATTGGCGCAATTGCTGCGCATCACGCTGGGCTGGGAAGTCAGAATAGGCGGGGTGTTCATTCCGCTTTGGGTGAGCGTCATTGCCTGCCTGATTGCCGCTACGCTTGCGGTGATGGTATGGCGCGAAAACCGCGCCTGAGTGCCCTCGCTGGCGAACTATGATTCGCATTCGGGACATCGACCACCTGGTCCTGCGCGTCAAGGATCTTGAAAAGATGCTGGCGTTCTACTGCCAGGGACTCGGTTGCAGCGTGGAGCGCCGGCAGGATGAAATAGGGCTGGTACAGCTGCGTGCCGGCCGCAGCCTCATCGACCTGGTACCGGTGGACGGCAGGCTCGGCCGCGCCGGCGGCAAGGCCCCGGGCAGTGAAGGGCGCAACCTCGATCACCTCTGCCTTCGCATCGAGCCGTTCGATGCCCTCGCCATCACAACCCATCTTCGGGAACACGGCGCGTCGCCGGGGGAAGTGGAACAGCGCTACGGCGCGGACGGGCTGGGTCCGTCCATCTACGTGGCCGACCCCGACGGCAATACAGTCGAACTGAAGGGACCGCCGGCCGCCAGCCATGCTCATTCACGGTAGCTGCCATTGCGGCAACATCTCGTTCGAGCTCACCTGGGAGCCGGATCCGCTCGAGATTCCGGCGCGTGCCTGTGATTGCACCTTCTGCACCAGGCACGGTCGGCGTGTGGACCTCGAATCCCGCCGGCACGCTCAGGGTCCTGGTGCAACGACGTTCCCAGGTGTCGCGTTACTCGTTCGGCACCGGCACGGCCGTGTTCCGCGTGCGCGGCCGGTGTGGCGTCACGCCGGTGGTGACGAGCCTGATCGATGATCAGCTCTACGCGGTAGTCAGCGTCAACGCGTTCACTAACGTTTTGCCCGCGCTGCTGCGTCGCGCGCCGGCTTCGTTCGAGAGCGAGGCGCTGGAGTCCCGCCTCGCCCGCCGCAAGCGCAACTGGATTGCCGCAGTCCGGTTTGAGGAACAGGACGGCTCATAGCAGGAGCCAGGCCAGCAGCGCCGCGGCTTTCTGATCGACGCCCCAGGGTGCGCCCAAGCCGCGCCCGAGCGCGGCTACCCGCGCCGCGGCCGCATGCTCCCGCAGCGCTCTTTGGGGCATGCGCGTGACCGGTAGTCCCAACGTCATGCAGGCGCGCCCGAGTGCGTCGCGGAAATGATTGCCGTCGGCGGTATGAATCAGCGCGTGTGAGGCGAGCGTGGCCTCGAGTGTCGCGCCGACGCGGCCGGAAGACGCGATGATCCCGGCGGCGCGCGGTTCCTCGCCCGCGGCGCGCACGGTGTGCGTGAGAGTGCGCAGCGCGCCGAGCGCCAGCGCGCTCGCGGACTCCTCGAACAGCGCCAGCCGCCGCTGCGCTTCGGCGAGCGGGCGGCCCTCGAGGTAATGGTAGGGCTGCTTCGAGCCGGCGAGGCGCTGGTCCGCAAGTTCGATGCGCTCGCGCAACAGCAGCCGTGGAGCCGCGCTCGTGCCGCCGACGATCACCAACACCGTCCAGCCGCTGTGGGGCGCAAATCCCAACACGCACGCTGGCGGCTCCATGATCGGAAAGTCTTCCTTAAGCGGTCTCTGCCTTGATGGGCCGACTCATGAGCGCCCGCACCGCATCCTTCGCGGGCAGGTGCTCGTACAGTACGCGGAAGACCATTTCGCACAACGGCATCTCGACCGCGGCGCGCGCCGCGACTTCGCGGATGGCGCGCGCGGCCGCGTACCCTTCCACGGCCTGGGCGATTTCCGCCAGCGCCGCTGCCGGCGTCAGGCCGGCGGCCAACAGCAGTCCAAAGCGGCGATTGCGCGACTGATCGTCGGTGCAGGTGAGCACCAGGTCGCCCAGTCCCGCCAGCCCCATGAACGTGTCGGGCTGGGCGCCGCGGGCAACCCCGAGCCGCGTCATTTCCTTCAGGCCGCGGGTGATGAGCGCCACGCGCGTGTTGGCGCCGAACCCCAGGCCATCGGACAGCCCGGCGCCGACGGCCAGCGCGTTCTTCACCGCGCCGCCGATTTCCACGCCCACGATGTCGCTCGAGGTGTAGGCGCGGAAATTCGCCGAGGAGAGCTCACGGGCGAGCACGGTCGCATAGGCAGGATCCGCGGACGCCACGGTCATGGCGGTCGGCAGCCCCGCGCCGACTTCGCGCGCGAACGTCGGCCCCGACAACACCGCGACGGCACGTGCCGCGCCGAGTTCCTCACGCGCCACCTCGTGCGGCAGCTTGCCGCTGCCCTGTTCGAAGCCCTTGGTCGCCCAGGCGACCTGCATGTCCGGCGACAGAAGCGGGGCCAAATCCCGCAGCAGCGTACGCAGCGCGTGGCTCGGTACGACAATGAGCACATCGCGGGCCGCGGTGAGCGCCGCCGGCAGGTCCGCTACCACCTGCAGGGAGGGGGGAAATTCCGCCGTCGGCAGGTAGCGATCGTTGCGCCGGGCGCGCGCCATGGCGGCGAGCGCTGCGCGGTCGCGGCCCCACAAACGCACCTCTCGGCCACCGCGTGCAAACTGGATTGCGAGTGCCGTGCCCCACGAGCCCGCGCCAAGCACGGCTATGGGCGTGTGACTCGTCATGGCTGCGGCGCCTTAGGTCAGTTGGTCGTGGTGGGGTGGGCCTGGTTCGCGGCGTACAGCGCCTCGAAGTTCACCGGCGGCAGCAGAAACTGCGGGAATCCGCCCTGCGACACCAGCTGCGACACCACCGCGCGCGCGTACGGGAACAGAACCCCGGGGCACACCGTGCTGATGGCGCGCTTCAAGTCGTCTTCCGGCAGATTGCGCATCAGAAAGGTCCCCGCCTGCTTGACCTCGACCAGAAAAATGGTGGCGTCATTCTGCTTCGCCGACACCGTGACGGTGAGCACCACCTCACGCACCTCGGCGGTCACATTGGTGCTGCCACTTTGCAGGTCGAGATTGATCTGCGGGTTCCAGCTGCCGTCCAGCCGCGGCCCGAGCGGCGCCTCGTAGGAGCAATCCTTCAGGTAGACGTTCTGCAGCACCAGCACCGGGCCACCGTCTGCCGGCATGCCGGGTGCCGGGCCGCCGGCCGTTTCGTTCGCCATGATATTTACGCTCCCGTCAACATTGAATCGAGGCTGCCCGCGGACTCGAGCGCGTACAACTCGTCGCATCCGCCCACGTGCGTCTCGCCGATGAAAATCTGCGGCACCGTGCCGCTGCCGCTCTTCTTTATCATCTCACCGCGCGCCTGCGGCACCGCGTCGATGTCGACTTCCTCGAAGCCGACCCCCTTTTCCTCCAAAAGAGCCCGCGCGCGGGCGCAGTAAGGGCACCACGCGGTGGTGTACATCACGATCCTGGGGGTGGGCACGCGCGCAAGTCCTTGGTCCTCAGGTGCGCGTCAGCGGCAGGTTGTCCGCCCGCCACGCGGCCAGGCCGCCACGCAGAGTGACCGCGCGGGTGAAGCCCTGCTCGGCGAGCTGGCGCACGGCCGCAGGCCCTAAGGAGCCGCTGCCGTCGTACACCACGATGGCCTTTTCCTTGTATTTTTTCAGAGCCTCGGCGGCCTTGAGTATCTCGGCGCCGGACATCTGCCGCGCGCCGGCCAGGTGGCCGAGCGCAAACTCTTCGACCGGCCGCAGGTCAAGCAGCAGCGCGCCCTGGTTCATGAGCCGGATCAGCTCCTGCGGGGACACCGAGACGAGACTTTCCGAGCGCGCGCGCATTTCGTATACAACAATAAGCGCCGCGACGACGGCGGTGGCGGTGGTGAGCCACGGGTGGTGGCTCAGGTATTCGAGGAAACGATCCATGAGCAAGGCTGGCATGCCGGGGGCGAAAAAGGGCGCGCATTATAGCGGCTTGGCCCTCGTGCTGCTGTGCGCGCTCGCCGCAGCGCCGGCAGCCGGCGCGCCGCAGCACCCGGACAGCGACGCACGCAAGGCCGAGGCCGACCTCCGGGAGGTCAAGTCCGAGATCGAGCGCATCACGCGCCAGGTGAGCGAAGAACAGGTGGAACGCGACCGCTTGACGCAGGAGTTGCGCACCGCGGAACTCTCGGTCGGCAAGGCGCGCCTCACCCTGGGGGACATCCGCCGCGAACGTGCCGAACAGGCCGCACAGCGCGCCGCGCTCGCCACTGAAAAACACACGCGTGAAACCGAACTTGGCGCCAACCGCGACGCGCTCGCAGGCCAGATGCGGGCCGCGTACCTGATTGGGCGCCAGGAGCCGCTGAAGCTGCTGCTGAACCAGCGCGACCCACAGGTCGCCGGCCGCATGTTCGCCTACTACAGCTACTTCGGTCACGCGCGCGCCGGGCAGATCAGGCGCATCGAGGAAGACGTGCAGCGCATCGCGGAGCTGCAGGTGCAGCTCGAGGCTCAGGACGCGAAGCTCGCGGAGCTGGAAAGACAGCAGCGCAGCCAGCTCGGGGCGCTGGAGCAGGCACGCAGCACGCGCAGCCATGTGCTGGCGGACCTCGAGGCCCGCTCACGCAGCCGCGCGCAGAACCTCGAACGCCTGCGCAGCCAGCAGGCGGGCCTGGAAAAACTGGTGCGCGAACTGCGCGCGGCCATGGAGCGCTTTCCGGTCGAGGGCAACGATGCCTTCGCACGCCTGCGCGGCAAGCTCGCCTGGCCGGTGAGCGGCAAGATCGTGGCGCGTTTCGGGGATGCGCGCGCCGGGGGTGTGCATTGGGACGGACTCGTGGTTGCGACCGAGCGCGGCACGCCGGTGAAGGCGGTATGCCAGGGACGGGTGATCTACGCCGACTGGTTGCCGGGCTTAGGACTCCTCGCCATCGTGGATCACGGCGATGGCTACTTAAGCCTCTACGGTCACAACGACCGGCTCTACAAGGCGGCCGGCGAGCGCGTCGCGGCCGGGGATACCATCGCGGCGGCGGGCGACTCAGGCGGCAGCAGCCGTCCGGAGCTGTACTTCGAGATCCGCAAGGGCGGAAAACCGGTCGATCCCAGGCCCTGGTTCCGCGCCGCGGACCCCTGACTTAGGGCCGCGCAGACCCGCGCCGAGGGGCGACAATTCGCGGCTGCGGCGAGTCCCGCTTCAAGGTGTGACAGCGGTCAACTTTTTGCGCAGTCGGGTGCCCATGGCACGCCGATTCGCCAACTCCAGCAAGGTTCCTTTTGCACATAAGAGCAATGGTGTTTGCAGCCATGCAGCCGTCTGTGCACACCGACCTGCCGGTTGGGCAGCTTGAAGCTCGGTTTGATCCGTTCGTGCGCCTGTTGCGCTCGCTGTTGCCGCGCGCCGCGTGCGTGGCGCTGTTTGGCGGCAATGGCGAGCTCATGTGGTCCACCGACCCGACGCTCGGGCCGGACCTGCTGAATGCGGTAGACGATGCGCTCCTCGGCGCCCGCGCCGGCACCACCGGCCAGGGTCAGCTGCGCACGCTGGCCGGCAACACTCCGGTTTACCTGTGTCCGCTGCGCGGGGACGCCGGGCAGCTCCTGGGGGTCATCGCGATCGTCTGCCGCAGCCACGACGGGCAGGACAAGCGCAACCCCGAATTTGCTTTCGCCCATTCGCTCATCGCGCCGGCGCTCGAGTGCCTGCGGCGCGAACTGATCACGCGCGTCACCATCGAGGAACTCAACGGCACGGTGAGCGCGCTCGAAAAGGACCTGAATCTGCTGTTGCTGGTGCGGGCACCGGAGCTGTCCGCCGCCGCGCCCGACGGGGTCAATGAGCTGCAGCTGCTGGTGCAGCAGACCATCGAACACCTGCGGGCCTGCACCGGGGCGCTGCTGGTGCCGGAAAAAAACATCACGCTCGCGCGCTCCGCCAGCGGTTCGCCGCCCGACACGCAGTTCCTCATGCGCGCGCACAAACGACTGCTCGCGATGGCGCACTCGAACCCCGCGCCGCTGATTTCCAACGAGACCTTGTCGGCCGCGTCTCCGGACTCGTTTGTGTACCGGGTGCTATGCTGCTCGCTGCGCTCACGCACCGGGCGCCCGATGGGTGTGCTCGCCTTGTTGCGTGACGCGGCGGCCGAGCCCTTCACCGAGCGCGATGCCCATGTTGCCGAGATCCTGGCCCGCAAGGCCATTGGCCTCATCGAGAGCAACTACGATTCCCTGAGCGGCCTGTACACGCGCGCCGCATTCGAACGGCGCGTGCGCGCGGTGGTCACCGACAAGAAGGTGACACGGCAGTGGTGCGCGCTGTACGTCGACGTCGACCAGCTGCACCTGATCAACGAGAAGTTCGGCATGCATGTCGGGGATGCGGTGCTCGCCGAGCTCGGTGAGCTCGTGCGGCAGCGGCTGCCACCCGGGGCCTTCGGGGCGCGCATTTCCGGTGACCGTTTCGCGGTGCTCCTGTCGGCGCAGGCCAACGACGCGGAAAAGTTCGCCGAAGCGCTGCGCGCAGGCGCGGAGCTCGCGGGAGCGGCGCAGGGCGAAAACCGCCTGCCGGTGTCGATCAGCATCGGCGTGGCGCTGCTGGATGATTCCGCCGCGGAACTTGCGCACGTGCTGGCCGCGGCCGAAACGGCCTGCAAGGCCGCCAAGGACCGCGGGCGCAATCGCGTCGAGGTCTATCGCCAGAGCGATGCCAGCCTCGTACGCCGTCACGCCGATATCGGCATCGCCAGCCAGCTGCGCGAAGCGATCGCTGCCGGAAGACTGCATCTGCACGCGCAGCTGATCCTGCCGTTGGCCGCGGCCGACACGGCGCGGCCGCACTTCGAGCTGCTGCTGCGCATGACCGACGAAAGTGGCAAGACCGTGGGACCGGACAGCTTCCTGTCGGCCGCCACGCGCTACCAGCTGATGCCGGTCATCGACCGCTGGGTGGTCAACCACGTCATCGACGCGCTGCGGCCGCGCGCCAGCGTGCTGGAGGGCAAGGCGCTCGGTTTTTCCATCAACTTCTCCGGCCAGTCGCTCAACGACGATACCTTCTCCGACATGCTCATCGAGCGCATCAGCTCCTCGGGCCTGGATCCGGAACTGTTCTGCTTTGAGCTGACGGAAAACGCTACGGTCGCGGCTCTGCCGCGCGCCCTGGCCCTGATGCAGCGCCTGCGCAAGCTCGGCTGCGGCGTGGCGCTCGATGATTTCGGCACCGGCCTGTCCTCGCTCTCCTGCCTGCGGGAACTGCCGGTGACCATGCTGAAAATCGACGGCAGCTTCGTGCGCGATGTGCTCAAGGACCCGCGCGCCGAATCCATGGTGCGCGCCATTGCGCAACTCGCCCGCAGCATGTCCATCACCACCGTCGCCGAGTACGTCGAGACGCCGGAAATCGGGGCGCGGGTGGCATCCCTGGGCGTGGATTACGGCCAGGGATTCGCGATCGGGCGGCCGATTCCCTTCACCGATCTGCTGAGCGAGTTGCCGCTGCCGGACCCTCCGGTCGCTGCGGACGATGCGACCACGCAAGCGGCCCAGGCGCTTGACAGCATCGCGACCACCCGGACAGCCCAGGCACTCGAGAGCGCTGCGACCACTCAGGCGGCCCAGGCGTTTGAGAGCATCGCGACTACCCAGACGGCCGGGGCGCTTGCAAGCGCCCCGGATGAAATCATCCTCACCGACGAGACGCGCCCGGCCGAACAGTCCGACCAGACCGTTGAGGAGCCCGTCCCGGTGACCTGGTTTGCCGGCACGGTGCGGTGAGCAGCCGATGACCACGCGCTCGCGTACGTTCGGAACCCTCGCCGCAGGCGCGGTCTTAGGATTTTGCGGCGCTCTGGCGGGCGGCGCGCTCGCCGAGCGTGCACCCGTCATTGCCCAGCCGGCCACCCGGGCAGCGCTGCCCTGGGAAGAGGCCAGCCTGTTCGCCGAAGTCTACGAGCGCATCAAGCGCGACTACGTGGATGACATCGACGATCACGCGCTCATGGAGAAGGCGGTGCGCGGCATGGTGGCGGCGCTCGACTCCCACTCGGCGTACCTCGACAGCTCCGAGTTCGAGGAGATCCGCCTGAGCACCATGGGCTCCTACCCCGGGGTCGGAATCGAGGTGGCGGCCGAGGACGGCGTGGTCAGAATCCTGAAACCCCTGGACGGATCGCCTGCGCAGCAGGCGGGGCTCAGGGCCGGGGACGCGATCGTCCAAATCGACAATCACGACATCGGCGCCGATCTCGCCGGCGCCATTGCCCACATGCGCGGCCCCTCAGGGAGCCGCGTGAAGTTCACAATCCGGCGCGACGGCACAGCGGGACTGCTGGAATTCGACCTGCGCCGCGCCGAGGTGGAAGTCCACAGCGTAACCCAGCAGACCCTTGAACCGGGCTTCGGCTACGTGCGGATTACGACTTTCACCGAGACGACTGCCGGTGAGCTACGCCATGCGATAATTCAGCTAAAAAGAGACAATAGTGGCGTGCTGAATGGTTTAATCCTGGATTTAAGAAATAATCCGGGCGGAGTCCTGGAAGCGGGCGTCGCGGTCGCCGAGGACTTCCTGGACGGCGGCGTCATTGTCACTGCGGACGGCAGGACCCCGGAGAGTCGCTTCCGGATGGACGCAGTTTCCGGGGACCTCCTGCATGGCGCGCCGCTCGTGCTGCTCGTCAACGGGGGCTCGGCTTCTGCCTCGGAGATCGTGGCGGGAGCGTTGAAGGATCACGGCCGGGCGCTGCTCGTGGGCCACAGGACCTACGGCAAGGGCTCGGTGCAGACGGTAATGCCGCTCTCCCGCGGCGGCGCGCTCAAGCTCACGACCTCGCGGTATTTCACGCCCTCGGGAGCCTCCATCCAGGGTAAGGGCCTCGTGCCTGACATACTGGAGAGCGGCGCCGACGTCGCCCCGGCGCCGCTTCTGGGCGGGCGCGGGTCCTCACCCCTGGCCGCGCGGGACAAGGAAGTGCGCACGGCACTGCAGGCGCTCAGGGGCGAAGCCTCGCACGCTCACCCTGCGCCGACGCTGACGGCGCACAACGTTTTCCCTTAGCTTCTCCTTAGCTTCCTTCGTATCCTCGCCGCCATGCTGGCATGGCTCATGGACTGGGTGCTGCATCTGGACCGTCACCTGGTCGAGGTGCTGGCTGACTATCACAGCTGGATTTACCCGCTCCTGTTCACGGTCATTTTCGCCGAGACCGGGTTCGTGGTGACGCCGTTCCTGCCCGGAGATTCGCTGCTGTTCGCGGTCGGGGCGCTCGCCGCCGTCGATTCGAGCGGTACCCTGACGGCGCCGCTGGCGAGCGTGGTGCTGGCGGCGGCCGCGGTTCTCGGCAACCTCGTGAACTACAGCATCGGCCGCGCCATCGGCCCGCCGGCCTTCAGCGGCCGCTACCGCCTGCTGCGCGTGGAATACCTGCGACGCACCGAGGAGTTTTTCCGCCGCCACGGCGGCATGGCGATCTTCCTGTCGCGCTTCATGCCCATCATCCGCACCTGCGCGCCGTTCGTCGCGGGCGTGGGACAGATGCCCTACCGTCGCTTCCTCGCCTACAACCTCGCTGGCGGGTGCGCGTGGGTGGGCGTGTTCATCTGGGGCGGGTACCTGTTCGGCAACGTGCCACTGGTGAAGCAGCACTTCGGGCTCGTCACCCTCGGCATTATCGCCGTGTCACTCGTGCCGGTCGTCCTGGCGTGGCTGCGCCGCCCTGATCCATAGGCGAAAAATCGCAGGAAGCGATTTTCGCCGACGTCAGTGTCATCCTCAGTTGCCGTGCTGCCAGAGGGCGTGGATAACGCCCAGGATGCTGCCGACGAGGAGCGCCAGGTTCGGCACCGCGCTCATCAGGAACCCAATGTGACGCCGCTCCGGGGCGCGCGTGTAGCCGTAAAAGTAGATCGCCCGGCCGATGATGAACAGCGCCCCGAGGGCTGCGGCGACGGTCGGACCCCAGTAATGGGCGAACATCACCATCGACGGCACGAAGATGACCAGCTGCTCGAGCGTGTTCATCTGCACGCGGAAGTAGCACTCGAAGGTTGCGTTGCCGGTGGTCGCCGGCGCCGGTACTTTGTAGCGCTCGCGCGCCTGGCCGACAGCCCAGCCAAAGGCGAGAAACTCCAGCAGCGCGAGCGCAATGACCAGATGCACCAGTGACATGAGACCTCCGGATTTTGCGGTCACAATGGCACAATGCCCTCATGAGCGACAAGGCCCTGGGGTACGCGCATCGCATCGACATCGCTGCCGATGCGCAGGCCGTGTGGTGCGCGCTGACGAACAGTGAGCAGCTGCGCCTGTGGTGCTCGCCGGGCGCGGAAATTCGCGCCCGGCCCGGCGGGCTGTTCCGCGCCAGCGTCGATCGGGTGACGGAGTTCGAGGCGCACATCGATGTGTGCGAGCCGGCGCGGCGCCTGAAGCTGATCTACCTGCCGATGCCCGGGATGCCGCCCGCGGATCGCGCCATGAGTGATGATTTCATCCTCGACGCGATCGCGGAGGGCACAATCGTGCGGCTGCTGGGGGCGGGCTTTCCGGCGAGCGACGCGTGGGAAACACAATACCTGCGCTTGCGTACCGGGTGGAGCCAGGCACTGGCGCGCCTGAAGGTGTTGGTCGAGAAACAACTCAAACAAGGAGTCGTGTCATGACCGGGTTTCTGTTGCGCGCGGTGATCACCGCGATCGGATTGTGGCTGGCAACGGTGTGGGTGCCGGGCGTGCACATCGACGGCGTCGGCACGCTGCTGCTGGCAGGAGTGCTGCTGGGTGTCGTGAATGCGGTGGTCAGACCGATCGCGTTCATCCTCACCCTGCCGATCACCATTCTCACCCTCGGACTGTTCCTGCTGGTGCTGAATGCGGCGATGGTCGGACTGGTGGCCTGGCTCCTGCCGGGATTCCACCTCCCGGGCGGGTTCAAGGCGGCGCTCCTGACCGCGATCATCGTGTGGCTGACCGGCTGGGTCGGTTCCTGGTTCATCGGCCACCGCGGCATCGAACGCTTCGCGCGGCGCTGACGGCCGCCGTCCGGCTGTGAACCCGACGAGCGCCGGTGGGATCCTCACCGCGATCGGCAACACGCCGCTCGTGGCGCTCAAGCGCGTGGTACCACCGGGGCACGCGCGGGTGGTGGTGAAACTCGAGTCGGCGAACCCCACGGGCAGCATGAAGGATCGCGTGGCGCTGGCGATGATCACCGGCGCCGCGGCTGCGGGCACACTCGCCCCGGGAGACACGGTCGTCGAATACACCGCCGGTACGACCGGCATTTCGCTGGCCTTCGTGTGCGCCGCGCTTGGCTATCGCGCGCATTTCGCGTTCTCCGACGCCTTCAGCCAGGACAAGCTGCACACCATGCGTGCCTACGGCGCGGAGATCACAACGGTGCCGAGCGCCGAGGGCCGGATCACCGAGAGTCTCATCAAGGCGCTGATCGCGACGGCCGCCCAGATCAGCCGCCGCCCCCGTCACTGGTACTGCGATCAGCTCAATAACCGCGACGGCGAAGCGGGTTACCACGGTCTCGGGGATGAGCTGTGGGAGCAATCAGGCGCACGCGTGGATGCCCTGGTGCAGGCTGTCGGCACCGCGCATTCCCTCCACGGCGCCGCCGCCGCGCTGCGCCGTCACAACCCAGGACTGCGGGTCGTGGCGGTCGAGCCCGCCGAGACGCCGGTGCTGTCCGGCGGTGCCGCCGGCGCCCACAACATCGATGGCATCGGGATCGGCTTCGTTCCACCGTTGTGGAGGCCGGCCGACGTGACCGAGATCCTCACCGTTTCGACGACCGAAGCGAAATGGATGGCGCGGCGACTCGCCCGGGAGGAAGGTGTGTTCGCGGGCACCTCGACCGGCGCCAACGTGGTCGCGGCGCTTAAGGTCGCCCAGCGTCTCGGTCCCGACGCCACCGTGGCGACGATTGCGGTGGACTCGGGCCTGCGTTACCTCAGCACCGACCTGTATCGCACCTGAGCTGAGCGCGCTAGGCGACGAGTAACCGGCCCACGCGCCGGTAGAGTGCGTAGACCACCACCACAAAGGCGATACCGCCCAGCCACTCCGAAGCGGCAATGAAGGCGTCTCCCACCAGGCCGATTGGAAATTGGTTGTTGGTGAAGGCCACCAGGGCCGTGAAGACGACCGCCAGCACGCTCTCGCCCACGATCAGACCGGAAGCAAGCAGCACACCCAGTTGCTTCATCGCGTCTGGTTTGGCGGTCCTGTCGGCGCGTTTGTCAAACCACCAGCCCACCATCGCACCCATGGTGACCATCAGCGTGGATGCCGTGGGCAGGTAGATGCCGAGGCCCACGGCGAGCGGTGGGATGCGCAGGGTGCGGGTGGTTTTCGAGAGCAGCCAGTCAACCGCGATGACGCCGGCCCCGACGAGGGCGCCCCAGCCCATCAGATGCCATTTTTCCGGGTCGTTCTGGATCACCGCCTGGGCGAGCGCGGAAATGAGGCCCGCCTGAGGCGCGGGCAGGGCGTGGGCGGTCGCGCCGGGAGCGCCCGCAAAACCATAAGCCCTGTTGACCAGGTCCAGCACTGGCGGGATCACCAGCGCACTGGCGACTACGCCGATCACCAGCGCCCATTGTTGTTTCGAGGGCGTGGATTCCACCAGCTGGCCGGTCTTAAGATCCTGCAGGTTGTTGTTGGCGATGGCCGCCACGTTGAATACCACCGCCGTGACGAACAGCGAATAGGCTACGAGTGCCTTGCCCATCTCGGGGGGGAGCGAGGACTTGACGCTCACCACCAGGAACAGCGCCGTGGTGGCTACCACCAGGATGCCTATCCCTGAGAGCGGACTGTTGGAAGCGCCGATCAGTCCCGCCATGTAGCCGCACACCGTCGAGACCAGGAACCCGACGACCACCACGATGAAAATGCCGCCGACGGTCAGGAGCAGCGCATGCTCGCCCAGGCCCGCGCTGCTCGCGAAATTCCACAACAGCCAGCAGATTGGCAGGATGCACAGCAACGACACCAGGCCCACCTGGTTCACGGGAATGTCGTGTTCGGTGCGCGCCAGGGTGTCCCCCTTGCCGGCCTTGCGCACCCGCGAGGAGGCGATGGCGCTTTTCAAGCCACCGACCACCGGCTTCACGAGCTTCATGAGTGTCCAGACGGCGGACACGGCGATGGCGCCGGCGCCCACGTAACGCACATAGTGGCTCCAGGTGGTCCCCGCCAACGCTCCCGCGTCGCCCGCGGCAGCGTGCAGTGCGCTGTAGTGCGGCACTCCCACGCCCCAGCCGATGAGGGCGCCCACGAACATGGCGATGCCGCAGCTGATGCCCACCAGGTGGCCAATGCCGAACAGCGCGAAGGAGAGCTGGAAATCGAAGCCCGTGACCGGTGCCCGGGGGTCACTGCCCAGTCGGAAGCTGTGAGCTACGTCCCCCAGGAACAGCCGCGTCTGCACCATCACCAGGAACAAGGCGGAGACCAGCGAACCCATCAGCACCGCTTTGAGGCCCTTGCCGCTGGATTCCACCGCATCCTTGTCCGTAACGTCGCCGGAACCGACTTTAATGACCTCGGCGCACGCGGTGCCTTCCGGATAGGGCAGATCCGAGTCCGTCACCAGCGCGCGCCGCAGCGGGATGGAATACATGACCCCGAGGATGCCGCCCGCGGCGCAGATGGCCACCGACTGCCAATAAGGAAAGCCGTTCCACCACCCGATCATGATGAAACCTGGCAGCACGAAAATGATGGAGGAGAGCGTGCCGGCGGTGGAAGCCACCGTCTGCACGATGTTGTTCTCCTGCGCGCTGGTGTTGCCGAGCCAGCGCAACAGCGCCATGGAAATCACCACCGCCGGGATGGAGGTGGAGAAAGTGAGCCCGGCCTTCAGGCCGAAGTAGACGTTGGCGGCGGTGAAGACCACGGTGAGCAGCACGCCCAGGACAATTGCGCGCGGCGTCAGCTCCACCCGCGATTCCGTGCTCATGTCGTTATTCTCCACGTAACCGGCTTATGCGCCCGCGACCCTAAGCGCCGCCATGCGCATAGTTGCAGACCTGGCCATACGTGCGCAAACGCCCCCATCCCCGCTGACCACCGCGCGCGCTATGCTGTGCGCCATGAAGATATTCGTCGGCCTGCTGGTCGTGGTGGTGCTCGCGCTGGCGGGGTTCACCTGGGTCACCCTGCACTGGGCGTATTCGGAGGGCGAGCGCGCCGGCTACGTGCAGAAGTTCTCCCGCAAGGGCTGGGTGTGCAAGACCTGGGAGGGCGAGATGGCGATGGTGACCATGCCGGGTACGGTGGCGGAGAAATTCCAGTTCACCGTGCCCGATGCCGCCGTGGCCGCGAAGCTCAATGCCGACATCGGCAAACGTGTCGCGCTGCACTACGAGCAGCGCAAGTGGATTCCGAGCTCCTGCTTCGGCGAGACCGAGTACTTCGTGACTGACGTGCGCGTGGCGGAGTAGCGCCGCAGCCCGCGGCGCGCCTGAAGGCTTTAGGACCCAGGGCGTGCTAGTGCACGCCCGCCATGAGCTTTTTCACCGCCGGTGTGAGCAGGAGCATCACCGCGCCCACGATCACCCCGTACCAGAAGATCTTGAGGAACAGGCCCGGGAGCGACTCGAGGTGGCTCGCGTCGTACTGCCCGGTGAGCACGCCGGCGAGATTGCCGCCGAGTGCCAGCGACAGGAACCACACTCCCATCGCCTGACCGACGAACCGTGGCGGCGCGAGCTTGCTCATATACGACAAGCCCACGGGCGAGAGGCACAGCTCGCCGCAGGTGTGCAGGAAGTACGTCAGCACCAGCCAGGTGGGTAGCACCATCTGGCCGGCCAGCACATGCTGCGCGGCGAAGTACATGACGAGAAAACCGACTCCCAGGAATATGAGCGCGACGCCGAACTTGGTAGACGCCAGCGGATCGCGGCCGCGCTTGCCGAGCGCGATCCACAGCGCCGCGAACACGCCCGCGAGGGTGATCACGAAGAACGGATTCACCGCCTGCAACACACCGGCAGGCATCTGCCAGCCGAAAATGTGCCGGTCGGTATAGCGCTCGGCGAACAGGTTGAAGGAGCCGCCCTGCTGGTAGTAGCCGGCCCAGAAGGTGGCCGAGGCGACGAACAGCGCCACCATGACGAGCGCGCGCTTGCGCTCCACCGCGGTCAGTCCCGCGAAGAACAACAGATACACGAAGTACGCCAGCGCGAGCAGCCCGTAACCCCAGGAGGCCGCGCGCACGAGCACGGCAGCGTCGAGCGTCACGGTGCGGGTGAGGGCGAAGATCACGATCACTGCTACCGCCGCGAGGAATACGACGACCGGGGTCCACGAGCCGCGCCGCGCCTGCGTGGGTTGCGATCCGGCAGCGCCGAGGTGGGAACGCGTCCACAGGAACTGCGCCACACCGAGGGCCATGAACAGTGCCGGCAACGCGAATCCAAGGCGCCAGCCGAAGGCCGCAGCGCACAGCGGCACGAAGAACGAGCCGAGGACTCCCCCGATATTGATGCCCATGTAGAAAATGGAGAAGCCCGCATCGCGCCGCGCGCCACCCTCCGGGTACAGCGACGCGACGATCGCGCTGACGTTGGGCTTCAGTAGCCCGACCCCCATGGCGTTCACCAGCAGGCCGAGGAAGAAGAGCGCCTGATTGCCGATCGCCAGCAGCACGCTGCCGGCGGCGATGAGTATTCCGCCGCTGATCACTGCACGCTGTGCGCCGAGCAAACGGTCGGCGATCCAGCCCCCGAGGAGCCCCAGCAGGTAGGTGCTGCCGAGGAACAACCCGAAGATAGAGCTCGAGGTCCTGTCATCCAGACCGAGGCCGCCCCTGGATACCGCGGACACCATGAACAGGATCAGGACGGACTGAATGCCGTAGTAGGTGAAGCGCTCCCACATCTCGGTAAGGAAGAGCGTCGCGAGGCCACGCGGCTGGCCGAAGAGCGTCGCACCCGGGGCGACGGTGGCGGGTGCAGCGTCAGCGGCAGATTTCATTGTTGGAATTCCTGGCAGAGCTCACCCACGTGCGCGGTGCGCGCGAGTCTGACCCAGGCACGCCGGGGCGCGCAAATGCGTCAGCCGGCGTCGGCGTCGGCGTCCGGCGGCGTTTGCACCGCGCGCGCGCGCGTGAGCATGCGGGCCATGATGATGCCCCCCTCGTACAGCAGGTACATCGGTATGGCGAGCGAGCATTGCGATATCGCGTCCGGCGGCGTGAGGAGCGCGGCGAGAATGAAGATACCGATCAGCACGTAGCCGCGGTTCTTCTTGAGCTTCTCGACGCTCACCAGCCCCATGACCACCAGCAGCACCACCGCCACCGGCACTTCGAAGGCGAGCCCGAAGCAGAAGAACATGGTGAGCACGAAGTCCAGGTACTGGTTGATGTCGGTCATCATCGACACGCCCTTGGGGGTCGTGCTGGCGAAGAACTGGAACATCACCGGGAAGACGAAGTAGTAGGCGAAGGCGATGCCGACATAAAAGAGAACGATCGAGGACAGCAGCAGCGGCACCGCGAAGCGCCGCTCATTGCGGTACAGCCCCGGGGCGACGAACGACCACAGCTGGTAAATGACGTACGGCATCGCCGCCAGCAGGCCGGCAAAAAACGACAGCTTGAAGGGCGTCGTGAACGGCGTCATGACGCCGGTGGCGATGAGATTGCTGCCCTGCGGGAGCTTGGCGAGCAAGGGTCTCGCCACGAACGAAAACAGATCGTTCGAGTAAATCATGAACGGCACGAATGCCACTCCCACCGCGATCAGCGCGCGCAGCAGCCGGTCGCGCAACTCCAGCAGATGCGAGATCAGCGTGCCTTCGGCGAGTGCTTCAGGTTCCGGGCTCGGGCTCATCGGGGCGCAGCCGCGAGCCGGCGCGCACCGAGGTGTCGGCGCCGGTGGCATCGGTGGGGTGGGCGTGCGAGAAAGTCGGGGGCAACGGTGGATCCGCAGGCGCTGCGGCCTCGCTCATGGGCGGCGCCGGATTCATAACCGGCGGCGGCACGGGATCGGTCGGGGGCGGTGACGGCGCGGGGTCCGACGGTGGCGCAGCGCGCTGCGACTTGCGCGCCTCCTCGAGCTGCACTTCCTCTTCGAGCTGCTCGCGGAACTGCCGGGCCATGGCCCGCGCCCGGCCGACCCAGCGGCCAACCTCGGAGACGACGCGCGGCAGTTTCTCCGGTCCCAGCACGATCAGCGCCAGGACGAAGATGATCAGGATTTCAAAGAACCGGCCTTCGAACAGATCAGGTGCTCCGGTCGTTCTTGGCGTCGCTCTTCGCCGCGACTTCCGGGAACTCCGCGTCCCGGTCTTCGGAACGGATCTGCTTGGGCGGGGTGGTCTGCTCGTCCTCGCCGTCGCTCATCGCTTTCTTGAATCCACGCACGGCATGCCCGAGGTCCGAGCCCACGGTGCGCAGTTTCTTGGCACCGAACACGACGAGCACGACGAGCAGGATGATCACCAGCTCGCGCATTCCTATACCCATAGCTCACTCCACCTTAAATCCCCGCGTGGCGGCGGGGAGGATCCCCGGATCATAGGTCAAATGAGCCCCTGGAACCCCAGAAGTTCGACCGAATTCGAAGGGCCGTCACGCTCTGCCCGGGGGGGTCTCGAGCCAGAATGTCACCGGGCCCTCGTTGGTGAGCGACACCTGCATATCCGCGCCAAATACGCCTGCTGAAACATAGGCATAGGAGTCCCGCGCACGCGCGAGCAGGTGCTCGAACAACGCGCGCGCGTCCGCCGGGGAGGCGGCCGTGCTGAAGCCCGCGCGCGTGCCCTGGTCGGTGTCGGCAACGAGGGTGAACTGTGGCACGAGGAGCAGCGCGCCGCCTGTGTCCCGCAGCGAGCGGTTCATCCGGCCTTCCGAATCGGCAAACACGCGGTAGGACAGCAGCCGCTCGAGCAGCCGCCCGGCGGTCGCCGCATCGTCGGCCTTCGCCACGCCGATGAGCGCCAGAAGGCCCGCGCCAATGGTGGCGACCGGCTCGCCCGCGATGCGGACTTCGGCGCGGCTCACGCGCTGGATGAGAGCGATCATGGCGGCGTGATTGTGGCATTGGGGCCGGCGAGTCCGTTAAGATTCGGGGCCGTTTTTTTGCGGCAGGGGAGACGAGATGACGCGCGGCGCGCGGTTCGCAGGACACGCAGGGCTGGCGCTCGCGATAGCGGCTGCGTGCGCTTTCGCATCCCTCGCCTTCGCACAACAGGCGGCAGCCCCGGCATCCCCCGCCGCCACGGCAGCGGCGACGCCGCTCGTCGGCAACCCGAAACATGGCAAGGCGATTTCCTACACCTGCCTCGGCTGCCACGGCATCGACGGCTACAAGAATGCCTACCCGAATTACAGCGTGCCGGAGCTCGAGGGTCAGCATCCGGAGTACCTCGCGGACGCGCTGCATGGCTATCGGGATGGCGACCGCGCGCACCTGACCATGCACTCTCAGGCCTCCACGCTCTCCGACCAGGACATTGTGGACATCGCCGCTTACTTCGCGGGTAAACCGCTGACCAGCACCGGCGCGCCGGCAGGTACGACGGTGCCGCCGGCGGCGACGCTGTGCGTCTCCTGCCACGGCAGCGACGGGGTCGGGATCACGCCGAATTACCCGACGCTCGCTGGTCAGCACGAGGACTACCTGGTGCGCGCGCTCGATGAGTACAAGAAGGGCGGCCGCAAGAACCCGATCATGAAAGGCTTCGCATCGAACCTGAAGGACGAGGACATCGACGTCATCGCCCACTACTTCAGCCACCTGAAGCCATCGCTCGCCACCGAAGAGCGACCTTACACGCGCCTGACCGCGCACTGATCGCCGGGCCGGACAAAAGCGGCGCCCCAAGGCGGGCGCCGCTGCACATCAAAGGCGCAACAAAGCGCCCGCCGTCATGCCAACCTAGCGACCACCTTCCGAGAACGGCAGTCCCGGCAGGACTGAAGTTCCTTCCAGCCGCACGCCATCCAGGCGCGCGGGTGGCAGCCCCAGTGCCTGCAGGATGGTCGGCGCCACCTGCATAGTCTCGACCGGGCTCGTCACGGTCTTCGCTTCCAGGTGCGAATTGGACACCAGCAGCATGACGTTGACGTCATCGTGCGCAAAGCCGCCGTGCTCCGCCTGCTTGGCAGTGCTCTTCGAGTAGGTTACCCCGACGTTCGGCGTCACGACGATATCCGGCGTGCGCGAATCCTTCGGCGGCAGGCCGGGCGCGTTGAACATCTGGGTGATGCCGCGGCCCCAGAAAATCTGGCCGATACCGGCGATGTTGTTGCTGGCCGGCGATGTGGATTCGAGCAGCGCGGCTTGCGAGGCGGCCGTGCAAGCACTCTTCAGCCACAGGAGCGACACGTCGTCCTCCGTCGGCCCGATCTGGTTGCCGGCGTTGGACTCCGAGTCCGGCAGGCACGCATCGATGATCCGCGACGGCGAGGTGGTCACCGCTCCGCTCGAGGTGATGTGCGTGTAACGCGCGGAATCCACCGGACTCTGGCCGTGTTTGGCGGTGATGATGATCAGCGTCGAGCCGGCAAGACCCTGCTGGTGGATGGCGGCGAGGAACTTGCCGATCGACTCGTCGACGTACCGAATCTCAGACAGCAGCAGCGCGCTCGGCGTGCCGACGCCATCGAGGTAGCCGCCGCTGCCGACGCCCGGCTCGATGAGCTTCTGGCCGACGCTCACGGCCTGGAAGTTCATGCCGAAGATGGTCGGCACGCGCGCGCGCGCGCTGCGGTTGTGCGTGAAGCCGTCGATCTGGTTGAGGACGCCGTTTACCTTCAAGGTGTCGTAGCACTTGATGAACGCGAAGCTGTCGGTGTAGGCGCCTAAACTCGCGAAGTTCGGATCATCCGCCGCACTGCAGCCCGCGAACGGCAGCGCTACCGGGATGGAGTTGATTTCGGGCGCGTAGAAGTCGTCGAGATTCTCGGCGACGTTCGGCGCTGAGTGCACTGTGGGTCCTGAGACCGAGCCGTAGGCCGGGTGCTTGTCGGACCAGGCCGTATAGCCGCCGGCGTTGTGGATGACGCCGAAGATGGTGTTGATGCGGATGAAGTTCCACGGGTACACCGGCGCACAACCCTTAGCGGGATCGCGGACCAGCTTGGACGGATCGATGGAGGCGAGGCCGCCATCGGCGCCCGTGGCGTCAACACCGTTGAGAAAATTCTGATTCTGGTCGATGCCTTCCTCGTATTCGGTCGAGGTGCCGTTGAAGACGCCCGGCGTGCAGGTGCCGGCCGCGAGTCCGTTGCCGGTGATAGCCGCCGGCGGCGCGAGCGCGCGGTCATAGGCCACGTCGTAGTACACGCCCATGGTGCGCGGCGAGCCGCCGGTCATCATGCTCATGAGACCCGGAAAGGAGTCCGACGGTTTGGAGGTGGAGGTATCCAGGTAGTTGACGCCGTTTGCCTTGAGCGCCGCGAGGTGCGGGCAGTAAGGCGCGCCGCCGTTGATGGTGCTCAGGCCCTTCGAGCAGTTGAGGAAGTCGACCACGTGCATGCCGTCAATGCTGACGAGCAGCACGTGCTGGATGCCCTCGTGGCGGAAACTGTCATCATCCGCAACGGCAGCCGTGCTCGCGCCGAGCGCAAGGCAGGCGATGAGACCGGTCATAAGATGGAGTACGCGCATGGAGTTGTCCCTTTGTCAGGTTGGGGGAACCGTGCGCGAGCCTAGGGTGCCGCGGTTGCAGCGGCGGGACGCTTCAGTTGCAGGCGCGCTGCGCCGCTGTTGCAGGCGTGTTACCGGCACGCGATCGAGTGCGGGAACCGCTGTTTCGGCGGCGCAGGCCGCGGGCCTTAAGCCTCCCATAAGATTCTGTTTCTATTGTTCGCCTGCAAGCTGACCGACCCTATTTTTTCGGAGCCACCATGAAGCTGCTGAATCTCATCAGAAAACCCTTCGTTGCCGCGATCCTCGGCGCCGCCGTCATCGCGCTGCCGGTGAGTGCGCTGTACATCGCGGGCGCGACGCGCGCCGTGGCGAAGCCCGCGGCGCTCACCGCGCTCGCTGCCGGCGCATCCGCTGCCGCGCCGGCGCCCGTGGCGGGGCCGGCCATCGCGCTGCCTGACTTCAGCTCCATGGTGCAGCGCTACGGCCCTGCGGTCGTGAACATCAGCGTGGTCACCAAGGTCTCGGCGGTGAACTCGCAGGGCGATGAGGAAGACTCGCCCGACAACGGCAACGGTGGCAGCGACAACAATCCGTTCGGACCGAACAGTCCGTTCGCGCCATTCTTCCGCGGCCTGCCGTTCCAGATGCCCCAGCCTGGCCCCGTGCACGGTGAAGGCTCCGGGTTCATCATCCGCGCAGACGGGGTCATCATGACCAATGCGCACGTCGTGAACGGCGCCAGCGAAGTCACGGTGCGGCTCACCGACCGGCGTGAATACACGGCCAAGGTGATCGGCGTCGACGCGCGCTCGGACATCGCCATGCTGAAGATCGCCGCCAGGGATCTGCCGACGGTGCGGATCGGCGACTCGCGCGGCCTCAGGGTCGGGGAGTGGGTGCTGGCGATCGGCGCGCCGTTCGGCTTTGAGAACAGCGCCACCGCCGGCATCGTCAGCGCCAAGGGACGCACCCTGCCGGATTCGGGCTACGTGCCCTTCATACAGACCGACGTGCCGATCAACCCCGGCAACTCCGGCGGGCCGCTATTCAACATGCGCGGCGAGGTGGTCGGGGTCAACTCGCAGATCTACAGCCGCAGCGGCGGCTACATGGGCGTGTCCTTCTCAATCCCCATCGACGTCGCCATGCAGGTCGGCCAGCAGCTGCAGGCGACCGGCCACGTCGCCCGCGGCAAGCTCGGCGTCGTCATCCAGCCGGTGACCCAGGGCCTGGCGGACTCGTTTGGGCTGCCGCAGCCCGAAGGCGCGCTCATCTCGAGCGTGGAAAAGGGCGGACCGGCCGAAAAGGCCGGCGTCGAAGCCGGCGATGTGATCCTGAAAATCAACGGCCAGGTGCTCAAGGACTCCAGTGAACTGCCGGTGGCGGTCGCGAGCATCAGCCCCGGGACCGACGTTGCGCTTTCGATCTGGCGCAATCACGGTGCGCGTGACTTCACGGTGAAGCTCGGCGCGCTGGAAGACAAGCGCACGGCCGCCAACGCTCCCGTGCCGGCGCAAGGCGGCAAGCTCGGTCTTGCCGTTCGGCCATTGACCTCGGATGAACAACGCCAGGGGAACATCAGCGGCGGACTCGTGGTCGAGCGCGCCAGTGGTCCGGCGGCCGAGGCCGGGATTCAACAGGGGGACGTGGTGCTGGCCGCCAACGGCGTGCCCGTCACGAGCGCTCAGGGCCTGACGAACGCGGTGGAGAAGTCGAAGGGGCACATTGCGCTGCTCATTCAGCGCGGCGAGACGCGCCTGTTCGTGCCGGTGCGGGTCGGCTAGGTTTCGGGAGCGCTTTACGCGCCCGGCCCGTTGGTCACCATCGCCGCCATCAGCTCGTTCACCGGCAGCGCATCCAGTTCCGCGGGCACCGCGAACAGCGCCTTGATGCGCTGCGCCTGCCTGGCGTTGAAATGCGCGGCGACTGAATCTTCAAATTTCTTCACCAGCACCGGCATGCCCTCGGCGCGGCGCTTGCGGTGGCCGATGGGGAAATCCACCTGCACGCGCTGCGACTGGCTGCCGTCGGTGAAGAACACCTGCAGCGCGTTGCCGATGTAGCGCTTGTCGGGGGCGTAGTACTCACTCGTGAAGGTCGGGTTCTCGCGCACCTGCATTTTCAAGCGCAGCGCATCGACGCGCGGATCCGCCGCCACCGCGTCCTCGTAGTCCGCCGCCGTGAGACGCCCGAAGATCAACGGCACCGCCACCATGTACTGGATGCAATGATCGCGATCCGCAGGATTCGCGAGCGGCCCCACCTTGTCGATGATGCGCACGCCGGGCTCCTGGGTCTCGATGACGACGCGCTCGATGTCGGCGAGCCGGTCCTTGATGGCAGGGTGCAGCGTCATGGCGGCCTCGACCGCCGTCTGGGCGTGAAACTCCGCGGGGAAGGAGATCTTGAACAGCACGTTCTCCATGACGTAGCTGCCGAAGGGCTGCGGCAGGATGAGCGGCTGGCCCTTGAAGAGCACGTCGCAGAAGCCCCAGGTCCTGGCGGACAGCGCCGAGGGGTAGCCCATCTCGCCGGTGAGAGAAATGAGTGCCAGCCGCACCGCGCGGCTGGTGGCGTCCCCTGCCGCCCAGCTCTTGCGCGAGCCGGTGTTCGGCGCGTGCCGATAGGTGCGCAGTGCGCCGCCGTCGATCCAGGCGTTGGAGACCGCGTTCGCGACCTGCTCGTCGCTCGCGCCCAGCATGCTCGCGACCACCGCGGTGGAGGCGACCCGAACCAAGAGCACGTGATCCAGGCCGACGCGGTTGAAGCTGTTCTGCAGCGCCAGCACGCCCTGGATCTCGTGCGCCTTGATCATGGCGGTGAGGACGTCGCGCACCCTCGGCGGGCTCTTGCCGGTCATGAGGGCGCCGCGCGCCAGGTAGTCAGCGACGGCGAGGATGCCGCCGAGATTGTCCGACGGGTGACCCCACTCCGCGGCAAGCCAGGTGTCGTTGAAGTCCAGCCAGCGCACGAGCGCGCCGATATTGAATGCCGCCTGCACCGGGTCGAGCTCGTAGGAAGTGCCCGGCACGCGCGCGCCGCCGGCCATGACGGCGCCCGGTACGACCGGGCCCAGGAGCTTCCTGCAGGCCGGAAATTTAAGCGCCTGGAGGCCGCAGGCGAGGGTGTCCATGAGGCAATAGCGGGCGGTGTCGTACGCGACCTCGCTCGCAACGGTGAAGTTGCGCGCGTAGCGCGCGATGGCGGTGAGCGCGGCGTCCGGATCCGGGCGCTGGGCGGACTTTACCTCGGGTGCGGACATGGCTATTTGCGCTGCTCGATGGGGACGAACTTGAGGTTCTCAGGTCCCACGTAGTTCGCGGCCGGACGGATGATCTTGCCGTCGGTGCGCTGCTCCATGACGTGCGCCGCCCAGCCGGTGGTGCGCGCGATGACGAACAGCGGCGTGAACATCTCGGTGGGCACGCCCATCATGTGGTACGAGACGGCCGAGAACCAGTCGAGGTTCGCGAACATGTTCTTGGTCTCGTGCATCACCTGCTCGATGCGCGCGGCGATATCGAACATCTTCATGTCGCCGGCTTCCTGCGACAGCGACCGCGCCACTTCCTTGATCACCTGGTTGCGCGGATCCGCGAGGGTGTACACCGGGTGGCCGAAGCCGATGATGACTTCCTTGGCCGCCACGCGGGCGCGGATGTCGGCATCCGCAGCTTCAGGTGTGTCGTAACGCTTCTGGATTTCGAACGAAAATTCGTTGGCGCCGCCGTGCTTGGGACCGCGCAGCGCACCGATCGCGCCCACGATGCACGAATAGACGTCGGCGCCGGTGCCGGCGATCACGCGCGCGGCGAAGGTCGAGGCGTTGAACTCGTGCTCGGCGTAGAGGATGAGCGAGGTATGCATGGCGCGCACCCAGGACGCAGGGGGCGCGCGGCGGTGTAGCAGGTGCAGGAAGTGGCCACCCACCGAGTCGTCCTCGGTCTCGACCTGGATGCGCTGGCTTGAGTGACTGAAGTGGTACCAGTAAGCGAGCATCGAGCCTAGGGAGGCGACCAGCCGGTCGGCGATGTCGCGCTCGCCGGGCGCGCGATGATCATCCTTCTCCGGCAGCGTGCAGCCGAGCACCGAAGTCCCGGTGCGCATTACATCCATGGGATGCACCCCCGCGGGCAGCAGCTCGAGCGCGCTGCGCACCGGGCCCGGCAGGCCGCGCAGCGACTTGAGTTTGGTCTTGTAGGCGGCGAGTTCGGCACGATTGGGGAACTTGCCGTGGATGAGCAGGTGGGCGATTTCCTCGAACTCGCACACGGTCGCGATCTCGAGGATGTCGTAGCCGCGATAGTGCAGGTCGTTGCCGGTGCGCCCGACCGTGCACAGCGCGGTGTTGCCCGCGGTGACGCCCGACAGGGCGACGGATTTCTTCGGCTTGAAGGCTGGCGTCTCGTTCATGGTGACTTCCCAAACAGCTGCAGCGGGCGCCTCGAGCGCGGCCCGCAGGCGCGCGCCGGCGCTCCCAGGCGTTTGCGAGCGATTCTATACGCGGCGCCGGTGCACGGGCCAGCGCGCCTAAGACCCTACTCGCCGGTAGGATCGGCGCGGAGGTTACGGAATGCGCACCACCGTGCGGCCGGTGACCTTGCCCTCGATGTAGGCCGGGAAGGCCGCCGGCAGCTCATCGAAGTCGATGGTGCGGGTGACGATCCGCACCAGGTGCCTGGGCCTCAGGTCGGTGGCAATGCGCTGCCACACCGCCAGCCGCCACTCGCGGCGCGTCGCGGAGGAGTTGATGCCGAGCAGCGCCACACCTCTTAGGATGAATGGCATCACGGTAGTCTTGAGGTCTGGTCCCGCGGCCAGGCCGATACTGGCGATGTTGCCCCAGAAGTCCACCGTGCGCGTGAACCAGGTGAGCATCTCGCCACCGAGGTTGTCGATGGCGCCGGCGAAGCGCGGAGTCTCGAGCGGCTTGCTGCCGTAGTCGAGTCCCTCGCGGCTGAGTACCTCGGTCGCGCCGAGCGCCTTGAGGTACTCAGCGGCGGTGCTCTTGCCGCTGATGGCCACGACCTTGTAGCCGCGGCCGCTCAGCATGTCGACGGCGATGCTGCCGACGCCGCCGGTAGCACCGCTGACCGCGATCGGGCCAGCTTGCGGGGTCTGGCCGTTCTGTTCCATACGATGGATGGCGAGCGCCGCGGTGAAGCCCGCGGTGCCGAGCGACATCGCCGTGAGCGCATCAAGCCCCGCCGGCATCGGGATCACCCAGTCCCCGGGAACGCGGGCGAATTGCGCATAGCCGCCGTCGTGCGTCTCCGACAGTGAGCAACCGGTGACGAGCACTGCGTCCCCAGCCCGGTAGCGCTCATCGGCGGAAGACTCCACGACCCCGGCCAGATCTATCCCGCCCACCAGGGGATAACGCCGCAGTATCCGGCCCGCGCCGGTGGCGGCGAGGGCGTCCTTGTAGTTGATGTCGGAGTGGCTGACACGGATCACCACTTCCCCGGCGGCGAGATCCTCGAGCGTGATCTGCTCGAAGCGCGCGGCGATCTTGCCGTTCTCGGAGTGGATGCGGAAAGCCTTGAATTTCCCGGTCACTTGCGTCTCTCCCTTTGCAGCCACGCGATCAGTCCCTGGGTGTTGAGCTCCAGATCGCCAAGCAGCGCCTGTTCGATGTCGTGAGCGCTAAGCGTGCTGCCCTGCAGGCGCAGCAGGCTCACCCAGTGCGCGAGCATGGCGGTGCGGATGCCCGGGAACGGGTCGACATCCTGCGCGTGCGCGCCTGCGATGCGCACGAACTCGCGGATCTGGGCCTTGAGCATCTCGCCCAGGCGCGGCACCTCGGTGACGCGGCTGAAGTGCATGAGATATATGGACTCGGGCTGGTAGGCGAGCATGCGGTCGACGGAGGCGAGGTGCTGCCCGGGGTCGAACTGCGTGGGCACGGTCGCCGGGGTGATGAACGCGCCCCTGGCGGTGTCGAGCGCGCGGTAAGAAATCCCGAAGGTGTCGCCGCTGAAAATGCTGGCGTGCGCCTCGTCCACCACCACGTAGTGGTGCTCGGCGTGACCGCGCGCATGCAGCAATGTGAGTTCACGGGCGCCGAGCCGGAGCTGCTCGCCGTCCTGCACCACGCGCACACGCGCCGTCGGGATCGGCAGGAGCTCACCGTACAGATGCGCGAAACGTTCCTCGCCGTACACAGCTTTCGAGCCGGCGATGAGCCGCGAGGGGTCGGTCATGTGCGGCGCGCCGCGCGGATGCAGCACGGCCTGGGCGTGGGGCAGCGCAGCCATGAGCCGCCCGGCGCCACCGGCGTGGTCCAGGTGCACATGAGTCAGCAGCACATAGTCCACCGCGGCAGGCGGCACACCGAGTTGCGCCAGCGCCGCGAGCAGGTAGGGAACGGAAGCATTGGTGCCGACATCGACAAAAGCCGCGCGGCCGCCGTCAACGATGATGTGCGACGCGGCGTGCCCCGGATACAGGTACTCGCAATCCACCGCCGTGATGCCGTGCGGGTGACGGTACAGCGTCGGAGTCACGGGAACCGTTGCCGGGGTCGCGCGGTCGGAGTGGGCCATGTGCGCATCGTAACCAAGTACACTAGCCCCGACACATGAACCCACAGTTTTTTCTGGCCGCTGCGCTCGTCGCCGGCGCAGCTGCCGCGCTGGCCCAGGAGGCCGCCGTGCCCGCGCAACGCGCGCCGGCGCATCTGGAGCGCGGCAATCTCGTCTTTGAGGGGATTCCACCGCCGGACGCCAAGCTCGAGGCGCGTCTGGATGCTTACCTGCAGTCACGCGAGGCGACCTTCGTGGACTGGCTGCCCGATGGGAGGATGCTGATCGCCACCCGTTTCGGCGACAGCGTGCAGGTGCATCGCGTCGCGGCGCCGCTGGGCGCGCGCGAGCAGCTCACCTTCTATCACGACCCGATCAGCTGGGTGCGCGCGGCGAGCACGGGCGGGAGCTTCGCATTCCTCAAGGACCAGGAGGGAGACGAGAACTACCAGCTGTATGTGCAGGCACCGAACGGTACGGTGCGCCAGGTCACGAGCGGCAACTTCATCCACGGCAGCCCGGTGTGGGCGCATGACGGCAAGCGCGTCGCCTTCTACGGCAATGACCGCGACGGCGTCAGCTACGACGTCTACGTCGCGGATGTCACGACCGGTGGCGCGCCGCAGCTCGTGGTCGGTGGCCGGCGCGACACCTGGTATCCGCTCGGCTGGTCCCCGGATGATTCGCAGCTGCTGGTGTGGCGCTACGACTCGCTCGAGGAGAGCTATCTTTATATCGCCGACGTCGCGAGCGGCACGCTTACGCCGGTGGACCCGAGCGGCCGCAAGATCGGCATCCGCATCGCCAAGCTCGCGGCCGACGGTCGCGGGGTCTATGTCGTGAGCGATGAGGGCGGGGAATTCAACGCCCTGACCTACACCGATCTCGCCACGCACGCCTCGCACCAGGTATCAGCGAAGAGCGGCTGGGACGTGGAGGATTTCGATGTCAGTGCCGACGGGCGCTACATCGCTTATTCTCTCAACGAGGACGGGATCAGCCGCCTCACCGTGCTCGATACCCAGCGCAAGATTGACCTGGCGCCGGTCGGCCTGCCGCAAGGGCGTATCACCAACCTGCACTTCGACGCCAGCGGCAGGAAGCTCGGCCTGTCGGCCGAATCGGCGCAGTCGCCGCGCGATGCCTATGTCTACGAACCCGAGACCGGCAAGCTCGAGCGCTGGACCCGGAGCGAACCCGGTCCTGTGGGGGTCGCGAATCTCGCAGCGTCCGAGCTCGTCCGCTACCCGACCTGGGACCGAAGCGGCGGTCACCCGCGGATGCTGGCCGCGTACGTGTACCGGCCGAGCAGCGCGCCGTGTCCCGTGGTCATCTACATTCACGGCGGCCCGGAGGACCAGTACCGTCCTGTCTGGGATCCGTTCGTGCAGTTCCTGGTCAGGGAACTCGGTTATGCGGTGGTCGCGCCCAACGTGCGTGGCTCATCCGGCTACGGTAAGAGTTTCCTGGCGCTCGACAACGGCGTGCTGCGCGAGGATGCCGTGCGCGACATCGGCTCGCTGCTGGTGTGGATTGGCGCGCAGCCGGCCTTCGATCGCGACCACGTCGCGGTCATGGGCGCGTCCTACGGCGGCTACATGACGCTCGCGTCGCTGGTGTCGTACGGCGAGCGCCTGAGCGGCGGTGTCGACGCCATGGGAATCAGCAACTTCGTCACCTTCCTGCGCAACACCGCCCCTTACCGGCGCGACCTGCGACGCGAGGAGTATGGTGACGAACGCGATCCGAGCATGCGGGCGTTCCTCGACCGCATCTCCCCGCTCAGCAACGCCGGCCGTATCAAGAAGCCCCTGCTGGTGGTGCAGGGGCTCAACGATGCGCGCGTGCCGGCATCCGAGTCCGAGCAGCTGGTGTGGCGCGTGCGCGCCGGCGGCGGCGAAGTGTGGTACCTCATCGCCAAGGACGAAGGTCACGGCTTCAGGAACAAGGCCAACCACGACGTTTACCTGCAGACCGCGGCGGCGTTTCTTATGAGATTGGCCAAGTAAAGGGCCGCCCTTTACTTGGCGGGCCCACCTGGCAGCTCTTTCGATGCCGCCGGCAAAAAGCGTGGTTTTTGCCGGCGGACAGCTGGCCATTCGAGCCGCTGCGATCAAGCGCTACGGCGGGAACAACACCGTTACGGTGAGTCCCTTGCCGCCGGGCCCGTCGCTCAAGCTGACCGTGGCGCCGTGCGCAGCGGCAATCGCCTGCACAATCGCAAGACCTAACCCGCTGCCGGGCGCGGGGGCGCCGGCGCGCCGGTAAAAGCGGTCAAACACGCGCTTGCGTTCAGCCGCGGGGATCCCGGGTCCATCGTCGGCGACGACGAATTTCGTGCCGCCATGCGCCTCGATGCTGACATCAACGCGTCCGCCGGCGGGTGTGTAACGCACGGCATTGTCCACTAGGTTGCGCAGCAGCGTGCGCAGGCCTTCCGCATCGCCCGTTACAGTTGCAGGCTGGGCTGCGGAAATCCCCAGGTCGATGCCGCCCGCGTCCGCCAGCGGCACCAGCTCCGCCACGACTTCGCGCGCCGCTTCATCGAGCCGTAGCGGCGCGGGCGTGCTTTCCGCGCGCGGCTCCTGGCCGGCGAGGGACAGAAGCTGCTCGACCAGGTGGATGACGCGCTGCACGCCGGCCGTGAGGCCGGCCATGGCCGCCGCGCGCTCTGCCTCGCCACTCGCGCGCGCCAGCGTCCCGGCCTGCAGGTGCAGGGCGGTGAGTGGCGTGCGCAGCTCGTGCGCCGCATCGGCCATGAACGCGCGCTCGCGTTCGAGTGCCCCGCGCAGGCGTTGCAACAGATCGTTGAGCGCTACGACGAGCGGCTGCACCTCATCCGGCAGCCGGGCACTGGACAGTGGATCGAGCGTGTTCACGCGGCGCGCCAGCACCTGCGCGGTGAGGCGCTGCAGGGGTTCGAGCGCCTTGCCGACGGCCAGCCAGATCGCAAGCGCGAGCACCGGCAGCAGCAGCGCGAACGGCCGCAGGGTCTGCAAGGCAAGCTGCGCGGCGCGCTGCTTGCGCACGCTCATGGGCTGCGCCACCTGGATCACCTTGGTGAGCGCCTGCACGCCGTACACCCGCCAACGCCCCTCACTGGTGACGACGGTGGCAAGTCCGAGCGTCGTGACCTGCGGCAGCACCGCGTGCGGGCGCGACAGGTAGACGCGCACGCCATCGAGCGACCAGACCTGCACCACGAAATCGTAGGCGGCATCGGCGGGCGGGATCTGGGGCGACAACAGGTACTCGACCGGCTGGTCACGCAGGATGAGCGCGGTCTGGCGCAGGTGGTAGTCGAAGAACTCATCCGCCTCGGCGAGCGCGTTGCGGTACACGATCCACCCGCCCGCCGCGCCCAGCAGCACCACCGCGCCCAGCAGCCACGCGAGCAGCCGCGCGCGCAGCGAGCTCACTCGTGCGGCCTCACGCGGTAGCCCACGCCGCGCACGGTGAGAATGAACTGCGCGCCGAGCTTGCGGCGCAGGCCGTGGATGTGAACTTCCACCGCGTTGCTCTCCACCTCCTCGCCGAAGCCGTACAGGCGCTCCTCGATCTGCGCCCGCGACTGGATGGTCCCCGGGCGCTCCATGAGCAGCTGCAGCAGGGCGAACTCGCGCGGCGACAGCGCCACCTCCACGCCATCGTGCCTGACGCGATGCGCCGCCGGGTCGAGCTCCACGCCCAGATGCGCAAGCAGCGGCGCGCCGGAGCCGGCGCGCCGGCGCAGCAGGGCGCGGATGCGCGCGGCGAGCTCATCCAGATCAAAGGGCTTGACCAGGTAGTCATCGGCGCCGGCGTCCAGGCCCGCCACCCGGTCCGATACTGCATCGCGCGCGGTGATGATGAGCACCGGCAGCGAGCCGCCGCGCGCGCGCAGGTTTTTCAGGAGCTCAAGGCCGCTCATCCCAGGCAGACCCAGGTCGAGGAGCAAGAGTTCGTACGGCTCGGTGTGCAGCACGGCGGAGGCGGAAGTTGCTTCGTGCACCCAGTCGACGGTGAAGCCGTCGCGCTTGAGGCCGGCGCGGATGGCCTCACCGATCATGGGGTCGTCTTCTACCAGCAGCAGTCTCACGATGCGCAAAGTATGATCAATCTGAGCTTAAGCGCGCCTTAAAGTTGGCACGGGAGTAGTGGAATTGGGGGTCGTCGAGCAGCTGGTGCGGGATGCGGGTGAGCTTGGAGTCACGCTCACGGCGGCTGATGCCGCGCGCCTCGTTGAGCTCATCGATGAGCTCGCCCGCTGGAACGAGCGGTACAACCTCACCGGGATCACGACGCAGCCGCAGATGGTCACCCACCACCTGCTCGACAGCCTGGCGGTGAATGCGCAGCTCGCGGGGCAGCGGGTCGCGGACGTCGGCACCGGTGCGGGGTTTCCGGGTCTGCCGCTCGCCGTTGCCAATCCACAGCGGCATTTCACCCTCATCGACTCGACCGCCAAGAAGATCCGTTTCGTGGCACACGCGGCGCAGCTGCTGGAGCTCGCCAACGTGACCGCGCTGCACGCGCGTGCCGAGCGGATGCGTCCGCAACAGCCGTTTGACACCGTCGTGGCGCGGGCGCTTGCACCCCTGCCGCGCCTGCTGCAGACCGTCGCGCCGCTGTGCGGGCCACGCACGCGGGTACTCGCCATGAAGGGCAAGTGGCCGGCCGCCGAGCTCGCGGCCATTCCTGCCGCGTGGCGGGTCGTCGCCGCGCGCGAACTCACCGTCCCCGGGCTCGAAGCGGCGCGCTGTGTCATCACGCTCGGGCGGGCCTTATGATGTGAGTCCCGTGCCCCGCACCCTGCTCCCAACCACCTGGCCACTGCTACTGGGCATGGGGATTCTCATGCTCGGTGCCGGGCTCCTCGGCACGATCCTCGGGTTGCGCGCGACGCTGGAGGGCTTTGCCACGCCGGTCACGGGACTGGTCATGTCCTGCTACTACGTGGGGTACCTGAGCGGCACGCTGCTCGCGCCGCGGATGCTGCGGCGGGTCGGGCACGTGCGGGTGTTCGCCACCCTCGCCGCGCTCGCCTCGGTGGCGGCGCTGGTGCAGGCCTCCTGGGTGCACCCGCTCCCCTGGGCCGCCATGCGTCTGATCTCCGGGCTGTGCTTCGCCGGCATCTATGTCGTGGCAGAGAGCTGGCTCAATCATCGCGCCAGCAGTGCCAATCGCGGCCGGATGCTGGCCGTGTACATGCTGGTGCTGTATGTCGGCCTTGGCGCCGCGCAGTTCCTGCTGTTGCTGTCGAACCCGCAGACAGTCGCGCCCTTCATGCTGGTCTCGGCACTGATCTCGCTCGCCATGGTGCCCATCCTGGCCTCGGCGCAGCAGGTGCCCGAGCCCGCCGTGCCGCAGTCGGTGCGCTATCGGGACCTGTATCACAACTCCTCGGTCGGCGTTGTGGCGGTAGCGGTATCGGGACTGATCTCCTCGATCATCTTCTCCATGGGCCCGGTATACGCGCGCCTGAGTGGCTTCAGTACCCGCGCGGTAGCCGAATTCATGGCGGTCAGCATTCTCGCCGCCGTGCTCACCCAATACCCCGTCGGCAGACTCTCGGATCGCATGGATCGGCGCACGGTGATTGCGAGCGTCTGCCTCATCGCGACGGCGGTCGCGGGCAGCATCGTCGTGTTCGGCCCGCTGCCGCGGGCTTTGTTCCTGCTGCTCACCGCGCTCTTCAGCGGCGCGGCACTGACGCTGTATTCGCTGGCGGTCTCGCACGTCAACGACAAGCTCGAGCCGGCGCAGATGGTGGCCGCGAGCAGCGCGCTGCTCTTGATCAACGGCACGGCTGCGGCCGCCGGCCCGGTCATGGTCGGCAGCCTGTTGGCCGCCTTCGGACCGCGCGCCTACTTCGGAGCGCTCGGGACGCTCACCTGTGCGCTGACCGTTTACAACCTGTGGCGTAAGACCCGGCGCGCCGCGGTGCCACGCGAGCAGAAGGGTCCGTTCATCAACACGCAGCAGATCGTGACGTGCGCGGGGCTCGATCCCGCTCCGGACGCCGCGGTGCAGGAGCTCGCGCCCCTGCCGGTCGCGCGCGCCGCGGCGCTCAAGGCTGCAGCGGCAGGGCCGTCGTCTCCTTGATGACCGCCAGCGCGATTGAGGAGTTGACCGACTGCACGCCCGGAAAGCGCGACAGGTGATCCAGGAAGAATGCCTCGTACGCCTTGATGTCGCGGCACACGATCCGCAGCAGGAAATCAGTCTCGCCCATGAGCGTGTAGCACTCGAGGATTTCCGGGTGGACGCGCACCGCCTGCTCGAAGCGCAGCAGCGCATCGCGCCCGTGCCCGGCGAGCTTCACGTGCGAGAACACCATCACCGAGAGACCGAGCTTCTCGCGATCCAGGATCGCCACGCGCTTCGCAATCACGCCCTGCTCCTCGAGACGCGTGACGCGCCGCCAGCAGGTCGAGGCGGTAAGGCTTAAGCGCTCGGCGATTTCGGCGGCCGAGAGGTTCCCGTGTTCCTGCAGCAGGTTGAGAATCCGCAGGTCGCCGGTGCCCAGGTCAATCTGCACTGTTCATATCACTTATACTAGTATCGGTGAAACGTATATTTCACTATGTGCCCCGCGGGAGCAACTTCTTGTGGCGCGTCGTGCACGGCACAGGGGTACGCTTGCGCCCCTCGATTCCAGGCAGAGCCTGATAAGGCCGCGAAGAGCGTGCAGTAATGGAAGTGTTCGACCGACCCGAGTTCGACGGCCACGAGCTGGTGGCCTTTGGCCATGACGCCGCGACAGGACTCAAGGCGATTATCGCCGTGCATTCAACCGTCCTGGGTCCGGCCGCGGGCGGCTGCCGCATGTGGCCCTACGCCACGACCGCCGAGGCGGTGTCGGACGTGCTGCGCCTGTCGCGCGGCATGAGCTACAAGAACGCCATGGCGCAGCTGCCCTTTGGCGGCGGCAAGGCCGTCATCATCGCCGAGCCGCGCCAGACCAAGTCCCCGGAACTGTTCGAAGCCTTCGGGCGTTTCGTGGATTCGCACGGCGGGCGCTACATCACCGCGGAAGACGTGGGCACGACGACCACCGACATGGCCAACGTCGCGCGCGCCACCCAGTACGTCTCGGGCCTGGGACGCGCGCCGGGCGAGGCAGGCGGGGACCCGGGACCCAAGACCGCGCTCGGGGTGTTCTTGGGTATCAAGGCGGCGGTGAAATTCAAGCTCGGGCGCGTGGATCTTGCGGGCGTGAGCGTCGCGGTCCAGGGCGCAGGCGGGGTCGGTTATCACCTGTGCGGCATGCTGGCCGGCGAGGGTGCGAAGGTCCTGGTCGCCGATATGCAGGCCGCCGCGGCCGAGCGCGTGTGCAGTGAGTTCAAGGCCAGCGCGGTGCCGGTGGAGGAGATCCTCTGCCAGGAGGTCGACGTGCTCGCGCCCTGCGCGCTCGGCGCCGTGCTCGATGCGAAGTCGATTCCGAGACTGCGGACCCGCATCATTGCCGGAGCCGCCAACAACCAGCTCGCCCAGGGGCAGGATGGGGCGGCGCTCCTCGCCGCGGACATCCTCTACGCGCCGGACTACGTGATCAACGCCGGCGGCATCATCAGCGTGGCGCGCGAGTACTACGGCGGCGCCACGCAGGCGCAGGTGAATTCGGAGATCCAGGGAATCCCGCAGCGGCTGACGGAGATTTTCGAGCGTGCCCGCCGCGAGAATCGCACCACCAATGCCGTCGCCGACCAGATGGCGCGCGAACGGCTCGCGCGCCGCCCGCAGCAGCAGGTAGCGTAGTTCATCGGAAGGGCCCGAAGGACGTCTGACGGCGCGGGCGTCGCGGTGAAGTACACTGTCGCCCATGCAGCGCGTCATCGCCATCGCGAATCAAAAGGGCGGCGTCGGCAAGACGACCACGGCGGTGAACCTCGCGGCTTCGCTCGCGGCGACCAAACGCCGCGTGCTGCTCATGGACCTGGATCCGCAGGGCAACGCCACCATGGGCAGCGGCATCGACAAGGGCAGCCTGACGTACAGCGCCTGCGAGGTGCTGCTGGGAGAATGCGCGCTAGCCCAGGCGCTCGTCGCGGTGGAGCCGTCAGGCTTCACGCTGCTGCCGGCGAACCAGGACCTGACCGCGGCGGAGGTGCGCCTCCTCACCCTGCCCATCGGCCGGGAGATCAAGCTGCGCCACGCACTTGCACCGAAGCGCGCAGACTTCGACATCATCCTCATCGACTGTCCGCCGGCGCTCAACATGCTCACCGTGAATGCGCTGGTGGCCGCCGACAGCGTCCTCATCCCGATGCAGTGCGAGTACTACGCGCTCGAGGGCCTGACGGCGCTGCTGTCGACCGTGGAGCAGATTCGCGTGGCCGCCAACCCGGGACTTATCGTGGAGGGCGTGCTGCGCACCATGTTCGATCCGCGCAATAACCTCTCCAACGAGGTCAGCAACCAGCTCATCAACCACTTCGGGAACCAGGTGTTTCGTACCATCATCCCCCGCAACATCCGCCTCGCCGAGGCGCCGTCCTTCGGCAAGCCGGCCCTGTTTCACGACAAGGAATCCCGCGGCGCGCTCGCCTACCTCGCGCTCGCCGGCGAGATGATCCGGCGCGAGGAGGAGATGCTCGCCGCGGGCCAGGCAGCGGCGGCGGCGAACGACGCGGCGGCGCACGACGAGCCCGCCTCAGCGCTTGCCGGCACGGAGCACACGCGATGAAAAAGCCCTCCCTCGGCCGCGGTCTTGCCGACCTGCTCGGCACCGCGACCGCCCGGCACACCCAGGCACCGGACGCAACGCCGCCACCGCCCGCCTTCGGGGAGCAGCTTGCGAAGCTGCCGCTGGACCTGCTGCAACGCGGCCGCTACCAGCCGCGCCTGGACATGCGCACCGAGACCCTCACCGAGCTCGCCGACTCGATCAAGGTCCAGGGCGTGGTGCAGCCGATCGTGGTGCGGCCGCTCACGCCCCCCGGGGCCGGCGAGTCGCAGCGCTACGAAATCATCGCCGGCGAGCGGCGCTGGCGGGCGGCGCAGATGGCGGGCCTGACGGAAATCGCGGCGGTAATCCGCCAGATCCCGGACGAAGACGCGATCGCCGTCGCGCTCATCGAGAACATCCAGCGCGAGAACCTGAACCCGCTGGAGGAGGCCCGTGCCCTGACGCGTCTGATCACCGAGTTTGGCGTCACCCATCAGCAGGCGGCGGACGCGGTGGGGCGCTCCCGCGCCGGCGTCAGTAACCTCCTGCGTCTGCTGGAATTGTCCCCGGAGGTCTGCGAGCTCGTGGAGAAGCGCGAGATCGAAATGGGGCACGCCAGGGCGCTCTTGCCCCTGACGCAGCGCCGCCAGCAGACCGAGGTCGCGCTGCTGGTCGCAAGGAAGGGCCTTTCCGTGCGCGAGACCGAGGCGCTGGTGCGGCGGCTCCAGACCCCAGCCCAGCCTGCCGGCTCCGCCGGCGCTGACGGGGGCTCACGTGACCCCAATGTCGAACGCCTGGAACAGGAACTGGCCGAGAAGCTCGGCGCCAGGGTGGCCATCCAGCAAGGGTCCAAGGGCAAGGGCAAGCTCGTCGTCAGCTACAACAGTCTTGACGAACTCGACGGGATACTCGCCCACATCCAGTAGTTTTGCCTCACTGTGGACGGAGGCACAGGCCGTCTCTATAATCGCGCGGCTTTTTGGCCGGTTGGCGCGTAAGTGACTGAACGGCCGAAGTAATGTCAAGCCACCCGCGCTTTCGCTCACGGCGCAGGACCCAAGGCTGTTTTGAGCCCCTCGAGCGGGACTTATATAAGGTGTTGGCGATCGATCTGCCCCGTGCGCGGCGGCTGGCGCTACGCGTCGTGCTGGGACAGGCGGCCGTGAGCGCGATCGCGGCACTGGGCGCGCTCGCGCTGGGTGGTGAGCGCGCCGGGTTTTCGGCGCTGCTGGGCGGAGGCATTGCCACGGTGGCGAGTCTGGCGATGGCGGGGCTGGCATTCGGAGGCGGTGCCGGCAGCGCGGCGCGCGCCCTCGGGAGGTTCTACCTCGGCGAGGCCGTGAAGCTGTTGCTCGTGGTGGTGCTGTTGGTCGTGGTGCTGAGCGTAGTGAAGGTAGCGCCGCTGGCGATGTTCGCCGGGTTCGCTGCAACGTTTCTGGTGTATTGGATTGCGCTCCTGAGCGCGCTGCCCGGCTTAAGCGGCGCGCGCCGTTAGCGCATCGGTGACGGTTCGACTGGTGACAAGCATGGCAGACGCACAACACGCGCCGGGCGCAACCGAATACATCCTGCACCACCAGAGCTTCCTTTCCAACAAGGCGCCGCACGGCATCGTCGACTTCACCGTCATCAACTACGACACCGTGTTCTTCTCGGTGCTGCTGGCGCTGGTGTTCTTCGTGACTTTCTGGCTGGTGGCGCGCAAGGCGACGGCCGGCGTGCCGGGCAAATTCCAGAACCTGATCGAGATGATCATCGGGTTCATCGACAACCAGGTGCGCGACAGCTTTCATGGCACGAGCAAGCTCATCGCGCCGCTCGCGCTCACCATTTTCTGCTGGATCTTCCTGTTCAACTTCATGGACATCGTGCCGGTGGATCTCCTGCCGGCGGTGGCGCGCGGCGCGGGATTTGAGCACCTGAAGGTGGTGCCGAGCACCGACCTCAACGCCACCTTCGCCCTATCGCTCACGGTCTTCGTTCTCATCATTTTCTACAGCGTGAAAATGAAGGGTCCGCTCGGCTTCATGAGCGAACTGACGCTGCAGCCTTTCAGCAGCAAGAACCTCTTCGCGCAGGCGGCGCTGGTGCCGGTGAACTTCCTGCTGGAGTCGGTCACCTTCCTCGCCCGGCCGGTCTCGCTGTCGCTGCGCCTGTACGGCAACCTGTACGCCGGGGAGATGATTTTCCTGCTGCTGGCGGCGCTCACCCTGCACGGCATCAGCGGACTTGCCGGAGTCGGGGGCTGGCTCGCGCTCATCGCGCAGTTTTTGCTGGGGCTTGTCTGGGCAATGTTCCACCTGTTTGTAATTACGCTGCAAGCCTTCATATTCATGGTGCTGACGGTCGTCTACCTGGCGATGGCTCACGAGCATCACTGACGAGGCGCCGTTGGCGAGTTAAGAGTTTCGAACCGATTCTGTTTTCGAGGAGAGATTGAATGGAAAACGTTGCACACATCCAGGCCATGACCGTATTGGCCGTCGGCATCATCTTCGGCATGGGCGCGCTCGGCACCGCCATCGGTTTCGGCATTCTCGGCGGGCGCTTCATCGAAGGCTCGGCGCGCCAGCCGGAGCTGCTGCCCACCCTGCGGGTGCAGATGTTCATCGTCGCGGGCCTGCTGGACGCGGTGGCGATGATCGGCATCGGTTTTGCGCTGTTCTTCACGTTCGCGAATCCGTTCGTGAGCGCGCTGCAGGCCGCGCACTAACATCGCGCGCGGACCGCAGCGACGGGGAGATAGGATCGTGAATATCAATCTCACGCTCATCGTGCAGATGCTGGTGTTTGGCGTGCTGGTGTTCGGCACGATGAAGTTCATCTGGCCACACATACTGGCGGCCATGGACGAGCGCACGCGCAAGATCGCGCAGGGACTTGCCGCAGCGGAGCAGGGTGAGGAATCCCTCGCCCAGGCGCGCAGCAAGGCGGACGACATCGTGCGCGAGGCGCGTGAACGCGCCACGCAGATCATCGACCATGCGCAGCACCGTGCCAATGAACTGGTGGAAGAGGCCAAGGGCACCGCGACCACGGAAGGCGGTCGCCTGGTCGCCGCCGCACAGTCCCAGATCCAGCTCGATACCAACCGCGCGCGCGAGAGCCTGCGCCGCGAGGTGGCCGGCATCGCGGTCGGCGCAGCCTCCAAGCTACTAGGTAGGGAGATCGACGCGCGCACGCACGCGGATCTTCTCGAGCAGCTCGCGACGCAGATCTAGACGCAGCGAACCATGGCGGACAAGATCACCATCGCCCGGCCCTACGCGCGCGCCGCCTTTGAAGAGGCACGCGCCCATGAGGGCTTGGGCCCCTGGTCCGAGGCGCTCGCAGTGGCCGCCGAGGTCGTCAAGGACCCGCGCGTGAAAACCCTGCTCGGCAATCCGCACGTGACCCCGCAAGAGCTGGCGCAGCTCGTGACCAGCATCGCAGGGTCCAGGCTCGGGGAGCATGGCGCGAACTTCGTGCGCACGCTCGCCGCCAACCGGCGCTTAGGATTTCTGCCCGAGATCTCAACGCGCTTCGATCAGCTCAAGGACTCAGCCGAGGGTGTTGCGGACGTCACGGTGACCTCCGCTGCCGTGCTCAATGACGCGCAGCGCAAGCAGCTCGCCGCGGCGCTCGAGAGGCGCCTCAAGCGCAAGGTGCGCCTGCACTGCGACATCGACCCGGGCCTCATCGGCGGCGCCGTGGTGCGCGCAGGGGATCTTGTCATCGATGGCTCGGTCAGCGCGCGCCTCAGTCGCATCGCTTACGAACTGACCGCGTGAGCACCACCCATGAAATTGAGCTTCACATTGCTTGCAGGTTGCTGGCCGTCCGGCAAGACGCTCAATTTCACGGGGCCCGGTAACCACTTTCGTAGCAACGAATTCGTTTAACAGAGAACGCACATGGCCATCAAGGCAACCGAGATCAGCGATCTGATCAAGCAACGGATCGAGAACTTCAAGTCGGTCACGGAGGCGCGCAACGTCGGCTCCATCGTGTCGGTCACCGACGGCATCACCCGCATCCATGGACTGGCGGATGCGCGCTACGGCGAGATGCTGGAGTTCCCCGCTAACACCTTTGGCCTCGCCCTGAACCTCGAGCAGGACTCGGTCGGCGCGGTGGTGCTGGGCGAGTACAAGCACTTAAAGGAAGGCGACACCGTCAAGACCACGGGCCGCATCCTGGAAGTGCCGGTGGGACCTGAGCTCCTCGGACGGGTGGTGGATGCCCTGGGCGCACCGATCGACGGCAAGGGCCCGATCAAGGCGACCCGCACCGCTGCCATCGAGCGCGTGGCACCGGGCGTCATCTACCGCAAGTCCGTCGGCCAGCCGGTGCAGACCGGCTACAAGGCGGTGGACTCGATGGTGCCGATCGGCCGCGGCCAGCGCGAGCTGATCATCGGCGACCGCCAGACCGGCAAGACCGCGCTCGCCGTCGACACCATCATCAACCAGAAAACCAGCGGCATTAAGTGCGTCTACGTCGCCATCGGTCAGAAGCAATCGACCATCGCCAACGTGGTGAGAAAGCTCGAGGAGCACGGGGCTCTCGCGCACACCATCGTGGTGGCCGCTTCTGCCTCGACCGCGCCAGCGCTGCAGTACATCGCCGCCTATTCGGGCGTGACCATGGGCGAGTACTTCATGGACAACGGCGGCGATGCACTCATTATCTATGACGACCTGTCCAAGCAGGCGGTCGCCTACCGGCAGATCTCGCTGCTCTTGCGGCGTCCGCCGGGCCGCGAAGCCTTCCCCGGGGATGTGTTTTATCTGCACTCGCGCCTGCTCGAGCGCAGCGCGCGCGTCAACGAGGAATACGTCGAGATGGTCACCAAGGGGGCGGTCAAGGGTAAGACCGGCTCGCTCACCGGGCTGCCCATCATCGAGACCCAGGCCGGGGACGTGACGGCGTTCGTGCCGACCAACGTCATCTCGATCACCGACGGACAGATTTTCCTGGAGACCGACCTGTTCAACGCCGGCATCCGCCCGGCCATGAACGCCGGTATCTCGGTGTCGCGCGTCGGTGGCGCGGCCCAGACCGACATCATCAAGAAGCTCGGCGGCGGTATCCGCCTGGCGCTCGCGCAGTACCGGGACGTGGCGGCGTTCTCGCAGTTCGCTTCGGACCTGGATGACGCCACCCGCCGGCAGCTCGAGCGCGGCCAGCGCGTCACCGAAATGATGAAGCAGAAGCAATACGCGCCCATGTCGGTCGCCGAGATGGCGCTGTCCATCTACGCGGTCAACAACGGCTACATGGACAAGGTGGACCTGAAGAAGGTCGTGGCCTTCGAGGCGGCGCTGCAGGCGTTCGCGCACACCAACTACAAGTCGATGATCGATGGCATCAACGCGACCCCCAAATTCTCCAAGGAGAACGAGGCGGCGCTGAAGAAGTGCATCGAGGACTTCATCGCCACCGGGACCTACTAGGCGCAAAAGCCATGCCCGGCACCAAGGAAATCCGCACCAAGATCGCGAGTGTGAAGAGCACTCAGAAGATCACCAGGGCCATGCAGATGGTGGCCACCAGCAAGATGCGCCGCGCCCAGGAGCGCATGAAGCTCGCGCGCCCGTACGCTTTGAAGATGCGCAACGTGATCGGGCATCTGACGGAGGCGAATCCGGACTACCGGCATCCGTTCCTCGTGACCCGCGAGCCGAAGGCGGTCGGCATGATTGTCATCTCGACCGACCGTGGACTTGCCGGCGGCCTCAACGCCAACATCTTCAAGCAGACGCTCATGTTAGTGCGTGAGTGGCAGGGCAAGGGTGCGCAGGTGAGTCTGTGCCTCATCGGCAGCAAGGGGCTGACCTTCTTCCGCCGCTTAGGGCTGCCGATCCTCGCCAACGTCTCAGGCCTGGGCGACAAGCCGCGCGTGAAGGATCTCATCGGCACGGTGAAGGTGATGCTGGACGCGTATCGCGCCGGGGAGCTCGATCGGCTGTTCCTCGTCAACGCGCAGTTCGTCAATACCATGACCCAGAAGCCCTGCGTCCAGCAGCTGCTGCCGATCGAGGCGCTCGACACCGAAGCGCTGCAGGAGCACTGGGACTACATCTACGAGCCGGACGCGGCGGGCATCCTCGATGGCCTGCTGATGCGCTACATCGAGTCACAGGTGTATCGCGGCGCGGTCGAGAACGTCGCTTCCGAGATGGCGGCGCGCATGATCGCCATGGGCGCGGCGACCGACAACGCCGGCAAGCTGATTAACGAGTTGCAACTGATCTACAACAAGGCCCGCCAGGCCGCGATCACGAAAGAACTTTCGGAAATCGTGGGCGGCGCGGCTGCGGTTTGAGGAACGAAAGCATGGCCAGCCCCGCTCAAGGACAGATTACCCAGATCATCGGTGCCGTCATCGACGTCGAGTTTCCGCGTGAATCGATCCCCGGCATTTACGAAGCGCTCAAGCTCAAGGACGTGGACCTGACGCTCGAAGTGCAGCAGCAGCTGGGCGACGGCGTGGTGCGCACCATCGCCATGGGCCCTTCGGAGGGACTTAAGCGCGGACTCACGGTCACCGCGACCGGCGCGCCGATATCCGTGCCGGTGGGCAAGGGCACGCTCGGGCGCATCATGGATGTCCTCGGCAAGCCGCAGGACAACCGCGGACCGGTGCAGGCCAAAGAGCATCTGCCGATCCATCGGCCGCCGCCCTCGTTCGAGAGCCAGGCGGGCGGTCAGGATCTCTTGGTCACCGGCATCAAGGTCATTGACCTGCTGGTGCCGTTCGCCAAGGGCGGCAAGGTGGGACTGTTCGGCGGCGCGGGCGTCGGCAAGACCGTCAACATGCTCGAGCTCATCAACAACATCGCCAAGCAGTACAGCGGACTGTCGGTGTTCGCCGGCGTCGGCGAGCGCACCCGCGAAGGCAACGACTTCTATCACGAGATGATCGAGTCGGGCGTCATCGACAAGGACACGCTGTCGAACTCCAAGGTGGCGATGGTGTACGGCCAGATGAACGAGCCGCCGGGCAACCGCCTGCGCGTGGCGCTCACCGGGCTTACCATGGCGGAATACTTCCGTGACGAGAAACGCGAGGACGGCGGCATCGGCCGCGACGTGCTGTTCTTCGTCGACAACATCTACCGCTACACGCTCGCCGGCACCGAAGTGTCGGCGCTGCTCGGGCGCATGCCCTCCGCGGTGGGTTACCAGCCGACGCTCGCCGAGGAGATGGGCGTGCTGCAGGAGCGCATCACCTCCACCAAGACCGGCTCCATCACCTCCATCCAGGCGGTGTACGTGCCAGCGGACGACCTGACGGATCCCTCCCCGGCCACGACCTTTGCGCACCTGGATGCAACCGTGGTGCTGTCGCGCCAGATTGCATCGCTCGGCATCTATCCGGCGGTCGATCCGCTTGACTCCACCAGCCGCCAGCTGGATCCCCTGGTGGTGGGCGAGGACCATTACAACACCGCGCGCGGCGTGCAGGCGGTGCTGCAGCGCTACAAGGAGCTGCAGGACATCATCGCGATCCTGGGGATGGACGAGCTGTCGGAAGAGGACAAGCTCACCGTCTACCGCGCGCGCAAGGTGCAGCGCTTCCTGTCGCAGCCTTTCAACGTCGCCAAGGTGTTCACCGGCCAGGACGGCAAGATCGTGCCGCTCAAGGACACCATCCGCGGCTTCAAGGGCATCATCAGCGGCGAGTTCGACGCACTTCCCGAGCAGGCCTTCTACATGGTCGGCATCATCGAGGAGGCGGTCGCCAAGGCGAAGACGCTGCAGTAAACCATGGCCGACGCACCCACCATCCAGGTCGATATCGTGAGCGCCGAGGGCGAGCTGTTCTCCGGGCCCGCGGCCATGGTGTTCGCGCCGGCCAAAGAGGGCGATCTCGGCATCCACCCGCGCCACGCGCCGCTCCTCACCTTGCTGAAGGCCGGCGAAGTGCGCGTGCAGACCCCCGACGGCGAAGAACACCACTTCTTCGTCGGCGGTGGAGCGCTGGAGATCCAGCCCACCAAGGTCACGGTGCTCGCCGATACCGCGCTGCGCGCCAGGGACATCGACGAGGCGGCGGCACTGGCGGCCAAGCAGCGCGCGGAAGAGGCGCTGAAGGACAAGGCGGACCACATCACCATTGCCGAGGCGCAGGCCGAGCTCGTACGCGCCATGGCCCAGCTCAAACTCATCGAGCGCCTGCGCAAGCTCAGGGGCTGATCGGCTGGACCCCTCCCCGCAGCCACCGATCCCTGCTGCGGCCGCACTGCCGCCGGCACCGCCCGGGCTGCTCGCGGGACTGGCCCGCAACCTTAGCGGTGGCGTGCAGCTCTTCACCCTGCGGCGACTGTGGCCGCCGCGTTTTGTCGTGAGCTTCGATCAGCTCGCGGCGCTCCTCGGACTGAACCTCTTGTTGTGGGCGGTGCTCGATGCGCTGCACGCGGAGCGGCACGCGCAGCTGGCGCTCGATGGCCTGTTTGGGTGGACCTGTTACCTGCTGCTGGCGCTCTTGGCCGCGGGCATCATCGCCCGCGCCTGGAGTCGTGCGGCCGACACGCGCGCCCTGCTGGTGCCAGCGCTCGCGGTGGCGCCGTGCGTGCTGGTAACTTTCTGGCTCGCGGCGGACTCAAGCGTTGTCGCGCGCCACCCCCTGGCCGCCACCGTGCTGGCGGTCGTGTACCTCGCGGCATTAAGCGTGCGGGTGCTGGGCGCCGCCTTCGGCCCGCTGCGCACGGCTCCCGTGCTCCTCGCCCTGGTGTTGATCGGCACCGCGCCCTGGACGCTGGATTTGCTGAACCTCGATACCCGCCTGTGGATCTCCGCCGACGCGCAGACGCAGGAGGCGGAAGACCCGGGTGTTGCCGAGGAGCTGCTGTACGACCAGCCGGCGAGAATCGCGGCGGTGGTGGAAGGCCTGCAACCCGCGCCCGCCGGCGCGCCCGGCGTCTATTTCGTCGGCTTCGCCGGCGATGGCGATCAGGCCGTTTTCCGCCGCGAGGCGCTGTTCGCCGCCCAGGCATTCGGCGCGCGTTTTGATTCCATGCCGCGCTCGGTGCTGCTCATCAACGACATCGAGGATCGCGATTCGTACCCGCTGGCGAGCGTCTCGGCCCTGGCGCAGACGCTGAAGCTCCTCGGCTCGCGCATGAACGCGGATGAGGATGTACTGGTGCTGTTCCTCACCTCGCATGGTTCGGAAGAGGGCCTGGAAGTAGAGAACGGCAGCCTGCCCCTGGGCCAGCTCTCGCCAGCGGACCTGCACCAGGCGCTGGATGCATCCGGCATCCGCTGGCGCATCATCGTCGTGTCGGCCTGCTACACGGGCGTGTTCGTGGATGAGCTGAAGAGCGACAACACGGCGATCATGACCGCCTCGGATTCCGAGCACAGCTCCTTCGGCTGCGACGCCGACCGCGACCTCACCTGGTTCGGCGAGGCGTTCCTGAAGGACGCGCTGCCGGGAAGCGACTCGCTCGAGGACGCGTTCCACAAGGCCGCCGCGCTGATCTCACGCCGCGAGGATGCCGAGCACCAGGTGCACTCGAACCCGCAGCTGTTCATTGGCCCGCGGATGCGCGCGAAGCTTGGGGAACTGAAGTCACCAGGCCTGAGCCACCCGCGCCCCTCATACACCGTCAGGCGATAACGTATGCGCAAGACACCAACCCAGCCCGCCCGCCGACCTCACCGCAGCACCCCACGTGTCCTATCCCGCACGCGCGCCACGCCCGCTGCCAAGGCCGCACCGCGCAGCCTGCCGCTCATCGTCGTCATCCTCGCCGCCGGCGAAGGCAAGCGCATGAACTCCGCGCGGCCAAAAGTCCTGCAGCCGCTAGCCGGCCGGCCGCTCCTCAAGCACGTCATCGACACCGCACGCGCCCTCAAGCCCGCCGCCATCCAGGTGGTTTACGGGCATGGTGGGGAGCAGGTGCGCGGCGCCCTGAGCGACGAGGGGGTTTCCTGGATCCTGCAGCAGCCGCGCCTGGGAACCGGGCATGCCGTGCTGCAGGCGATGCCACAGATCGCCGATGACCAGATGGTGCTGGTGCTCTATGGCGACGTGCCACTCATCAGCCGTGCCACCTTAAGCCAGCTGCTCGCGCTCGCAGGTCCGCGCAGCTTAGGCCTCCTGACCATGCGCACCGGGCAACCCGGCGGCTATGGCCGCATCGTGCGGGGGACCGGCGCTCGGGTGCTGCGCATCGTGGAGCACAAGGACGCGAACGCTCGCGAGCTCAAGCTCACCGAGTGCAATACCGGTGTGCTCGCAGCCCCGGCCGCCTTGCTGCGCCGCTGGCTGGTGCGCCTCGGCAACGCCAACGCCCAGGGCGAGTACTACCTCACCGATGTCATCGCCATGGCGGTGAAGGACAAGATCGCGGTGCGGGCGCTCGTCGCGCCGACACTCACCGAGGTGCTGGGTGTAAACGACAAGGCACAGCTGGCGTACCTGGAGAGCGCCTGGCGAGCGCAGGCGGCGCACGCGCTGATGCTCGCCGGCGTCACGGTGGCGGATCCCGCGCGCCTCGACCTGCGCGGCACGGTCACCCATGGCATGGATGTGTTCCTGGACGTGAACGTGGTGCTCGAGGGCCGCGTGGTCCTGGGCGACGGCGTGCGCGTAGGACCCGGGTGCCTCATTCGCGACAGCGAGATCGGCGCCGGCACCCAGGTGTTCGCGCAGTGCGTGATCGAGGATGCGGCGGTGGGCGCGGGCTGCCTGATCGGACCGTTCGCGCGCCTGCGTCCCGGGGCGCGGCTGGCGCGCGGCGTGCACATTGGAAATTTCGTCGAGGTGAAAAACGCCCGCCTCGGCGATGACTCCAAGGCCAACCATCTTGCGTATGTGGGTGACTGCGAGCTCGGCAAACGCGTCAACATCGGCGCCGGCACCATCATCGCCAACTACGATGGCGCGAACAAACACCGCACCGTAATCGGCGACGACGCTCACACCGGCTCCAACAGCGTGCTGGTGGCGCCGATAACCGTCGGCGCGGGCGCCACCATTGCCGCCGGTTCCACCGTCACGCACGAAGTGCCGGCCGGCAAGCTCACCGTCGCCCGCGCACGGCAACAGGTGGTCGAGGGCTGGCGCCGGCCGGTCAAGCCGCGCAAGTAGCGCGGGCGCTTAACCTGCAGCACGCCTTATGTCAGCGGTGAACCACGTCTGGGGCCGGTTTCAGGCACACTTGGCGGCCACCGGAGGCAAAAAGGCATGTGCGGAATAGTTGGAGCGGTAGCCGGGCGGGACATCGTGCCCGTCCTCATGGAAGGTCTGCGACGGCTCGAATATCGCGGTTACGATTCCGCCGGCATCGCGGTACTCAACGGCTCCAACCACCTCACGCGCCTGCGCACGGTTGGCAAGGTGCGCATGCTCGATGAGGCCCTGGAGCAGACCCCGACCACGGGCAAGATTGGCATCGCCCATACCCGCTGGGCCACCCACGGGGTGCCGAGCGAGCGCAACGCCCATCCGCACATCTCGCACGACGGGCTCGCCATTGTGCACAACGGCATTATCGAGAACCACGAGGAGCTGCGCGCGGATCTGCAGCGGCGCGGCTACAGATTCTCCTCCGAAACCGACACCGAGGTGATCGCCCACCGCGTGCACTATCACCTGGGCACGCTCAAGGATCTGTTCAAGGCGGTGCGCGCTACCGTGGCAGAGCTCGAGGGCGCCTACGCCCTGGTCGTCGTCAGCGAGCACGACCCGGAGCGGCTGATTCTCGCGCGCCAGGGTTGCCCGGTGGTCATCGGGCTCGGCAGCGATGAGAACTTCGTGGCTTCGGACGTCGCGGCGCTGCTGCCCGTGACCCGCCGCTTCATGTTCCTCGAGGAGGGGGATGTCGCCGAGGTGCGCCGCACTGCGGTGCGCATCCTCGATCGCGACGGCAACGGTGTGCAGCGCGTGGTGCGCGAGAGCGAGCTGTCCTCGGACGCCGCCGAGAAAGGCCCTTACCAGCACTACATGCTGAAGGAAATCCACGAGCAGCCGCGCGCGATCGCCGACACGCTCTCGGAGCGCGTCGCCGGCGGACGTCTGCTGGCGGCGGCCTTCGGGCCGGACGCCAACGGCATCTTCCACCACGCGCAGAACGTGCACATCGTCGCCTGCGGCACGAGTTTCCACGCCGCCGCCGTGGCCCGCTACTTCATCGAGCAGATCGCAAAAATTCCCTGCGCCGTGGACATCGCGAGCGAGTACCGATACCGCAGTCCCCTGGTGCCGGCAAACTCGCTGTTCGTCACCATCTCGCAATCCGGGGAGACCGCCGACACGCTCGCCGCACTGCGCCTCGCGAAGCAGTCCGGCTACCTCGCCACGCTCGCCATCTGCAACGTGCCGGAGAGCTCGCTGGTGCGGGAATCGGATCTGGTGATGCTGACGCGCGCCGGGCCTGAGATCGGTGTGGCCTCCACCAAGGCCTTCACCACCCAGCTCGCAGCTCTGGGCATGCTGGTCGTGGCGCTCGCCAAGCACCACTGCGCCGACGCCGAGCGCGAGCGCGGTCTTGTGAGCCGGCTGATCGAGCTCCCCGGAATGGTCGAGAAAACCCTCGCCCTCGATGCGGTGGTCAGGCAGCTCGCGAAACGCTTCGCCGACAAGCACCATGCCTTGTTCCTCGGTCGCGGCGCGCTGTACCCCATCGCCCTGGAAGGCGCGCTGAAGCTGAAGGAGATCTCCTACATCCACGCGGAAGGCTATCCGGCGGGGGAGCTCAAGCACGGACCGCTGGCACTTGTTGATGCCGACATGCCGGTCGTTACCGTGGCGCCCAACAACGATCTGCTCGAGAAGCTCAAATCCAATCTCATGGAAGTGCGCGCGCGCGGCGGGGAGCTCATCGTGTTCGCGGATCCGGAGTCCGGCATCAGGCCCAGCGACGGTGTGACCGTCATCGAGATGCCGCGCAGCGTCACCTACGTGCAGGCCCCGGTGGTGTACACCATTCCGCTGCAGCTGCTGGCGTATCACGTGGCGATCCTCCGGGGCACCGACGTGGATCAGCCGCGTAACCTCGCCAAGAGCGTGACGGTCGAGTAAGCGCGGCGGCCGAGGCCACGCTGCAGCTTGTGGTGCGATGATGCATCCATGACAAACAGAGCTTCGGTCGCGGACCTGCTCGCCGGCCTGTCGATCGCGGGCCTGCTGTTGCCCGAAGCGGTGGCGTACTCAGGCGTCGCCAACCTGCCGCCGCAGGCGGGCGTGATCGCGCTGTTTGCGGGACTGGTGTGCTATGGCCTCATCGGCCGCAGCCGCTTCGCCATCGTCTCCGCGACTTCCTCCTCCGCCGCGGTGCTCGCCTCGGCGATGCTCGCCCTGGGCGCCAACACGGTGGGCGAGCGCGTGGCGCTGGCAGCGGCGCTGGTGATGGGCACGGGGATCGCCTTCGCGCTCGCCGGCTGTCTGCGCCTCGGCGCCATGTCGAACCTGATTGCCCGGCCGGTGCTGCGCGGCTACGCGTTTGGACTGGCGCTCGTCATCGCGGTCAAACAATGGCCGCACCTGGTGGACATGCCCGCAACTGCCAGCGGCTTCTTCGCGCTGGTCAGTGAACTCGTGCGCGGCTTTTCTGCCTGGCAGCTGCCGAGCCTCGGCTGCGGGCTGGCGGCGCTCGCCGGCCTGTTCGTGCTCGAGCGCATCCCGCGCGTGCCGGGGGCGCTGGTGGTCATCGTGGCGAGCATCGCGGCATCCGGCTTGCTCGCCGCGCACGGCGTGCTGCTCACCGGGCCAATACACTTAGGTCTCGCGCTGCCGGAATTTATCGCTCCGCAGGCACGCTGGCTGCCGCTCGGGGAGTTCTCGCTCGCGCTGATGTTCATTCTGTATGCCGAGTCCTATGGCTCGATCCGCACCTACGCGCTCAAGCACGACGACGAGGTGCAACCCAACCGCGACCTGCTGGCCTTCGGGGTCGCCAACGTGGTGTCGGGACTCTTCCAGGGCACCCCGGTGGGGGCGGGCTACTCGGGCACCTCCGCCAATGAGGCGGCCGGCGCGCAGTCGCGCTACGCGGGGCTGTTTGCCGCGGCGATCGTGCTGGTACTGGTGCTGGTGTTCCTCAGGTGGATCGAGCGCATTCCGCAGCCGGTGCTGGCGGCGATCGTGATTCATGCGGTGAGCAGATCGCTGCGTGTGGGCGTGTTCCGCAACTACTTTCGATGGCAGCGTGACCGGCTGGTGGTCATCGCCGCGGTGCTCGCGGTGATCGTGTTTGGTGTGTTGAATGGCCTGCTGGTCGCCATCGCCTTCAGTGTTGCCATGCTCCTGAAGGCGCTCGTGAGCCCGCGCCTGTCGGTGCTGGGGCGCGTCGGCGAACACGACTACGTCAGCATCGTGCGCTTCCCCAAGGCGCAGATTCTGCCCGGGATGTTGGTGCTGCGCCCCGAGGAACCACTATTCTTCGGTAACGCCGAGCCGTTGTTTTTACAGGCGCGCGCCTGGGTGATGCGCCGGCCCGCGACGAAACTCGTGGTCTTAAGCCTCGAGGAATCGGCGGATCTGGACAGTACCGCGCTTGAGTCCCTGGGGGAGTACTGCAACTGGCTGAACGAGCGTGGCGGGGAGCTGCGACTGGCGCGCCTGAAGGACGCGGCCCGGGACGCACTGCTGCGCGCCCAACTCGCGCACCTGTCCGGCGCGGCCCTGGATTACTCGAGTGTGGACGACGCGGTGCGAGGGCTGTGTGTTACACCCGAATAAGCCGCGCGGCCCTCAGCCGATGGGCGCCGGTGTCCCACGCGCTGCCCTGCCAACTCCTTCGTGCTAATCTTAAGGTTCGCACAGCGGACGCTGGTGGTCCCCACGGTGCCATATACCGGATCAATCAAAAAAACCTACGGTATCTGACCTGATGCGGAAGCGGGCGCGCTGGCTTAGGCGAAGCGTATGGAAGCTCAGGCAACATCGGAGGACATCATGGCGGATGACAAGACCCCTCCGGCGGCGAACAACCCTTACACCCAGGCCTACGTGGTGGTGTCAGGCGACACGCTGTCGAAGATCGCGCAGAAGTATTACGGCGATCCGGCGCTCTATACGAAGATCTTTCAGGCCAACCGCGACGTGTTGAGCGACCCCAACAAGATTTCACCGGGTCAGAAACTGCGCATTCCCTGACCGGCCAACCCGTGTAACACCGCAACGAGAGGATTACAGAAAATGAAAAAGCAATCTGCCTGGCTGCTGGCTTCGCTGGCCGCCCTGGTTCTGGTCGGCTGCGCCGGCCAGAAGGAACCGGCTGAAAAGGCGTTCGCGAGCGCGCAGGCCGCGCTGGCCACCATCCATGACGCCGCCCAGAAGTACGCTCCCGACCAGCTGCAGGCCGTGGAGACGCAGCTTGCCGGCGTGAAGGACAGCCTCGCCAAGGGCGACTACAAGGGCGCGCTGGACGCAGCACCCGCGCTCACCACCGCGATCAGCAGCCTGAAGGACACCGCGGACGCGAAGCAGAAGGATGCCGAAGCCGCCGCCGCCGCGGCCAAGGACGCGTGGGGACCGTTGTCGACCGACGTGCCGAACATGGTCGCGGCGATCCAGAGCCGTGTCGAAGTCCTGTCGAAGTCGCATCACCTGCCCAAGGGAGTCAGCAAGGACGGCTTGGCTTCCGCCAAGTCCGGGCTCGACTCGATGAAGGCGGCCTGGAGCGACGCTTCGAATTCGGCCGCAGCTGGCGACTTCACCAGCGCCGTGGGCAAGGCCCAGGCGATGAAGGCCCAGGCGGCTGACATCATGAAGTCCCTGGGAATGAGTTCGGGCTGAAGTCACCTCGAGCCGAACCACCGGCCGCTTCACCCTGTGAGGCGGCCGGTGAGATCGTAGCTGCCGGCGGCGACGATTGTAACGTCGGCCCAGTCGCCGGCGTGTAACTGGGCGGGGTTCTTCTCGCCGCGGCGAGATTTCCTCGCCGAACTGATCCGCACCACACCATCGATCTGTGGCGCGTCAGCTTCGCTGCGCGCGATCACCTCGCCGTCCGTCACCGAGTCCACCAGCACGCGCATGCGCTTGCCGACGCGCGCCGCCAGTCGCGCGGTGCTGACGGCCGCGGCACGTTCCATGAAACGCCCGTAGCGTTCTTCCTGGACCGCCGGCGGCACATGATCCGGGAGTGCGTTGGCGGCTGCGCCCTCGACCGGGGAGTACTTGAAGCAGCCGACGCGATCCAGCTGCGCCTCCTCGAGCCACTCGAGCAGTTCACCGAATTCGGACTCGGTCTCGCCGGGGAATCCCACGATGAACGTACTGCGCAGCGTCAGATCCGGGCACGCGGCCCGCCAGGCGCGGATACGCGCCAGGGTGTTTTCCGCGTGCGCCGGGCGGCGCATGCGCTTGAGCACCGTCGGGCTGCCGTGCTGGAAGGGCACGTCGAGGTACGGCAGGATGCGGCGTTCGGCCATGAGCGGCAGCACCGCGTCGACATGCGGGTACGGGTAGACGTAGTGCAGGCGCACCCAAATCCCCAGCTCCCCCAGGCCGCGGGCCAGGTCCACAAAGCGCGTTTCATAGGCAGCGCCGCGCCACTCGGCGCGCGGGTAGCGCAGGTCCGCGCCATAGGCGCTGGTGTCCTGCGAAATGACCAGCAGCTCCTTCACCCCCGCCGCGGCGAGGCGCTCGGCCTCGCGCAGCACCTCGTCAATGCGGCGGCTCGCGAGCCGCCCGCGCATGGCCGGGATGATGCAGAAGCTGCACCGGTTGTTGCAGCCCTCGGCGATCTTCAGGTACGCGTAGTGCCGCGGCGTGAGGCGTATGCCCTGCGGCGGCAGCAGATCGAAGAATGGCTCGTGCTGCGGCGCCAGGTGTTCGTGCACCGCGCCGACGACATCCTCATAGGCGTGGGGACCGGTGACCTTGAGCACCCGCGGGTGGCGCTCGAGGATGCGCTCGGGCCTGGCTCCCAGGCAGCCGGTCACGATTACCCGCCCGTTTTTCTCGAGCGCTTCGCCGATGGCATCGAGTGACTCGTCGACCGCAGCGTCGATGAAGCCGCAGGTGTTGACGACGACGACGTCCGCGTCGTCGTAGGTCGGGGCGACCTCGTAGCCTTCCGCGCGCAGCTGCGTGAGGATGCGCTCGGAGTCCACCAGCGCCTTGGGACACCCTAAGCTGACGAAGCCGACCTTCGGTGCGCGCGTACTGCCAGGCATGCGGCGGCGCGCCTTACTCGGCCGCGGGCGCGTCGTGGCTCGCGCCCGTGGTGTGGCTCCACAGCTCGGCCAGCGGCGTGCCCGGATGGTGGATGCGCCACAGCGCGTAAAACACCAACAGCACGACCGCCGGCATGACGAGCCAGGGCCAGACGGCAGGCCGGCGCTCGCGCGCGCTGGGACGCTCAGCGGCCATAGACTCCCGTGAGCTGCGTCTCGGCGAGCGCCTGGGCATGCACGCTGAAGCCGATGTAGGCAGCCGTGGCGTCTGCGGGCACGTCGAGCCGTTCAACCTTCAGGGCATACAAGCGCAGGTGATAGTGGTGAGGCTTGCCGGGGGGCGGGCACGGTCCGCCGTAGCCGGGCGTGCCAAAATCCGTGCGGCCCTGCAGCGCGCCCGCGGGCAGCAGGCTGTGCTTCGGGTCCCCGGCGCCGGCGGGCAGCGAGCTCTGGCTGGCCGGAATGTTGTAAACGATCCAGTGCCACCAGCCGCTGCCGGTGGGCGCGTCAGGATCGTGCATCAGGAGTGCGAAGCTCTTGGTGCCGGCGGGCGCGCCGCGCCAGCTGAGCGCGGGGGAGATGTTGCCGCCGGTGCAGCCGAAGCCGTTGAAAACCTGCGCCGCGGCGATCTTGCCGCCGGCGGCAATGTCAGCACTGGTGAGGGTGAAGCTGAGGGCGTGGGTCATCCCGCCCGCGGGTGTCTCTGCGGCTGGAACCCGCGCAACCAGTAAAGCCGCCGCCGCGAGCGTCGTGCCCGCGAGCCATGCCGTGCGCGTCATGTCTTACGCTCCTCGTGGTGGGCGGCGAGCATCGCCGCAGCCGCGCAGTGTGCAGCGCCGCACGGGAAGAGCGCAAATCAGGAGGCGAGGTGCGCTGCCACCGCGGCGGCGGCAGCGCACCTAAGCGCGCAAGGGTCAGCGCATCCGCTCCCAGCGCCCGCCTTCGTCGCGCCAGCCGTTGCCGGCCCGCCGCCAGGCGTGCGGCGACCAGCGATAGCCGGGGCGCGGTGCGGCCCAGTGGCCGCGCTCCCATACGTAACGCCCACCCACCCAGGTGTAGCCTCCGACCATCCAGAAGTAACCGGGGCTCGGCGCAACACCGACCACCGCTTCGATCGGCGGCGCCGGCGGCGCTTCGGTCACCACCGCACCATAGCCGACCGGTGTGACGACGCAACCGGACAGGGCGGCGCTCAGCGTCAATGCCGCGACCGCGGCGAGAATGAGTTTCATCAGTGGACCCTCCTCTTGTTCGCGTGCACGGTGCCGGGACATATTACGGCTAACGTGGCGCGGCCGTGAAAAGCATACACATCCGGAAAGTCATATGGACCGGACTGTAGACGAAGTGTTTAACCAGTCAGGTGAGCTGAGGGATTACAACCTGTTCAGCAGCCATTCAGCGCTGGTGCGCGCCTGCACCGCGCCGCACTCACCGTGAGCCGGCGGTCAACAACTGCCGGCACGGCGCCCTTTGGCCACG